>Ga0265797_10007063_pt1 | contig 15542 bp, 15 predicted proteins | sample P2T30metagenome_FD_192433 | JGI IMG/M metagenome (GOLD analysis project Ga0265797, IMG submission 192433) | Plant litter microbial communities from East Loma Ridge, Irvine, California - P2 T30 | ecosystem: Environmental > Terrestrial > Plant litter > Unclassified | place: USA: California... | reverse complement strand
TCTAACGCCGCGGGCCCATTCTTCTGCAAGAGGTGAGAGCGGATAGGCCGTCCACGAATAGCTTAGCCACGAACGGTCTTCACTCAACGGCAACCAGCCGATGGATGCCCAAGCCGGGGTAAGCAATAAGCCGACATCCAGTAGAACCGAGCATTGCGAAAAACTAGTCAAATCCTTTCGCTGCAGTGGTTCGGTGGTCAACATCTCGTAAAACGCATAGCCCGAAAGGCCCCGCAATTTGCGGGCGTAGGTGTAGTGGCGAGGCGTCAACGCAATTTCCAAGAAGGAGCCTTCTTTCTTGGTTCTGGGTCTTTTGGACGAGGGGCCCTGCCAGCTGTCTATCGGCCCCATTGCAGTAGCCGAGCTATCCGTTAGCACGGAAAGCGCTTTCACGATGTCCATGATAACTGTGTAGCGCTCAGTCCCGGGCATTGTGTCAAATCCCGGCGTGTTCAGAATCTGGGCTGTTTCCTGCGGCGTCGTTCTGAAAAATTTGCGCCCCACTTGTATCCGGAACGTCCCATCCTCCACAACAGTCCGGCAAGTGATGGCCGCTTGAGGGTGACGCTGCAGCTGTAATAGGAAACCATTCATAGGCACAGTATACAAAGCGTCGCTCATTTTACTGAACCGCCATTTTCTGTAATAGTCCTACCCCTCCAACAAACGCTCGTATTCTGGACTATTACGCAAACCACGCAAACGACCCCAAAAACGCAAGTTTTTAGGGTCGTTTTTCGCTACCCTTTTTTGGATGTCTTGGTAGGGCAGCAGCAGGGCAGTAGCGGCGGGCTAGCGTGAGCGGGGTCTGGCTAAGTATTTGTTGAACCACTGAGCGGCCTGCTGTCCCACCTGGGCCAAGAGACTGGGCTCTCCGAGCCAGGGGGAGGTTTGCCCAACGGCTCGTATTTGGCTCTCTGTTCCCAGCGTGCGTTGCACCTGCTGGTTGGCTTCTACGCTAGCCATCTCTTGGTCATGTACTAGCAGAAGCGTTGGGGCCGGTTGGGAAGGGGGCTGGTTTTCGGCCTGCCCCTCCATCCACACAACGCCGCCCACTAAATTGCCCAGTTTTGGGCAGGCCATCAAGGCTGCTGACCCAATTGCATACTCGCCCATTAGGCCTAGCCGTAAGCCCAGTAGCCCTGGTTGCTGCTGCGTCCACTTGGCACCTTGTATGAGTCGCTCGGCCAGCAAGTCAAGGGGAGGCGAAGCGCCATGCTGCTGCCGCTCTTCTACGGGCGTGAGTAAATCCAGGGAAAAAGTACCTAGGTCAGCCTGCTGCAGCAACCGATTAAGATAATGGCTGCGCCAACTCAGGCGACTTGTGCCGAGGCCATAGCCTATCACGACTAGGCCCGTAGCTTGTGGGGGCAGTCCTAGCTCGCCCACAACATGGCCTCGCCCGGCCGGCAAGGTGAAGGACTTGGTGAGCAGGGGTTGCCTTACTAGTGAGGTAAACGCAGGGAGTGCCCGCTGCTGCCGGCGGCGGGTCCTAGAGAGGCAGTGAGATGCTGCCTCGGGTGGTTGGTCAGACTCGGATGAGGGGTAATCAGCCATAAACACACCGTGGAATAGGTAAGGAACAACTAAATCCACAGTGTATTTTACTGCTTGATAAATAACGAGTTATAGTTCAGTTAGCGGTTGCCTGGTCTTTTTGGCTCAAGTATTCCCCTCAGGTAAAGGCATCTGCGCAGTCAAAAAAAATGTACTTTTAATTTTTCCCCACGCATGCGAGTAGCCATTTATGCCCGGGTATCGACAAAGGACAAAGGGCAGGATACCGAGAACCAACTCTACCAGCTCCGCGAGTTTGCTGAGCGCCACGGCACCATCTATAAAGTATTCACCGACCAGGAGAGTGGGGGCAAGGCCGGTCGCGCAGAATTCAAGCAACTCCTGCTGGAGGCCTACCAGCAGAAGTTCGACCTAGTCGTGTTCTGGCGCCTCGACCGCTTCAGCCGGGAAGGGGCCCTGGCCACCTTGCGCTATCTGAAGGAATTGAAAGACCAGGGGGTGAATTATAAATCCTTCACCGAGCCCTACCTCGACTCGCTCGGGCCCTTCGGCGACGTCATTGTGTCGATGCTGGCCACCATTGCTGCTCAAGACTTGATTAAGATATCGGAAAACACCAAGGCGGCCCTGGCCAAGAAGAAGGCCGCTGGCGTCAAGCTCGGCACGCCGGGTAAGAGCCAGGAGCAAATCGAGCAGATTCGTCGGCTCAAAGGCGGGGGCATGTCGAACTACGCCATCGGCAAAACCATGAAAATATCGGCTAGTACGGTAGCAAAATACCTGAGTGAATAGAAGCGGCTGCCACCTTTTTAGGCGCCTTCTTCGTCAAAAAGTGCCCTGGAAGCTATTTAAAACAAGGTGCTTCGTGCCGGGTGGCGCAGCTCTTTCTTAAATGGTCGTTTCTAAAACGTCTTTAACGTGTTGGGTACTCTTTTTGATGGGTAGAGGGTGCTAGCAAGTCTGCCTCATAGCGCAGGTAACCTATAAAAATGGGCTTTAAAGTATGTTTGTGGCATGAAACATCTCTTATTATCGCTATTTCTCCTGTTTTGCCTTGTATTCACCAGCACGGTAACATTTGGCCAAGATGCCACCAAGACCAACCGAGATGGTTTCCGAGATGCGCGATTAGGAGCAAAACTGACCATCTTCAAGGGAATGCGGCTGACTTCAACCCCAGCAGATAGACAGCAGTCTTATGAGCGCGCCTCAGACGATTTACACATGGGTAAGGGCATGTTGAAAAGCATCATCTATTTCTTCGAGAAGGGTGTTTTGGTGGACATCCACCTGAAAGCCGCCGCTGGTGCGAATGGGCAAGCTATTCTAGAAGAAATAACCTCCGTACAAGGTGCTCCCACGCAGCAAGCCACCGTTTTTATGGGCCAACCGGTGCGGTATTGGCGGACCCCAGCCATGCTGCTGACGTTTGTGGAAGGGCCACAAATTCGCGTTTCCTACGCTCTTTTTTCAAGCCTGCCAAAACGCAACTAGCCTTTAAGGAAACAAAAGGGACAAGGACTTGACACTCTAATTCAAGGTTTTTGGGCATGGCGCAAACTTACCGTTTTGCAGTAGTCCCGCTCTAGGTGAGTTGCTCAGCGGCGGCTTGTCACGTTTTCCTAGGTTCGTTTAGAAAAGGTGACAAGATTCATCTTCCGAGAATGGATGTAGGCTACTGCCTACTTTATAACCTACGCTTACCGCGAGTATTGAGCGGCTGCACTCGCTTCTACCCGGCTGCTGGCTGAAACGTCTGGACTTGCGCTTCCCAAGTAACGGACCAATCACAGAGTTCCGCTAGTAAGGGCGCGATACTTTCCCCAAAGGGGGTCAGCGAGTATTCGACGTGGGGCGGCACTTCCGCGAAGACCTGTCGATGAACCAAGCCGTTGGCTTCTAATTGCCGCAGGCTTTGGGTCAGCATCTTGGGCGAGACCCCGCGAATTTGCCGTTGCAGCTCGCTATTACGCTTGGGCCGCTGCATCAGCGCCAGTAGAATCAGCAGTAGCCATTTACTGGCCAATAGGTTTAAGGCTTGGTGGACGATGCAACTCGCGTCCAGATTAGACTTGGCGTCCAGCCAGCTGCGTAATTTTTGCTGGGCTGCTGCTTTTTTTTCTTCGTTTGTGTTCATTAGACTCATTTCTTACCCAAAAGTACCTACTGTACTTTTCAGTGCCTACTTTCTTTTCGGTAGTGGGAAGCGGAATTTTGGGGCATGATTACTTCTGATGCCCTGCTGACGCCCGTTAGCCCGCCGTCTTCGGCGCCCCTGGCCCACACCGCCCAGCGCGTGTTTCAACAACTGCTCCTCGGCTTTCAAACGGCGGACTTACCAGCCGTGCTTGCCTGTTTTACCGAGGAGGCGACCATCGAGTACCCCTATGCGCCGCAGCTGGGCACGGCCGCTCGCTTGCAAGGCCAACCGGCCATTCGGCAGTATCTGCACCATGCCTTGCAGGGGATGCCCGCGCTCGTCTTCAGCCAGCTTCGCCTCGCCCATGACGTAGCGCAGGGCGTTCATTGGGCGGAGGTGCATTGCGAAGCCCCGGTGCCCGGCACTGACCGCACGTACCGCCAGGACTACGTGATGCGCTTCGAGTTGCGCGGCGAACTGATTCAGCACTACCGCGAATACTGGAACCAGCTCGCCGCCCGCGAGGCGTTCGGTGGGGAGGCGGAGGCCCAACAGCTCTTTACTCCTACTACTACCGCTATTTAACATCTTCCTTATGCGTATTGTCATTGGCGCGGCCGCCGGCAACATCGGTCGCCGCGTCGCCGAGCACGTCCTGCAAGCCGGTGGCGAAGCGGTGCTGCTGGTTCGCAACCCGACCTCGCTCCCCGCTGCCGTCGCCGCCCACGCCCAGGTGGTCACCCTGGACCTCACCGACGAGCGGGCCGTCGTGGCCGCGGCGCAGGGTGCGGATGCCTTGTTCTGGCTCGTACCCCCGCCGCCCCTGGACGTGTCTGATTGGCCCCAATGGTACCAAACCATCGCCGCGGCGGGTGCTGCTGCGGTCCGCACACACCAGATTCCCCACGTCGTGCTGGTTTCCAGCCTCGGCGCGGGGATGGCCCCAGGCTTAGGTACGGTTTCCTATGCGGGGGAGCTAGAGCAGCAACTCAACGCCACGGGGGCCAACGTGGTGGCCTTGCGCCCCGGCTATTTTATGGAAAACTTCTTAGCGCAGGCCGCCGCTATTCGCACGCAGGGCGTGGTCCAGTATCCGTACGCGGAAGACCACGATATTCCCTTCATCAGCGTGGCCGACATTGCGGCTGTGGCGGCGCATTATCTGCTGCACCCGCAGTGGGCGGGGCAATGGACGCGCAACCTGATGGGCCCCACGAACCTCACGCTGCCCGCGTGCACGGCGCTCCTAGCGCAGGCCTGGGGGCAACCCGTGCGGTACCAGCGCCAATCGGCCATTGACTTACAGCAAACTTTAGGACAGTGGGGCCTTACGGCCGACGCGCAACAAGAAATGACTGCCTTATTTCAGGCCTTAGGGGACCCTAATGGGGCGTATGCTACCCCGCGAACGGCGGAGGCCTACACGCCCACGAGTTTCCAGGAGTTTATCGGGAATTATCTACTCCCGCTTCTCCAAGCCAGTAGCTACTAGCAGGTAAGCTAACCGCCTATCAACTAGCGTGACTTGTAAAAGGGGCTGTTACTGTTTTCTAAGCAGTAGCAGCCCCTTTTTATGAGTTGTGAAAGACCAGTTCGCTAAAGCCCAGTTTATAACAGTTATTAATCCCAGGATTGATAGACGTTATAACCGTGACTGTAGCGCTTTTGCAAACTTATAAGAGGACTAGCTAGCCACAGAGTAGTTGTCCGAGAACGTCTAATTATGTTAAATTCTAAATCAGCACCATCATAGAGAAAGGACGCCCAATAGTTCGAACAGAAAACTCAGCTAAGCTACTTGTAGCAGCGCAATGTACTCCTATGAAGTCTGTTGAACTTCGGCTGTTGCTTTATTTTTGTGTTCTCCCTAGCCGCTCCTTCTATGCAGCGCTTTCTAATGGTCCTCGACCAGACGCCCGCGTCAGCCCCGCCGACGACAAAATACCTGACGACCTACCAACTAAAGGAACGTGGTTGGACGGCGACCATGATTGCCTCGCTGTTGCCCTCTCACGATGCGTCGCGCGCAGCATATACTCAGTTGCCAGGCAATGCCCCCGTTAAACTCTATCTGCGGGTGCGCGTCGAGGAGATTGAGCTAAGTGATGATTTTCTGATAGGGCAGGAAAAGGCCACGAAAGCGAAAACTCGGCGGGGTTCAGCCGCCCGCACGGCGCAGCACCAAGCGTTATTGAAACGATGTGTGCAACACTTCCGACCCACCTATACCTGGCCCGAGCACTGGTGCCAGCGTTCAGACTGGCAGTTGAGTTTAGTGGACGTGCGGGTGTTTTATGACCGTTGGGAGCCCAAGTTGATGGATATGGGGCATACCGCCCGCCAACGTGTGTTGGATGCACTACATGAGAAAAACCGGCGGCTTTTTAGCAAGCGGTTTCCTGGGATAGAGCCCGGCCCACAACGCCCAGCGAAGTTGGGCAAGTAATGATTGCGTCAAAGCCTAGGTGTGAGCTATTCTATATGTTGAGGTAGTTCGTTTGGGCTCTATACTGGATGTTTAACTACTACCCTAATTCATTGCTGATTGTCAGCGTACTATACTTAGCCCTAAACTCAATTAACAGGTTTTGTACGTCACAGCTACAGAACTAGGTGGAATACCTCTCTAGAGACTTCTTAGTTGAGAAAATATTGCTTTTGGGACGCTCTGAGGGACATTTTTGTGTCTACAAGCGTACAAAACCTGTTAATTCGGCCTTGGTTTTTGTCTCGGATAACCGATTTAGAGATGGTGTTTTGATTATTTATCCACCTGTTTTTCTCATCTGCTAATAAGCTTGCATTAGCTCAGGGACGTTGTCAACCAATGATGATAAAACCATGTGATATAGCGAAGACATTCGACTAAGATGACCCACTTTATCAAAATAATAGTAATAAATAGTAGAAAAGTGCAATCACAGTTTTTTACTATTTTATGCTGGATTTTTTGTTGTTTTGTCCTACTCAGACTCGTCTAACTGCCCTTCTAAAAGCCTCTTTTTTTTCCGAACAACAATTTTGTGAGTATTTTAATCATTTACTCTATTTGCAGGGTCTCGCAACGTATTATATACCAGTGAGTACTGAAGATAAACTAACAGGTTTTGTACGCTAACTAACAGGTTTTGTACGCTAACTAACAGGTTTTGTATGTTAGCTAACAGGTTTTGTACGTCGAATTAACAGGTTTTGTACGCTAACTAACAGGTTTTATTTTATTTCTGTTAATTAGCCTCCTAACCCTTACTTTTGTTAGGAAACCTATTCTCCTTTACTCGTGGCCTCTGCCCCAATTATCGCCTCCCCCATTACATCAACAGGTTCTGGAGTAATAGCATGCGCGCCTCCTGTTCCGGCAGAGATTCGACAGCATAACTCTATCACTACAGCACGCTACGATATGAGTGCGCTGGAAATGGATATAATCTTTGCGCTGCTCTCCCGACTCAACAAAGATGATAAACCTGGTACGCTGTACCGGCTTCGGGTGCAAGAGTTAGAAAAGCTGACCGGACGGGAGTGGAACTACCATCGTTTGGGCCTAGCTGTCGATAGCCTAGTGGGTCGTAGCTATCATATTGAGGATGGCAAATCGTGGCTGAAAGTAACGATGTTAGCCTCAGCTGAATATCTCAAAGGGCAAGGCATAATTGAGTTAGAGGTATCAGAAAAGCTAAGACCTTACCTAATAAACCTCAAAAACAACTATACCAGCTATAAACTACACTCTGTTCTGAGCCTGACTAGTAAATATGCCAAGCGCATCTATGAATTAGCCTCGCAGTGGAAAGATGTTGGGGAGACCAAGACGTACTCACTCGATGAGTTTAAGTACATGCTCGCGTTAAAGGACCCTGCTGGTAAAGAGCCTGAACAATATGTGCAGATTTCCAACCTCAAAAAGTTTGTGTTGGATATTGCGGTAGAGCAGATAAACGAGCATACAGACCTGACTATTTCTTACGAATTAGTGAAGGAGGGCCGCTCCTATCAGAAAGTGCGCTTCTTCGTGGTGCCGCAGAAGTTAGAGCAGCTACCCATTCCTTTTGAACTTGGTATGGATGATGCCAAATTGCAGGCAGCCCGCAGAAACTTGGATACGCTAGGCATCAAGGAGCCTGCTTTAGTGAAGCATATTCTCACTACTAATCTGTTGCTAACTGCTTTATTCGATTTCATGTACAAGCATAAGACCGGCAAAATAAAGGCCGACAGCAATGCTGGCGGCCTCTTCCTGACGATGAATGGCTTGGTTAGCGCTAAAGCGAAAGCCAATAAGAAGTCTGTATAAAGTGCTTAGAATGCTTCTTGGCTGACACTTTTTAGTACGTCATTCTTACTTCTGCTTTATGCTACTAACAGCCGGAACTTGCGGAGCCCGTAGCTATAGTTCATCAGGGGTAGGACGCTGCGCATTTGGATTCACCGCGAAATAGGCACGCAGGGCAGCGTTGATAACGGACTTCTGAGTACCCTTCTTGCCTTCCCAAAAGACTACGCGGTCAAGTAGAAGCTTTAGGTCAGCTTCCAGCTCAAAACTGGTAAGCTTGGCTTTTACTGGCACTTCGGCAGCCTGGGGCGGCTGGGCCTCGCTAAAGATGTTGTTAGCTAGACTACCAAAGTTCTTAGGTGCTGTTTTTTTGGTTGCCATTAGATTATAGGCGGGTTAACAGTTTCGTAGTGATACTTAAGTAGTCGGCGGCGGCACGGCTTTCGGGAGCATAGTCAAACAGGGTTTGACGCATACCCTGAGCCTCTGGCACTACGGCATCCTGACGCACGTTGCCCAGCACACTCTGCGGTCCATAATGCTGCTGTACACCATCGAGCATCTGCCGACGTAGCGCGCCACGCACTGAGGGATTGAACTTAGGTAGCACAAAGCCAACAAAGCGGAGCTGCTTATTCAGTTCGGTCTGTACGCCAGTGGCCAGTTGCATAATCTTGGCTAATCCTTCTACAGAAAATGGTTCAGGATCAGTAGCTACGATGTATGCCTGAGCAGCACAGAATGCGTTATAGGTCATTCCATCCAGATTACCTGGTGGGCAGTCCAACACTACATAGTCGAAGCGGCCAGCAGTGAGCCCGGCCAAGCGGTCACGCAGCCGGTAGTAGGGAGTAGCATCCTTTTGCTTACGCAGCTTCTCCAAACTTTCACCCAGTAGCTGGTGGCAGTGTAGCAACTCTAGGCCTGTAGCCACAGGCAGCGTGCGCCAGCCAGCGGCTTGCTCCACAGGTGCCAGTAGCAACGCCCCTACGTGATGTGCTGAGCTTTTACCAGCACCTAGCCAGCTGCTCAGGTTGCACTGCTCATCCAAGTCTACTAGCAATACGCGGTGGCCTAGCGTAGCTAGCGCCGCTCCAATGCTGCCAGCGGTGGTTGTTTTGCCAACTCCACCCTTATTGTTAGCTACAGCTATTGTAGTCACTGGGTCCGTTTTATAGTTAAAATATCTACAATAGTACGCATTGTCATCATCTATTCAAAATGACGCATTGCTTCCATATGATTCATATAAGTCATATGGAAGCAATGCGTCATTTTGAATAGATGATGACAATGGAAGAATGGATACGATCTAAACCGGGTTCTTATTACTGCGGGCGGAAAATTGCGGTAAGGGTCTCGCTATTTCATTATTCCACCTTGAAGTGGCTCATTGCTTCGTGAGACGTTAATAGCAACAACATAATCAAGCATATAAAGCTAATTTTGCCCTGTGTAGCCCATCCAAAAAACGAGCGTTTTTTGGAAGGGTATTCTGAAAGACTATCTTGCGGCATGACTTTTACTCTCACGCCTCATCTAGGAGCGGATGCATTGCGCTTCGGTATGAGCCGGTCAGCAATACGGGCCCAGTTGGCCGAAACGCCTACTCAATTTTTACGGGCCGAAGTTGAAGATACCGATTACTACCCGTCGGTAGGCCTGTTTGTCATCTACCAGGAAGGGGAAATATGTGTGGCACTGGAGTTCACTCGGCCGGCCCGCGTGCTGCTAAGTGGCATATCGCTGTTGCCCTTAGCGAAAAAGAAGGCCCTGGCCTTGTTTCACGAGGACGCTACTTTGACACAAGACGACGCTAGCTGGACAAGTTATCAGCAGGGGATCGGCGCTTACTACGAAGAGTCTCGGCGGGCTGAATCAATCATTGCCTTTTCCCCTGGCTACTATGAATCCAGCATGCTATGACCCTTGCCTAGGTAGCTCAGCCAGGCGCGCCTCCAGAGGGCTCAGAAAGTCCCTTCCCGAGCGAGTGGCTCAGAAAGTCCGCCCAAAGTGCGTTTTCAGCGCGTGGTGGGGGTTCGTGAAGTCGAAAAAGGATGCGTCAAGAAGGTGCGCCTTTCAGACCTGGCGGTTACAAGACTGGAGCATTGTCACACCATTCAATACTAGGTTCGCTTCCCTTGGTAGCGACGCGAGGCAGACTAGGTTAGTACTCACTCAGAGAGCAAGGCTTAGTAATTAAAGAGAGAGGTGAAATAAATCTCTGGCGATTGCCCACCAACTGATAACCAAGAGCCCCACCGCCGGGATTAAGGACCAATACATAGCCTTGTTAGTTAGCTGCTCCGCAAATAGAAGAGCTGTCGGCTGCTGTGGGTCGTAATATATGAGTACGGGCTGTTGCGCTAAAAACTCCCTTGGGGAACGTTCACGCTCATTTTCCGCCTCAATCATTTCCCCGGTTTGTGTGGTAAACTGCACCGTAGGGATAAAGAAGACATTGCCGCGATTATGCCATTCCCGCTGTTGCACTATCTGGCCTGTTACCGCGATGCCAACTTTGCGTAAATGCCAGGTAAGGAGGATATAGCGAACAGAAAAAACAACCCATACTAGGGGGGTTATTGCAAAGACTAACGCTGCCAACCACATCATGCGCCTAAATGTCGAAACTTATTTTAGACAAGATAGCGGTGTCACATTACTTGAACGTTCGTTGAAGTAACGTGACAAGAACACAAATAGGGCCGCTAGCGAGCCCTTGCCCGACCCTATCGGAAAACTAGTGGCTGTTTAAATCACCCTTTAGCTAAACTCGGTTTTTATTTTGCTGGAGGCAGCCCCCGGGCCTTCAGCAAGCGGTCGAGGGGAGTGCCGGGGCGCAACAGCGGCCGCAACTGGGCCCAGGTCAGGGTCACGGTGTAGGCATAGAAGGGCTCGTCTTCGGGCGCGGTTTGGTAGGTGGCCTGGCAGCCGGCGGGCGTGAGGGCAAAATCCTCGTCGGGCAGGGGCAGCAGGTCTGAGTCGAGTTCCAGCAGGGCGGCGTAGGTGGGGTCGCCGCGTCGGAGCTGGGCCGTGAGGAGACGCTGCACGATGGGATAGGCGCCCGGGCGTAGCATATCCAGCAGGCCGAACTGCCGGCCGGTGCGCAGGTCGTACACGATGTTGTTCCACGTGTGCTCCGCGCGGCGGTGTTCCAACACGTCTTCTTGGGTGTAGGTGCTACAGCCCAGCAGGTCCTGCTCGTTGAGCGTGACGTCGAGCGACTGGTCGTAGAGATTGGCCATATCCTGGGCGCTGGCGACTTGGTCCAGGGCGTGCCGCGCGCGGCGGCGGCGCACCGGCACCGGGCACTGCAGCCGCGCCAGCGCCGGGCGCAGGGTATCGGGGCCCAGCAGGTGCAGGTAGGTCACGCTGATGGAGGAGCGGGCGGGGTTGCCGAAGGCGTTGACGCCCCGCCGGCCGGTGGTTTGTTCGGTCAACCGTTCGAAGCGGGCCGCCCCGGCGTAGTCCTCGCGCAGGGCAAACGGCTGCGGCGGGCCCTGGGCGCTGGCCTGCCAGGTGCCGCTCAGCACGGGCCCCAGCGGCTGGGTGGCGTGCCACACCGCGCCCGCCATGGCCGGGTCGGTTTCGTCGCGCAGCGTGAGCGGGGCCGCTGGCCTGAACAGGCCCACGGGGCGTAGGTCGTGCGGCGTTCCGGTGGCCAGGTCGTAATACCGGCCCGTCAGGTCGAGCTGGACTTCTTTGGGCAGGCCCGTCAGCCGGCGCAAGGTGAATTCGACTACTACCGGCTGGCCCGCCACTTCGCCCCGGTAGCGGCGGTAGAGTTCTTGGCCATCCCGGGGCAGCGGCGGGCTGACGGCGGGGCGGGGGGCAGGGGTGCTGCCCCCCGCTAGCAGGCCGACCGTCAAGGCGCAGAGGGGGAAAAGGGAAGTAGCCATCGCGAGGTCGCAAAATACGTCTGGCCGGCCCTGCTTCCTGGGAACGAGTCCGGCAGAGCCTATTTATGGCTCCTTTCAGCAAACCACCAACTGCGACCCGCTATTAGGTACCAGCGGGCCACTACTGGGCTGGGGGAGTTTAAGAAACTCGTCTACGAATCAACGTTTACGAAATTCGCCGAAGGGATGAGTTTCGTAAACTCGCCACCAGGTGCTTTCCTGGGCCTGGGCAAACAGGATTTTAGGGGCAGTGGGGAAGTGCAATCTTTTCCTTCTTGTTCTAGGTTTAGTCCCTTAACATAATACTGGTGGCTGTTGCAAAAGGAGGCTAGGGTCCAATAAAGGGGGCTAGGTAGTGAGAGGGCTGCGGCGAGCTGACTTGTTGGCCGGGGCGCGCCCAGGTACTTCTTCAGATTGTAGGCCATGGCAGCGAGGTAGAGCACCTTCGCCGCCCCGGTCTGCCGTTTTTTGCTGATATGGCGCAAGCCATAATAGGTGATGAGACTGCCTAGCACGGGTTCGACTGTCGAGGCGCGCAGCCGCATTAAGCGTTTCCCCTCCCGGGTGGCCAGGCGCGCCAGCATGCGCTCGTAGCACGCTTTGTAGACCGTATCGTGCAGGCGCTTTTCCTGGGGACTCTTACCTTTACACGGCACGTTTACCGGGCAGTGCCGGCAGTCTGCGGCTTTGGCCAGGTAGCGGTTTTTGGCATTGCCCTGGCGGTCCACCACGAGTCGGTCAAAGGCCAGGCGCTTGCCTTGGCTGCAGAAATAGCTGTCCCTGAGCACGTCATATGTAAAGCCTGGGCGCTGCGCTTTGTACTTGCCGTGCGGCGGAATAAAGCCGAGCAGGCCTCGACTTTCCAGTTGGGCGTAGTTCTCGCCCGAACTGTAGCCCGCATCGGCTATCACTTGGTGCAGCAGCAGGCCCCAGCGCCGCAAGCGCTGCTGCGTGGCGTCGACCAACGGCAGCAGGTAGAGGCTGTCACGGCCATCGGCTGAGTCGGCGTGAATGTGGGTGATAACGTGGCGCGCGGCGTCGACACTGACGCTGGCCCGATAGGTAAGGTGGCGCGGTTTGCCGCGTTTGTAGGCAATGCGGGCCTCGGGGTCAGCCGGGCTGTAGTGCGTGTGGTTGCTGAGCAGCCGCCCCGTTTTGGGCGTCGTCTGGCGCAGTTGGAGCGCGTGCATGCGCTGCACCTGCTGCAAGTGGGCGGCCGAACCCGTCAACCGCGGCGCGCTGGCCAGCTCGACAGGAGCGTCCGCTCGCCACAGCGCGCTTTTAGGCTTAAGGCCACTCATCGAGGCGTTTGCCTTGACGTAGGCCGAGTCCAATACTTGGGTATGCCCACTCACTAAGCCCTGCTGCACACACAGGCCCACGACGTAGGTAAAGCAGGTTTCGAAGACGGCGACGGGCCACCGCTGACGCATGCGCGAAATGGTGCTGTGCCAAGGCAAGGGCTGGGCAAGGTCATAGCCTAGAAACGCGCGAATGCCCACGTGCAAGCTGGCCAGCTCCACAAGCTTACGGTCGGAGGTGATATTCTCCAAGTGCTGGACCAAGAGCAACTTGACGAAGACCACGGGGTCGAGCGAGGGCCGGCCGATGCGGCTATAAAACGGGGCCACCAAGGGCCGCACAAAGCTAAAATCAACGCGCTGCAGTAGCTGGCGGTAGAAGTGGCGGGCGGGTACCAGCTTGACCAGCGATGTGCCGAAGGGATGGAAGCCTAGCATAGACTAGCAACTTACTAACCCGCAGTCATTTGCCTTTTGCAACAGCCACAAAAATTATAAGACAACTTTTGAACCAGCGCTACGCGATTTTCTCCACCGTTAACTGGCTCCTTTAGACGGGAAGCATACAGGAAGCGTACAGAAGCCCTAGCTTAGGAGCCTTCTCCACAACCGCTCCCTACTTGGACCCGACCCTATTGCCCCACCACCCGCACCAGCGTTCCATCGTTGCCCAGCTCAGTGACACAATCAACCGCGCCGAAGCGCTGTATGCCTCGGTTTGCTTTTGGAGTATCGGCCCTGATTTCTTCGCGGCCGACCTGGTGGCGTTAATAGCCACGCCTGGCTCTTTCTGCATTGCGGATATTCATTCGCCTACCAACGTCGACAAAATCAATAGTTTTTACCAGCAAGGTGCTTCCAGATTCTTCCTATTTTTCAAGGAGCTGCATCCTAAGCTGCGCCCTGATGCCTTTATCGAACGGCATCTGATGCACACTAAAATGCTGCTCTTCGACCTACCCGACGGCAAGGCTGAGTTATGGGTGGGCAGCCACAATTTTACCCGGCAGGCGCTTACCGGCGTGAATCGCGAAGCTAGCTTGGTGATCCCCTGCCATCAGAACGATGTGCTTTACTCCAAAACGCTGGCCTATTTGCACAGCATCTTGGTGGACAAGGACTGCCACCCCTTCAACCCTGAACTGCTCGACACTTATAAGAAGCTGCAAGGCCTACCCGAAGAGGAAATTGAAACCGGTGTTATGCTCTTGCCTATTGCCTGGAACTCCTCTGACTGGGGTACTCCGGCTACGCTGGCCCAGCAGCTCATCCTCCTTGTGGGCCACCACCCTGATGAGCGCCGGCAGTTCGTCAGCATTGGTGATAACACGTTGCTAACCATCCGTACTCATGACCTGGCCACCGGTCGGGTACAGTACTTCTCTGCGACGCTGTTCGGCACCAATGAGATTGACCCCAACGACCCCGGTTCCTACCGTATCACGCTGAGTGAGCGTCACCTAGCCGTGCGCCAGGATACGCAGTTGCCCTTCGTCGCCCCACGGGAGGAGACGCACGATCAGGACACACTGCGCCAGTTTCGCTATTGGGTGACTCTCCGCATTCTTGACGAGCTGCCTGCTGATCTGAAATTTGTAAAGAATACGAAGCCAGTCGAGGCCACCTGGGAAGCCGATACCGCGACCACCGACTTTCTCAAAGAAGTAGGCATGCGTGAGGAAGAGCGCTATTCCGCCGCTCAAGCGCGACTGCCTGCCGCCCGCGAAATAGCTGATATACCAGACCGAGAAAGCCGCGTTTCTCTCTGGCTGAAGCTGGCCCGCCAACGCCGCTTCCGCCCTGAGCCGCCTGAACCAACAGCCCACTACGCCGATTTCAAGGGTTCACAGCATTTGACCCTTCCACCCGCGCTGACTAGCCTTGACCAGCAGTTCCAGCCTGATAATCTGGCTGCCTTGCGTCAGGACTACGAAGCGCCTTTACGGGCTGCCTATTATCAAGCGATTAGTCACCAGCTACAAGCAACTAGCAAACCGATTCTGCAGGTACGTAAGTTGCTGGAAAAATATCGGTTGCTGTAACCTCTCCTTCATACTTCAAGGGGATATTCTCAATTGCGAATACCTCACTAGGCTTTATAAAAGTGGCCTAAGCCAAGAGTTTGATGCAAAGGTTAAGCATATTGCTTTCAAGGGAATCACTCCTTTCGGCGTCACGTCCTATAGATATGCTCTCACGCTGGTGGAATAGCCAACTTCGCTAGCTAAGGCATACTATAGGAGGCCTTTAAAAGGCGCAGTTTCGCGTAGCGAAACTGCGCAAACTGCGCAAACTGCGCAAACTGCGCAAACTGCGCAAACTGCGCAAACTGCGCAAACTGCGCAAACTGCGCAAACTGCGCAAACTGCGCAAACTGCGCAAACTGCGCAAACTGCGCAAACTGCGCA
>Ga0265797_10007062_pt1 | contig 15545 bp, 14 predicted proteins | sample P2T30metagenome_FD_192433 | JGI IMG/M metagenome (GOLD analysis project Ga0265797, IMG submission 192433) | Plant litter microbial communities from East Loma Ridge, Irvine, California - P2 T30 | ecosystem: Environmental > Terrestrial > Plant litter > Unclassified | place: USA: California... | reverse complement strand
GATATATTTATATACGCTAGGAAAAGATGCCTGAGACTCCTTCTCATGAGTTGGAAAGTTGAAAGAAATGGAGTCGCTACTGGGCCACCGACATGAACCCAGACCCTCAGCGTTTATGATCAAACAAGGGCCTAGCAGAGATCATGTATTGTTGGGAATGTCTTTTAGGACAGCAACCCTTCGCGGACACATCATTATGTTCTTCGCAGGTTTTTGAAGGCATGCAGCGTGAAGAATGGTGTTTTTGAGACCGTCCAAACCAGAAAGACATTAACTCTATCAAGTCCATGTTTTGGGTTATAAGATTGGAAGGTGAAGGTATCAGAAGATAGAGTGCTGGTGAGGAAGGTCTTTATATGCGACAAGATCTTTGTAGGAAATAGCTGAAGATCGTAAGACAGAGATCACATGTCTTTTTCCTGGGCGACTTTTGGAGTTGCGTTCCCAAGAACACATAAAGGCATTTTTCCTAACTATGAGGATTGCGATCTCCCTCATTTGATGAGGAGTACCTTTTGCGTATGTGGTGGTTATGTATTTCGGGAGTCATGAGTGGCTCGTCTCGCTCTGCGTCTTGCATTTTTCCTAAGTTTTTGAAGCTGTGACACATGCAGAGTATCTGTACTTGTTTTGAAATCGTTGAAACCGGAAAACCATGGGCGTGTTCGGCCACGTTTTGGAATAGGGTACGGTAAGATGTGGATAGAAGGAAGGAAGAATGTTGAGCAGAAAGAGGCCTTTATATGCGAGACAAGACGCTAGCACCACATTCCTGGGTCGCGGGGTTCATTGAAGCGCAACGACGCTCCGTTGGCTTCCAAGGTTGACATCGCTTACTTCCTCGCCTTTTTGAGCGAGCGGTCGCAATCCCAGTGTTTGCGAAAAGGCTCTTAGGCCGCTTGATGATTCCCATTCTCTCATCGATGCAGAGTGGTGTCTCGGTGTCGTGCTCATGCGTCGGTACTGACAACGCCATAGTGCGTCGTAGCTAAGCTTTCGATAAGTGCTGAACTGAATCTTATGCGTCAACCAATGACATCTGATGGTCATTAGCGCAGGATGTACGCCGGTCCCGCGGTTGGCCTGAAAGAGCGCCTGACGTCAGACCGAAACTACCCAGCGTCGCTCTAGAAAGAAGCCCCAACTTTCATGCCTTTCTTGTACAACACCATCATTTTCATTGCCACCAGAGAGCCTTTAAGATAACTCTCACGCCTCCCAAGAGATGCCACCCACCCTGACCCCCACGCCCTCCAAAACCCCAACAATATTCCTCCACCTCCCCCGCGAACTCCGCGACAAAATCTACACGCACGCCCTGTCCCTACCCACTCCCATCGACATCGGTTCTATCTTCCCCTCCCCCGGCTACTGGCACGAGCCCTCTCCCCGTCCCCCAAAACCACCCACCCCCTCCCTCCTCCTCTCCAACAAACAAATTCACACCGAAGCCGCCTCTATCCTCTACGGCACCAACACCTTCAACTTCCCACATCCAGGCCAACTCCCCGCGTTTGAACGACAAATCGGTGCGGAGAATTGCAAAAGGGTGAAGAATGTGGAGATTTGGGTTCGGTATCCGGGGCCGGATGAGGTGGTGTTTGATGCGGGGGAGTTGGGGTGGGCGGAGTATGATAGTGTGCCTGAGCATTGGATGTATGTGCTGGGGGAGAGTGGGATGACGGGAGTAAGAAGGTTGGCGGTGGAGGCGGTGATGATTGGGTGTGAGCCTGATAAGGTGCTTTCTGTGCTGCCTATGCCGGATGAGTTGAGGGATTGCTTTGTTGAGTTTCTGGGGAGAGGGGGTGGTGAGGGAGGAGGTGGGGCACCGCGGCTGGAGTTGAAGGGGATACGGGAGGAGGAGAGGGGGAAGTTTCCGGAGGGGTGGGATGTTGTGGTCAGTCAGTGGGATTAGCATATGGACGGAGACGAAGAGGCGGAGGATGGGGACTAAACAATAACATTACTATTAGCACGACTACTTTATATATTGCTCTCGCTATTACGATGCCGCTCAAATCTTGCCAAGACCAGCGCCCTTCTTCACGATCTTCTCGACATCCTTCAGCTTAGTAAGCTTGTACTTGTACGGAGCCTTGGTGAAGTTGCCAACTTGAGTAATATTAACAGTCGCCTTCCCAAAGTCATTCTTGGCACCAAGGTTCGCAAAGCCATCAATCTCAAAGTCGCCATCGGGGCTGGTGTTGGGGCTATCCTCTGGGATGACCAACCCATATGTGCTGAGAGCCTCGCGTGTCTTGCCTTTGAAGACGTTGCCTTCAACGAGAACCTGATTGTCGCTGCGGGAGTGGATGGCTTGGTACAAGAAGTCGACGTAGAGATTGTTGTAGATGTGCTGGTGGCCGAAACGACCGGCAGGGCCACGGGTGCCCTCGTTGCGCCAGTAGTTGTGGTGGTAGGTGACGTGGAGGTGACCTTGATCAACATCCCTGAGCGCATCGCTGTTGCCAACGAGAGAGCTCTTCCAGTGGTCGTGGAAGTAGTTCCATGAGACTGTGATCCAATCTGCGGCGCGGATGATGTCTACTTGGCCATCGTACGCATCAGGGCCCAGAGCAGGGAAGTTGCCAGTGGTGAACTCGTTATGGTCGATCCATACACGGGTGCTGTTGCGAATTGTCATGCAGTCGTCGTCAATCGCCGTGAACCCGAAGTTGCGAATGATGACATTGGTCTTGTTGAAGATGTTTAGACCCGAGCCAGTGATTTGAGCGCCCTTGCCCATTCCGATGAGAGACTTGTTCGACCCTACTTGAACTCTTGATGTGAGGTTGAAGTTGCCCTTGGCGTAAATGACTGTTGGCTCGCTGCCGTTTACAGCTTTGATGAACTCCGCGACCGTCCGAACAGTGACGCTCTTGCCATTTTTGCCAGCACCACCAGTGGTTGGTCCAATTGGGTTGTCCTTGGCGAAACCGACGAGGCTAAAGTCAGCCCCTGCAGGAGCTGCAGTCGCACATAGTGTGAGGGAAAGGAGTGATAGAATTGAGAGCTTCATACTGCGGTAGAAGATGCAGATGTGTTTGCGAGATCTGATGCCGATCAACCAGCGATGTCACTTACATTTTATATACTGCCATTTCGAGCGTCGGCAATCAAAGAGCCAGTAGATGGCCATGTAGTCGGCATCCAGGCTTCGAGGCGTCCATCATTGCAATTCTTCCGGCAAAATGGCTGATGGCGCATTGTCGTACAGGCTCGAAAAACTCCCACTCGCGCAAGTGCATGCTGCGTCTATCGCCGTGATGCTGTACTTCGTCTTGGCCTGACTTGGCGGACGTGCATTCCGCCCCAGGAACGGCAGCAGGTATTGCGCAACGTTAGACTGGTGGCTGCAGGTTGTGGTGTTGAGTGGTGGAAAGAGGCATCCCCAGATTTTCCCGTGGCTGGAAGGCTCGATCGCCTCTTCGGACGGCGGGGAAAATACGGGGGAATCGGCTTGGCGCGCAATTCCACCAGTACGGACCGCGGTTCCCTGCTTGCTTATTTCGTTGCATCTTAACGTTCTGTCGCCGAAGCGTATTTCGAAACTGGTTTCTAGAAGCGAGATGAGCCATCGAAGCTGTCAAAACTCTCTCAGCATTGCAATGTCTGCGTGCGCTTGACTCGCTTGTTGCAGCCACCAAGATTGTTGCCTTAATGCCGAGGCAAACATCGCATGTAGATCGGCGAAGACAACATATGGGCAAGTCAAATTGGCTGCTTCGCCATTCGATAGGAAGAGATCATCTGTCGAATGAGCGGTGCATTTCAACCGCCTTGGCTTCCTTATCGTGGACTAAAGTTATGGCGAGACCGAGGTTACTCCAGGGGTCTCGAACAACGACTGTACGACACCGCTGTTTAGCGATGCCACAGGCTGTATCCTTATAGGAAGTGAAGCTGGCGAGGTAACCGTCCATCCTGCACACGCGAAGTCTACTCTGTCTGCACTTTGATAGCCTGCGGTCCGGTACTCCTCCACGATGGTGCGACGATGCTTGTCGAAACTTGGTGCTTGACATACGAGCGATAATGCGACAAAGCAAATTGTTGCGTTGACTGAAAGAATACAAGATTCTTTGTTGAAAGGTTCTGCGTTCAATCACAAAGGCCAAGTATTGAGACCATCCTGCACATTGTGAGAACCAGGAAGGACTCCGCAGTTTCATGGTACGGCCTCCGCATTCCAAGCGCAGTTCGACCTTTTCTCTAGGACGGCCAACTGGTATTCGTGGTAGAAGACGAGATACACACTTCCAACTTTCACTCGAGACATGACCGCACAACAGCGCATGGAAGAGATCAATCACGCGTACGAAATATTGGCCAACCCAGTCTTGCGGACGCAGTATGATGATCATTATCAGTCCATACTGACGCAGTATGCTGAGCGTTTCAACCCAAGTAGACAAGGATGGAGGCGGACGAAGAAGACCCCATGACAGGGATGGCCTGGAGATCTCCTCTTTCCGCGATGGAGGCCTTCGCCGCCGGGAGCTTGGCCTTTGGATTGCGCAACGAAGCAAGGGAAGCCATTGGAGCTGGATAATTCTCATGAAGATCCGCCACCGCCGTCGATCATGAACTCACAATGTGGTGTGCCGGACGAGGAGCGATCTTCCGAAGGTTTACCACGGGATCGCGAGCCAGGAGGAAGTACTGCTCACGACCTTCCCCAATCAGAGAGGGGGCGTCCAGGAGGGGATGACGACGCTTCTGAGCCTGTGAAAATATCCTGCATGCTGCGCGAATTGCGCCACCTGGTTCCCCATCCGAGGAGAAAGACAGCGGAGAAAGATAACCCGAGGCAACCACGACGACGCAACCGAGCGACTAGAACCACACACACGTTCAAGCGACCGTGGCCTTGGGTGAGACAGCCAGTACCGAAACGAAGGTTGTTGAGGGAAGTGTTGGAAGACGAGTATGGACGCACGGTGGAACGATTCCGGGACGACTTCTTCCGCTCTGAAAATCTCAGTATTTGACGGAGTAGATAGTCAAGCGACAACAGATGGCGTCTCCGCCCAAAGAGCAGGCAGCCCCAATGACTGTGGGAGCCGAGCGGGAGGAAAGAAGAGAAGATCGTGATGAGAGCGTGAAGCGCCGATTGAAGGAATACCTGTGAAAGAGAATAGATCATACGACTAGTTGGAATTAGAGTAGAGATGACCAATTGATGATGATCGCGTTTGAGTTCATTCGTGCAATGGCGAACGACCCTCTCCTGATATGGTATATCCGCGGAAAGATCGTCGTCCAGAATGACGATGACTGGTTCTCAAATCCAGTGCTCTTCGTCGAATTGGTTCTACTTGCCGCGTGTCTGGCCTGACTGATGGCACGTGGGGCCAGATCGTGTGAATTTAACATGTAGTGGTCGAGGCGCCGAATGGTGCAACTTGTGGAAAGCCGATCGTGCGATCCGCGGACTATATGCGGGTAGATGGAGTGACCGGTAAGAACCAAACTTCGGATCACGATGTTGTGAGAGGCGAGGCATTCGGTAGGAAGCAAAGTTTCTCGATATCGGCGAGGCCGCGACGCGTTGTCATCAGAGACGAGGGTGCCCAGTAGAGGATTCTAACTCTGCATTGCGGGATTGAACAGCCCAGCCGCGGCACCCAACTGCATCTCCCCTGCATGTCTTGCAGTGACCCACTCCTGAAACCGCTGTCTTGGGTGAGTCCGAATTGGACACGGTCGATGGTGTGGATAGAATCGCATGTGAAAACGCGACGAAAGGCCGTACATCATGCAAAAGGCTCAACGCTTGGGACGCTGCGACAAGGTATCGCTTGTGATGTAGGCATATCCACCTGTTGTTGGGTTGGTGGTACGATTGCCGCTCAGGTCCAGCGACCGAAACGCTCATAGCACCAATGAATTTGATCGCTGCAGTGCCATCCCACGTGCAACGATGGGATTGGGTAAGAATCATGCGGCAGTCTAACATCGATGTCAGTGGGGGTTCCAATGAAACCTCGGGTCGGTCATTGCAGCAGCCCTAGACGGGGTTGCCTCCGATGACCTGCACCTAAAAGTGTCAGAATTTTGCTCCCTGATAACCAGTTGGGTGTTAGTGAGCAAGCTAATTCGCCAGTGTGCTGGTAAGTAGTTTGGTATCGGGACCAACCGACAGTCCAGAAGACGGGTCTCGCATGGCAGGCTAGCGGAGACAGTTGCTTGATGCATGCAACGCCATCTGACGGACCCTATACTAGTCGGTCCAGGCATGGGGTACGGGACCAGGTTCGGTTCGAGCGTGTTGCATTCCTCGGAGAGGACAAGACAAGACTGATCAGGTCCACGGGTAGGTCGGCGGCATACGCGTTGGATGTCATCGTGAGTGTTGATCAAGCGACTAAAGGCAAGCCACAAGATCATAAGGATGCACCCAAGCTTTCCAAGAGAGTCTTGAGTGCGAAGAAGCTCCAATCCTTCAAAGGTCAATCGGGGCGATGTTGGGAGAAGGCGTTCTGGCCGTGCCCCTTTTAGCGTCTTGGCGCAGCACGTGGGGTACATGATTGGACCGAACGTCCTCTCCTCGCGTTCCCTTCACCACACCAGATGCGCGGCAAGGATAACCCTCAAGACGCGTCAAGCCTGGTGGCGGCCTGGGCTCGCAAAGGCGCATTTTCACGAGTGAGTCTGCTGCTTACAGCGAAACGGCCGAAGGAAAGATTGCAAATCTGCGGGCGTGCCAGAACGGAATGATCTTACTGGTCCGTGGGTACCGTAGGTTTGGCATACAAGCATGATGCTCAGCACTCGGCGTAAGCTTGAGTGCAGGTATATAGCTTGGCCCTGCACCCTCTACCACTGATCTCCAGCTCCCACAGCCGTCTTTTCCGGACTCAAGCCTCGTCTAATCTCTTGACAAGTCTCGGCAAAGCTTCACAATGGCTCACAAGACAGCTGGCGGCAACGCCGCGTTCCACAACTTCAACAATGACTTCGCGGTATGGTAGCACGGTTGACGTCTCAAATAGCAGCCTTGCTGACTTTCTTTAGCATATTGAAGACCCCAATGAGCGACGCCGGCTTGCGCTCGCTGAGATCGACAAAGCGCCCTTTGGCTGGTACCATGTGCGCGCCATCTTGGTGGCAGGTACCGGTTTCTTCACGGATTCGTACGATATCTTCTGCGTGTCTCTCTTGACGATCATGTTGGGTATCGTTTACAAGCACGACAACAAGGGTGTTCTTCTCACACAACAAGACACAGCTATCAAGCTTGCAACATCAGCTGGTACCGTTCTTGGACAAGTCGGATTCGGTACACTGGCCGATATTGTTGGACGTAAGAAGATGTATGGTCTTGAGTTGATCCTGATCATCGTCGCCACACTCGCCCAGTCTCTCACTGGCCCTGGTCCCGGCACTTCAGTTGTCGGTCTGATCATCTTCTGGCGTGTATTGATGGGGATTGGTGAGTCCACTGTCCAGGGTAATCATTGAAGCCCTACTAATAACTATTAGGTATCGGCGGTGACTACCCTCTATCGTCCATTATCACTTCCGAGTTTGCCACAACCAAGTGGCGCGGCGCCATGATGGGTGCCGTCTTCGCCATGCAAGGTTTTGGTCAGCTCGGTGGTGCTCTGGTCATGCTTTGCCTCGTTGCCGGTTTCAAGGACACGCTTTCAGGCGCCAAGGGCTACGCAGACTGTGATGGTCAGTGCACTATCGCAGTTGACAAGATGTGGCGTGCCCTTATCGGAATTGGCATTGTCCCAGCCTGTATCGCGCTCTACTACCGTCTCACTATTCCCGAGACTCCTCGCTACACGTTCGATGTCGCCCGTGACGTCGAGAAGGCCAACGCAGACACCAACCAGTACCTCTCTGGTAAGCATGGCAACGGCGACCCTGATGCGATTGCCCAAGTTGCCCAGACCCAGGCCACTGCTCAGCTTGAAGTTCCTAAGGCTTCTTTCGGCGACTTCTTTAGGTTCTACGGCAAGCTCCGCAACGGCAAGATTCTTTTCGGTACCGCAATGTCATGGCTCCTACTCGATGTCGCATTCTACGGACTTGGCCTGAATTCCTCGACTGTTCTCCAAGCTATCGGCTACGCCAATGGTGACAACTTATATCTCAATCTACACAACCTTGCTGCTGGTAACGCTATCTTGGTGTGCGCTGGAGCTATTCCCGGATACTGGCTTGCGGTAGCGACTATCGATACTGTTGGACGCAAAACACTCCAACTCGCTGGTTTTACCATTCTCACCATCCTCTTCATTGTCTGGGTATGTATATGTTCCAATCCATGCATCAAAGACAAATACTAACTGTCACTTAGGGATTCGCCTACAGTCACCTCAGCCACCACGCCATGTTGGCCATCTACGTCCTCATCCAGCTCTTCTTCAACTGGGGTCCCAACACGACCACCTTCATTGTGCCTGGAGAATGCTTCCCAACTCGCTACCGTTCCACATCTCACGGAATCTCTGCTGGCTCAGGAAAGATCGGCTCCATCATCGCTCAGGGAGCTATCTCTCCTCTTCGAACTCGGGGCGCTACAGCGACGAACAAGAACCCATGGTTGAACCACGTGATGCAAATCTTCTCGGCTTTCATGTTCTGCGGTATCTTCACTACCCTGTTGATCCCGGAGACCAAGCGCAGGACGCTCGAGGACCTTGCGCAAGACTGGGATATGGGTGATGAGTCCATCACTGGTACGGAGTACGCGCGCAAGGCGGAGAACCGCAGCAGCGATGAGGCTGGTACCACCGAGCTCAAGGCTTAGTTTGCGCTGTCGTTTCGCTCGTCTCTGTTTCTTCTTTTTCCAGGCTTAAGCCTTCATACCCGTCTTCATATAGCATCGATACTTAGACTGTAATGCATTCACTCACATTTCAACTTGATTCAAATTCTTCGTGGAAAGATTGGCTTAAATTCATATCTTGGGAACGTTACTAGGTGCGTCATCATGCGTAGAAACGTCCCCTAATAGGCCTTTTCACAACATCCAGTGTGGTACCAAAACTCAGATGCCCCACTGCCCGGCGGCTTGCCAAACCATCTCGCCGATCCACGTGAGCATCATACCAAGCTTGAGGCATCTCCACTACGCCCCATGAGAGAAGACTCCTCGACACGGCTACCAAGCCACTATTTCCTTCCTCTTCGGCCATCAACACAGGCTCGTAGCCTTCTCCTTTTTCGCCCGTCTCCTCGTTGAGTGGAGCTTTGGCTAATGGCGAAACGTGGCAAGCAGCCGCGATGGCCCGCGAATCTGATCCGATGGGCGGCATGTGCCCGGGCAGTCGCAACAAGCCCAGAAGCCAGGGAACCTGGATAGCGGTCACGGCCACGGCAAGCAATGCGGCTAAGTATGTTGGAGATAGACCCCAGACGACTAGAAGGTCATTGGGTAGGGTTTGCTCGTCTTTGTAGGCGCTGCTACCTTCATTGTAATCGTCTGATACGAAACATAAGCTTATGTCTGTTGAGTTTGTGTGCGGGTGTGGTGTGTTATCTTTGGATGAATACTTACTATCCGTATATAGTAGCACGAACGAGCTTTGTGAAAGCAGGAAGTGCATGATAGCACTCAAACTGATAAGGAGGATGCTGTATTTGTATGGCAGCTGGAGCCTGTAGGTTCCGACCTGTCGACCTCTTATGGGATCTTTCGTTAGTGTATCATTTCGTTTACTGCGCTTTACCATTATGGTGGCACTACATGGACTTATGGACGTTTAGGGAAGAAGGAGAAAGTACCTGGGCTGCGAGACTCGAAGAGGCCGGAATGATGTGGAAAGCAGAGCCCATTCCTGGCTGAGTTGTAGCCGAGTAAGTATCGCGTTGTAAGCAAGATACCAGACCGAGAGGGAAAGCTGTGGCATGTTGGCCAGAAGTACCGTGGTGATGAAGGGAACGGGGGATTTTGGCGGCAAGATCGAGTAGGCGCTGCTAGAGTCGCGATAGCTCCTTGGACTCCTGAATGATTGGGTAAGTAATGAGCATATCCGTGTGGGACTTGACTTACCATCCTTCTTTCTGTATCATGTGATATTCTTTCCCAAGGAATCCAGCTGCAGCCACGATGCAGGTGATGAACAGCATGTATGTACACTTCCACGTCCGGGGGGAGAGACAAGATGATCTTCTCAAAGAGGTGTACCGCCACAGTATCGCATTACCGCTGCCAGCCCCGTGCTTCGAAGCTGGAGTCAACATGTCCAGCCTGCCAGCAGTAGACGCGTCCGGGCTGGAGATGAACGAAGCTATCGCATCCCCAGGTGTGACCAAAGGCTCCTGGTTTCCTAGAACCCACACGACCGTTACGCAGATTATCACTTTAACCAGACAAGCTAATGTGACCGTCAGGAGAAGCGGATTTGAGACACCTACATAACAGGCGGCATCATCCCCCTGGAGAGAGACCTCGGCATCGGCCGACTGCAGTATGACACTGTTGAAGAGCAAATGCAATGGCAGCGAGGTAATTAACAGTGCGACCCAAGCCACAGTCTTGAAGCGAGACAACCGCAGTGCATTCCGCCATGAGAGCACTCCGATGTCGACAGGCCTGCCCTGCGCGTGCGAAACGTCCACCTCTGCACGCGTCGGTGAGCTAAGTACCTGCGAGAAGAAACTGGAAGACGCCATGATCGCGCTGGACACGGCGTTGACGAGCAGATGGAGGGCCGTGTTGATTTTACCCGCCGTTGGTTCGCGACAGGGCGATTCGTGGAACAGGAAGCCGTTGCCCACAGCGGCCCTTCGGTCGACGAGGACGTGGTCGCCATTAAGGCGATACTCTGATATCTGCGAGAGGTCTGTTTTGAGGATCGCAGCCACGGTGAAGCCGCAAAGTAACAGTGTTAGGAGGGTCATCGCGCCGATGTTCAGGATGGCTAGTCTCCTCCATCCGGTTAGCGTGGGAAGCAGCTTCGGGAAGCAACGGTTTAGCCTGCCCATGATTGTACAAACACTGACGAGAGTGCAAAAACCGGGAGCATGAAGACAGGAAGTTGGAGACTTATAGATCGTTATGTTGAAAAGACCTAAATAGCCACTGCCTTAGCTCCGCCATCTTGTGAGATGGTGGAGGCTATGTAGAATAAGTGTGGGGGCCAAATCAACGCGTAAGGCTGAAACTGACGCGGGGCGACTGCCCATCATCTACAGATCGCTGTATCTTGAAAAGGCTCACCCACGATCATGGAGGGACAGCCATTTAAAGAGTGAAGTGGCTGTTTATTGTCGTCGCGAGAACCAATTAATGATACCTGGCGTCAAGTCTGTTTTCATACTTCGTGATCACGCGCGCTGTGTAGCTGAGCGCAGGGAAGTGCATCTTCTGTAAGGGACTTGGGGAGACCACAATGTCGGGTGTAGAAAGGTATGCTGTTGCCCACCGGTTGTAAAAAGAGTTCCGACATCCTCTTGTTTCCACGTTGACGCAGTGATGCCTAAGGGAGTTGCTATCGTTCTTACGACGAACGCGGTGCGATACGCGCGTGGAAATTGGCACTGTTCAAGAAGACTGCAGCGGTAGTCTGACGTACTCGTGCGCGCGACGGTCGTGGTCGCGCAACGCCCTGCTGGTTAACCACACGCCGAAAGGGGGGTATCAACAACAGTATGATGACACGAAATTCCCGTCCTTAGAATCGCATCGGCCGGTAGCTCGGCGCGCCGAGCCCCACGATCATTTCACCCACCCAATCGCCAGCAGGCTGCCCTGCACCTCATACTTATCCATATATATACCGTTGCTTGCAACACCAACTCGATGAAATCAAAATACGTCCATACAATTGTTGGGTTGGTGCAAAGCTTCGGGTGTTAAGATTCTCCACTCAGCCTCGCCTAGCGTATAGCCGTCCAATCATCACACAGAGAACCCGACCGCTCCAATCACAGCGCAGATGGCCCGAGCACGAACTCCGCCTTGCGCATTGGCCGCTCTTGGAGTCCCGTACGGCTGCACTTCGCACTGAGACGCAAGCGCACATTCAGTCGGCTGTTTCTCCTATCATTATGGCACAACACGGAAGTAACCCAGGACAAGATAGCTAAGGACATAGCTAAGGGAACTCTGGGGGTAAGCTAGTCTCACGATCATAGAGAGCGTCAAGCAAGAAAACGTGTTCAGCTGTCCGGCATTTCTCTGTCGTCTGTCTGTACGAGATTGATAGCGGAGACACCCGCGGACCCGAGTAGCAGGGACAGCATCTATGATTCGCAAAAGATGCGCGACAAAACGGTCCCTGTCTACGCACAGGCATACTAGCTTACCCGCACCTGCCTTAGCACAGCCCCTTCACTCTGGGCTAATGCTTGTATCACTAGGCATGTGCAAACTAGCGATATGGCAGTTTGACTATCAACACTCCATACCCCTCAGGTCTGACTTCAACCCTTTCGTTTACCTCAACAACTCGAGTTTCTTCCATCCGGGCCTTCGCTGAATGCCTTCTTGAATCTTTCTTCGCTCTTTCCTGATCGCAACCATGGCTTTGCTGTTCCGCCAGATTCAGGCGCTCATGCGCAAAAATCTCTTGCTTGTCTGCTCGAGAAGACCAATCACTACTTTCATCCGTGCACTCGCTATCCCGCTTGTTGTCATTCTTGTTATCGCTTTCAGCAAGACGTGGTTTGCTTCTGGGGGGCATTGGGGTGTGTCTTCGGCTCGCCAGGTTCGTGGCCTCCAAAGCTTTGAGGCACCAATACGGAATCGAACCAATGCTAACACTCGAATAGCTACCCTCCCTTGAGGAAGGACTACGAGCAAGTCCTGGCCACGACATTGTAGGCTTCGTCGACAACGGTATGAAAGGAGGAGAGGTCTCAGATGTCATCGATTCACTCTCACGACGTGTCAGCGCTGCTGGGAAAACACCAGAGCTATACGATGATACCAGAAGCCTTGCCGTGGTTTGCCGGACCGACAACGAAGGCAATTCTCCATGTTACAGCGCCATTGTATTCTTCTCTAGTCCAACCGAGGGAACCGACGAGTCGTCGGCCGGATACTGGAACTACACAATCCAAGGGTTGACCACGCCGTATGGTCCCATCGACATTACGAGCACCAGCAACGCCATCGAAATAGCCACATCCCCTTTGCAGCGCGCACTCGAGCTCGAGATTATCGCACGGTCTCAACCAGACAACACATCGCAGATTCCCCCCGAGCTAGATATCATCGCATTCACTCGTCAGGATCAGGCAGCGCTAGAAGCCGATCGAACCGCATCGTACCTAAACCTTGTGACATGGGCCTTTCCACCCATCTTTACTCTTACACTCATTGGTGTGGTCGATCATCTGACTTCATTTGTTGCTCGCGAACGCGAAATTGGTACGTGGCAGCATTTATTCCCAGAACACGGACTGACGTTAGCCAGGAATGTCTAGTTTGATTGACACCATGATAATGGGAGGGTCCAAGTTCCGGGGCATAGCCGTTCGACAAATCGCGGCTTACGCATCGTTTGCGCTGGTCTACTTTCCCGGCTGGCTGGCAGTGGCCATCGTCATCTCCGCCGCCATCTTGCCCGTCACTTCTAACTATCTACCCGTGGGATTCGTTCTACTTTACGGGCTCGCAGTGACTGGATTCTCTCTCTTCGGGGCCTCTTTCTTCAAGAAAGCCCAGTTGAGTGGCCCCATCATGGTGGTCGTCACACTAGTCGCCGCCATCCTTCCAGCAGTGCTTTTCAACCAGACGAGTACTGTTTGCGCCATACTGAGCGTCTTGTTCCCTTCAGCAAACTTGACGTACTTTATTACTGGCATGGCAACATTCGAAGCAGCCGGCAAACCGGTCAGCATGATGCATCGGGCCGATGAGGCGAGCGAGTCCGAACATTGGCGTTTTCCGCTGTACATCCACTGGCTCATATTGGTCTTACACGTATTCGTGTTTCCGATCCTAGCTTTCCTAGTAGAGCATCTTCTGTTCTCAACAGCATCTCCGCACAGGCGTTTCGAACGGCCAGTAAGCGCAGGCGATCCGACCGTCAGGGTCTCTGGCTTCTGCAAAACATACAAGCCTGGCTTCTTTGCTCGAGTGTTTCGACGTCGTAAGAACGTCGATGCGGTCAAAGGTGTCGATTTCAACGCATACCCTGGTCAAATTTTCTGCTTGCTTGGACCTAATGGAAGTGGCAAGTCGACGACCTTGAACTGCATAACGGGCGAACAGAGGGTCACGTCTGGAAACATCATCATCGATCCAACAGGCGGACTGGGTTACGCTCCACAGAGCAATGTCATCTGGCCTGAATTGACGGTTCAAGAACATATCCGCATCTTCAGCGATCTGAAATGCCTATCAGCAGCGAACCACGAGGTCGTCAACGATCTCGCTAAAGGTGTCGATCTTCTCAAGAAGCTTTCAGCTAGAGCTAAGACACTCTCTGGTGGCCAGAAGCGGAAGCTCCAGATGGCGATGATGTTCGCGGGTGGAAGTGCAGTCTGCTGTGTGGATGAAGTCTCCACAGGCCTCGATCCAATTTCCCGGCGAAGAATCTGGGAGATCTTACTCACTGAGCGGCGAAATCGCACCATCATCATGACGACTCACTTCCTCGACGAGGTCGATTACCTTGCCGATGATATTGCTATCATGTATCAAGGTACTCTTCGAGCTGCAGGCACTTCGGCGTCATTGAAGCATGGCTTTGGAGACGGCTATACTGTCAAACTACCTTACAAGACAGACGTCGATATCAGCATCTCTGGGCAACTCCAAACGGAACAATCGCGGCACATGACGACGTACCATGTCACGACAGCCGCTCATGCTGCAGAGGTTGCGGCCGAGCTTGACAATCACAACCTTGGTGGCTATCAGCTTTCCGGACCGACCATGGAGGAACTATTCATCAAAATCACCGGTGATGCGATTCAACCTTTGGAGGAGAAGACCGAAGAAGATGATACTGTCAAAGCGAAGACTGAAAACATCATTGTGGACGCAACCGAATTGGACTATGAACTATCCGAAGGGCAGCCCGTTTCTCTTCTCAAGCAGTGGTGGATTCTGTTGCTTAAGAGAGTCAAGATTCTCAAACGTCGATGGCTACCTTACTTTGTCGCCGTTGCTTTCGCTCTTATTGGTGCAGGAATTGCGCCTCTACTGATCAAGAAGTTCAATGCTCCGCTGGGATGCCCAGTGCAAGCCGAACTCGTTGACGACAACGCATATCGGAACGATATTGGTGTTTTCTATGCAGAGAGTAATGCCTATTATTCTGGCACGGACGAGCTTCGAAAGTCGTACGTTGCTGGGCCTTCCGATCGACTCAACTCAACAAGGATTAGTTTGATGGCAGACGTCTACTCTACCAAAACCACATTGAGTTACTCTGACACCTATCAATCCGGGTACACGAATTCTTCACAGCTTGAGAACCAGCTATTGATCGTCGATACGTACGAAGAATTCGCGCGAGCAGTTCAGAACGACTGGAAAGAACTAGTTGCCCATCCCAGATACATCTCTGATGGTGGTTTTCCCACCACAGAACTCAGAGGCGGGATCTGGATGGGTGATAGCTCAACCAACC
>Ga0265797_10007060_pt1 | contig 15548 bp, 15 predicted proteins | sample P2T30metagenome_FD_192433 | JGI IMG/M metagenome (GOLD analysis project Ga0265797, IMG submission 192433) | Plant litter microbial communities from East Loma Ridge, Irvine, California - P2 T30 | ecosystem: Environmental > Terrestrial > Plant litter > Unclassified | place: USA: California... | reverse complement strand
GCCCTGTTACCGGCGGTAGCGGGATGCGCGACCGTGCTTGATATGTAGCAACACCCAGTATCCAAGCCCATTGTTGTGCTGTAGATTACGCGTCTCAATATCATGAACACCGACGCGAGTATCCACGCATGAGCCACCCCAGCCAATTTTCCCTGCTGCGCCAGCGCCGCTTCGGCCCCTTCTTCTGGACCCAGTTCCTGGGCGCCTTCAACGACAACCTGTTCAAGACCGCGCTGCTGGTGGTGCTCACCTACGACGCGCTGTCCTGGACCACGCTGCCCCCAAGCCTGTTGAACAACCTGATCCCCGGCCTGTTCATCCTGCCTTACGTGGTGCTGTCCGCCACCGCCGGCCAGGTCGCCGACAAGATCGAAAAGGGCAGGCTGGCACGCTTCGTCAAGCTGCTCGAGATCGGCATCATGGCGATCGCTGCGGCCGGCTGGCTGACGCACACGCTGTGGCTGCTGATCGCGGCGGTGGCCGGCATGGGCATCCACTCGACGCTGTTCGGCCCGGTCAAGTACGCCTACCTGCCGCAGCACCTGCGCGCCGACGAGCTGGTCGGCGGCAACGGCGTGATCGAGATGGGCACCTTTGTCGGCATCTTGCTGGGCGAAGTGATGGGCGCCGTACTGGCCGGCCACGGCACGCTGGGCGTCGAACTGGTGGCCGGCGGCACGCTGGTGGTCGCCTTGTTGGGGCTGGCGACCAGCTGGCGCATCCCGCTGTCGCCGGCGCCGGCCCCCGAGCTCAAGATCAGCAAGAACATCATTGGCGAATCCTTCCGCAACCTGGCATTCTCGCGCAAGAACCGCACCGTGTTCCTGTCGATGCTCGGCAATTCCTGGTTCTGGTTCTATGGCGCGCTGGTGCTGTCGCAATTCCCATTGTTCGCCAAGGATTACCTGCACGGCGACCACAGCGTGTTCGTGCTGCTGCTGACGATCTTCTCGCTCGGCATTGGCACTGGCTCACTGCTGTGCGAAAAGCTTTCGGGCCGCAAGGTCGAGATCGGGCTGGTGCCCTTCGGCGCCATCGGGCTGTCCTTGTTCGGCATCGATCTGTACTTTGCCAGCCTCGGGTATACAAATACCGCCGCCGTCGACGCGATGGGCTTGCTGGCGCAGCACGGCAGCGTGCGCATCCTGATCGATCTGCTGCTGCTGGGCGTGTTCGGCGGCCTGTTCATCGTGCCGCTGTTCGCGCTGATCCAGACCCGCTGCGATCCGGCGCACGTCTCACGTACTATCGCCGGCATGAACATCCTGAATGCGATCTTCATGGTGGGCGCCGCCGGCGTTGCCGTGTTCCTGATCGGGCAGGGTTTCAGCATTCCGGAAATGTTCCTGACCACCGCGCTGCTGAACGCCGTGGTCGCCATCTACATCTTTTCGCTGGTGCCGGAATTCCTGATGCGCTTCCTGGCCTGGCTGCTGATCCACACCATCCACCGCGTGTCGACCGTGGACGTCGAGCGCATTCCGGAAGAGGGCGCCGCGGTGCTGGTCTGCAACCACGTGTCCTACGTCGACGCCATCGTGATCATGGCCGCTAGCCCGCGTCCGATCCGCTTCGTGATGGATCACCAGATTTTTAAAACACCGCTGTTGGGCTTCATTTTCCGCACGGGTAAAGCGATTCCGATCGCGCCGGCCAAGGATGATCCGTGGCTGATGGAAAAGGCTTTCGTCGATATCGCCCACGCGCTGCATGACGGCGAACTGGTCTGCATCTTCCCGGAGGGCCGGCTGACGCGCACCGGCGAGATGAGCGAGTTCCGCGGTGGCATTGCCAAGATCGTCGAGCGCAGCAAGGTGCCGGTGATTCCGATGGCGCTGCGCGGCTTGTGGGGCAGCGTGTTTTCGCGCGATCCCGCGAATGTGTTCGAGCGGACGTTTGCGCGTGGGTGGCGTTCACGCCTGGCGCTGGCCGTGGGGCGGCCGGTGCCGCCGCAGGATGTGACGCCGGAGCGGCTGTACGACCAGGTGCTGGCCTTGCGCGGGGAGTGGAAGTAGGATTTGCAGGCGGTCGTGCGATGCCTGTCAAAATCTTAACCATCTCGGCCGGCTCTGATATAATTGCAGACTGGATCGGGGCGTAGCGCAGCCTGGTAGCGTACGTGCATGGGGTGCACGGGGTCGGAGGTTCGAATCCTCTCGCCCCGACCAAAGAATTTGATGAGATGGGCCAGCTTTCGAGCTGGCCTTTTTCATTTTGCAGCACTCGGTGTAGACTGATGTTCATGAAGCCGTCCGAAGCCCTGAACGCAAATCGCGCCGCAATCCGCCTGGTGGTAGAGTCCCACCGGGCTCGTAATGCGCGTGTATTCGGCTCCGTTCTCCACGGCGAAGACACTGACAACAGCGATCTGGACATTTTGATCGACCCGACCCCTGATACGACGCTGTTCGATATTGGCGCTATCCGCCATGAGTTGGCCAAGCTATTGGGTGTTCCGGTAGACGTGCTGACGCCAAACGCGCTTCCTGACAAATTCCGTGCAGCGGTGCTGGCAGAGGCCAGTCCTGTATGAGCCGGGATCAGCAACGTCTTTCCGACTATCTGGCACATATCATCGAGGCCATCGAGGGACACCTTGAATTCGACTGGGCCATGGGCGCCTGAGGTGCAGCTTGCGTTATCCTATTCAGGACAACAACAAAGGAGACCGCCATGTCCAACCTCGAACCCCGCCCACCACTCCCACCCTTCACCCGCGACACCGCCATCCAGAAAGTCCGCCTGGCCGAAGATGGCTGGAACAGCCGCAACCCGGAAAAAGTGGCGCTCGCCTACACGCCGGACAGCCAGTGGCGCAACCGCGTCGAATTCGTCAACGGCCGCGAACAGATCGCACAGTTCCTCGACCGCAAATGGAAGAAGGAACTGGACTATCGTCTGATCAAGGAATTGTGGGCAGTCGACGGCAACCGCATCGCCGTGCGCTACGCCTACGAATGGCATGACGACTCGGGCAACTGGTTCCGCACCTTCGGCAACGAGAACTGGGAATTCGACGAGAATGGCCTGATGCAGCGCCGCTTCGCCTGCCTCAACGACATGCCGATCGCGGAAGCCGAGCGCAAGTTCCGCTGGCCGCTGGGCCGGCGGCCGGACGATCATCCTGGCCTGTCCGAGCTCGGCTTGTAATTTAACAAGGCCTGATGCAGCGATTCAAGGTCGCCGGTGCGCGGGCCGCGGGCGCCGGGTACTCCACAATATCAGCCACAGCAGCGCCGCCTGGATCGGCAGGCGCAGCCACAGCGCCCACAGCGGCACCGGGAACAGGTCCGGCCGCTGCAGCATGTAGATGTGCGCCGGCGTCACGGCCAAAGTCAGCAGGAACAGGCCGATGCCGGCGGCGCGGCGGGTGGCGGCGATCAGGATGCCGGCGGCGCCCAGCAGCTCGAACACGCCGCTGACCAGCACCGCCGCCACCGGCCACGGCATCCAGGGCGGGACGATGCGGGCTTCGGTGGCGGTCGCTGCGAAATGCATGATGCCGCCGATGAAGAACCACAGGAAGATAAAGGCGAGGCCGGCGACCTGGCCCTTGCCGATGGGGCGTGTCGTCGGCGCGATTTGTGATTGCGATTGCGGTGCGGTCATGGTGAGCTTTCTCGGATTAAAAAGGCGGCGGCTGGTCCTGGCCCGGTAAGGCAGGCGGCAGGTCGAGGTCGATCACGGTCCGTTCCAGCTTGCTCAAGTCGGCATCCCCGACCAGCGCCTGCGCCTGGAACGCGGCATGGGTGCGCACGCCGTGCTTCTGAACCGCCGCCAGCATCACCGGCAGGGCAGGAAAGTAGGGCCGCAGCCGTGCCAGCAGCGCGTCGCCCATGCCGGGCGTGACCCAGGCCGGCGGCGGGAACGCCACCGCCACGCGTACGCCTTGCAGCACCGTCACCGCGGCCTCGACTTTCATATGCGGTCGCTCTCCTTGCGCACTACGCGGCCGACCACCAGGCAGGCATTGCTTTGACATAGCTTGCGGTGGTATTTCCTCTGGTCCGGATTGTCCGAGGTCAGCCACCACTGGCCGGCATCGCGTGACAGCCGCTTCACCACCGCCTCGCCCTCGTAATTGAAGGCGTACACGGCGCCGTCGACCGGCTTTTTGTCCAGCGTGTTGATGATCACGATGTCGTCTTCGTACAGAAGCAACCATAACATTTCTGCAATGTTGCGATTGTTGTAAAAAACCTCTTGCTGAACATCAAATTTACCTTCCTGTTTCTGTACATAAGCTTCCTTCGCTTTTATGTTGTTATGCCGTATTCAGCGCGGCTTGTTGAAATATTTTAGCGCTTTCCGTTACATTTGGTGATTTTTTATAAGAAAAAAAATGCCAAAATCTATGATATGAATTTCATTATAAATAATTGATATTATAATATTTAGATATTCGAATGTTTAGGTATAGGTTTTAAAGATAAATCCAAATTTTTTTATGCGGTAATGTTAATTACCTGCTCATGTTCTTTAATAGATTAGTGCTTGATAAAATGAAAACTGTATTTGACGAGTCTGGTTCACCTTTATATCCATTTCAACGCGTGAATGGTTTCCCAATATTCCCCAAAGAAAATCTTGTTGATCGGCAGAGCTTTATTGAGACTATTGAGCGAATGTTTTCTGAGGTTCAAGTTGTTTTTCTGGAGGGTGAGGAAGGTTTTGGTACTACTACAACGGCTGCTCAATTCTGTATTTCTTATCCTGAGCGAGCATTTGGTTTATTTATTAAACCGTCAAGTAGAACGACTTATAGTCCCGATTATTTAAGACTGACACTTGCTGAACAAATCATTTGGTTCCTTGATAGGGAAGAAATGAAAGAAGACTCAATTGGACCCGTTGAGTTTAGGAAGATAATAATTCGTTTAGGTAGAAAGATTACTAGAAAGAACCCTGTGTATTTCGTTGTAGATGGTCTTCAAAAGATTCAAAGCGATGAGCATGTCATCGAAGAAATTTTCAGGGATATATTGCCAATTTGGCAAGATAATATAAAATTTTTAATTTGCGGAAAACAGGATAGTTTTGAACATTACATCGCAGATATATCGTGTAAGTATATACATCAGCTGACACTCTCATCGCAAGAAGTACAGCGATTCATGTTGCCCTTTCCAATCGATGGAAATGACGTACGTACGTTGCACAGTCTTTGCCAAGGTGTGCCAGGCCGGCTAGCTTCGGTACGTCGACTAATGCAAGGCGGCATGTCATTGAACGAAATTTTAAGTGCAACACCAGAAAAATTCCCTAGCTTTGTCAAACTGGAATTTAGCCCGGTTGAAGATCTTTCGAAAATGGCTAGGAAGATTCTTGCAACAATTACTTTTTCGGGACGACAATTCAACCGAAATCAGATAATTGAACTAACTGGTGCGACCGATTTAGACATAATTGAAGTATTGAACAGTTGTCATTTCATCATAGAAAATGAAACTGAAAAAAAGATCGATTTTGTTTCCGATGCGCATCGACGGTTTGCGAGTACTCTCCTTGCTGCAAGTAAAAATGAAATCATTGGGCGTAATGTTGAGTGTTTATTGCAGAACCCCGGTAGTCGAGAGGCCGTAAATTATTTGCCTAATTATTTTCAACAATTAAATCAGGCAGCGGAACTTGTACGGTTTTTGACTCCAGATCATTTTTCTCAGCTTTTGCAGCATACCTCTTCATTGGGCGCAGTTCGAGCCAGGTCACGAATTGGGATGTCTGCATCATCTACTCTTGAAGAGCCAAACGATGTATTGGCTTTTTCGCTAGTGCAATCTATTTTTCTTAGTATTGCTAAATCCGAAGGTAGTATTGAGCAAATACGGGCGCTTGTTGCCCTTGGCGAACATCAGACAGCGCTTGGGATTGCATATAATTGTGTCACGAATGAAGAGCGCTTAAAATTCCTAGCAACTTATGCTAAAAAAAGCAAAGAGGTCACTAAAACAGTTGATCCTGAAGTTTTATCGGCTATTCAAAACGCAGCTAGGTCAATAGATTTCTCTCAGCTTGGTGACACGGCAATAGATATAGCTTCTGAAATTGTTCATGTGGATCAAGACGTTGCTCTCGCAATAGTGGATGAGGTGCTTAAAGGTGCACCATCCTCTGATCGTGATGCTGCATTTGTGAGAATGAGCTTAGCAACTCCAGTTAGCAAAGGCGGACGTTCAGATAACAGAAGTCATGCGCAAATTAGTGATACGAAGCTTCAAGCATTTGTGTCATCAATCTTAGCCCTTGTATCTGACTATACATACAAAGACATCATTGAAACATGTGAAAAGTTAGACCAAAGCCGACAACTATCATTTTTGGCATATTGGATTAGCGAACATAAAGATGACAAAAATGCCATAGATGTTGTAGAGCACGGTTTAAAGTTAATGATCGCCAACTCGGCTCATAACCCAAAGATGGGCGAATTCCGTGATTTGGCTATTGCCCTTCCATTTTCTTCTGATGTTTCTCGTGTCGAATTGCTTGTGAAACGTTTTGATAGCCAGCGTGGCTTGATAAGCGATGTCGCAATGTCGATCGACACAGTGGGTCTGCAGATGGTGTTGGCTCATGCGGAAACTCTATACGATCGTTCTGCAGCTGCGTTAAGAGTGCTAGATTGTTATGTAGAACTCAGTGATACTAACGACGCAGACACTAAGCTGCAGGGATTTGCACTAATGCTTAGGGCACTCAACGAGCTTGATCAACATGACATCATGGAACATGAGAACGGATTTAAGTCGACTATAAGATCTGATCTTTCTAAATTATTAGCCCAAGTGCTTGATAACTCGGCAGACCACTTTTTAATAATGAAAGATGTGATTTCTCAATTTGCGCATTTAGATTTTCGTGAGGCAATTCGACTTGCAGAAGCATTGAACCTAGAGGATCGTCGTGATCGAGCTTTCTCTAAGATATGTATTGCATTACAGGAGGGAGAGATTTCAGCTCGCACTGTTACTCAAGTTTGCGAAACATTGCCTTATATAAAGAACATTTCTGAGCGATCTAATGTATTTTCCGAATTTGTACATAATATTTCAGTTCGAAAAACAAAACTGGATGTGACATCTATCGAATTAATTGAGGCTGCACTGCTTAATGTCGTGGATAGCTACATCCTTCCAAAGGATATTATATCTGTATCAAAATTAAGAACATTAGCTGGATTGGATTCCAGTAAGAAACTTTCTGTATGGTTTAGTCAAGCTATTAACAATGTAATGGCGACTTACCAAATCTCTGATTTTTACTTTGATATGTGTGATGCTGTTGCAAGCACTAATAATCTAGACGCAAAGGAATTTTATCGACTCGGAACTGAGAAATTAGCTGCTGCCTCGTTACCTACTCAAGAGTACACTCAAATCTTAACTTGGTGTATTACGTTTTGCGCAAGAGCATTAGGCGGTGCAATAGCAGCTGGTAGCTTTAAAGACGAGATGTTAATACGATTTCTTCAGCTTGTTGAACTGCTGCCAGCATTGGCAACGAAAGTCTCTGTCATAACCGACCTTGTGTCGAGAATGTGGATTGCTGGCCGAGCTGATTTAGCCAAAGCCCTAATGGGGCAGCATGTTATTCCTATGGTGGAGACTGCGATTGGAGCTTATCTACCCAATGGGAAGCTACTAGTTACTATAAGCGCACCTGCACTTTATTGCACTCATCCGCAAATTGCTATTTCTCGAATAAAGCTATTAACTCGTCAAGAGCGCGAACCCGTATTGGCGCTAGCATTTGATATTTTGCTTACTAAAACTCCTAGGACAGATCCAACTATCACGGACATAAAAGACAATTTTAATATCACCTATGATGAGGCTCTCAGTGCAATTGCGCTAATAGAAATTATGGAAGAAGATTGGAATATTTACTCTTCAATACATCAACTTGCCAGTTCGATAATACATCGGCGCAATAGTACGAACATAACCGCGCAGCAAAGAATTGATATAGCGGACAAACTTAAAGAAATATATCAAAAGCGTCTACCAGATCAATTTAACATTAAACACAATGGGTATCTTATTTTATGTAAGGCTCAAGATTTGAGGCTGCGATCAACATTAATGAACTCATCTTGGAACGCTTTGATAGAAGAAGCGAGAAATGTTTCAAATATAGCTGATCGTGGGTTTATCTTATTTGAAATATCAGCTTTATTGCCAGCAAAAATGTCGGAAGGAAAAAATGAGATTCGTCTGGAGGCACTTTCTTTATTTAATAATGTACCTTCAGTCATTGATAAGATAAATAGGTTAATAGCCCTTTCAGATGGCACTTCGAAAGACGCCGTTACCATAGCAAAGCAGTCGTTAAAATCAGCTATGTTGATGACTCTTAATATGCTAGACGAGCAAGTTGCACGTGACTCACGTCGACGGATCATAGATATCGCCGATAAGATAAAGCCAGATTTTGCTGATGAGTTGGCAGATCTCATCGACCAAGATTCTGCCCGAAAGACAGCCCGTCAGGAGGTTAAGCAACGAATTAATATGCTTGCTGTAAAAAAGAAAATATCAGATGTGAAATCGAGTGCGGCTATCACGACGTCTGAGGTAAAACATCTTCCTGAAGCATCTTGGCGGAATTTGCAAAGTTTGCTCGGTGATAGATTGGAGATAAAGTCACCGGTTATGATGATCGATTATTTGGAGCAATCGTCTTCTTTCACTCTTCAGGAATCAGTTCCAATCTTGTCCTGGTTTATTGAAAATACATCGAAGAAGTATGCGACGAGCAGAGACGCTGCAGGCAATGTTCGTATGTTAGCGGATAGGTTGTTAACAATGACCGAGTTCTCGGCAAACTCTATGATAACAATGGCTGCGAAAAATAGTCATTTTTCGAAGTTACCAGTCGGAGAGTTTGGAACCGATAAATTGCTTGGGCTTAATAACCGAGCCGAAGTTCTTAGATTTATTGAAGCATGGTTGTCAGAATGTGATGAGGACGTTGTTTTGTGCGATCCGTATTTTGGAGGAAAGGACAATGATTTAGAGTTTTTCAGGCTGGTTTTGCGTGCATGCCCGAATTGCGAAGTAGTTGTTCTTACAAGTAAAGAGATTCTGCAAAAACAAAATATTTCATCTGAAGAGATGTACTTGGAAAAATGGCGGCAAATTTGCGAACTTGATCCGCCTATAGGTAGGGTGATAAGTATAGGCGCAATGAAGAACTCAGCTTCTGTAATTCATGATCGTTGGCTTATCAGCGGACATAGAGGACTAAAGTTAGGTACTTCATTCAATGGAATTGGCACAGGTAAGCTTTCAGGTATTTCTATTTTGTCTGATGGCGAACTATTGCAAAGCAAAAACGAATTGATGAAATTTGTTAATGGAGAGCGGTATATTGACGGAGAGAGAATAAGCTATTCAAGCTTTACGATTTGAAAAATCATTATGTTACATAGGTCCTTGTCAAATCTCCGTTGACGATGCCGAGAGTAACTCCGTCTGGCGGCGGGAACACCACCGCCACGCGTACGCCTTGCAGCACCGTCACCGCGGCCTCGACTTTCATATGCGGTCGCTCTCCTTGCGCACCACGCGGCCGACCACCAGGCAGGCATTGTTCTGGCACAGCTTGCGGTGGTATTTCCTCTGGTCCGGATTGTCCGAGGTCAGCCACCACTGGCCGGCATCGCGCGACAGCCGCTTCACCACCGCCTCGCCCTCGTAATTGAAGGCGTACACGGCGCCGTCGACCAGCTTTTTATCCAGCGTGTTGATGATCACGATGTCGTCTTCGTACAGCGAGGGCTCCATGCTTTCTCCCTTGACCAGGATCGCGATCAGGTGTTCGGCGCTCAGGTTGTGGCGCTCGATCCAGTTGCGGCGCATGCCGAGGGTGCCGCCGTCGCGGCCTTCGGGTTCGGTCTGGAAGCCGGTGATGCCGGCCGACAGGCGCAGCTTGACCATCGCGATCTGCACGAATTCACGGTCGTCGTTGTCGGCGGCGCGCACGGGCCACGCATTCCTCAGCCGCCCGTCCGGCGCTGGCCTGGGTTCGCCTTCACCGGTCATCAACCAGATGTGGGAGAAGCCGAGCTCGCGTTCGATATTCAGCGCGTAGCGGATGTCGATCGACTTGATCTTACCCGTCAACCATTGATTGACGACGCTCTTGGACGCGCCCGAGGCTTTGACCAGGCCGGTCTGCCCGCGTTCGCCCTCCAAGGATGGGACAGTTCGATAGATATGTTCGAGGCGGTCGGATAGGGCATTCATGTTTAGTTTTCTAAACTCAATTGGTTTAGTGTTCTTGACGTTGATCAGTTTAGAGTTCTATACTCTACGTCAAATACTAAACCTTTGGAAGGGGGAGGCAATGAATAATTCGAGCATTCCGGACGTGGCGGACTATCTCGCGGGCATGGCATCGATTGGTGCCTCGCTCACGCTGACCGACCTCGGCGCCGCGGTCGGCATCGCAGTCGCGGTGCTGGGCTTTCTTGCTAATATGATCGTTACTTATCGTCGCGACCGGCGCGAACAGCGCGAGAGCGATGCCAGGGTGGCGCGCATGAAAAAGCGCGGGTGAGCGCTGATGCGTGCGGCGAACGCGAGCAGGGCACGGCAGCGTAGCGGCGCAGCAGCGCAGCGGCGCAGCAGCGCGGATACGCCGGCGGCAGATGCGCCAGCGGTTTTTGTCCGACGCAGGCACATGCGCCAGAAAAGTGACGTTCGGCGCAGGCAGATGTAGCCGCTCAGCCGCCGCTCGCGGGTTCGGCCATGTTGCCCGGTGCCGCAGCCGCAGCCACAGCCGCAACCGCAACGGTCGCGGTCGACCCGGCTGCGCCGCGCTGCAGCAGATCCAGCACCGCCTCAACAACGCGCTCGGGCGCCACGCCGGCCAAGCAGCCGTGATGTTCCTCCGGGCACGTGCTCTTGAAACAGAAGCGGCAAGCCACTTCGTGGAACAGCACCCGGCTGCGCGTGCCCCAGGGCGTGTGCTGGGGATTGGTCAGCGCATACAGCGCGACCAGCGGCGTGCCGAGCGCGGCGGCGATATGCGCCGGTCCGCTGTTGTTGGTGACGGCGAGCGTCGCCATCCGCAGCGCCGCCCCCAGTTCGCCCAGGCCGAGCCGGCCGGCCAGCGCCGGCAGCGGCACGCCGGCACGGCGGCGGATCTCCTCGACCAGTTCGACGTCGGCCACGCCGCCGGCCAGCACCAGCGGCACCTCGGTGGCCGCCGCCAGCAGCGCAATCGCTTGCGCCCAATGGCCGGCCGGATAACGCCGCGATGCCGCGCTGGCGCCCGGATGCAGCAGGATCCACGGCCGGGCCGGATCGATGCCGGCGCTGCGCAGGCATGCGGCGGCCGCCGCGTGGTCGGCCGCCCGTGGCACAAAGGACAGGCCGAGGTCGGCCGGGGTGCAGCCGATGTGCCCCACCAGCGCCAGCTGGCGCTGCACCTCGTGGCGCACCGGGGACGCCGGCTCGGGATCCGGCACCCAGTCGCTCAGCAGGCGGTAGGGATTCTCGCGGCAATGTGCCAGCCGCAAGGGGATACCGGCCAGCTGGCACAGCAGGGCCGCCGGCAGCGCGCTCTGGGTGTAGGTCGTGAAGATCACGGCGGCGTCGAAGGCGCGCGTGGCCAGGACGTCGACCAGCGCCAGGCCGGCCCGCATAGAGGGCAGCGCGGGCGGCGCCGGCGGCGAGGCATCGCCCTTCATCCACGCAGCCGCGTGCACGATGACGTCGTCGACCTCGGGAATGAAGGGAACCGCCGCGGCGCCGGACGGCGAGGCGAGCAGGGTCAGGCGGCTGCCGGGCAGGGCGCTGCGCAGGGCGCGCATCGCCGGCGTGCACATCAGCACGTCGCCGAGCGAATCCAGGCGCACGCACAGGATGCGGCGCGCCGCGCGCCAGGCCGGATGCACGGCGCTCATGCCTGCTCCGCGTGGCTGGCGATCAGCACCGCCGCCGTGTACAGGTCGGGCGCCATCCGGGTCGGGATGCGGCGCGGGCCGAGCCGCCATTCGGTTTCATTGCCGTTGTCGAGCAGGATGGTGCGGCAGCCGGCGCGGTTGCCGGCTTCGACGTCGTGCAGGATATCGCCGACCATCCATGAAGCGCGCAGGTCGATGCCGTGCTCGTGCGCCGCCTTTAAAATCAGGCCCGGCATCGGTTTGCGGCAGTGGCAGTCGTGGGCGTAGGCATCTACGCTGCCCTCCGGGTGGTGCGGACAATAATAAAAGCCGTCCAGGCTCAGGCGCTCGCGGAACAGCAGGTCCTGCAGGCGGTCGGCGACGCCGTCCATCGCGCTTTCGGCAAAGCGGCCGAAGGCGATGCCGGCCTGGTTGCTGACCACGAACAGGCGGTAGTCGAGGCGCGCCAGCAGGCGCAGCGCGGCCCCGGCACCGCTGCACAGGGTGATGCGGCGCGGTTCCACGTTGTAGGGCAGGTCGTCCACCAGCGTCCCGTCCTTGTCGATGAAGATCGCCTTCATGGCCATGAGGTTTCCTGCATCGGCAGAAGGGTGAGTTCGGGGATCACGCTCTCGCGCGGCAGCAGCAGCACCTGGCGGATGGCCAGTGCGACGGTGGCCGGGTCCTGCAGCCGGGCCGGGTCGAGATCGGGGAAGCGGTCGAGCAGGAAGGGCGTGCGCATGCCGCCGGCGACCACGGCCGTCACGCGGATGTCGTAGGGGCGCAGTTCCGCGTGCAGCGCGTGCGACAGGCCGAGCAGGCCCCATTTGCTGGCGTGGTAGGCGCTGGCGTTGGGCCAGGCGCGCTTGGCGGCGGTGGAGGCGACGTTGACGATGTCGCCGGGCGTGCCGCTGGCGCGCATGTGCGCGGCCGCGTGCTTGGCCAGCAGGAAGGGGCCGTTCAGGTTGGTGTTGATGACGCGCAGCCAGTCCTGTTCGGACAGTTCGCCGATCGGCAGGGTGACGTCGGTGCCGGCGTTGTTGACCAGGATGTCGAGCCGGCCCAGCCGGTCGACGGTACGCTCGATGGCGGCACGCGCGGCCAGCGGGTCGCCGACGTCGAGCGTGAGGGCTTCGGCGCGCACGCCATAGCCGCGCAGGATGGCCAGGCTGGCCTGCAGCGGCTCGGGGCGCAGGTCGACGGCGACGATGTCGGCCCCGGCCTGGGCCAGCGTGGCGGCGAGGGCCGCGCCGAGGCCGCTGGCGGCGCCGGTGATGAAGGCGACCTTGCCGCGCAAGTCGGGCGTGCCGAAGGCGGCAACGTCAGGGATAGTAACGTCATGCGTGGCGGGCTCGATTGCAAAGGCGTCGGTGACGAAAGGTTCTGCCATGCTGGTGTGCTCCTAGGGGTGGGTCATGGGGATGGGGACTGGGGCGCCGGCCTCGGCGAGGACCGCGGCATACACCGCCGCCACCTCGCGGGCGACGATGCGCCAGGTGTAGTGCAGGCCGGCGCGGCGCAGCCCGGCTTCGCCCATGGCGCGCGCCAGCCCGGGATTGCGCTGCAGCGCGGCCAGGCGCGCGGCCACCGCCTGTGGATCGCGCGAGGGCACCAGGTAGCCGGTGCTGCCGTCGACCACGGTGCTCTTGATGCCGCCCACTTCGGCGCCGATGACCGGGCGCGCGCAGGCCATCGCCTCGACCGGGGTGATGCCGAAGGGTTCGTACCAGGGCGTGGTGACGAACACGTCGGCCGCGCCGTAGTAGTGGCGCAGGGCGTCGCGCGGCTGCTGGCCGACGAAGCGGACCTCGGCGCCGATGCCGAGGCGCCGGGCGAGGGCTTGCAGGCGCGCCAGTTCCGGCGCGTCGCGGCCGCTGCCGCGCAAGGTGGCAGCGCGCAGGCTGGCGGCTGCGCCCGGGGCCGCATCGCCACCCGCATCGCCGCCCGCGTGGCCACCCGCATCTCCTCCGACAACCAGCAGCCGGGCCTCGATGCCGTGCTGCGCGCGCAGCAGCGCGATGGCTTCGATCACGGTATCGACGCCCTTGCGCGGCACGATGCGTCCCAGCTGCAGCACGGTAAAGGGCGCGCGCTCAAGGCCGAGCAGGCTGCGTGCCGCCGCCCGCTCCATCGGCCACAGTTCATCCGGGTCGTAGCCGCAGGGCACGACCGCAATGCGTGCCGGGCTGGCGTCGTACAGCCTCTCCATGTCCTGGCGGTCCTGGCTGCACTCGGCGATGATGCGGTCGGCCTGCTGCATCAGGGTGTGCTCGATGCGCACCCGCGCTGGCGGAAAGGCGTCGGCCGCGCCCTGGGCCAGGCGGCGCACCTGGCCCAGCGCATGGAAGGTGATCACGAACGGCATGCCGAGGGTCTGCTTCAGGTGGCGGGCGACCATGCCGGACATGAAGAAATTGGCGTGGACGATGTCGTAGGGCGCCGGCTGGTGGCGCGCATCACGTTTGATAAAGCGGGTGACGAAGCGCGCGAAATCCTCGACATACGGCAGCATCTGCTCCTTGGGCACGTGGTGGGCGGGGCCGGCCGGCACGTTGATGACGCGCACCCGCTCGTGCCACTGCACCACCTGCTTCTCGCCGATCGCATCGCGCCGCGTGAACACGTCGACCCTGTGGCCGGCCAGCGCCAGCTCGCGCGCCAGTTGGGCCACGTAGACGTTCTGGCCGCCGCAATCGATGCTGCCGGGCGCCGCCAGCGGCGATGCGTGGTCGCTGACGAGGGCGATGCGGCGCGGCGTACCGAGAGCGTCGGGCGCATCGGCGGCAAGCGCGGAATCGTCGATTTTCATGGCCGGCCCTGGCTAGCGGGTGACGTGGCGCAGTGCCGCGTCCCAATCGGCGCCGAAACGCGCGATGGAGAAGCGTTCGAGCGCGCTGCGGCGGCCGGCGTCGCCGAGGCGTTCGGCCATGCCGCGGTCGTCCAGCAGGGCGCGCATGGCGTCTGGCAGCCGGCGCGTGTCGGTGACGGCGAAGCCGGAGACGCCGTTTGCGACGACGGTCGCCATTTCGGCGGTGGCGAGGGCAACCACCGGCACGCCGGCCATCATGGCCTCGATCGTCGACAGGCTGAGGCTGGAATAGCGGACCGGACTGAACAGGAAGCGGTAGCGTGCCGCCAGCGCCGGCAGCTGCGGGTGGTCGACCTCGCCGATGCCGCCAAGTTCTCCAGAACCCATGCCGACCAGGTCGAGCGGCACCACGTTTCGCAGGCTGGCGAACAGGTCGGCGCCCATGCGGCGGCCGCGCCGTGCCAGGTGGTTGGTGACGACCAGGCCGCGCGCGATGTCGCCGCTGTAACGCACGCCTTCAGGCAGCGCGACGCCGTGCTCGATCAGGCGCGTGGGCGTGCGCCCGCTGTCCCACATCAGCGCATTGAACGGCGTGACATGGACCAGCAGCAGGTTGGGATCGTCGATTGGGTGGCGCGCGTCGGTCGGCCAGACCGTGGCGCCGGCGCCGGCGAGTTGACCCACACATCGGCCCGATTCTGCGCCCGCCAGCAGGCCCGGCGGATCGTGTTCGAGGTAGATGCGCGGCAGGGCACGCTGGGCCGGCGTGAGCAGTTCGTACTGGTCCTTGTGCCAGTGGTGGTCTTCCTGGAACAGGATGCAGTCGAATGCGCGCTCGCGCGCCTGCGC
>Ga0265797_10007059_pt1 | contig 15550 bp, 13 predicted proteins | sample P2T30metagenome_FD_192433 | JGI IMG/M metagenome (GOLD analysis project Ga0265797, IMG submission 192433) | Plant litter microbial communities from East Loma Ridge, Irvine, California - P2 T30 | ecosystem: Environmental > Terrestrial > Plant litter > Unclassified | place: USA: California... | reverse complement strand
TATTCGCGGCGCGATCAAATACTTTGTCGGCTTTCCAGTCTATGTTCGCGCCGCCGGAGGCATCAGAGGAGCCAGTCTGTACATCTTAGTCAGAGCCATCGTGGCTATCATCTACTTAGTCAGAGCCATCGTGGCTATCATCTACTTCGCCACGCAGACGTACTACGGCGGCCGCATCACGACTGTCTTTATGCGAGGAATCTTCGGGAATGGATACAACAACATTCCGAATCAACTACCGGCGAACGCTGGCATTACATCGAGAGATCTGCTGAGCTTTTTCATCTTTTGGATGGTACGTCTTACGCTGTGATTTGTTGAAGATGTATCAAAGCCCGATGCTGATTTGTTTAGGTGCAACTACCAGTCATGTGGATCCATCCAAAGGTACTCCGCCACCTCTTCGTGGTCAAGGCAGTCTACACAACCATCTCTTTGTTTGGTGTACTCGGATGGGCCATCAGCGCCAACGGTGGCAAGATCGGCGACTTCAAATACACGACCGGGCAGAAAGAATTAGCTGGGTCGGATCTCATCTGGCCGATGATACAAGCCGTCAACTCCGTCATGGGAGCATTAGCGCCAGTCTTGATCAATCAGCCTGACATAGCGCGCTACGGACACTCTTACAACGAAGTCACTTGGAGCCAAGGTGTCGGAATCCTACTGAGCAAAGTTCTCGTTATGTTCCTGAGCTGTGTCACAACCGCTGCCGCGACTAATGTCCTTGGGAAGAGTTTTTGGAATGTCTGGGATCTCTATGGCGCGATTCTGGATCAGTACTGGGGACCAGGAACTCGTGCCGGAATGGTATTTGCTTCCTTCGGAATGATGTTGGCAGTTCTTGTCACGAACGCTGGGAGCAACTCACTTCCGGTCGGCGCAGATTTGACAGGTATCTTCCCACGCTGGCTCACCATTGTCAGAGGTCAGATCTTGTGTGCCGTTCTGGCACCATTACTCGTTCCTTGGAAGATCATCGCCTCGGCAACATCGTTCCTTACGTTCTTAGGATCTTACACAGTCTTCCTAATGCCTATCTGTGCATGCATGGTCGTCGACTACTGGTACGCCAGAAAAGGCAACCTCCATATTCCGTCCCTCTACGCCTACAAGCCTGATAGCCCATATTTCTACTACAAGGGCTGGAACTTTCGTATACTTGCTGCATGGGTCTCGGGCGTTGCGTTCACAGTCCACGGAGTTGCAGGGTCTTTGAATCCTGGCTCTGTGTCCGATGCTAGCAAGAACATGTACAAGCTGGGCTTCCTCCTGTCCTTCTGCATGGGTGGATTGGTATACTACGTTCTGTGTCTCATTTGGCCAGTACGGACGCTGCCGCAAGGGTTAGAGCGGCCGCTTTCTTTCGAAGAACTTGCCGCTAATGAGGGTTTCTTCGATCATGAAAGCGTCAACACGATAACAGGTGTCTTGGATGGGCAGACTGTAGTCACGGAAGAACACGTTGATATGGATAAGCAGATCAAAGTCTAACGCTCTAAACATACTATTGCCTTCTACAGCACTTCATGGGAGCATGTCGCGTTATCCACTGAAGTCTCGAATCGCAATGACCACATCTTCCATGCTGCATGCAGATCGCTCGGATGCCGCGCAATGGAAAGAAGAAGGCATGTCGTCACGGTCACAGAATATGTCCACGGGCTCCGTTTCGCTCGTGAGACCGCTACCACCACGACATACACAACCCGGTCATCACAAACCCCAACTCTTCTTGATTGACTTCTTCCACTCATCAAGCGTCACCACCTTTCCCGCCACCACCAATTCACCTTCCTTGAACCGCGTCTCCAACACAGGTATTTTCAAGTGTTCGTGCGCCCTGCTGCAGATACGGAATGGGATGTTGTCCTCGAGGAACAAACCATAGCAGCTCCGGCAGAACAATGCGCAACCCATACGACATATAACGGCACTGTCGAAGTTGTTGAATGAACGCACGCAGAGGCCGTCACAAGTCCAGCAGTCGCTATCATCGTAGTCTTCATCTTCTTCCTCGTCCTCCTCTTCAGTCTCATCTTGATCCTCATCTGTGTCGGCTTCGGCTTCGGCGCCAATAATCGTGTCCTGAATCTCGGCCTCTTCCTCGGCTTTCTCGGCATCAGGCATGCCCTGTACAGATGAGCCTTTCAGATCAGATGCAAGCACTGCTACACCCTTCTTTATCGGCCGGAAACACTGATACACAGCAAGCGCATTGAGATCGTCGTTGACCGCGATGAAAGCATTGGCCAAATCAATATATCCTTGGCCGTCATTGCTCGGATCATCGTCTGATAAAATTACTAGAGCATCTTTCACGTGCGCCTTGACAAGCTCGTGGGCTTCTGTTGTTACAATTCCATCAGTACTTGTTTTTCGGAAGTCAGCAACAAATACGCTTACCCTCAATACGACCTTGCTTGTAGTACCATACTGAAAGGTACAGTGCTATTTCATTGGGAGGAACCGGGTCCAGACCAGCGAATGCAGCGCCCCTGCACAATGCCAGTACCCAACCTATTGCTATGCAACTGAAGATCCCTGCTTACCTTCTACCGCGCGACCTTGCGATAATATTTTCCATCTTCTCGACCCATCTGCCGGCCTGTCTTTCGTCTTCGAACGCTCTGGTAATACAGTGCATGCCGAGCTTATTTAGAGCTTGCCACCTTGCATACGAGATCTCTGACTGCACTCTGGTGGTCTGACCGCTCTCCAATCCAACGCTCTCCCAGATGCGCATCGCTCTGTCTTGATCGCCGTATTTGTAAAGAATATCGGCAAGACATAAGTTAAGGCAAGCGGTGGTCACTGGCTGCAGATCCTTCTTTGCTGCTGAGATGGCCGCGCGATATCGATCTTGCAGCCATTTGAGCTCTCCTGTTTCTCTGGCAGCGTTGGAAAGGATTGAGTGGTATTCGTCGACATCGTATGTGAACTCCATGAGGGAGTGTACGAAATTGGTATGCTTGTCATCCCGCAACGTGTCGTCCAGATCTCGCGCTGACTGCATGATATGCTGGTAGCATTCTGCATTGGTGGGGATTGCCGGCGTGTCCGCATGCTTCGCGTTTTGTCCATCGTCTCCCGCTGCACCCCACTGTGTGATACTATGGTAATGATAGACACATTTTGCAAAAGACTCGTAGTCTGTCGGCTTGTACTTGACGGCCAATCGCTTGTGCTTGATTGCCTTAGTGTCGAGTGGGAATGTGGCCCAGGTGAGCTCGTTGTCAATCTGGTCGGATATTGCAGCGTAACATCCGCCAAGATCGTAATGCGCACGATATCTGCCGTGGACGTTTTTGAACTCTTCGTCATGAATGGAGTCTGCTTCGACAGCTTCAAGTATCGTCTCGTAGAGTTTGATGGCCGCATCGTAGTCACCCCGACGGTAGTGAAGCATTGCGAGGCCTACTTGAGCTATCCACATTCCGCTGTCAAGCTCGAGCGCTTTCTCGAAATGCTCCTTCGCTTCACCCCATAGCTCAAACTCGCGGAAGGTCATTGCAATTCGGCGGTGCCACACGGCATTTTCCTCGAGGTCCGCCCATTTAGCTACGCCCATTATGCGTTCGCTCGTGAGCTCAGGTAGTTCCTCTACAAACTCACCACGTTTGCTTGCCTGCCATGAGTAAATCAAAGTTGGAACCACACTTACAGAGTATTCCACGCCCATGGTTGGAGCGAGCCAGCATTGTGCGTAGAATCTCAGAACTGGCTCAAAAATGTCCAAAGCGTTGTCTTCGCTGATAGTCCCAAGCTGAGTCGTCGCCTCGCCATCTAATGTGCCAGAGAGTATGGTTTCTCCCAGCCAGGGCAGCATTGGCTTGGCGAAGCTTTCTTTGAAGTAGAGGTAGGTTCTGTATCCAGCCCATTCCGGGAAAATCTCTTTGTCGCACATCATACGGGCGATATTGGTGCCAATCGCAAGCTTTTCTTCATCCATCGCACGCTTGAAATCGGCCTGCTGCAAGTGCTCTGCCCAATTTTTGCCGGCGTAGCTTGCCAGACTGACAGCCTCTTTCATACGGTCTCTCAGATCCTTGTCAACGATGATATCTGTGCATACGCGCACAATCTGGATTTGAGCTTCCTCTAGGTTGACACCGACCTCTGGACAGTCGTCGCCTGTGGCTCGGACTTTTCCTTGCTTGGGGTCTCGGAAGAAGTCAGAGATGGATGCGTGAGAAAAGCTCACGGTGGTTGTTTTGGGGTTCGAATCGAATTGAGAGGGGAAGTCTAGGTCGTCTTCTCCATCGCCATCTTCCGCCCCCGCGACAGTTTCTTCGTCTTCGTCATCGTCGTACGCTCGTTTGGGTGCAAGTAGCTCTGCAGTGGTGAGCCCGTCGTCACGGACGAGAGTGAACAAGCTGGAATAATTCTTGCGCAGGTTGCCCTCTAGATCAATAAGTCCTTCACCTTCTTCTGACTTCAGTCGGAGCGCAGCGTCAAGCTCGCCTAGGAATAGTGGTCGACGAGCAAGAGAAATCCACATCAGCATGTCGTTTAGATCGGATGCCTCATCATTGGAGATGCTCGAGGAGTATCCCTCCAACACATGCTTGATCATGTCCGTAAGCCCCTTTGGCGCCTGCTTCAAGGCTTTTTGGACGTCAGATTCACGAAGTCGCTGCGCTTTCCGATTGAGATCGGCTATCATGAGCTTGACCCACATGAACATGCCTCCTGCTTTTTGGGTCAAAGTCTCGATTATAGTAGCCTTGAGCTTCTTAGACACCTTGTTCAGGGCGCGTGACTTGGCGATGCTGAACTCGACGTAGCGAGCAATATCGGCGCCATTCTTCGAAGGTTCGACGTGGATCGTAGGTGGATCCTTCCCAAGTGCCATGTTTAGCTCGTCGGTCACATGTGGTCGTCCGAGCATAACAATGCGCATTCGTGAGTTCTCGTCGGCATCTTGAACGTCCCTGAGCAGCTCAAAGAGGATCTCTCGGTCTGCGGGGAACGATTCGTCCAGTCCATCGAGGAAAAGATACGCAGTGCCAGTGCCCCCGTTCCCTAGCCAGTAATCCGCAAACAAAGTCGACCATGCGGTTCGTACCGAAGCAATTTCGCCAGGGCTGTGCGATCTTGCAGCCAGGTACTTTGCGTAGACAGGATCACATTGTGTGAGCTGGTATGACATGTCACGTAATGCCTGCTGCACCGATTGCGTCTTTGCGTCATTGTCTCGGAAGAAGAAGTAAGCCACACTAGCATCGTCGGGCACTTCACTAGAAGCATTTTGAGCCAGTTGATGAATGTAGTTGATGATGTTGTAGGTCAAGAAACTCTTGCCGCTGCCAGGATTTCCCGATATCCAAAGTAGAGGTTGCTCATTCGGACCAATCCACGCAGTCAGAGCCTCCTCCAATCTGATCCAGTCTCCGGATTCTGTGAAGGAAATGATCAGTAGTGCCATTTGGATTCACATCAAATTAGCTTACCAGGCACTTGTTCGCGCTTGATCTCATCAATGCGATCTTGTGGAGCAGCTGAAGGCTGCAGTAGCAACTTCAGCCCTTCGACATGCTTCATGTCTTTCTCCTCTCTAGCCTCATCCCGCATCTCCACCAGAATGCTGGATTGCTGCGCTTCTGTCAGTACGGACAAGTGCTAAAGATGGAAGCTTGATGACTGCAGACCTCCTTGGCATGCAATTGCCGGTTCGCCATGGCAGTACTCTGCTCTTTCACGGCAACATGAATCGCCTGAACATCCTTGCCTGCATTCTTCACCTCCACTAGGGTCTCAGCACCGACCAAATGACCCTCAGTTTTGGTTAGCTTCTCAAGTTTGCTCAGCAGATCTTGCATCTTGGTATCATTCCCAAGCAGGACGTTCTTGCCAAAGCTCATGAATCGGCCCAAGCTGCCTTCTTTGATTTTTTTAGTGGCACGAGCGAAAATCTCCACCACCGTTACCTGACATCACGTCAGCAATGGAGCAGCATCAGGACGACCAGACCTTACAAGCGTCTCAGTCAATTGCTCCGTGAGCTCCTTGGACATAGCAGCTTTGTTGTACACGTTCAGGCGAATGGTGAAGTCCTTGAGATGCTCCATGAGGCGCGCGATCGCGTCCAAGCTGGCAGATACGCCTCGGGCAGCGTTTATCAGGTACATAGCGGCACCGAACACGGTTCCGGACGCAGGAAAGACCGCCGACGCTGCTCCTGCAGCCAGGTTGCCCACTAGCTCGACGGGTTTCATTGCCGCAGCCAGAGTCTTGAATAGCATGCTCCTTTTGGCACGGAAATCCTCGTATCTATTGTTCTCTCGCTCGACCTGTTGCATGAGCTCGTCGATCGACCTAGGTTTGGATAGGTCCTCCAGTCGTTTCCCAGACTTCTTTGCATAGCGTTTGCTCGCCTCGCGCCACATCTCCTCCATGTCTGATGGTGCCATGTTGGACTCGGAATGTGAGAAGAGAATCAGAGAGTAGACATAATGGAACGGGAGGGTATGGATGAATTTCTATGCACTTATCTGCACTAGACTTCATTCTAGGGGGCCAAAAGCCTCGATGTTGACCTCGCGGCCACGCTATTGCCTAGCTGCGGCTGACATGCAGCGTGGCTGGTCCGGTGAGGGACAGACAGCTTCCAGTAGTAGCGCCGTAGTCGAAGCACATTGACTTGCAGTATCAGACCAGCAACAAAAGAACCGCGGCTTGGCGGGATGTCCGATAACACTGCTGGTTAGCTGCCTTAGCGCTGGAGTAACTCACCTAGACTAACTGCATTAGGAGGTAGGTGAGGCAGTCTTAGATGGTGATGAACAGTCTCTTGTTTGTCTAGCAGCGACTCGGCAGTGTCGTGGACCGGGTTTCTGGAACGAAACATCAGTAGCATGGCGCAACGTAACGCACAAAACCATAGTGGTCATCTACCTTGGCGCAAAAGAGCGACAACATAAACCACACCTGCCATCCAGATGTTGATGTACATTGCAGAATGCACAGGATATGAGCAAAAGAGATGTTGATGAGAGTGGGATTTGAACCCACGCCCTTTCGGACTAGCGATTGTAGTGAACCAGGAGGTAACACCTTAAGCTAGCGCCTTAGACCGCTCGGCCATCTCACCGTGGAATCGAGATGATTCGATGATGTCAAATCCTGTCAATCGCATAATATCGCTAGTCAGATGTGCTCGACGTGAACACTCGATCGCTCGTTGAAACAAGCCTGACCACTCGTGCTAGGCATATCAGAACTCGCATTTAAGCTCATTGCTAGCATCTCTTGGTAGTCTGCGTTTGTTACTCGGAAATGCAAATGGCAAGGCTGACGATCCTTGGGTACAACCATCGCTTTGATCGAACGACTGAAGTCGACGTATGAGTCCTTTCACGTCGCTGCTGCCCAGGCACACGCCAGTGCGAGTATACAGTAACAACCGACACATACATGTATGATCTTCTATTATCATTAGCACAATCCATTGGAGCTTGTAGATGAATACATGGATGCTGCATCCACATATTGCACGAGTTGATTGACTGCGGTCCAAGACGGCATAGGGTAAGTAGGGTTGAAACCCTATGGCTGGAGATTGCCCACTCCACTCAAAGCATCTGTGAATGTATGAGATTGAAATGAAGTAGCTAGTATGCTGGTACGATTGAACGGAGGTTTAGAAGTGAGTATGCTTGACACTGAGACACGATTAGCGGTGTCATGGGAGCTCTACGCAGGTCCATAAGGAAGACCTATACCGAAAGACGCGGACACAAGGAGATCGGATGTAGGATGCATAATCTTGAATCATGTTTACGCTCTTGATTACATGTATCTCTCATGTTCCTTTCAGTACATAATCATAATCCATCCAAACACAGAACGATGATGACGCCGACCCCGTAACCCGACAAATCCCCTCACCATTCCGTCACTGCGGGATAAGCACTTCCGACTTCATAAGAGCAAGTCGCTTAATAGGCAGGTCAGCCTTGCATTTCTTGCACTCGACGAAGCCTTCTCCCTGCGTAAAGAACGACGGCGTCTTGCACTTCTCGCAGCTGGCCTGCTTCACGACATGAGAGAACCGCAAGGTCGGCAAAGCGTGCGAGTGCAGCCCCAGAGACAACCACGGCGCAGAAGTCATGAGTGTCGCGAAGCTCTTTGGTTGTTGTATGATGAGTGTCCTGGCGAAACCACCAAGTAGCCAAGCGTCCACCACAATGTTGCGCAGCGCTGTGTCGGACTCCGGCAGTTGGAGCTTGTTGATCGCGTGAGTGGCGTTGGTGAGGATTCCGCACGTCACATCATGCGCAGAGATGGAAGCTTTGAACTTCTCAAGCGCTAGCGTCCTGAGGCCGGGAACGTCGTACTTGTCGGCGATGCTGTACATCTGGATGTGGACGGACAGCGCAGGCCATGGTTTCGCTTCAGTCGGCTTGGTGCTGTCAATGCCGTTGTAGTAGTCGAAATTGTAGAAGTAGTAGACCATGCGGTCGACCATGGATGTCAGATCTTCCCTCAACTCGATCTTGCACTCGGCGCCTTCTTTGAACATTCCGGTACAAGCGCGCTCAAATTACTTGGAGTGCGGTGCGATGAAGCAGCGGTGGACACGGTACTCTTTGCCGTCGCAGAGAATGGTGAAGTCCGAGAACCTACCGTCTTCGAAGAAGCTGTACGTATTGCAGTCAGCGTCTGCTCGGTCATATCAGATGATAAGGTTATTTACCTCTGCGCCACAGCGTGGAAGTCATCCTTCGCTCGAGTGGTAGCCATGTCGAATGTTGGCAGTAAAATCAATGCAGGCTCAGTAAGCGTATCTGCTCGTCATTTGAGCGAGGGGAAGAACTTCTTCTCGTCTAAAAAAAGGCAGGAACATTCGAACGGAAGGAGCGACTGGTGACCGCGCCAAGCTAGGTGAAAGCGCCAACCTCAAACCTCACCCTTCACCCGAGCCACAGATGTCTCTTTGCTTGCCTCGACTCACTAGCAGTAAATGCTCTTCAACCTGCGGAATGCAGCTGGTGGCGGCGTCATGTCTCTGTAGTAAAGCGCCAAGCAAAGCGCAAGCAGATCGTGACATGACGGATTGTGTAAATATAAAAGTCAGTCATTATAATCGCTATATGTACATCCAAACATAAATCAGCAAATTGGTATCAAGCCCAAACCATACACCCAGCCTGTTCTCAAGCACAGCTCGCTTCATCATACCCAGACACATAACCAAAAAAAAAGTCCCCCCATCATGAACATTACGCTGTAATTTTCCGCCCATCTTGTATGCAATCTTTTATCCCATGTGCTCCATTTTCATTTAGAAGTTCCTCGACGCTGGCACAGTCCTAGGAGGCTCAGTCATAGGCACCGCGCTGTTGTGGCTCGAAGCATCGTTGTACTGCCCACCAGCAGAGTACACAGGTCCGCCAAGGTGGTTGCCGGCGCTTTGCGTGTTCATAGCCATCTCGTCGTCCTGAGCGCGAATGGGAGGACCGAAGCGATCCTGCTTGTTGCGGGTGCGGGACATGGGCAGGAAGTCGATGATGAAGCTCCAGACGTAGAAGATGTAGCAGAGAGAGACGATCCACTCGAGGATAGCGGCTTTGTTGACTTCACTGCCACGCTCAAGCACACCGAAGGCAATGGCGAGACCGCCCTCCAAGAAGATGAAACCGAGCTTGACCCAGAAGCTGATGGCGAGGATACGGTGCTCTTTCCAGTGGATGCCGAGACGCTGGTATTCGGCGCAGATGAAGATGGCTGAGATGATGTAGCCGCCACTGGAAGTCATTGTCAGTAGGAATTCCTGTAAGCATACTTATAAGAACAGAAGACATACATGAAAACAGCCAGCATAGCCTGATGGACATTAGGGAAACGCCTCGTGTCGAAAATGGTCAAGAAGATCAAACCGAAGCCGCCAATGATAGCAAAAGCAATGGCGAAACCAGACAAAATCTTCTCCGTAATGTTGTAGTTCATCACCAGGCGACCCTTGTGTCGGAACCAGCGCTCCATACAGAAAGTGGCGTTGAAAAGCACAACCATGACCGCCGAGCCAGTGATGAACAATGGCTTGCCCCATGCAGTCGCTCCGAGCGTCGAAATGTACATGATGTGCTGGCCTGGGTTATCCCAAGGGTAGCCCGGGTAGCCTTGTGCCGTCCATACACCCAGCATGGCAACGAGCGTGCCTACATCGCATTAGCATCATCATCGCCGCATATTCTTGTCGACAATGGAAGCGTACCTAGCCATACACATCCCGCAACAAATGGCACGAACCAATACGCCAAACCCAACATCTTGGCTGCGCGCAATAAACAAGTTCGGAGGAGACGCGCAAAGTGGGTTTTGGCGCTGTTTATTTACGCCGCTGTCGAAACGTCGAAAGGCGCGTGTCTGGCCGATGGAGATTGAGGTGTTGCTTCGAGATATGCCCGCGGAACAGCGAAACAGCGTCCGAAAGAGCAGCAATGGATGGAATTATTCACGGCGAAAGCGTTGGCGACGCGAGATTTGGGACTGGTAGTAACAAAATGAATGGCAGATCGCGAGGGCCCAGATGATCGTGCGGACACTGCTGGCGTCATGGGCCAATTTTGCTGAGAAGAGTCTACGTCACGTTTTGCCTTTGGACGGAGGCAAACGGATCGTCCAGATTGTTGCTTAGCCTTGATCAAAGCCACACGGCAATCCAAACATCACTTTCCCGAACAGCAAGCTTATGCAACCTGCCAAGTAAATGTATGTATGACGCATTCGCATACAGCATGGAAGGCTGTGTTTGTACATTTTGCTTATGTAGTCACGACGTAGACACATGCACGAAGATTGATCAGCGCGACGGCTCCTCGACTATGCGGGTGGCTGTGGGTGGCGTTTTCGCTTGCTACGCAAAAGCCGTGAGGGCTGTCCGTTTGATCGGCACGTTTCGAAATTTGGTGAAGAATGCATGTCCTCCGATGCCCTTCCCAATTTCGGGCAAACCTGCCAGCATCCACCCAGCTGGCTTTATGGGAAACCGTTGAAACTCGATAGTTAGTTGGCGATCTTTGGGCGACTCAGCGTACCCGATCGGCTCGAGTCAGGATGAATCGTCTTCACGTTGCATGAGTCGGTCTTGTATCAGACATGAGTTGGACGTGGGGCTGTTTTGCGTGTGCCTATTGCGTTGTATTACATGACTCTTGGAAGGTTAGGAAGTTTCTGCGCTGTCACCAAATTTCAATAGGACGAGAACGCTATGTAGTATGCATCATGTCCTGCTAGCTCATGCCTCTGGTGCTCGAATGCCTAACAGAACATACGACGAAACGCTGAAATTATGCTGTGGTCGTATAGCCTCAAAGAGAAGGCTCACTTCTTTCCAAATCCTAAGAACTTCTTCATCTTGGCCTCCAAATCACCGCCCTTACCCTTTCCACTGCTTTCTTTCTTCACGCCTTCGGGCTTCGATGCAGAAGAGCTGCCCTCTGCTTGAGGAACAGCCCTGAACGCAGAAAGATCGACATTCAACTCCTGAGCATGGCTGCGGTACTCCTCCTTCAAAGCAGGAGCTTGGCGTGCCTGTGTAGATGCCGTTTGCAGCCATGCAAAAATGACAAGCACTTTGCCTCTGAAGCCGAAATCGCGCACAAGACGTTTGTCGGCGGCGTCTGGTAGGCTTTGATGACCCTTGTTGCCCAAGAACCTGAGTTCGAAGGGTTCTGTGGGGTGGGCGAGTGTTTCGCGGACTTTCCTGTAGACGTCCGCACTTGTTTCGGAGGCGTTGATGTTTGTTTCGATCATGCTCTGGTCGGGATAGCGAACACGGACGGTCACGGTTAGGACCGTTGCGAGTGCAGCTTGACGTTGAGCCTCTTGTTCCTCGAGCTCCTTGTCTGATAGCAAACGTGTGTTGCGACCAGAGCGCTCAAGCGCGGCCTGATGTGCCTTCGCGTGGGCAATGCTAGGCTCGAATGTTGATGGATCATCGGGTTCGAGGGCAGCAGCGGGTGTATCATTAGAGGGGGCACGGTAGACCGCGACACCATTGTACAAAGATTGTTGAGGTTGTGGTGCTGGCTCTGCTGGTTGAGGCTGTGTTTCTGAAGAAGATGCAATCACGTCGTCCTCCACGACAGGTGCTACTGGGGCGCTCGATGTCATTTCTACGTCTTCATCGTTCGGCTCTGGGCCAGCAGAGCCTTCTAGTGATGTCCCGGCATTATCTGCGGTAGCATCGGGAAGACTTGACATGTTACCAGCCCCAGCAGCATGGGCACCATGCGCCTCTTGTGTTGCGCCCACAGCACTCTCGTTAGATGGACCTTCCACCGAAGTGAAGTAGCCGCTGATCTCCTCCATAGCCTCCTCGAGAGGCTGCCCATTGTTCTTGAAGTTGAGACGCATAAGTATGCTACCACCGTTGATACCAAGCTGTCCGAGTGTCTTCTGCAGGTCTGTAAATGTTTCGATGGTTCTGCTCATCACATTGATCGATGGCTGCTCGTAGTACAACCTCAAAGCACCAGAGTCCGCTTGTACCGCTCGTTGAGTCAAGTTCAGCTTTCTCTGCGGCTGACCTGCAACACCTTCCTCAAACTTCCTCAACACCAACCATATAGATGTAGTGCTGGGGAACTTGTCGGTGAACCGTCCTCCGCCATCGCTTTCAGGTAGCTGCAAAGCCACTGAAACAACGCCGGTCGATCGGCTTGCTTGTGTTAGTTGCAACTTTGCTCCAGGTGAGAGTCCAGAGAGTCGGAATGGTTGTGAAAGATCAACGGGTTTGTTGTTTTGTGTCTTAAGCGCATATGACTCCGGGTTGAGCTTCTTCGCGCGACATGCTTCCTCCAGGACCTCTCTGAGCACCTTCCCCGGGGTGACCTTGATCTGTGTTCTCCTCGCCGCCGAATCAACGACGAATACTGATGCAGACATATTCACTCGTGCTGTTGCTCTCTTTCTGCTGCTTCGCCTGCCCTTGCAAGACTCTCTTGATAATCCCTTAGCACTCGCTGCGCTCTTTCCCTGCGTTCGAGTGCGCGTCGAAGTCGTTCTTCAGCAGCTACTTGGCGTTGTGCTTCTTGTGAGGTGCCGCGTAGGAAAGCGAGTATTCTCTTGCCGCGAGCGAAGATGAGTGGGGCGACGTATAGGTAGCTTAAGGCGACAACGAGGATGCGTTCGGAGCGGGTCAACGCCAGGCCTGTGAGGTTGCGGTCAGGCATGAGGTTTGGAGTGTCAATAAGTAAGGCTGGAGCCTACTGTGTCGTTGTTATGTAATCGTCGCGTCAGGTGGTGGTGTTGTTAGTTAGTTAGTGAGTGAGTGAGGCGGCGACTAAGCTGTTGCTTCCATGTCGCTTCCACGTGCTTCTCGACCTTCTTTCGTCAGCACTGGTGGTGCCTGCTCGCTGTGCTTCAGCCCTGGCCCCGCCTCCAGTCGCCGATGACGAGACATCACATCCCACCAACCACCAACAACAACATTCGAATTGCTGAGACCAGAGTCACGTTACAAGCACATCTGGAGTCTGGAATAGTAACAACCACTCTTGCATAGAATAGCCCTTGGACGACAACCTCACTCGCCACCTTCTTTCTACCACGCAACCACGCCAACGCGGCACAACCCTACGCAAAATGTCACAGACAATCCACATCGACTCTCCGGAGCACTTCACAAACATCCTCTCCTCCAACCGCATCTGCGTAGTGGATTTCTATGCAGATTGGTGTGGGCCCTGCAAGGCCATCGCGCCCATCTACGAGCAGCTTTCCGCCCAGCTGTCGCGCCCCGGCACACTCGCCTTCACAAAGGTCAATGTCGACAACCAGAAGCAGATCGCCCAGACTTACAACATCACCGCCATGCCGACCTTCATGGTCTTCAAGTCTGGCCGTGAGACCAAGCGTATCAAGGGCGCAGACATGAAGGCCTTGGACCAGGCCGTCAAGCAGCTAGCGCAAGAAGCAAGCAGCGCGCCTTCGTCCACAGAGGGTCTCGCCGACCCATTCACTACTGGCGGCAGCTCGGGCTGGATGGGCGCATCGCTGCCCAAAGGATACACGAACGTCAACGAATCCGTGGACAAGCTCAACCTAGACTTCCTCAACCTGGACAGCGAGGCTGGCAACGCAAAGACAATCTTCGAGAACACCAAGCCGAGCTCGCTGGGAGCCAAGGGCAAGTCTGCGGAAGGCAAGAAGGACTGGATCGAGAGCGACACCGACGAGCAGATGATGCTGTTCATGCCTTTCCAGAGCACCATGAAGTTGCACACCCTACAAATCACCTCACTGCCTCCTACCGACAGCGATGACGACGAGACGCCGGGTCGCCCACGCACACTTCAGCTGTACACCAATCGCTCGCACACTCTCGGCTTCGACGAGGCCGACAGCGAACCCGTGACACAGAAGATCGAGCTCAGCGAGGACAGCTGGGACAAGGCGACCGGAACTGCCAAGGTCGAGCTGCGTTTCGTCAAGTTCCAGAACATTTCCAGCTTAGTCATCTTCGTGGTCGATGGTGATGGAGAGGGAGAGAAGACTAGGATCGACAGGATACGTCTGATCGGCGACTCGGGTGAGAAGAAGGCCATGGGCAAGCTTGAGAAGATTGGCGACGAGCAGGGCGAGTAAGACTGAACAGCTACATGTTCCCATAAAAAAAAAAAGTGGACTTGCATTCGAAGCAAGCTCTTTCTTGTGCATAGCAGATAGACTCGAATGAAGCGATCTGAACTTGCATTTCACAAAACGTCTTTCAATTACTGGTACGCTCGATATCTCCACCGTTGTATGTGTGCCTATCTTGAATCTTAAAAACCGAAAGGTGAATGACCTGTGTAGCTGTTCTCATCTGTCTATGCATCAACGTCTTACGATTTAAGATCAGATTAGGCAAGGTGAGACAGTTTCCCATTGCAAGGAATAGCTCCATCGGCATATGCTCCTCACATGCGCAGAAGGCTAGCGATAAAAGGCCAACTGACTTGCAATTGTAGTGACGTGTAAGTGTTGACATTTAGAGGGGGGCTTCACCAAAGTCAGCTGACAGGACGAGATATTTAACATGGGACAATTTGCTGTCTTTGGATGTAGTGCACGCTTGGGCTGGCAAGTTCCATCGTCGGGAGTTTGTTGTAAGCAAATCGAGCTCGAGATCCGACAGGCGCTGTGGGATGGAGTGTCTGTTCGATCTCTTTGGTGAATGGTGGGATCGCAGGCTGCCAGGTGCTCATGGCGGATGTGTTGTACAGTCCAGTCGTTTGTTCTAATGGAAGAGGCTGGTGCGTTCGTGTGCTTCGTTTCCTGTGGGGCTTTTGCTTCTCTGCAAACAAGATAAATTATCCAGCCATGCAAAACAAATGAAAACGTGAGAAGCAGTGAAGAAATGTAACTTCGTTTCAGGAAGAGATGTGCATTTTCCCTGCTGCTGTCTCAAAGTATCAAACGCTCAGTAAGGCATATGTCATTCCGCTGTATCAAAAGGCTCCCACCGGCCATCCGTAGACTGGCCTGATTGGGAGTGCCGTTGCCATTGACGCCGATACATGTAGCAGGATCCACCCCGGTTGCAACACCTCTCCCATGG
>Ga0265797_10007058_pt1 | contig 15550 bp, 7 predicted proteins | sample P2T30metagenome_FD_192433 | JGI IMG/M metagenome (GOLD analysis project Ga0265797, IMG submission 192433) | Plant litter microbial communities from East Loma Ridge, Irvine, California - P2 T30 | ecosystem: Environmental > Terrestrial > Plant litter > Unclassified | place: USA: California... | reverse complement strand
AACGTACCGCGTCAGTGCCGAACTTGAACGGCATGACAGGAACTATCTTCCACTGTCTGGAAACGTCTAACGATTCGATCGCAACGGTGTATAAGGAAAAAAAAGAAAGGGCATCGTACCGCTGTATCACTTTCTCGCCTTCGAACCCGGCCACAACGTGGTTGAGATGCCTCTCTCGCCCTCCTCTTCACATTGCACGCCCGGTAGCCGCTTGGAAAAGCGGTTGTGAGTCTAGCTGGTCAGGTTGCTCATTTGCTTGATTGCACTGGCGAGCTCACGCTGCGACGCCGTGCGTTCGGGATGATCTTCCGCCACCAAGTGCTCCAGGAGCTGCAGTGCCTCTTTGTCTTACCCTGCCTGCTTACCCAATGTGCACTGGCGAGCACAGACTGCGACGTTAGTCGGTCGGGATGGTCTTTTGCTAGAACTCGCTGTCGGATCGCCACCACGTGCTCCAGCAGTCGTACTGCCTCTTCGATCTGCCCGTTGGCCTGGTATGCGCTAGCGAGCTCGTGCTGCGACGTCAGTCGGTGAGAATGGTCTTCAACCAGAACTGACTTCCGGATCGCTACTACGTGTTCTAGCAGCCGCACAGCCTTGTCGACCTGCCCATCTACCCGGTACGCACTAGCGAGCTCGTGCTGCGACGCCAGTCGGTGAGGATGGTCTTCCGCTAGTGCATGCTTGTGAACCGCGACGACGTGCTCAAGTAGATGCACCGCCTCTTTGACTTGACCGTTAGCCCTGTACGTCATAGCGAGCACATGCTGCGTCAAAAGTCTATCAGCGTTGTCTTGTGGGAGATCTGTTCGCAAGTCATGTGATTCCAGCAACCAGCCTACCGCATCTCGCACTCGACCGTCGACTCGCAAGCAGCGTCCGACCCGAAGACATAGCTCGCCTCTGACTTTCAAGCACTCATCGTCCATCGTCTCTCTGATCCGAGCGGCGTGTGGCATATATTTTCGCCAAACTTCTCGGTTCTCATGATCATCTGACGGGAAGATATTGGAAAGATGCTCTAGCGCCATCTTCTGCGTCTTCATCGCTAGACCCTTTTGCTGAGCAGAGACTCGTGCTGCTATGTGTATCATCCGGTGCATATCGTAGGTCTTGCTATCGTTTCTTATAGTGATGAACGAGTAGGACCGGAGTGTGCCGATAGCAGTTGCCATCCGTGCTTCGGGCTCAATTGCAGGTAAAATAGAACGTGGTATTGCCTTCCAGTCAATGCACGAAATGTATTGAAGTAGGTCGGCCGCAGCGGCATCTTGCCGGACGATCTGGTCGAAAGACACCAGGAATGTCTTTACTACGGCGTTCCCCTCGTGCTTGTACCGTGTGTGGTGACCCATCTCCTTACTCATAACATACACCAAGTTGGGCTCAGTGCTTTTGACATGACCAAGATACTCTTCGACAGACACTCTGTTGTAGTTCAAGTAAGCAGTTGCCTGGGTGATTGCCAAGGGAAGACAGTCTAGCTCAACGAGAAGTTCGTTAACGACTGTTTCGTCGCACGAGAGGCCCGCTTGCACCGACTTCTTGAACAAAGTCAACGCCGTCGTAAGATCCAGTTCATCCACATCCACGGTGTTGTTTCCTGCGAGCCTGTGTGCCGTCTTCCTGTCTCTTGTTGTAAACACCGTCAAGCCCGATTCGCTTATGGGCAGATGACCGAGGATACCCTTATTATCACCAGAGCTTTCCAGGATACCAGTATCGTCGACGTTGTCCACAATCAAAATCCACTTGCCAGCTCTCTCTGCACTGAGATGCCGCCGGACCAGCTCTTTCACATCTCCTTTGCCATCTTCGGCACCAGGTATCCCAAGTACCCTCGCGATGTCTCCACATGCCTGCTCAAATGTCTCCGAACTAATTGCAGTTATCCAGAACACAGAAACATCCAAATGCTTCTCGAGAACCGAGTAAGCAAACTGGAGTGCCAGCTGTGTCTTGCCGACGCCTCCCATTCCGACGATTGCGATGTTTTGGTAACGTCCATCAACGAAGAGCTTGTGTTCGAGCGCATCCATCTCGTTCTTGCGGCCAGTAAATTTTTCGTTCTGGGGAAAGGGCAAGTACTCTGATCGCGACATATCGAGTACGTAGGCTGCGAAGCCTTTCTCTCCGTTCTGCGCCAAGTACAGCTCCTTTGTCGCCTTCTCCTCCCTTATACAACGGCCACGATCGCCGTACCCTTCCGCGGTACGCGAGAGAATATCCAGGTCGTCGCTGACGTATGCATCGTCTACTACCTGTGGCAGAGGAACACGTGCTTTTCGCATAGACATCGTCGACTTTTGAGGTAAAGTACCTGGAGTTGTGAAACGTGGAAGCATATCTGGGGAGGGAGTGAGTCGTATAAAAGGATCGAGGACGCCGCAGCCAAACGCTGACTCATACGAATGCTGTCTTACCAGTGTTTCAGTTGTCTCTGGGTCAGCTATAGTCAGTCACGAATCCGGTGTCCTAAGACAGATGTAACTTCAAACCACGTTCGGGTGTAAGTCTACAGTACAGCTTGAGAACCTCTACTTTTCAACACCTCTCGGCCGAAAGCATGTTTTCGGTGTCATCTGGTTACGTTGACACCACCACCGCACGCATGCCCCGCAACTACATTCATTGGTTCCATCATTCACCTACATCCCCTGCCGACGTTGCGCCGACTGACCAGACCACGCACTGATCAGCTTGTTCAACTCATCAGAAGGATTTCTCCGAGACACCACAGGAAAAAGAGAAAGTTACCGCACCGACCCTTGCCGGGGAACTGGGAGACCAAGGGCTGCACTCGAACATTTGTAGATCTCGAAGGCATCGGATCGGATAGGAAACCCGAGACTCCGATAGCAAAGTGCAATCAAGAGAGTGTCTCGTTTGTGAATGTCGATGCATTCGACAAAATCACATCTTCTGGGAAAATTGACGACCCGTTCTTCGATTGAGTCCTCCGCAGCGTTGACACTTGCCGCAACAACACCAGGAGTTCGTGTCCAAGCATCGTCCGAGCGTGCGAATGTCGACACGCAATCAAACTCGTACGATGAATCTACTGTAGACCTCTAGGCTCTCAGGATGGGAACAAGACTCACCACAACAACAGCTAAGCGTGCAACGACCGGCCCGAAAGGAACCAAAATGCGGTCGCATAGGAGACTCACTTCCTAGTTTGACATTCCTCCCGGGATAAAAATGAGGATATCTGCATAGCCTCAAGCCGCGAGAGATCGTCCGTTCTTCGCGCGTGTTAAGAGGTTGGCATCGAATGTGCTATGACGGCCTGGCCTGGAGCATTTTAGACCCAGCGGCTTTCGCAACGACCAAAAGCAGGTTACTTGCAACTACATAGGCGTCTCTCGCCACGGAATTTATCGGAGGGACACATGTTAATCAATTTTGTTGATAAAAACTATGGACGTTGACGCTGTGATCCGATCCATTCGTCGGGGAAAAAAAGTCAATGCTCACGAATTGAGGCGAAACGAACAAAGTCGCTGTGAATACTATCTCGCCGTCCTATCCACTGTCGTTTTGATGTGGACTGCTCTTTGTACGCTTCCCATGCGTCCCGTTCGTTTCGAAAAGGTACGTTTGGAACCGGACAAAGTCGAATGCGACATGAGAGATTGGAGAAACCCCCACGAGACATGCAAAACGTGGAGAGAGTGCAGGATGGAACAATGCACCGAGAAAGGAACACCGTCATTACTCTACGCCTCAAGGGAGAAAAACAGCACATGCTGACTAAATAGAAATCAGCACGTCAACTCTCAAGGAAAAATTCTGACCATTCACATAACAGTGCAGCCACCAGTGAGAGCTCCCAGCCTCTTCCAGATACTAGCACCAGTGCCATTCGATAGGCCCATCTCGTAAGCCCAGTTCTGTTGCGCTTCGCGCACCCTTCGTCTCTCGAGCCTTCTCCTTCCGCCACCCGCGGCCATCTTTTCGTGCGCAACTACGAACTCCGCTGACCTGAGCTCTAATCTTCGCGCTGCAGGGAGATCAACACGAAGCACACGTCTGGTGTGCTCGTCTATTATCTGCTGGTAAGTGTAAAAATCCATGTGGATCGCTACGATCTGCGTGGGATGGGCGTGTTTGTGTTCGTTCTGAGTGCGGAGGGTGGCGTACTTAGAGAGGGATAGTTGTGCATTTAGGGCTATTTGGGAAGAGGACATCTTGGTGACTGTCTCGGATGGGTTTATGGGTTCCTTCTTCGATTTCAGCATCTGGGCGGTTTCGTCCGTGGTGATGACTTCGGCGTTGTGAGAGAGAATCTCGCGGATACCGGTCCATGTCACTTTCGGGCATTCGTGAGCTCTCAAGAAGAGACCTATGGTCGGTGGGTACGGAAGTACACCCGTCGGGTTTGCACGAGGGGCGCGTCGCCGGACCATGGCGGCTGCCTGTACCAGCACGCGGTCCGATATGTTTGTATTGTCCAAATCAAGCGATTGTAAGCCTGTACAGGACCGGAGCAAAGATAGCACACCAATATCGTCGATTGCCTCACAGTCACTGACATTGAGGTAGCGCAGGTCCCTGGCACAAGGTGAGCTGGCTAGACTATGCAAAACTGCATTGGTGAGCGCCTCAAGCCTTTCGAGCTCAAGATGAATAAGCACTGGCGTTGTTGGCAGAAGTCGGATGAGAGCCCCGTCAGAGATCCCATGGCATTTAGACAATCGCAGACTCTCGATCTGGGGGACATTACTGACGAGTCTGCAGACGCCACTGTCAGATATGCCAAGGCATTGGTGGAGGTCAAGGTGTTTGAGCTTCCTCGGGGGAACGATCGGTCTGCCGGTTGAGGAACATCTCTCACTTTCTTTCCCTTCGATCAAAACAGCTAGCGACTCATTGGTCAGGCTGTTGCACTTTTCTAAAATGAGACATTCGAGACCGTTGCGGAGGAACAGCTGTTGCATGAAGTCGACGTCTCCCCACCCGCCGACTTCGCCTGCCCGGATATCTTTTAAGTATAGGCAAGCTCTGATGACTTTCTGCAGACCAGACGTGTCGATGTTCTTGCACCCTGAGATGTGGAGATATTCGAGCTTGTGGCAGTCAGCGGCGATTATGTGCATTGCATAATTCGTTGCAGCCGCAAGACCAGAGAGGTCGATATGGACGAGCGTGTTCTTTGAAGTAAGAAAGCTGTGAATGGCAGTTCGTTCGACTCTGCAGTCCTTAAGCGACAGACTTCGAAGATTGACACAGGCCTCTGGAAGGCCGTTGATGTTCCAAGGCTTACGCATTTGAACACCACACAAGTTTAGATCACGTACGAAAGGCCCAGCTTTAGTGATGATCATCATCAGTGCTTCCACGGGGATGCCTTTGTGGGATTCTTCCGTGTCTATACTGCTCCAGAGCTGGCCGTCATAGCACGTTTGATGCCAGCCTCTCGATACACGAGAAGAACGAATGATATCCCGCGGGTTTAGGTAGGCAAATACCATTATCTTCACCTCGGAGGGGATGTCGCGCCAGAAGGTGAGTCTCTTGCGCGGCTGGCCCTGAACTTCTTTCGCATCGATCTTTGTACACCAAGTTGTTGCGGCATCGAGTTTCATTGCCATCATGGGACGTGAAAATAGAGCTACCGCGCGAGCCCGGTCGTGTTCCAAAACTTGCACGCTCGTCCAGTGCTGGTATATGGGCTCTTAGTATGATCACGGCACGCACAAACGCTGCGGAGTGATCATCCGAGGAATTGTACGTCAGTTCTATCAGAGGGCGTGGACGTGTCTAGTCGAGCGAGTCGTGAAAATCGGTGTCTTTTGGAGTACAATAACTTGTAGAAACGGCTTCACTGCACAAAGTGTCGTCCCCAGCCAGTATCGCTTGTGGTGGTCGGCCGGGAAATGCAATCGCAATCTCCGGTTGGCCTCAGAAGAAACACACAACAGTGCAATGGTGAAGCCGATTCTGCAAAGTACCGTACAGTAGGTTTCAATGTCGGGCTCTCTGCACAAAACCTCTCCGATGTTTAGTTTCGCTTGTGTTGGCCGATCGGGAAATGCAATTATAAAATCCGGTTGGCTCCGGAAGGCCTACACAACGGTGTAAAGACAAAGAAGATCCTGTAACTTACTGCGTCACTGAGGTCGTGTCGCACTCTGTCAGGTTCTACAGTTGACTGCGACGATCATATGCACTCAAGACTACAGTACGCTGTATCTTGGATATATCCATCAATAGGCTGACCACAGCGCTTTGTAGTTTTGAATGCGAAGCTATACCCTACATATATGTATCCATCCTCAAGAGACACAAAGCTGGCTCGATCTACATGGTATCGTTACAGTGGTAATGCGTATTTTTGTCATGTCCCGCCACAGGGTGAGTCTCTTGTCACAGGAATGCACGTTAGTTAGCAAGCGACGCGAAGTCGTTTGACAGAAGTCGCTGGGAAATAACTTTGGTTGGAGTTTAGCGTAGACGAGAAAACATGGCGGTTGCGATCTTCAGGTTGACCAATACAAGCGACACTGATATTCTGAGAGAGTTCGAGCAACGGAGCAGATGTTGTCGTACTCTGATACATGATATGGACTACGCTCTAGGTACATGAAGCTCGTAATCGTACTTCGAGCAACGCAGGCGTGTCCCGCAACGGCGTGCGTCTCTTGGAGAAGGGACGTACGTCACATATATTCGCTCTACCACTGAATCGAATCCACGTTCTGATCATCCGATCAATATAGTGCTCAGAAGGCTTCCCTAGTCTCTTTCAAAATGTGTCAACGTTAGTCGATCAGTAACATATCCTGTCACGTTCACGTCTGTGTTCAAAATGGTATCGAAGATGAACCACGCTACTCGTTGAGAACTATATATACGTCGAGGTTACAGCAATTTCCCTTCCACGTTCGCGTTGGTGTTCATGTCCTGACTTCCACTTAAAGATCGATGCGCCCCGCCGTTCTTGCTCGATGGATGGGTTTCTAGTGGCTGAGTTCTGAGCAGGACATTTGTCGTGTGACGTTCTCCGACACAGCCCCAAATGGGATTGTTCTTGCGCGCATGGAAAAGGTTACAGCTCCATTTCGCATTCTATAGCGGTAACCATCCAGGAAAGATGTGAACCGCGTCCATTTTCATGGCACTCAAAAAGAATCGTTTTCTATCTAGCTGAAACCTTCAAGACAAGCCTCTCCATTCCTTTCATCGCTGGAAGTCTTTGGCTGACCATGACGGTATAAGCTTCGGGCGTTGTTATACCAGACGACATTCAGTCGAAGAACACATTGCGTGTCTGTTGTAGCACACATGGAATGCGAATACGCTGTCGAAGTTGTCCAGCTGATCCAGCCCATGTTGGCTGGTGTTGCGAGATGCGAAGCGAGCGATGGTAGTGCTTCAATACCTGCAAGGGATAGACTTGCAGACTGACTTCAGGGATCTTCTGCCACTATAGATGCTGGAACCAGACTGCAGCGTGTATTGCGTTTGGTACAGCCTTAGAAAACAAGTCAGCCGAGTACAACGAATGACTGTTGTTTGGCAGGCCTACTCCAACACGGCGCCTTTTGGTCGCACTTCACTTTCCTGTCCCTGCACGATTTGCATGCCTTTTGAGGGCGACCGCGCTTGTGTACTGACGACTTGACTGAGGCCGTGAGTACTTCTGCTAGAACAACTTTCAGAGGACGACCTCTATCTTTTCTGGTCGGAAGACTCGTTTCCTCGTTTCGACAGTCCGCCTTACGACTAGCTTTTGGCCATCAGTCGGTGTAGGGTGATTATCTGAGCACGCACAAGCTCACCTGCTTTCGATGATCGCTGCGCGCGATTTTGAGTTTTTGATTTCCGCCACGACTTCAGTGAGTCTTCGAGTTCGAGTCGATCCAGTTTCATGCTTTCGAGCGCCATTGCTGTTCGGTGGACTCTGTGGTTGATTGGACAGTAGTCCCGCAGTGGCGTGCATATGTACCTTGGGTACGACACGTGGGGCAGCTGGGGTAAGCGCACGCCCAACGCGCGCGGTCGTTGCTGCAACCCCAGACCACGTGGTCGCATGCTCTGCATATTCCCCACTAGCGCTCCACGCCGTGTTGCATATCGCTTGGCAGAACACAGGGCGCAGTGCTGTGCCGTGTACCTGCTTCTCGGCCGAGCAAACCCTGGTCTCCGAATGTGGACTATCTGGACCCTTGTCGCTCTTGCAGTAAACCAGACACCATCAACATACAGTGGTGCTGAAAATCGGCCTCCTCAACAATGCATTGTTTTCGTTGCGCAGTCAGCGCGTAAACGGCTGCATTCCTGCGTCACATTTTTGATATTCATCTCATTTCCAGGAAGCCACTTCATGGCATTACTGTACCAATGAACCCATATGGAATCCCTATTGCTTCAAGATCCCTGCGCTAGATCGGCGTCGTTGTCCAGCCGGGATGGACTACTGGGTTCGTGGCGGGCGCAAGTGGAGGCATGTCACGTGATGTGCGCTTCATGCGTTCATGCGGGGAGAGCACTCGCCTGAAGAGATGGATGTAAAGCGCAGCGCGGCAATCGTGCAGTGGCCAATGCGATTCATCTAGACTCTGCATCGGCTGAAGCGCCTCTCACGATATACGATCATCGGTGTGTCGTCCACTTCAACAGCAGTTCTCGAGATCATCAACAGGAACGTCAGGTCGATCCAGAACTTGGCGAACGAGTGCATTACCTGAGACTAGCAAAGGGCATAGAGTAGGCCACCCCTGTAATGAGTGTAGAGGAATTGCGCCTGTCAGTGATCAAACTAGCCGGCACGCCTTGTGCCCTGATCCAATACGGACACTTGCTCGATCTGGCCCCTGTGGCGTTGATCCTTCCAATTTCGCAGCAACCGTTGAGAGCAACGCCGCAACGAGCAACACGGGCCGTGGATCACAACCGGAATTGCTCATCAAAGAGCTGGGAAAAATCGACGCTCGAATTACTCAGCCTAAGTCTCGAGAGAAGAGTGAAGGCGAGTGTTGCTTGAGGCGAGTACTGCCTAGAGTGACAGCACGTAATTGTAAGATCGGCGTTTGGCAAAAGCCCACGGCTGTACGGGTCTGCATTTGTTGAGCTCGTTGGGCTTTGCGTTTTGAAACAGATGTGCCGCGTATTATTGGTGAGATAAGACCGGCACACGCTTTAACGGATGGATCAGTCGGCTTGTGGACCAGGAAGGAATGGTAGCTTGCAATCAACCGGTCGCGAAAGCCGATCGAGGTCTTAGGGCATGCCAAGAGCCCCGTTGTAGTGACCCGTCATTCCTCAGTGTCTAGCCATGGCTGAATGCCGGATGTAGGGGTTGCGGACTAGGGCCATCAGATCTATCGATTGTGTAGCGCACGACGTCCCGCAAGGCGCAGGTAGACGCCGGTGTCGTGACACGTGGGAAATGATGCCACTCTTGGAGGTGGGCTCGTGCGTATTGTGAGGCGATAAGAGCAGGACAGCTCACAGAACCGCACGTGAACCAACCTCATGTGATCGAGCCAATGTGGTAGCACAAGTCGTTGATCTCTGCAACAAGAATAGAACAAGTGCCAAAAAAGCTCTTGAGATGTTGGACGCGCTCAGCTTCTGGCCACACACATCTTGACTTTTCTTCGGACCCGAGATCTCACGGTGCCGCACTCATTCTCCGTCGCTATCTTTCTGAGAGAAGACCCAGCCCAGTGGTAGACAATGGCATGGGTTGAGCGAAGCGAGGTTGTCTATGTTGCTGTTTTCCCTGCAACAACGTTGACGGTCGAATCACAGCACTTCAGTCGAATCTCTGCGCCCCTACCCTAATATGCAAGCCGCGCGTGGTTACCACGTTGAGTGAGCGACTTGCTTACATATATGTGTGCAAGTCCTGCGCTGTTACGGGTGGCAGCATGTCAATCCTCCTCGAAAGGCCGAAACGCATAGACACTACAAAGCCTAGAAGCCGAGATTCTCGCACGACACATCATGAGCATGACACATTTCCAAGGCATTCCCTTCTATGAACGACAACCGTACAATATGTTCGGTGCGTATCACCAACAAAGCGAGTGCACTGTATGATATGAACTGATTGATGCACAGACCCTACAAACTTCCCCTTTGGTTACCATCCGACGACAACACCCCAGGCGTTTGATATACCGCCAGAAGCACCACAGGAGCAATACGATCTGCGAGGATCCCGGCCGGCCAGTGTCAACAGCGAGTCATCATATGACAACCGAGAACAAGACCAAACCAAGATAGGCTTCTGCAGCCCGGGAAAGTGTCGTCTCGATGAGCTTTTGCCCGAGGCATTCCGCCTGGCAAAAGAGTCAGGCGGAGAATTCGCTGTCCACGTCAAATGCGGCCATTGCAAAGCACAAGTGCAGTACACGAACAAGCGTGACGAATGAGGCGTGGCACAGAGACTTTTTCTCTTGTGAACGTAGTCATGGAATGACAAGAGCCAGTGCTGGAGGTAACTCCAGATTATCCACACACTTTGCGAGTTTTGGCTCCCTTGCATGTTATTGTGTGTTGGGATGAATCAGGGACTTCCTTTTGTTATCCGCATTGAAGAACAACAGTATAGGTAGACTGGGAAGGAAAAGCAAAGTCGCGGAGAAATTCCACAAGCTTGAAATTCTCAAATCTATCGATGACATTGCCAGGCCGGCCAATGCCGGCCGCTAGATGTGTGAATGATGATGGAAAATGGCAGTACTCTCAAGGTCAAGTGTCTCTTCGCCGATGGGACGATCTACCTGCGCAACATCTACATGGGCTCCTGAGGACCGATTGTGGCGCGAACAAGGCAGCTGTTCTAGAGTAACGTGCATCCCAGCGACGAGAGACTCACCCTGTGGCGGGGCGTGACGAAACTGCGCAGGGCAGAATATGGACTACGCCCTAGATACATGAGGCTTGTAGTCGTACTTGTAGGTACGTTACTGGCGTACCGTATCATCCCGATTTCCAAGATCTTATACACGAGTATATCGTATGTCGTATCTTGTGCCATGTCCTACCCTGTAGGGATCCCAAACCAGTGAAGTCAGTGCTACTTTCGCTTGGAGCTGGACTTGGCCTGTGCCGGAGCGTTGATCAGGGTTCATTGGGGACTCTAGACTAGGCGCTGAGGGTCGGGGAGTAGGGTATAGCGCTAGCTATACATCATCCACCAGTGTATCGATCCTTGGCAAGGTGGCGCTGCAGGCTTGAAGAATGTGGATAGACTGTTCAGGGCAACGCACGCGTAGTCCAACACTAGCACCCAGGCATCGCATCGCGGTCAGCGAAATCCTCTGAGTTACTACCAAGGTTGCCGGTGGAGAGGCGAGGTGAGGCGAACGTTTCACAAGGTGCCGTCGTCAAACGCGCAAGCGCAAAGTGCCACAGTAACCTGCAGGATCGGGTTCGTCCTTGCGGTCATATCGAGGTAGGCTACAGTACGTTGCAGGATCGGCTTCATCTTCGCATTTTTGCGTAGGTCTTCTGGAGCTCACCGGAGGCTATGGTTGCATTTCACGGCCGATCATCACAAACAGTACTTACCTCGGAGGAGACTCCGTGCAGTAGAGCCCGTATTGCAGCCTACTGTAGTATCTGTCGAGGACACAGGCGATATTGAAAACCGGAGAGGACTTGTACTGATTGGCTCCAGCAAATGTTCACAAAAGCGCAAAGATAAAGCCAACTCTTTTCCCCTCCCTCCCACGGGTCCGAATGATGTCACGAGACAGACATTGGTCTAACTACTCAACTTTTTGCCCACGCTTTGCAGCGACTAGATCGTATGACGAGCTGTAGCGGTCTCTGAATAGACACAAAACATTGGCCGCAAGTGCCATTAGAAAAATTGGCAAACTCAAAGTGCGGTGTTGGGGAGTCAGACCGCCAGATTGCCTCGTCCCACCCCAGTAGAGGTGACCACCAAATGTTGCGATGCTGAAAACATTGAAATGCCTAGATTTGGGATGTTAGTAAAAACCAAACACAGGTACAAAGTCCGAGTTCGTTAACTGACCACCCACTCAAGAGGAATTCTCGATTTTGGTTCCAATTCTCCCGAACTGAAGCAAGCATGTGTATGTTGATAGCAAGCTGTACGACCAAGAAAAGCGAGTATAGTTGCACCGGCCACATATCGTCCGTAAGGAGTAAAGATGACAATGGTACAGCTCCCGAGAGAACGGACATATAGGATGCGGTTTTGGCTCTAGAGTGTAGTCGTCAGCCTTTGCAAGATCACGGAGTGTAGGATTTTTGGAGTTGGATGCGTACACCTTGTTTGGGTACAAGCCCCGCGCGCCTAGCCAACGCGGTGCAAACATGGAAAAACAAGAGTACATCAGCAGCGTAATAGCGTAGAAGATCGTAAATGTGCCACATAGGGCACCAGCCATCCATTCTTCCCCAGCGTGTATTGCAGGAGATTCCGAGAGAACGCTGAAAAGGTTGTCGAGCGAATGCGCTTGCTTGGGATGACCATGTGGACACGGTGGCATTTTGTTACAACAAGCCTTTGGCGCATCACAGTTATTGCGCAATAGTGCGCCTTATCACCAGATCAGCTTTTCCAACAGGTCGTGCTGGTCATCAGTGCAGCGTTTGTCCACTTTCTTGTGTCGGAGACGGAGTCGAACGTTCAATGCCGTACCTTGTCCAGCACTAAAGAAAATTGAAAGGGCGGCAGGCAGATAGACTATTTACGGGAGCTGTGCCTTACATGGTTCGGTAAAATTGTTCCGAGGTCCCAAAGAAGTTTCCCGAAGTACAAAAATCTGCAAAACCGGTGTCCCGAGTGTCAAGATTAATTTTTGTCACCCCACGTCTAAATTTGGTCCGCTACACACGAATGCGCCTTGAGTTGATAAGTTAACCATCTCCGGACACCGGACTCGTAACTGACTGTACTGAAGCTGAAGGTCGGAACAATACGTTACCGATACTGACAGGTGGTCCTTCTCATAACGATCTTCTATCGAGCTACATACCATGATAACGCTGCCGCATCAAACGGAACAGAAACCACACGCTCAAAGCCGACGCGCCATTACATGAGTTTCTGCCGGATTTTCCTGCTGCCAAAAACATATTTGTTTCCCGCAAGCTCGCGCTCTGCGACTAAATCAGGCACCGTATCTCGTCCGATTTCACGTTCGAGATGTTGATCTCCCAGTTCTATGAGGTCATGCGCCTCGTGCAGGCGGCTCTGTCAGGATGAAAGCGAAGAATGCCGCAAGTAGACATGAAGAAGCCTACTATGCCGCCACTCTTGGTGGGTTGGGAGATTGCCGACATCATACGTGAACACACCCACCGAGGTGAGTCTTGTATTTGTTGATACTCGCGATTATAACATACTGGGTCAAATGTAGGTCACTACAAGGCTCGGACGATAGAGCTAGAGCACAGCGGATGGCTGTATTTCGCGGAAAACGCCGGTGCTGTAGTTCTCCTTGTTCGCACCTTTGGAGACACCGTTTTGCCGGAGAAACTAGAAGGGCAGTGTGATAGGGCTAAGGCGGTCGAGCCTGGTCACGACTATATGGCCACCCCTATCTAGATGTTCAAAGGTAAAGAAAGGATGCGCCACAGCAAAGACCATTCGGAAGGTTTCCTGCAAATCAATGACTATTACTTCTGGCATGAGTTTGATCCGCACTCAGCGTCCAAACCGTGTGCGTGTATTAATGGTGGACGTTGCAATACAAAGAGCATATTGAGAAAGTTGTCCAAAGAGAATGCCTATATTCCTCCCAGTGTTGATCTTGTAGACGTCCTCGAGCAACTCTGTGACGACGCAGCAATCACTGGCAGATCAAACAAATTACTAAATCCATCACCCAAGAATCTACTTGAAGAACCAGCACCGAGTCCTCAAACCGAAGCCGGGGTATGGAAGTGGAAGAGGTTCTGGAAACGCAAGATATGAACATGGGGCCGTGACCCTCAATGAGCTACGTAATGATTTACTACGGAATCAGAGAGTATCACACGATTTTACTTTGGATATGTGCGTTGTCTTAGCGAGCTATCTATGGCAGGCCCCTCGGTGCCTAGAGCAAGGAGTATCCAGAGCTTGTGCGTGTATCCCTGCTGGCCCAGGGCAAACTGTGCTCCCATAAGCTCATGTTGACCTGCTCATGATGACCTAGACTTAAAGTACAGTAATGCCATGAAGTGGCTTCCTGGAACTGAGATGAATATCAAAAATGTGACGCAGGAATGCAGCCGTTTACGCGCTGACTGCGCAACGAAAACAATGCATTGTTGAGGAGGCCGATTTTCAGCACCACTGTACTGCATTACTAGCAAACATGCCACCCGAAACTATCAAGGAGTACTCGATGGTCCTGCGTTGATAACAGCAATGCCAGTATTCATCTGTCAATCGGAATCCCACTCGAAATGACAAACCGCGTTCTCTTCCTCGTAAGATGCAAATGCGCCACCGCCACTTTCCACTGTCTCGCGTTCTCAAACTCATACACAGCCGGCTCCGGTCCATTACCACTCTATCCACTGGCATTCTCCTCAACAAACCTCAACCTAGCTCGACACCGAACATTATAATGCTCGATACCCAGTAGCGTCACGGATCTATTGAATTCAAGTCGTCGGTCAACTTGCTGGTATACTGAGTACGATTCGCTGTGCTTTTTCCAGTGTCAACGTGCTTTCATCTTGAGAAGGGATTGTTGAGCGCGATATCGCAGGGCGAGCAGATATTGAAAGTAGTGCCGGGTTTGCGGGTCACGAAAAAGTTTATTGATACAAGATTTAGGTTGAGAATTGGATTAGCCATGGTTTGCATGAACCTCTGACTATTTTATTACTGGGTTTAGCCGCCGCCGATTAATTGATTGACTGATTCTGCTGGAACATTCACGGTGACCGTATGAACTGTCTCTAGAGAGTGATCTTTCATGTGCTCCATCTTTGACGCCTGAAGATCAGTATCGAGAATCTCTCATCCCTTCAATTGATCATTAGCGCCTCCTGCTGAAGCGGCAATCTGCCAATTTTCTCTGGAAGCCGGATCATCGCCTTAATCACCGCCAAATCCGGCTTCCACTTCTCTTACATGCAATCGAGTAGATATATCTATTTACTGTTTGTCCGCACTTTGGAATATGTTCAGGCAAGAAGTCTCTCCTCTCGCCGTGCTGTCTCACTCCTTCGGTGAGGTGGTCCACTCTCACGCAAAGATTGTAAAGTTGATGACTGCGATAACGATTCGAGCGTACAGTATAGCATTCTTCGCTTGCATCTCATTCATCTGTACTATTGCGTGTGTATCCATATGCCTTGGCTAACTCGCCAATACACGGCGTACTTAGAGTGTGTGTTAGCGGTACTACGTACGTAAGAATTGAGCTCGCACAATGCAAGGGGACCGCTTCCGACCCCGCATGAATGACCCATAGTTGATTGTATCAAATAACGTGCATCCCTGTGACAAGAGACGCACCCTGTGCCGGGACACGACAAAAGTACGCATGGCATGATATGGACTACGCTCCAGGTACGTGAAGCTCGTAGTCGTACTTCTAGCTACGCAGGAGTGTCCCGC
>Ga0265797_10007057_pt1 | contig 15552 bp, 15 predicted proteins | sample P2T30metagenome_FD_192433 | JGI IMG/M metagenome (GOLD analysis project Ga0265797, IMG submission 192433) | Plant litter microbial communities from East Loma Ridge, Irvine, California - P2 T30 | ecosystem: Environmental > Terrestrial > Plant litter > Unclassified | place: USA: California... | reverse complement strand
GGGGGCTACGCCGCAGCGGCAGCCTGGCCGACGCCAGCGTACAAGGGCTCAGCGCCTCCTACGCCAATACCGGCTATATGGGTATCCCGCTGTGCCTGCTGGTGTTCGGTGACGCGGGCATGGAACCGGCGTTGATCGCCTGCCTGATCGTTATCTGCGTGCTGTTCGCGCTGGCAGTGGTTTGCATCGAGGTTGGCTTGCAGAACGAGAAGAGCGTATGGCTCGCCGTGCGCAAGGTCTTCGTCGCGCTGCTGAAGAACCCAATTGTCATGGCGCCGCTACTCGGCGCCTTGTGGGCCGCAACGGCGCAGCCGTTGCCCGCGCCGCTGCATCAGTTTCTCAAGCTGCTCGCGGGCGCAACCGGCCCATGTGCGCTGATCGCCTTGGGCCTGTTTCTCGCCCAGAAGCAGGCAGGGCCGAAGCAGCGCGGCACCGGCCTGGTACTGATCAAACTGATCGCTCATCCGCTGATTACGTGGGTGCTGGCCGTTTACGTCTTTCGCCTGCCGCCGATGTGGGCGCATGCCGCGCTGCTGCTCAGCGCGTTGCCGACCGGCACCGGGCCGTTCATGCTGGCCGAGTTCTACCGGCGTGAGGGCGCCCAGGTGTCGAGCACCATCCTGCTGTCGACACTCGGATCGTTGCTAACGCTGTCGATCTGCCTGTACCTGATTGCTCCCTGATAAACGCGCTGGAGCGCCGTATGTCCGCAACCGATTCGATTGCCACCCTGAAGCCCAGTACCTTGCATTTGCCCGCTGGCCCTTGGGCGACGGTGCTCGATTGCCTGTGCGCGCATTTTCCGGCGATTTCGCGAGAGGTCTGGCTGGAACGAATAGCACGCGGTCGGGTGCTGGATGCGCAACGAGCGCCGATTGGTGTCGACCATCCGTATCAGGTCGGCCTGCGTGTGCATTACTTTCGCGAGGTGCCAGCCGAGCCGCATATCCCGTTCGACGAGGCCATCGTGCATGCCGACGAGCATCTGTTGGTAGCCGACAAGCCGCACTTCCTGTCGGTGATGCCCGCGGGTGCGTACGTCGAGCAGACATTGCTGGCGCGCCTGGTCAAACGTACCGGCAATGCGGACCTTGTGCCGCTGCACCGCATCGACCGGCACACCGCCGGGCTGGTGCTGTTCTCCACCAACCCGCAGAGCCGCGGGCGCTACCAGGCGCTGTTTCGCGAGCGCAACATCGACAAGCGTTACGAGGCGCTGGCGGCTCCGCTGCCGCACCTTGAATTTCCCTTACTGCGCGAGACCCGGTTCGAGGCGGGCGAGCCGTTCTTTCGCATGCGCGAGGCGCCGGGCGTGGCCAACACCAGAACCCGTATCGAGGTCATTGAGCGGCGTGCGGACTGCTGGCTCTACGGCCTCGAGCCGGTCACCGGCAAAAAGCACCAGCTGCGCGTGCACATGGCAGCGCTGGGTGCGGCGATCCTCAACGATCCGTTCTACCCCGAGGTCAGCTGCGCCGAGGGTGCGCCGGACGATTACAGCCGACCACTGAAGCTGCTGGCCCGCGGGCTGTCGTTCGCCGACCCCTTGAGTGGTGAGCTTCGCCGGTTCGAGAGCAGCCTCAGCCTTTAGCGGCTGCCTGCCAGAGCACTTCGGAGACGCCCTGGCGCGTGGCGATCAGCCGCGCTGCCACGAACAGCAGGTCGGACATTCGGTTGATATACGCCAGTAATTCACTGCGCAGCGGCTCGATGGCATGCAGCTGCCCACAACGGCGTTCGGCCGTACGCGCGCTGCTGCGACACAAGTGGGCCTGGGCGATCAGCCGGGAGCCGCCAGGCAGGATGAAGTTGGTGAGCGGGCCGACCTCCTCGTTCCAGCGGTCGATGGCTGCTTCCAGTCGCTCGATTTCTACGGCCTGCAGGGCCTGGTAGTCTGGCATCGCCAGTTCGCCACCGAGGTCGAACAGACGGTGCTGGCAAGGCGACAACACCTCGATCAGCTCGTCGAGCCCCGGGCAGCTGCTCCGTTCCTCGCTGAGGTCCGCCAACAGCAGGCCGAGCTGGCTGTTCAGCGTATCCACTTCGCCGATGGCTTCGATACGCGGGTGATCCTTGGCGACGCGGCGGCCGTCAGCCAGGCCGGTTTCTCCGGTGTCACCAGTGCGCGTGTAAATTTTCGACAGTCGATAGCCCATGGGATCTCCGAGGCGCGGGTTCAGTTGCTGACACCGAGGGGCAGGCGCAGGGTGAAGCAGGTGCCCTGGCCGGTGCGTGACTGCACTTCCATCTGCCCCTTGTGGTTATTGGTGACGATGAAGTACGACACGGACAGGCCCAGGCCGGTGCCCTGGCCGACTTCCTTGGTGGTAAAAAAGGGTTCGAAGATGCGCTTGCGTACGGCTTCTGGAATGCCCACGCCGTTATCTTCTACCTGCACTTCGGCCCACGGCGGCGCCAGGCGTGTGCGCAGAATTATCTTGCCCGGCGCGCTGTCGTCATCGCGCAAGTGAAGGGCCTGGGCGGCGTTCTTCAGCAGGTTGAGCAGCACCTGTTCCAGTTCGTTGGCGATGCCGGGGATTGGCCCCAGTTCCGGGTCAAACTCGCGTTCGATCAGCAGGCTCTTGAAGTCGAAGCTCTCGGTCAGGTCGAAATCATTGCTGGCGATCTCCACCGCCTGGTCGATCAATGCCGGCAATTGGCAAGGCGCCAGCTGGCGGTTGCTCAGGCGGCTGAAGCTGAGCATGTGGGTAACGATCTTCGCGGCGCGCGTGCCGGCCTGCTGAATGCCGTCGAGCAGGGTAGGAACCTCCCGGGCGGTTAGGTAGCCGTCGATGGCCTGCAGACTCACGCCGGCCAGTTCGGCCTGCTCCTGATTGCGCGGCAGCTCCGGGGACAACCGCCGGCGGATGTTCTGCACGTTATGCAGGATGGCGCCCAACGGGTTATTGATCTCGTGGGCCATGCCGGCCGCCAGTCCGCCCACCGAGAGCATTTTCTCCGACTGCACCATGACCTCTTCGAGGTTCAGGCGCTGGGTGATGTCGTCGATGCGGATCACCACGCCACGGCCGATGCTGCCGATCAGCGGGTAGAAGGTCAGGGCGTAGTGGTGTGGCTCGTCATCGCGAATCCAGGTCACCCGTTCGATCTTCTCGACCCGATGCTGCTCGGCGGTACGCTTGAGCTTGGACAGGTAGGGCTTGAGCAGCGGGAAGGCGAGGAATACCGGCTGGTTGACCGCTTCGTCCAGCGAGGTGCCGGAGAGTGCGCTGGCCTCCTGATTCCACTGTGCCACGTAGAGCTGTTCATCGAGGGCGATCAGCGCTGAAGGCATGGAGTCGATGATGCTATTGAGGTAGTTCTGGAAACCGGTGAGTTTCTTCTCGATCTTGCTGCGCACCTGCACTTCGAGTTCCAGCTTGCGGTTCGACAGGCGGGTTTCCTCGGCCAGTCCCTGCGCCTGATTGTAGGCCTCTTCGGAATCATCACGGGCGCGCTTGAGCTGCTGCTCGCGGGCTTCGATGCGCGTCAGCATGGTGTTGAATGCCTCGGCGAGGCTGCCGATTTCGTCCTGGTTGCCGCGCCGGGCACGCAGTGAATAGTTCTCTTCACGGGTCACCTGGCGGGTCAGTTCCTCCAGGCGCTTGATCGGGCTGGTGACCAGCCGGCGGATCTGCCGCGCCACCAACAGCCACAGCACCAGGCTGAAGCCGAGAATCACCAGGCTTGCGGTCAGCGTGCCGGTATAGAAGGCGCCAGGCAGCTCGCTGGAGGCGACCAGCAGCAGGTAGCCCGGAGGTGCGTCGAGCTGGGGCAGTTCGACCAATTGATTGGCGCGAAACTCGCCAAGGCGCCAGTCATCCAGTTCGTCGACCCGCGAGGGCAGCTGTAGTTTTTCGCCGCGCTGCAGTTGCGCCAGGCTATCGCCGTTGGCGTCGTAGATCACCGCTGCTCGCAGCGGCGCGTAACCATCGAGACGCCTGAGCAAGTCGTCGGCGGCCTGGGCTGAGCTGAGCGCCTCGCGGCTCAGCGCGGGGCTGGCAATCAGCCGGCTGAGGGTTTGCAGAGCCTGAGGAGCCACGCTTTCCTGGGAGATCCAGTAGGCGGCACTGATGAAAGTCAGGTTGGCCACCACCAGCACCGCCGTCAGTAACACCAACAGGGCAGCGAGCAATTTACGGCCAACGGGTAGATTTTTCAGGCGGTGGCGCAGGCGCATGGGGCTATATCGTGACGGCGGGCAGAGGTGCAGGTTAGCGCGCGCCTCAGTGGTGCGGCAATCCGCAGCTGCCCAAGTGTGCCTGCAAGCGGTGATGAATCGCCTGTAGGCGTGGCAGCCTCAGTCCGGCCTTCGAGCCTGCGTTGCAGGCATAGCCCAGCAGGTAGCTGATCTCGGTGCGACGCTTGGCGGCGACGTCTTGGTACATGGAGGAGTAGTTGGCCGCTGTGGCCTGGATCACCCGCCAGACATCCTCGCGCAGGTCTGCCGCGGCCGAAGGCTGTCCGCATGCGGTCAGTAGCTCGATCAACTCTGCACACAGATCATCGACTTCCCCACGATGCGTCTCAAGCTCGCCGTTGCGGCAGCCGTGCAACACGGTCAGTGGGTTGATCGCGCAATTGAGCGCCAATTTGCGCCACAGCCGGGAAACAATATCCGTGCTCCAGGTATGGGCGATGCCGCTCTGCTGCAGATCGGCCAACCAGCCCGGTGGCGTCTCATCCGCAGGATCGCCGAGCCAGGTATGGCCCTGGCCGGCGAACACCACGCGCCAGCCACCCTCACGAAAGGCGCCCTCGGTGCTGGAGGCAAATACGCAGCGGCATTGCGGTAGCAGGGCGGCGACTTCGTCCTGGCTGCCCAGGCCGTTCTGCAACAGGATGACCTCCGCGCCTGGTTGAAGGCGGTGAGCGACATGCTTGATTGCGTTCGCTGCGTCATAGGCTTTGCAGGCCAGCAGCAGTCGCTGGATCGGTGTGTCGCTATCGACGCTGTCCGCCGGGATGGCGTAGCGGGTGGCGTGGTCATGCTCGACCAGGGTGATAGCGCCAACCTGGCGATAGCTTGCCAGGCGCTGCGGATCGCGGAGGATAAGGTTTACTGGCACGCCTGCACGATGCAGGCGTGCAGCCCACACGCTGCCGAGGCTTCCTGCACCGAGCACGTGCCAGGTCATGGGCGGGGCAGGCGTACTGCGGTGACCCGGCCGCTGGCGTGCGCTTCCGGTAGCAGGCGGGCGGCAACATCGAGCAGTTGCTGCTGCTCCAGCGGCAGCGCCTTGCTGTCCAGCCCGACCACGGCAAAGCCGGCCTTCAGGGAAATGAAGCCTTCGCTGGTCTTGAAGGCCTTCAGATTGAGGCCTTCATGCAAGCGCTTGAAACTGCTCGGCGCGCATTCGTGCAGATCGTCGAGCAGGGTGATGAGGGCAAAGTGCCGGTCGTCCAGGCTTACCAGCACATCTAACGGCCTAACCAGTTGCTGCAGGCGGCGGGCCACACTGCGCAGCAGTTCGGTATAGAACTGCGCGCCGTGGCTACTGATCAGCTCGTCGACGCCTTGAAGACCGATCATCATGTAGCACATCGCACCGCCGCGCGATTCCACCTGGCGCAGGCTGTCGGCAAGTTTCTGCTTCAGGTAGCGGGTATTACCCAGACCGGTCAGCGGGTCGACCAGATTGCGCTCTTCAAGGGAGGCGATGTTCTGCACCAGCAGCGCATTCTCATGAAGCAGGCGCTGCAAAGTATTGCACAGACGGTCAGCAGCGAAAACACGCGGCAGCAACTGTTCATTCATCGATGACTTGCTGATGAAGTCATCGACGCCGCGATCAAAGGCTTCGCTCAGCACATTCTCGCCTTCCTTGCCGGTCAGCAGCACGATGTAGGTGTAGTGCTCGGCTGCTTCGTCGAGCTGGCGTACCCGGCCGGTGAGCTCCAGGCCGTCCATCTCGGGCATCAGCCAGTCGGCCAGCAGCACACTGGCCGGCCGTTCTTCAAGGTTGCGCAGGGCCTCGGCAGCGCTGGTGGCAAAGCGTACGTCCTGATAACCAGCTTGACTCAGCGCGCGGCCGATTATGGCGCTGGAGAACTTGGCGTCGTCCACCACCAGAATGCTGAGATGGGGGTTGGGCATGATGGCACTCGTAGGCAAGAAAACAGGTCGAGGAAGAGGAGTAACCAATACAACGCCGAACGGTCTGTATCAGAGCGGATATAATGATCGCGCCAATTATATCGTCAAGTCATGCGCGTGGCTTGCTGAGACGTTATTCACGATCTCGCGAACAGCCAATCAGGCACGGCAATCGGCCGGACTCGCTCTGGCAGAGGTCGGCCTGAGCACGGCAGATCGAGAAAACGTTCCCTGCAAAGCTGCGCCCCTATCAGGAGGAATTCCATGCCTTCATTCGACGTGGTGTCGGAGCTGGATAAACACGAACTCACCAACGCCCTGGACAACGCGGCCAAGGAGCTGGAGCGACGTTTCGACCTGCGCGGCAAGTGCAGCTTCGAGACCAAGGACAAGGCCGTCACGCTAACCGCCGAAGCGGATTTCATGCTCGAGCAGATGCTCGAGATCATTCGCTCCTGCCTGATCAAGCGCAAGATCGACGGCCAGTGCATGGAGACCAAGGACGCCTACGCATCAGGCAAGGTGGTCAAGCAGGAGGTCGAGTTCCGCGAGGGCATCGACAAGGAGCTGGCGAAGAAGATCGTCGCGCATATCAAGGACGCCAAGCTCAAGGTACAAGCTGCCATTCAGGGTGAGCAGGTGCGGGTGACCGGCAAGAAGCGCGATGACCTGCAGGAAGCCATCGCCGCCTTGCGTGCCAAGGAATTCGGCATGCCGCTGCAGTTCAATAACTTCCGCGACTGATCGACGCCTGACGCACTGCATCGCTGGAAGCGTTCCACGCTATTGCTGCAGCGCTTAATACGAGGAAACACCTATGGATTTATCCGCTGAATTCGACCACTTGCTGCAGGAATCGCAAGCCTGGTTACCGATGATCATGCACTACGCCAGCCAGCTGCTGCTGGCGGTGGTAACGCTGCTGATCGGCTGGTGGCTCATCAACCGGCTTACCAGCAAGATCAGCGGCCTGCTGGCGGCTCGCAAGGCCGATCCGGCGCTGCATGGCTTTATCGGTAGCCTCGCCAACATCGTGCTGAAGGTGCTGTTGTTGGTCAGCGTCGCCTCGATGATTGGCGTGGAAACCACCTCCTTCATCGCGGCCATCGGTGCTGCCGGCCTGGCCATTGGCCTGGCGCTGCAGGGCAGTCTGGCCAATTTCGCCGGTGGGGTGCTGATCCTGCTGTTTCGTCCGTTCCGCATTGGTGATTGGATCGAAGCGCAGGGCGTAATGGGCACGGTCGACAGTATCCAGATCTTCCACACGGTGCTGCGTACGGGTGACAACAAGACGGTCATCGTGCCCAATGGCAATCTGTCGAACGGCATCATCACCAACTACAACCGTCAGCCGACCCGCAAGGTGGTGTTCGACGTGGGTGTGGATTACGAGGCTGATTTACAGAAAACCCGCGAGGTCCTGCTGGGGCTGGCGGACGATCCTCGCGTGCTGAAAGATCCGGCACCGGTGGCCGTGGTTACCACGTTGGGTGACAGTGCGATCACTGTTTCACTGCGGATCTGGGTGGAAACGCCCAACTACTGGGACGTGATGTTCATGCTCAACGAGCAAGCCCGCGACCGCCTCAGCGCGCAAGGGATCGGCATTCCGTTTCCGCAGCGTGTGGTACGGGTCGTTCAGGAAGTGGCCGCCGAGTAACCGTGTTGTCCGCATAAACCCTGCCAGGCTTGAACTGGCAGGGTTTTTTATTGCTTGTTGTCTGGCTCTGGCTCGGGCTCTGGCACCAGCGACGAGCCGCGTTGCTGGTACCACTGCAAGGCAATCATCAGCAGGGTCGGAATGCCCATCAATGCGGTGAGCAGGAAGAAATCGGCGTAGCCATATTTTTCCACCAATACGCCTGAGTAGCCGCCGATCAGGCGTGGCAGCAACAGCATGATCGAGCTGAGCAGCGCATATTGCGTCGCCGAGAATTTCAGGTTGGTGAGGCTCGACAGGTAGGCGACGAACGCAGCAGTGGCCATGCCGGAGCTGAAGTTGTCGGCAGAGATGGTGAAGATCAGCATCTGCAGATCGGCGCCCATGCCCGCCAGCATCAGGAACAACAGGTTGGTTGCTGCTGATGCGACGCCGCCGATGAACAGGATCGGCATGATGCCGAAACGCACGATCAGCAGGCCGCCAGCGCCAGCGCCAAGCAGCGTCATGATCAGCCCGAACAGCTTGCTGACACTGGCGATCTGGTCCTTGGTGAAGCCCTGGTCGATGTAGAACACGTTGGCCATCACGCCCATCACTGTGTCCGACATGCGATAGGTGGCGATCAACCCAAGCAGCAGCAGGGCTTGCCAGCGGTAGCGCAGGATGAAGTCGTTGACCGGCGTGAGTACCGGCGCCAGGCCGCGGCGGCCGAAGGTGGACAGGCACAGGCAGGTAAGAATGGTGTAAAGGATCGCGCGCAGGAACGCACGGTCTTCGAGCAGAAGGTCCCACAGGGTGGCTTCGCCGGTGATCAGGCTGGGGAAGTCGGTGTTGTAGAGCTGAGTGAACATCGCCGGTACCGAAACCAGCAGCACGATCAGCACCAGCACCGAGGCGATCTGGTGGCTGAAACCGTACTTGGCGGCGGCCAGTTGGGTCTTCAGCGAGACATCCGGCTCCTTCATCCACAGGCTGGTCAGCAGACCGGGCAGCATCATCAGCGCAAACAACAGATAGGTGCCGGCCCAGGCTGCGTGCTGGTAGAGCAGTACGGTCGAACCCAGGCCTTCAGCGACATACAGCGCTCCCGCCGTGGCCAATAACGCGGCGACGCGGTAGCCGGCCATATAGCTGGCAGCCAGCGCCGCCTGGCGGGTGTCATCGACGATTTCCAGGCGGTAGGCATCGACGGCGATGTCCTGGGTGGCCGAAGCAAAGGCCACCAATACTGCCAGAGCGATCAGCCAGGTCAGGTGGGTATGCGGATCGCACAGCGCCATGCCGGCCAGGCCAATGGCGATCAGTATCTGCGACAGCACCAGCCAGGAGCGCCGGCGGCCGAGCTTGCCGAGCAGCGGCAGGCGCCATTGATCGAGCAGGGGCGACCACACCCATTTGAAGGCGTAGGCGAGCCCGATAAGGCTGGCGAAGCCAATGGTTTCCCGCGCAACGCCTGCTTCGCGCAGCCACACGGAGAGCGTTGAAAACACCAGCATGTAGGGCAGGCCGGCGGCGAATCCGAGCACCAGTAGAACCAGTGTCGAGGGACTGGAATAGGCAGCGATCGCGTCGCGCCAGCTTTTACGATGCATTGGGCAGGGTCGGCCTGGAGGGAGGGAGCATGAACAAATGGCGCACTCTAGGGGCTAGGATCGGGTCAGTGCAAGCTGACGGCGCAACGCTGGTGTCGGCATCAGGCTTATTGCGCCGAAGGGCGCCAGCCATGGCGGCGGATATCCACCCGGTCATTGTGGGATAGCACCCCTTCGACGCGCAATCGGGCGCGTTGTTCAACGCCGCTCGGGCTGCCGTCTGCCAGGCTCAGGCGGCCGCCAGCAGCGACCACCCGGTGCCACGGCAGGGTCGTGCCGTCAGGCAGTTGGCTCAAGGCGCGGCCTACCCAGCGCGCAGCGCGGCCCAGGCCAGCCATGGATGCCAGTTCGCCATAGGTAACGACCTTGCCTTCCGGCACTTGAGCGAGCGTCAGGTACAAGGCGTCGCGTCGGGCCTGCAGATCGGTAACGGCCGTTGGCGCGCTGTCACTCGCCTGTCGTGTGGTCATGGCAGGCTCCTGTCTATAAATGGCGTGCAGAGCGGCGGTTTCGACGCCAGCCGTGAACTCGCATGGATTCCGTCGGTCATTTCTTGCTCATATATCGGGTATGCGGATAATGCCCGATTTACCGCGAACCGGAGCATCAACACCCGCTTATGTTTACTCGAACTCTTTTGTGCGTGAGCCTCAGCGCGGCAGCGATGCCCCTCATGGCAGACACCGTCTGGATGAAGAACGGTGACCGACTGACCGGAACAATCAAACTCCTCGACGGCGGCAAGCTGTTGCTGGAGACCGATTACGGCGGCTCCATCCCGTTGAGCTGGAGCAAGATTGCTACGTTGGAAAGCGATCACGAGCTGCTGGTCAAGGAAAATGAAATCACTGGCGAACGCGCCAAATCCCTCCTCGCTTCTGACGAAGGCAAGGTCACGCTGGCCAACGGCGATACGCCGAAGACCGTCGAGCTGGCCAGCATCAAGCAGATCATGAAGCCCAAGCCCTTTGTCGAAGACTTCCTGTGGAAGGGCAATGTCGATGTGGCCATGGACTACAAGCGCGCCGAGAGTGACACCGACGACTACGACGTCGACCTCAAGACCCAGGCGCGGCACGGCAAATGGCGTCACAACGCCACGGTGGATTACAACCGTGAGCTCAGAAATGACGTGGTCAGCACCGACAATTGGGGTACCGAGTACGCCCTAGATCGCTTCCTTGACGAGCAATGGTTCTGGCAGGGTCGTTTGGAATACAAACGCGACAAGATCGAAGACCTCGCTCGCGAGCGTACCGTCGGCACCGGTCCGGGTTACCAGTTCTGGGACAACGAGCTCGGCGCACTCTCGGTTGCCAGTCTGCTTAACCGTACCGACTACGAATACGCTGACGGCGAGAAGGACAACTTCTATGCCATCAGCATGCGCTGGGACTACAACCGTTATCTGGTCGGCAAGACGTTCGAGCTATTCAGTACTGGCGAAGTTGGCAAGCCGCTGTCAGGGGTTGCCGACTATTCTCTGGATGCCGAAGTGGGCCTGCGCTACAAGGTCACCGATTGGGCATCGCTCAATATGAAGGCCTCGAAAGATCAGGTCAGCGGCTCGGACGGCGACAAGGACGAGACCCGTTACACCGTTGGCTTTGGCGTGGGCTGGTAACCGTCCGCGAGCAATAGCAAAAAGCCCCGCATCAAGCGGGGCTTTTTTATGGCTGATGTAATGGATGCTACATGCGCACGCCACCGTCTAGTTCGAGAATGCGCCCGGTGAAATAGTCGTTCTCCAGCAGGAAGGCGACCGAGTGGGCGATTTCCCGCGGCTTGCCCAAGCGCTTGAGGGGTATCACTGCGGTCATGCGTTCCAAGGCTTCGGGCTTCATGCTGGCGACCATGTCGGTCTCGATGAGGCCAGGCGCGACACCGGCCACGCGGATGCCGTAGCGGGCCAGTTCGCGCGCCCATACCACGGTATCGGCGGCGACCCCGGCCTTGGCGGCCGAGTAGTTGGCCTGGCCGACGTTGCCTGCGCGTGAGACCGAAGAAATGTTGATGATCGCACCCTCGTTCTGCAGCTCGATCATCTTCGCTGCCACTTCGCGGGTACACAGAAACACGCCGGTCAGGTTGACGTCGATCACCGATTGCCACTGCGCCAGACTCATCTTGCTCATTTCGCCGTCCTTGACCTTGATAGTCAGGCCGTCGCGCAAAATGCCGGCATTATTGACCAGCCCGTTGATCGAGCCGAAGTCCTCGGCGATCTGTGTGACGGTCTGGATGACCTGTTCCTCGCTGGCGACGTTGCACAGGTAGGTGCGCGCCTGGACCCCCAGCGCGCGGCACGCGGCAGCGGTCTCATCGAGCTTTTCCTGATTGAGGTCGACCAGCGCCAGGCGCACCCGTTTTTCCGCGAGGTATTCGGCCATGGCCCGGCCAAGCCCCTGACCGCCGCCGGTGATGATGATGACCTTGTCTTCGAGCTGCATGCCAATCCCCTTCGAATCAGTTGGCGGGATGCCGTGAGCAGACTGTAGCGATTATCCTAGGTGCTTGTCTGCGTCCATCAGGAGTCGTGATATGAGCGAGCAAGCCAAGCGTCAGGCCCGGGAGCTGCTGCTCCGGGAATACCGGGGCGTGCTGTCGACCCAGTCCAAAGCCATGCCAGGCTTTCCCTTCGGCTCGGTGGTGCCTTATTGCCTGGATGCCCAAGGCTGGCCGTTGATCCTGATCAGCCGCATCGCCCAGCACACCTACAACCTCAAGGTCGATGGCAAATGCTCGCTGCTGGTCGCCGAGCGCGGTGCTGACGACGTGCAGGCAGTAGGCCGTCTGACACTGCTCGCAGAAGCCAGAATGCTTGATGAGGCGGCTGACATCGCGGCAGCGGCTGAGCATTATTACCGCTACTTCCCTGAGTCGCGCGGCTATCACGACGCCCATGACTTCGATTTCTGGCGCCTGCAACCCGTGCGCTGGCGCTATATCGGCGGTTTCGGCGCGATTCACTGGCTCGATGAGGTAGCGCAGGCCAATCCGTTCGCCGGCGACACCGAGCGGCGTATGCTCGAGCATATGAACAGCGACCATGCCGATGCCATCGCGCATTATGTTGCGCTGAGCGGCCTGCCGCTTACGGAGCCGGCGCAGATGGTGGGTATCGACCGAGAGGGCTTTCACCTGCGTATCGGGCAAAGCCTGCATTGGCTGGCCTTTCCAATATCCTGTAACACTGCAGGAGAGGTGCGCGAAGCCCTTGTACGTCTGGCGCGGGCAGATGCCTGGCCAACAGAATTCGAGACTTCAGCTTGAATTAAGCGCATTCACCCATACTTCAGTCCTACTGGAAGTCGTTCTTCCGTTAAGGAAACCGTGATGCGCATTTTCATGTTGTTGTTGCTGCTGTTCCCGATTCTCGAGCTCACCGTGCTGATCTCGGTGGGCAGTGCTATCGGCGTGCTGCCGACCATCGCTTTGGTGATTGCCACGTCGATCTTCGGCGGTCTGGTGCTGCGTATCGCCGGTATCACCACCGCCTGGCGGGCCCGTGAACGGCTTGCCCGCGGCGAAATGCCCGATCAGGAAGTGCTGCAGGGCGTGATGATGGCGGTCGGTGGCGGCCTGCTGCTGCTGCCAGGTTTCATTACCGACATCATTGGTGTGCTCTGCCTGTTTCCGGGCACCCGCCGTTTGCTGATCGGTCGTATGCGCCGCCGTGCTGCCGAGCAGGCCGAGCGCCGACGTGCCTTCGCTGATGATCTGGCGGCGCGCAATGGACAGCCTGGCCCCGGTGCGAGCAAGCCGAACGTGCTGGAAGGTGAATACGAGCGTCGCGACTGATCGAGTCGCTACGCCACTGCAAGCCCTGGGTTGGCCCACGCCAGCCTGGGGTTTTTCGCTTCTGTAGCGGTGATTTGCAGACGCTGCGCGAAGAAAATTTTTCCGCCCCGCCCTTGAATTGCTCTTGATCGACCTTATGTAGCGGTCACCGCAAGGTTTTTTCAGCGTTCTGCGCTGAAACATATTTCGGTGCTACGTGTAATGCGCAGCGCCATGATCCTGCCGGTGAGAACACCGGTTGAAGTCAACAACTATTGGGAGAGATCGACAATGAAGCTTCGTCCTTTGCATGACCGCGTCGTGATCCGTCGCAGCGAAGAAGAAACCAAAACCGCTGGCGGTATCGTGCTGCCGGGCTCGGCTGCCGAGAAGCCGAATCAGGGCGAAATCGTTGCTGTAGGTACTGGCCGTGTTCTGGATAGCGGTGAAGTCCGCGCGCTGGCCGTCAAGGTCGGTGACAAAGTGGTTTTCGGCCCGTATTCGGGCAGCAACACCGTCAAAGTAGACGGCGAAGACCTGCTGGTGATGAGCGAGAACGAAATCCTCGCTGTCGTCGAAGCCTGATTTCCCGCGAATCTCCGTTTAACCGTCAAGAATTGAGGATCAATTTCCATGGCTGCTAAAGAAGTTAAATTCGGCGACTCCGCCCGTAAGAAAATGCTCGCCGGTGTGAACGTCCTGGCTGATGCCGTTAAAGCGACCCTTGGCCCGAAAGGCCGTAACGTGGTGCTGGAAAAGAGCTTCGGTGCTCCGACCATCACCAAGGACGGCGTTTCCGTCGCCAAAGAAATCGAGCTGAAAGACCGTTTCGAAAACATGGGCGCTCAGCTGGTCAAGGACGTTGCGTCCAAGGCCAACGACGCTGCTGGTGACGGCACCACCACCGCTACCGTTCTGGCTCAGGCCATCGTCAACGAAGGCCTGAAAGCCGTCGCTGCCGGCATGAACCCGATGGACCTAAAGCGTGGTATCGACAAAGCCACCATCGCCATCGTCAAAGAGCTGAAGAACCTCTCCAAGCCGTGCGCTGACACCAAGGCGATCGCTCAGGTTGGCACCATCTCTGCCAACTCCGACGACTCCATCGGCCAGATCATTGCCGAAGCCATGGAAAAAGTCGGTAAAGAAGGCGTAATCACCGTTGAAGAAGGCTCGGGCCTGGAAAACGAACTGTCCGTCGTAGAAGGCATGCAGTTCGATCGTGGTTACCTGTCCCCGTACTTCATCAACAAGCCGGACACCATGGTGGCCGAGCTGGACAGCCCGCTGCTGCTGCTGGTCGACAAGAAGATCTCCAACATCCGCGAAATGCTGCCGGTGCTGGAAGCGGTCGCCAAAGCTGGCCGTCCGCTGCTGATCGTTGCTGAAGATGTTGAAGGCGAAGCGCTGGCGACTCTGGTCGTCAACAACATGCGCGGTATCGTCAAGGTCGCTGCCGTCAAGGCGCCGGGCTTTGGTGATCGTCGCAAAGCCATGCTGCAGGACATCGCCATTCTGACTGGCGGTACCGTCATCTCCGAAGAAGTCGGCCTGAGCCTGGAAAGCGCTACCCTTGAGCACCTGGGTCAAGCCAAGCGTGTTGTCCTGAACAAGGAAAACACCACCATCATCGACGGCGCTGGCCAGCAGGTCGACATCGAGTCGCGCGTTGCGCAGATTCGCAAGCAGGTCGAAGACACCTCGTCCGACTACGACAAAGAGAAGCTGCAAGAGCGTCTGGCCAAACTGGCTGGCGGTGTTGCTGTGATCAAGGTCGGTGCCGGTACCGAAGTTGAAATGAAAGAGAAGAAAGCCCGCGTTGAAGACGCCCTGCACGCAACCCGCGCAGCCGTCGAAGAAGGCGTGGTACCTGGCGGTGGCGTAGCACTGGTTCGTGCTCTGCAGGCTATCGCCGAGCTGAAAGGCGACAACGAAGACCAGAACGTCGGTATCGCTCTGCTGCGTCGCGCTGTTGAAGCGCCGCTGCGTCAGATCGTTGCCAACGCCGGCGACGAGCCGAGCGTGGTGGTCGACAAGGTCAAGCAGGGTTCCGGCAACTACGGCTACAACGCTGCAACCGGCGTCTATGGCGACATGATCGAGATGGGTATTCTCGATCCGGCCAAAGTCACCCGTTCCGCGCTGCAAGCTGCTGCTTCCATCGGTAGCCTGATGATCACCACCGAAGCGATGATCGCTGAAGTGGCTGACGACAAAGGCGCCCCGGCTATGCCGGACATGGGCGGCATGGGTGGCATGGGCGGCATGATGTAAGCCACCCGGCACCAGCTGTAAGAAGAACCCCGCGCTTGCCGCGGGGTTTTTTTTGCCTGTTATCTGGGGGCGTGAGTGAAAGGCGGTCACCGCGACCGAATTCGCGAGGGCATACCGTTCGTCTTGCTAACCGTTGCATTGCACTA
>Ga0265797_10007055_pt1 | contig 15563 bp, 17 predicted proteins | sample P2T30metagenome_FD_192433 | JGI IMG/M metagenome (GOLD analysis project Ga0265797, IMG submission 192433) | Plant litter microbial communities from East Loma Ridge, Irvine, California - P2 T30 | ecosystem: Environmental > Terrestrial > Plant litter > Unclassified | place: USA: California... | reverse complement strand
TGGAAGCAGTGCCGGCCATGGACGGCACCAGTGCGTGGCTAAGGCAGCGAGACATGGTAAGCGCAACAGACGCGAACGCCAATGCCGTGTAAAAGCAGCGGCGGCGGTGGAGATGTGTACATGCATGGGTGGGTTGGCGGCGGAGGTGCTAAGTGTTGTCAAGTTGATGCGTTGGCTCGACAGATGGCGACGCCTGGGGAGCATGCAATCTGGGGCGGGATGCAGAGGATGCTACATTGCATGCCACCAGTGGCGGAATTTGCTTGCAAGCAATTGAGAGGACCAGATTTGCGCGCGCGGACATGCAGAAACACAAGGGGGGGAGAGGACGGCATTTGGTGGCAGCATGAAAAGTCCATGGTCGTGGTCACGGTCACGGCCATGGTGGTGGTGGTGGTGGAAGGACGTTCAGGAATATTCGGGTCCAGCAGAGCCCCGCCTGCTCGAGCGCTGCCCCTCAATTGGGCCCGATGCGTCATCCTTGCGGACAAAGGCAAATTCACACAGCGCCGGTCTGGCAGCCATTGGCCCTGCACGCGAATTGCAACGCCATGTATCTTAGCGCTTGATGCCTGAAGCCCATGTTGGATCCTGGTTCCGCGTAACCTCGCACGACACCTCACCTCACTCGCGTCCGCAGACGTGCCAATTGCAAGTCTACCACAATCCAACGCCGGGCCTGCAGTGGCGGTGAGGGATTCCGTCTAGCTCGCTGCTGTTGCAGGTGACCAGTTCGCCATGCGCCCAACGTCCTTACATGCGTCCCTCCCCTAGTCACGTACAGTACACGCACCGGCTCATGGCCCGTACGGATGCCGACTCAACGTCCTTGCAGCCATGTCCTGGTGCCCCGTCACCAGTGTTGCCTGCATCGCACCGCTGCTCTTGATTATGCCGTCGTCCGAGCCTGCATCGTGTGTGCCATGGCTGGCCCGCGCAATTGGACCCCCAAAGTCGACCCGTCTCTGCACGTGGCGCCATGTCGAGGCCATGGTGCGATTGTGCTCCCCAAACCCGTTACATTGCCGTTCCGATGGCGCTATACGAGCCGATCCGGTGTCACAACTGTCAAAGACAGCCATGTGAGCTGCGCGTGGAAGCTGTGTGGCCGAGCTACTGTCGCACAAGAGTCCGCCATCTGCTCTCAAGCCAGACTGTCCTTCTAGAGACCGACCGACCGCCAATAGAGCCCTTCTACACTTGCTCTGGGCCACTCCCATGCAGGAACTATGCGCCGAACCAGATGCACGGCTAGAATCGTCTTGACGAGCCGCTACCCGTCCTTCGGGCTTCACTAGGCCCCGGTTACTGTATGACTCTTCGGCGATCATGTTGACATTGGTGGGTCCTGCACTCGCCTAAGTATGCTGCATCTGGATAAGGTCACTTCTGACAGCGGGAGCCACTCAAAGGCTGTGGAAAGGGTAGAGAGCATGCATCTCTCCTTGCAGTCATTCATAGCTCAGGCTTTGCTGGTTCCGGAAACAGTCTTGATTTCTGCTTCGCTGCGTATGCCGCACTCAGCATGCAGGTACTCGATCGCTAGTCGACTAGTAGCTATTTTCCTATCTTGGCTGGTCCTGCCACCAACTGGTCTACCAGTAAGCTACGAACCATTGCAGAGTAGGCGTGAAACTCACATCATGAACTGACCCCTTTCTTCAGCTTTGCCCATGGATCCTCGACGAAGCTCGGCAGGAAATAGGCAGTGTCTCCGTTCTCCGTTTGAACACCGTTCCGCAGCGCGTTCAGCTCAGCCTTTGAGATGGCAGGGCCACCAAATGATATCATCTCCGTGCCAGACTGTTCGCTCGGAACTGGCCGAGTAGCAGTGCCCAGGGTGCCAGGAGGCTTGTCAGCGAGGCTCTGACCACGCGCTAGAAAGCTGGCAAGACCTGAAGCTGGCGCTTGGGTCTTCTGTGATCCAGCATGCACATCGCTTTGGGCTAACGCTGCTTGATGTGCAGCTTTCTCGGAATCCTCCTCTTCCGCGCCTGCTGCCTTCTTCACTCTAACTCCTAGCTTGGTCGAGTTTGCGCCACTTGCGTCGGCTTTCGCTTTTGCTGAGTTGGTGTGGTCGAATTTTCGCTTCTTGGTCCCACCAAACGAGCCAAAGCCCATGGCCGCGGCAATGTCGGCATTCTCTTCCTCTTCCATGCTGGGTGCGTGTTTGTTCTTCTACGGTTTTGTCGGTGTCGGTGTCGCGTAGTGGGAGGAAGCGCTTGAGTGGACCAGTGAGGTTACGTAGGATGAGGCTACAAGGTCGACGAGCCAATCGGAGCGAGGCAGTCTCCTTGGGTGGGTCTCTCCTCCAACGCCTCAGCCGTTTCCACGGGTCCGCTCAGTTGTTGTGGTGTGATGATGCATTGTAAAGGAATAGAGGGCTTAGCTCCTGTTCTGTTTGCTTCATCCTGTCCAAGAGGGAAAGACATGGACATACATGTCCTAGATGAAGACGCGTGTGGTGGCTGGCGTGGTCTTAGCGCCAACTCAGCGTCATCGCACAGGGTTGAGCACATCGAGGCCCAGGAACGCTTGCACGGCGTGATTCTTCCTGCCTGCCCGCCCGTCTGTCTTCCTGCCTGTCCTCGCCATGGCTTAGAATTGCTGTCGCACCCCCAAGTTGGCAAACCACGACGCCCACGATGAGTAGTGAGTCTGCGCAGACTCCGGCCCAGCGCCGCTTTCTGCGGCCCAATGTAAGTCGTCGCGTCTTGGAACGATGGAACCCAGGGCTTACATCAAGCCATAGCTACGGTCAGCGACTATGATCCAGCCCAAAACTGGCGAACGCGTCAAAAAGGCCTTTACGCTGCGTAGAAACCAACGCCGCCCCCACGAATCGTCCGAGTTCCTACTTGCGCCCGGCCACTTCGATCCCACGAGGCACCGAGAGCTGGGCTGGGTCGAGTGGTGCGGAGAGATGCTCAAGTATAAACTGCGGCAAGGCTACACATACGCGACGAGTCCCATGGGCATCGGTATACTCAAGTGCTCGCTGGCCTATGTACTGGGCTCATTGGCGACCTTTGTTCCAGCCATAGCCGCGCTGCTGGGCAGGAACGATGGCAAGCACATAGTCGCGACCATCACAGTCTACTTTCACCCAGCGCGCTCAGCCGGCAGTATGCTCGAGGCCGTCATGCTTGCTTTTGCTGCTTTCTCCTATGCCGCTCTTGTGTCCTTCTCTAGCATGGCCGTGTCTGTCTACTTTGGAAATCATCATCATTTGATCATCGGGCATGTGATAGTGCTCATTGTCTTTTGTGGCGGAGGCTTAGGCCTTGTCGGCTGGACCAAACACAAGCTGAGCAATCCTCTAGTCAACGTGGCCTGCTCTCTAACCTCGCTCGCTCTCATCACGATCCTGACCAAGGAAGGAGCTGTTCAAGCTGCAAAGTTCTCCTACGTCAAGGTCTGGCAGGTGCTCAAGATGATCATCATGGGCTGTTCCGCTTCTGCCCTTGTATCGCTCCTTGTAAAGCCCAGGTCGGCACGCAACGAATTCCGCGACACCTTTATTCAATCCACTGATGCTATGGCGGAGATGCTGAACGGAATCACGCTCAGCTTTCTTTCTGGTGCCGAAGAAGATCTCAAGAGTGACGTATTTGTCAAGGCTTCAAAACAGAGCCAGACAACCTTCAACACCCTTCTCAAGAACCTGGGGGAAGCCAAGTTTGAGCACTACGCCTTGGGCACCGAGCAAGAGTACAAGATCAACGCTAAGCTGGTCAAATGTCTCGAAACGCTAATACAGAGCATTGGTGGGTTGCGCAGTGCCGCCGAGACGCAGTTCACGCTATTAGCGCAGTCGGAGCCCAATGGTACCTCGAACGTATCCATGCCTGCTAATGACACTATGACTTCTTCAGTATTCTCAGAATATGGCATGTCGCAAAGCCCCCCTCACATGCTTTCCCCCAGTCTTAGTCATACCGAGAGGCGGAGTAGTATTCTAGCCTCCATCGATGAACTACCAGAAAACTCCGCTCAAGCATCAGTACTCCCCTCCGCCGCCGAATCTGAAGACGAGTCCACTCCAACCAGAAACAAGTCGGAAAGAGTTTCCAGTTTCCTGCAGTCGAACCTAACGCCAGCGGATATGTTTTCCGTCTTTATCGCACACTTGGGCCCACCTATGGTAGGTCGAAGAAGTCCTGTTTGTATCTCCTATTAACCCTGGCAGAAATCTCTTGCATACACTCTTCGCGAAGTACTCTCTGAGCTACCATTTGGACCCGGCCCAGAATACCACATGGCCATCAACGAACACTTCCGCCACAGTCTAATCGACGCGAAAGCCCTGTTCGCAAATGCCCGACGAGAGGCTCTCTCTGCTGTCTACAAAAACAAAATACCAACACGAACCAGCTCGGCGGCGGTCGCAGCCGACTTTGAAGAGGTCGCCGCAAGCTGCGGGTACTTTAGTTCATCGTTGCTTGATTTCGCCGAGGACATGGTGGCTTTCCTCGACATCCTCGAAGAGTTGAAAGCAAACGTCAACTGCCATCCGCGAAGGAGGACCTACAGTTGGCTAAAGTTCTGGAAACGTGGGCGCAAGGTGAATCGAGTGGGCCAAGGCTCGGAGGAAGCTAGTCTGAGCGACGAGATCGATGATCACGCACCAGGAGGCTCGCACGAAATCCATAATCCCATCTACCGCAAGTCGACCCGTGGGGATCCGTACAAGCCAGAGAATGAGCAACCATTGTCCTACCGTATCTGGACATCGTTGGCCGTCTTTAGAAGGGATGATCTCAAATACGCTGTCAAAGTTGGCATTGGTGCAGTCCTCTACGCCATGTGGTCCTTTGTTGAGCCAACAAGAGAGTTTTATGGTCACTGGCGCGGCGAGTGGGGTCTCTTGTCATACATGTTGGTATGTTCCATGACGATTGGTGCCTCCAATACCACGGGATTCCAGCGATTTGCCGGTACCTGTCTGGGTGCTGTCTTGGCCATCGCCGCATGGATTGCAGCTGACGAGCATGCTTTCGTCCTGGGGTTTTTCGGTTGGCTCATTTCTCTCTTCTGTTTCTACATCATCGTCGGACAGGGCAAGGGGCCTATGGGCCGCTTCATCTTACTAACGTATAACCTTTCTGCGCTTTATGCGTACTCACTTTCTGTCAAGGACGACGATGACGATGATGACGAAGGTGGCATCTCGCCCGAGATATGGGAGATTGTTATCCACCGTGTAGTTGCAGTCATGGCTGGTTGCATATGGGGCATTATTGTGACACGGGTCATCTGGCCGATCTCGGCACGCCGCAAAGTCAAGAAGGGCACGTCTCTGTTGTGGCTCAAGATGGGGTTGATCTGGAAACGCGGCCCTCTGAAGACTATACTCGAGTCGAATGAAGACTCGATGCGAACGTACTCATACATGACTGAACGGGAGGAGATCGAGCTTCGACGGTACCTATCGCATCTGGAAACGCTGCGTACAGCAGCTGCTGCAGAGTTTGAACTCAAAGGCCCATTCCCCGACAAGAGCTTCAAGATCATTCTCGGTGCGACAAGCCGTATCCTGGATAGTTTTCATGCTATGAACGTCGTCATCCTCAAGGATCTGAAAGCATCAGAGGGTGAGAAAGAGGCATTGAGATACACCAAAAGGGAGTGGACTGAGTTGAGTTGGCGCATCAGCCATTTGTTCTCAGGTAAGCACCCCCCATAACACTACGTTTGGAGATTTAAACTGACAATCGACAGTCATGGCATCTTCTATGAAGCTAGCTTACCCGCTCAACGATGTACTACCCAACATTGAGCATACACGTGATCGACTGCTAGCAAAGGTCTTCGAGTTCCGACAGAGCGGCCTCGGAAAGGTCATTGCCAAGGACGAAGATTACGAGGTGTTGTATGCTTATGGTAAGTCACACACCTACATTTGGGCTACCATTGAGGACGCAAAACTAACAACTAGACAGCGTTGGTGACTGCGCAGCTGGCACATGATCTTAACGTCATCGGACAGGAAATTGAAAAGCTGTACGGTGTACTGAGTGAGGCGGATCTGAAGCTCCAGTAGATACATGAAGTTGCTATTCAGTAAACAATATCGATGATGTACATGCTCGTTACCTTTGATACCTGCTTGCCGAAACTAGCTTTGAATGATCTCCGATGACTCATGATGAGACCATCGACACATGCAACCACGTATTGGTCTGCGAGTAATGCTGTAAGCTAATATTTGTGCATCGTGTGTCGCTGGATTTGTGACTGAATGTGCGATGTTGCAGGAAGTTCCATGCTGTCTTGGCGGTAGTTGAGTGAAGAAAGAGCCACGTTGTATTACGTCGGAGTATTTTGTGGGCAAACACAGCAAGAAAAAAAAGCGTGTCAGCCACAGAAGTGTGCAAGGACATGGTACATCAGACCTCTGACTTATTTCCCCATATTTCAAGGTTGTGCATCGTAAATTGACTAGTGGTCACATGACGGGCTTGGCGCTCTAAGCGACCGCGCACCTGCCGATTTTCACGTTCGCTGCTCTTCACAACGGTAAGTCGACAACCTCACCCACGACCACGGATACAACATCAAAATGTAAGGAATACCGATTCATACCCTCCAGCACTGCTTCGCAAAGCACCTTCGCATGCGCTACAGGCTCGCCAAATCGTTGTGGTGCTGCCAAACGCACTCGAGACGTGGCAAACCCCTCTCTCTGCGATGGCACCCTCCCGTCGCCCACAAGCGCACAAATGATCAAAATGCTGACCCAGGTTGCTCCATAGGGTCAACCTCCGCACTCAGAAGCGCCTCGCGGCCTCCGTGGTCGGTTGCGGAAAGCGCAAGATCTGGCTCGACCCCAACGAGACCAGCGAAATCGCCAACGCCAACTCCCGCCAAACCGTCCGCAAGCTCGTCCAGGATGGCCTCATCATCCGCAAGCCCGTCACCATGCACTCGCGTGCCCGCGCCCGGGAACTGACCGCCGCCCGACGAATTGGCCGACACCGTGGCTTCGGTAAGAGGAAGGGTACCAAGGACGCCCGTATGCCAAGGTACGCAACCACAAAGCCGTTGTCACAATGGACTCGAAAGATGGCCATTGTGCAACGCAATGGACGATGATGATGACATGGGATTATTTGCTGATGCGGGTTTCTTATAGCCAAATCGTCTGGATGCGCCGTCTCCGTGTCCTCCGTCGTCTCCTCGTCAAGTACCGTGCCGCCGGAAAGATTGACAAGCACCTCTACCACGAGCTCTACCTCCTCTCCAAGGGTAACACCTTCAAGCACAAGCGCGCTCTCGTTGAACACGTACGTTTGCCCCCATGACATCATGACTATGTCAACCCCGCTCAATGCTCGGCTACTGACACGCATCGCAGATCCACAAGGCCAAGGCTGAGAAGGCCCGCGAGAGGGTCATCAAGGAGGAGATGGACGCCAAGCGTGCGAAGACCAAGGCGGCGAGGGAGAGGAGGCAGGAGCGTGTGCAGCAGAAGCGCATCGCTCAGCTGGGCGACGATGCGGAGTAAACACATGGCATGATGAACACTTGGCGTGGGTCTTTTCAAGGTTAAAGGAGGGCGTCAATCTCCTTTTTATCTGGGCATATGCGGTCATGTTTCATGTAACGTCTGTGAAGGACTCTTCTTCTCCATGCATACTCGACCGACAAGGCTGCCCCACTCTGATCATCGATGCTATGAGTGTACCAAAAAAAAGGATATGAGCATCGGCATTAGAAACCAGTAGTCAATCTCGGAGTTGGTCTGCTTTCAGACACTGAACATGTATATGATTGTGAGAGCTGTGTTTGGGTGACATGCTCGTGAGTGTGAAGTGGATGAAAGACCAATTACCAATTAACCAAACTACTGCCACAAAAGAGCACGCTAGACGCCCATTGCCTGCACGGGGTATCAAAGAATCCCAAACACCATAACCAGGGCTCGAACTTGAGCAGCCTCCCTGCCTCCTCTAAATCTGCATCTTTGTTAGCACATGGTGATTGTCGTCGGTTGTTGTGACAGTTTTACTCACCAACTTGAGGGCCGCCCTATGCACGTTGCGGGTAAAGTTGAGCATGGCCTTTGCCTTGTTGTTGCCCCTCTGCAGCCTCCTGTAGCCCTCTTGCACATGGCTAGGCTGGACGGGTTCTCTGGCCTCCTCTGGGGCATCAAACGGGCCTCTTTCCCTCTTCCTCTTGAGCCGGTTCTGCTCGCCGCCGTGGTTCTTCTTGTACAAGTCCTCTGCATCCTTGACCTTGAGCGCCTCCTCGGTGAGTGTCTGGACAATCTCAAAGGTCAGGAAGCCGAGGATATCGATGATGTCGTCGCTTGGTTTTGAATCGGTGATGAGGCCGAAGCCAGCCCACTCCTTGAAACGCTTGCCTTTGCGGTAGGTGAAGGATGCTTGGCGACAGTCGGACCAGTGGACGTACTCCTCGCGCGTCATGTTCTTTGTGCGTTCGTCTGCGTTCTTCAGCCGCTGCAGAGTGGCATAGTTCATTTCCTCCTCCTCTTCGTCTTCCACGTCGTCCTTTTGCGGCGGGAACTCGGTGAAGAAGGATTGCACGTCCCAGACCAGGTCGACTTTGGCTCGCTTGGCTTTCTTGGACGCGTCGACGGGTGCGGCACCGGGTCCACCGGCTCCAACTACGCCGGCTGCAATGTCTGCGTCTCCGGCTCCTACGTCGGCGCCGGCATCGCCGCCTTTGTCGTCAGAGTCTTTGACGGACCGGCGTACGTCTTTCCACTGAAGGAAGTGCCGGAGTCGAGAGATTTTTGCGCGGTCGTGCCGGATCAGCATAAAGAGGTCGTCTGTGGAGATGGACTTTGATCCACGGCGTGTAGCAAGGGCTGTGCATTCACGCAGCATGTGCTGGACTTGGTCTTGCACAATGGATTCGATGAGAGTGGTGGTCTCGGGTGACGGCTCGCCTGTCTCGCCTGACACGAACATCATCTGCGGAATTGTTAGATCCAAGCCAATGCCGCACGGGAACAGATCGTCTGGGCATGATGATGGAGATACTAGGTGCGAGGAAGCGGCTGGCATTGATGCTGGGGAGGCCATGATGACGGCTACCCGTAGTGGGAATGGGGGCAGAGGTTGGAGTCCAAGAAAACGAGTTGGTGGCACACATGCTGAGGGTTTTTTGCGGGCGAGCTTTACCAGGAGCTCGGATACGATCAAGTTGCCATATATATGGGGGGGCAACTCCGGGTGAAGGAGAGTGCGAGCAACATAGCCTTTACCGACATGTACAACGATGCGGGGAATGAGCATGGCAGTGCATACGCTCATGCATCGCATCTATTCTCCAAGTGACAGATCATGAAAGGAAAAGACCAAAGGAAACGACAAGTCGAGTGTCGACGACAATGAGTATATGCGGTATGTCGCCCAAACAGGAAAGGGTCCATGGCTAGGCCATAAGGAGGATTATTGTCGCGCAACCACGCCCACCACGCTTCTCTTTCTCATTCGAAGTATCATATCAAAGAAACGGTCACAAGGAAGAAGGAAAAGAAGGCAACGATGCTGGCTTACCTGCTGGATCTCCGTCCTGTACTTTGCCATCTTATCCTTGTCCGACATGATGCCCTACGCTGTACAGCCACCACCACTTGCAAAATCATACAAAAGTCGCGTCGTCTAGTGCGAGTAGTTACCCAAAGCAAGTAGTACAATATAAAGCAGATATCCAGGCGTGCGATGAATGGGGGAATGGAGTCTGGGGCGCTGGCAACACGCGGGTTTGCGGTCTACTAGCGTGATTCCACACAATGGCCTGCTGGTGCGGCGGGACCTGGACGCTCTTGGCTCGCGCTTCAGCCAGCCCCGCCGCCGCCGCCGCTATCATTTTGTCAATTTCGCGACTTTTTTGCCCACCCCCACCAAGGATACATTCCCGACGCGCAATTCATCGGCAAACATGCTGTATCTCGTAGGTCTCGGCCTGGCGGATGAGAAGGATATCACGGTCAAGGGACTGGAAATTGTGAAGAAGGCCGAGCGCGTCTATCTCGAGGCGTACACGGCGGTCCTGCTAGTGGAGAAGGATGTGCTTGTGAGTCCATGGTGGTGGATGTGGAGAAGGCAGCGCTAATTGTCGGGATAGTAGGAGTCTTTCTATGGCCGCGAAGTTGTAATAGCAGACCGTGAAATGGTCGAGTCATCTAGTGATGATATTCTCAAAGACGCCGACAAAGTCGATGTCGCATTCCTTGTAGTCGGAGATCCATTCGGGTATACTCGCCCACTATTCAAACTTTCTTTTTTGAAGTTTACATCTAACGATTTGTAGAGCTACTACACACACTGACCTTGTCCTCCGCGCTCGCGAACTTTCCATCCCTACGCGCTCCATCCCCAATGCCAGCATCCTGACCTCCATTGGCACCACCGGCCTGCAACTATACAACTTTGGACAAACAGTATCTATGGTCTTCTTCCTCGACAACTGGAAGCCTGCCTCCTTCTATGACCGCATCAAGGAAAACGTGTCCATCGGTCTACACACTCTCGTCCTCCTCGATATCAAGGTCAAAGAGCAGAGTCTGGAGAACATGGCACGCGGACGCAAGATATATGAGCCGCCACGGTACATGACAGTCGCGCAGTGTGCGCAGCAGATGCTGGAGATTGAAGAAGATGTCAAGAAAGAAGGCGCGTATACCAAGCACAGTCTGGCTGTAGGTGTTGCAAGAGTAGGGGCAGAGGATCAGCAAATTGTGGCGGGGACATTGGAACAGCTCTGTGAGGCAGATCTAGGGAAGCCGCTGCATAGTCTGGTACTATTGGGCAAGCGGACACATGATCTCGAAAGGGACTTTCTCGAAGAGTTTGCCGTGGATAAGCAAGTCTTTGGGGAAGTGTGGAAGAGAGACTATGAAGGCAAGCCGTGACCATGGACTTCCAAGAGGTCAAGCTTGGGTTGTAAATCTTGTATACAGCCGGTGATCAGCATGTCAGGTCATGGAATGATTTGAGCGTCGGGTCAGACGATCTCTTCCTTTTATAGATCTTTGTGCTCCCGGTTTCTCGTGTTCTAGGATATCATCCAACATGTTGGACTGCCACGGCACCATTGGTGGCTTTTTTATCCATGCCAATTATGCTGCAGGGCTGCAGTAGTGTCGAATGCGAAATGCACACTATAATTGCGATTAAATAAGTATCAAACGACTACCGTGCGATGGTATTGCCCGGTTGTAAATGGTTGGGCCTTTTTCGGTACGCAAGGACTGCCCAATGTGGCACGTGCCAATTTGTTCCGGTGTCCTACACAACACTCATTGCATATCCCACAGCATTACACATCTCATCACGCTCGCTGACACCTTTCTAAACACGATTGCTATCATGAAGAATAGGGGTTGAGCTGACAGCTGAACAAAGCAGTAGACCGGGAAAACTTCGAAGACTTGCCGATCATGCTCTTAAGGTGCTGACGTTAAGCATGCACTTAGTTCTTACATCAAATCACCGCCACGGCCCTTCTTCCCACTGTGGGCCAACAACCGAGACTGTCAACTCCTGCTTGTGGCTTCCCGTCTGCTCAATAGGGGCTCTGTCATACCTTTATTCTCGATACAGCCGTAATATGCGTAAAGGAAGCCAAAGGTCAGACTGTGGAACCTCATGTGTCGTCTTGCCAGACAAGAGCCTGGTTGTCTTTCCGTGTAGTTTCTCATCTAAAAGATCCTGATGGCCTTGGATAGATTTCAAGACTGGAGGTTGGGCGAAATGGCCAAGCTTGGTTTGGATGACAAGGTTATGCCAAAGGTCAACTCTTGTTTCCACGGGCTTCCTCATCCCGCATCACAAACGGCAGGTTACAACAACAGCCTGCCCAATTTGTGAAGTTTTATATACAGCTTTGAGCACCATTTGTGTATTGTCGTATCCGAGCCAGCCGGTCGTGCTGACATAACTCCACAAGCTCAACCACTCGCGTTGCAAGCTTTGGCTAAGCTTTTACGGTTAAAGTTTACTCCTAACATCGCCCAGGTATTGGGGGATACACTAGAACGCCTGATCAATTTGCAGTTGGTCGATACAAGGGTCTGCTCGTATACAGGCACCGTTTGTTTCGCGACGAGCTGTTGAGCTGATATCGCGCTTTTGAATTGTACATTGTAAGGTTGACCCAGAGGGTTGTTTGATGACGTTGAAATTGCTGTTGGCTTGTGTCTGATGGTACGATTCAACTCCACACGACTACCACGGTTGCTTGATGACTCCAGAAGTCTCCCTGTAACTGTGATGATATGATGCCTTCTCGAGCTTACTGAGTAACTTCCAATATCTGCCTGGTAGCACGGGCTATCTTTCCCTAATTGTGGTAGTTGCTAGGTTAACCCCGGATCGCTACTGGGCCATGTCGTATCTGCCCTTGGATATTCTTGGGACCTGTGCAAGGGCCCCTGGAGCCATACCGTCCCCTTGTACGACTACAAATATTGGCTCTGGGCCGGTTCCCTCGCAATAGTCCCCTCAGCAGCTGCCTACCCACCATTTCCAAGATGAAGCTCCTTTCAGTACTCGGCTCTCTGCTGTGTGCTTCCATAGCCCTCGCTGGGCCAGTTGTGGAGAAGCGTGTGCCTGGCCAGGGCTTTCAGGACCCAGAGCTCCAAGCAAGAGCTCAGAGCTACTTTCTGAACCAAAAGTCCAAGGGCGAGTGTTCTCCTGTGCATTGCACAGACAGAGATTGACTGTGTGATAGATTTTGCCGTTGATGGTACCAAGATTCCGGACGTCGACTATGACGTTGGTGAGAGCTACGCTGGCCTGTTGCCAATCTCAAGCGACCCTCATGAGACACGGAAGCTCTTTTTCTGGTTCTTCCCAATCGCTCAAAATGATGTTCCACATGAAGTTACCATCTGGTAAGTCCTAGACACCAAGTCAATCTCTCGCGCAGTTTTTAACTTTGTTTAGGCTCAATGGCGGCCCCGGATGCAGTTCCATGATCGGTCTTCTCACTGAGAACGGTCCGTTCACATGGCAAGATGGCACCATCGCACCGGTTCAAAACACATACTCGTGGAACAACCTGACCAACATGCTCTGGGTTGAGCAGCCCGTAGGCGTTGGGTACAGTCAGGGCAGAACAAGTATCGTCGACGAGGTGCAGCTAGCCACGCAATTCCTTGGCTTCTACAAGAACTTTGTTGACTTATTTCAACTACACAACTGGAAGACTTACCTTACTGGAGAATCCTACGCTGGAATGTACGTCCCATACATTGCCGACGCTTTCCTCTCTGCCAAGGACGAAAAGTACTTCAACCTAGCTGGTATTTCAATCAACGACCCAATAATCGGCGATGCCACGATTCAGGAGCAGGTTGTCGAGCTACCCTTTGCAAGGTTCTGGAGCAACTTACTATTCCTCAACGACACGTTCGTTCAGGAAATTGAAAAGAGCAACAAGGAGTGCGGCTACACTGACTACTATGACAAGTACTTCAAGTTTCCTCCACCGCCGGCTCCCTTCCCAGAACTCCCTGATCCGTATGCTACGGACAACGAAGATTGCAACATATTTAATAGCCTTTACCTAGCAGCCGGATGGACAAACGCCTGTTTTGACATATACCACATTACGGGTACTTGCCCCTATTTAAATTCGCAAGCCGGTCCAGAGTTCACGAGCGGTATATCTCAGCGGGGGGCAGAGACTTACTTCAACCGAACCGATGTGAAGATGGCACTACACGCCGACCCCAACGTCAACTGGCTCCAGTGCTCAGATATCAACGTCTTTGGTAATGGAAATGACTCGTCATTTGCGAATGACGCCTCGTTGCCACCGGCAAAGAACGGCGTCCTCAAGCGCGTTGTCGAAGCCCTCAACAACACCATCATCGGCTCTGGCGATCTCGATATGGTCCTCCCCACGAACGGCACTCTCTTTGCTCTCCAGAATATGACCTGGAACGGAGGCCAGGGTTTCTCAAAGTATCCCTCCAACCCCCTCGTCATACCAGCGTATATAGAGTCGACCCCGTTCTCGGTGGGAGGTGACACTACCCAAGGCTACTGGACTAAAGAGCGTGGAGTCACCTTCTACTCTGTCCGCCTGGCCGGCCACCAGGTGCCCGGATACGCACAAACTGTGGGCTTCCGCCAGTTGCAGATTCTGCTCGGGCACATCAAGGACTTTGACAGCACGGACAAGTGGCCCCAACCACAGTTTGGTGGCGCTGCTAGCCACGGTACTTCAAATTCTACAAATTCCGACAAGGTGGAGCGTGTGCGTCCGCTAAAGCAGGTTGATAGGCTCTTGCGGAGCAAGAAGCTGAGGCTGAAGCAGAATGTCGATCAGCGCTAGACATGTGCTAGTATACAGATGAAATGTTAAAATACGACTGTTGTTACACCACTATATTGCATACCATGTTGCTTTTCTGAATGACCCTTGGCAGAATGAGACGTCTATGTCTCTGTGCCTTTTTTTTTCAGGGGTTCTACAATTCCAGTATCGTCGGGCGTATATGTCCATTTACGGTATAAGCTTACGAGATATTATCGTTGTAGCTTTCGTTACTTGTTCAGTTGGTCCTGGAGGTTCTCGGTGCAATGTGGTAACTACAAATACGTGGTAAATGATGCTCGTTGGCGGATACACGGCCTCCTACAAAGCTATTTATATTCTTTCTCAGCCTATCCGAGAGAATACTGACATATGCAAGATACCAAGATATCTGTTTCTTTTTTTTTGCAAACGTATGTAGAGTGATATCGATACTTACTAGCAGATTTTTTCATGATGCGATATTTTTGTAACTGCGATATAAAAAAAAGCAGTCAAGGTGCTATCCTAGCACTTTACACTTGATGTGATATTATGTGCACTGAGTTGATATACACAGGCAAGGCGAGGCAGTCTTTAGGCTAAAATAAGCTTGTTAGAAGTCAGCCGTTATCACAGCCAGAAAAGAAAGTAGCAAAAAAGAAAACAAAAAGAAACGAGCCATATCTCTCCAGCTGGGAATTGAACCCAGGTCTCCTGCGAGTTGTTGCCGTAGGCCATGACAAGCAGAAATACTAACCACTATACGACTGAAGATGCTGCTGGAAGGCTGCTTGATTGATGAAAGAATGTTCAGTTTATCAAAATATAACCAGTAGTAAAAAGATGAGAGTAGACCCTGAAAGGGTTCTTAGGTGGAAGGTGCTGTGGAACCTGGTTGAACGGAAAAAAATTTGCTGGTGGGGCTGTGGCTGTGGGCTGTAGAGTAGCGCTACGTTGCCACTACGTGACTACTGACTACACATTATTGCAGCTTCAGCTGCAAAACTGCAGTCGTATATGTGTACAATATAGATTTGATAAGAAAAAGCTGGGCTGTGATTGGCCTTCAAGTTCCGACCCCATTGGCTGTGGAAAAGGGTTTCAGCACGTGACGGAACGTAGAAGACTACAAAAAAAGAAAAAGAAAAGATATAGACTACTCAAAGCCCTCTGCAGAAGGCCCGCCTGGCAGGCCATTGGAATCTATTACTAACAGTAAAGCTGCATATAACTCTAGTGTTGTTTATGTACCAACAGATTGTAATTTAGAATTTGAAAACATG
>Ga0265797_10007053_pt1 | contig 15565 bp, 6 predicted proteins | sample P2T30metagenome_FD_192433 | JGI IMG/M metagenome (GOLD analysis project Ga0265797, IMG submission 192433) | Plant litter microbial communities from East Loma Ridge, Irvine, California - P2 T30 | ecosystem: Environmental > Terrestrial > Plant litter > Unclassified | place: USA: California... | reverse complement strand
GACTTTTGCTCTGACATATGCTGACTTGGGTCGTAGTATGAGTTTCCTGCTGGACCGACTTGCTGGGCGGCCCTGACCGAACGACCGCAGGACCTTCCACACCGCCAACATATATCCGCTACCAAGGGAATGTCCCCTGTTCAAGCTCCAGGAGTTGCTTGCCGTAGCATCTCGAAAGCGTGGCATACCCCTAAATCCAGATTCAACCAAAATTGACAGTCTGCTTGTGAGCACCGGCTTCACCGATCGGATTCATCGCACGCACACTCTACCACTATGCGCTTGGTCGCTAGACAGATGCCAACGATTGATCGGCGAGCGAATGAGGGCTTTGCTTGCGTGGCGCTCCCCTGATGCAGACACCGATGGCTTTTTCGAAGGCCTCAGCCTGGAGCTGCTGACGCGATGGCTCGGCATGACACCAGCGGCAGTGAGAGAGTTGACAGCGCAGTGTGAGCATTACATTGCTCAACCGGCAAACCGCATCTACGTGAACCTTCATACATTCACCGCAAGAAAGCCGTGAGTTATTCCGAGATCTCAAGACACATGCCGCAGCTGACGTGAATAGAGGGCAACAATTCCATCCTCCTGGCAATTGGTGTGAAGAGTTCCGACACGATTGACGAGATTTACCATCCGGGTCTCGAGGACCACGCAAGAATAATGATCTCCACTTTGGTATCAACATCTTAGGATAAATAGATATCGAAACAGGCGCAGAAGCACGTACATCTTATTTTGGTTTGAGGACAATTGGATACATTGAGATACCTACCACTCTTGAACCTCGCCCGGAGCCGGCTTTGCCATGCGCACAATCTTGTCGCAGTTGAGCAAGCACAGCGGGTCGAAAGCGTGTTTCATCTGTCATTGCAACTATTGTCAGCGATCGTCTCTTTAACGTGCACAATGGCAAGAAGCTTACCTTTCTCATCAAATCAACAGTCGTTTGACCAACCTCGTGCGGCAAATAGTCACGCTTGACGAGGCCGACACCGTGCTCTCCAGTCGCCGTGCCTTCCATCTCAATCGCACGCTTGACCATGCGGTGCACCAGCTCGTCTGCAACACCGTGCTGAGACTTGTTGTAGAGGATGATGGAGTGGAAGTTGCCGTCGCCGACGTGGCCGACGATGCTACCAGTCAGACCACTGCGGGCAATGTCGCGCTTGGTTTCGTCGATGATCTCGGGCAGGCGGCTCATGGGGACAGCAACGTCGGTGGTCCAGACACTGTCGTCAGAGCTTTGTTTCTTCGCCATAACGGACCAGAGAGCTTCCTTGCGGGCTTGCCATAGCTCATTAGCCTCCTCATCGGAGCGAGCGAACTCGAAAGAGTTGGACTTGGCTTTCTTGGCGAGCTTCTGGACAATTGCGACGTGCTCCTTGACTGCAGAGGGAGTGCCGGCGAACTTGAAGAAGAGAGTAGGTGATTCTTGCCATGAGCGCGAGGTAGAGCCGGCGTCGTTGATGCACTTCATTTGCACATCATCTAGGATCTCGACAGCGGCAACGGGCACACTTGCACCAACAACGCTGAAGACACAGTCGGCAGCATCGCGGATCGTAGGGAAAGTGCTGACAGCGACAGAAGTGGTGGCGGGCTTGGGAGTGACCTTGAGACATGCTTCGGTGACGAGACCAAGGGTGCCTTCGCTGCCAATGAATGTACGGGTCAGATCGTAGCCAGCAGAAGACTTGCGAGGGCGCTGCTTGGTCTTGATAATGGTGCCATCGGCCAGCACAACCGTAAGACTAAGCACCCAATCCTTCATTGTGCCGTAGCGGTAGGCGTTTGTGCCGCTGCATCCAGTTCCGATCATGCCTCCGATCATAGCACCAGGGCCAGGGTCAGGAGGGAAGAAGAGGCCGTCCTTCGCAAGATCCTCATTGAGCTCTTCCCAACCGACAGCGGGCTGAACAACGACATCCAGATCATCCTTGTGCAGTGCGAGTACTTTGTCCATTCGGCTGAAGTCGATGCAAATGCCACCGCGCGTCGCCGCAAAGTGGCCTTCCAGCGAAGTGCCGCCCGAGTATGCTGTGACCGGAATCTTTCTCCTGTGGCAGATCTTCATGATCTCACTGACATCCTCCGTGCTTCCAGGCTTGAGAATAGCAAAAGGCACATCGCCCGGCAGACTCGCGTAGGTGCTCCATTCACTTCCCGAATGCGACTTGAGCTCCGCCTGCTGTGTCGACACGTTCTCCTCGCCCACAATATTCTTGAACTCCGTCCATGCTGCCTGTAGTGTTGCCGGCGATACATCGTGCTTAGGCTCTTCGGTCTGCGACAAAGGTTTGGTCGAAGCTGTGTCGGGGTTGCTGGGGACCTGCTTGCCGAAGAAGTAGCCTCCAATCGCGCCGACGGTCAGGACTGTATCATGTTAGCTTGATATACTCCTCGCATACCCTCTCTCCAGTTGTAACAACATACCAAGCGGCACCAGCCATGGAGGACTGCTTCGCGCCTTTTGCGCCTCTCTGTGTCCAGCGAATCGTGCCTGCTCCGCCTTATCTCTCTGCAGCCTCTCCGCCGTACTTTGATACAGCTGGCCCTTGAACGACTCCTTCTCTTCCTTCTTAGCGTCGGCAGCATAGCATCGTCGAGCGCTCAATTGCTGCACAGCAGCGCCATTGCGCGGGAGCTGGCGGCGCAGAATGCGGCCTGGGGTCGCGGCGAGCGACATGGCCGTGGATGTTCGATTTTCGAGAATTAAAGAAATTATAAGAGGAAATTAATGTACAGATCGCCGACCCATGGAACTAGGTAACGCAGCGTGGGATTCTTTCTTGATAAGCCCCGATCGCATCAACCATGGCCGAGCTGTCGTGACTTCTCCGCATTGATGTTCGGCACAACCAGCCCCGAGAAGCAGCTTTGAGCTCGAGGTAGTTAGTTGAGCCACATGCATCGTCGGCAATATGCCCGGCACTTCCGTATGGCCGATGGATAGAATCGCACATGGATAGTCGGATTGATGATCCATCAAACATTCAAGTAATGCACCTGCAGTGCCGACGGATGAAGTGGGGGCACGTATCAGAAAACGAGTAGTGCTGGTACATCATTACAGCTATCGATGGCCACTTCATGGCTGCAACATGTTCTATCGTATCAACCTCCCCTACGTCCCTTGACGAAGCCCACAAGATTCTCTATCACGCCCTCGAGCGCTTCTTTCTCCTTCACACCCTCATCTCGTCGCATCAGCCAGTACTCCAACACCCCGCTCGCCCGTCCATTCATGTCGTCCAAAGTGACCAAATGTGCTCGTAGTTCCTCGTCAAGCATATTTGCCAACGCCTCATACGTTGTTGAGCATAACAGCGCCGCGGCATTGAGGTCGAAATCTGGTGGTGGAGGAGGGCCTTTGAGGAGAGTGTGCCGCTTCTGCTTCGATTTCGCAGCACCTTTTGAATCGAGTGACGTGGTACTGTTGTTCGCCGAGCCTTGCTTGAGGCGATCAATGGCTGTACTGTGCCGCGGCGAGGCTGTTGAAGAAAGATTGATATTGGGAAGGACAAGGCGTTTCTGCTTAGATGGCGGCAGTATTTCATCAAGATCCACAGGCACGCCGAGTGAGACGAGAAAGAGGCGGCGAATTCGGCTTCTGGTCCAGTTCGGCGGAGCCATTGGAGGTGGTTGAAGAAGTTGTTGCCATAATGAAAGCGATCGATCAGAGAGAAAAGCGGTGCCTGTGATGTCCGAGGGTGCTGGCTGCGTGGGTGTGGATTTCGAGTCAGGGAATATCAAGTCTAGATATGGCTCCATTGAAGAGTCAATATCTGCGGATGTGGCGAAGTTTAATGACGGCTGGAAAGCACTGGTCAGCCCTGTTGGGAATAATTGCTGGTAATGTACATTGCTTTGCACGCTACTTACAAGACCGGCTAAGAAATCGGGCTGCTGCGTCTGTACCTGAGGTTGAGGCTCAGGCGCCATTGGTGTCTCGTCAACATCGTCGAAATCGCCAAAGTCATCATCCGCCTCCTCTCCTTCTGCAAAGTCGTCAAAATCGTCGCCAAAGTCGTCGTCGTTATCGTTGAAGTCGTTCTCTTCGGCAGCTGCTGCTGGTTCTGCCTCTGCTTCTTGCTCTGTTTCTGCTGGTTCGGGTTGAGCCGCCTGCTCTTCTTTGCCTTCCCACATGTTGCGAAACCATGTTTGTTGGTCTTCCTCGTTTACGGGGCGGCCTTCTGAGTTGCTCTCATCTCTATGGTGCTTATGTCAGTGCACGCCTTGTCGTGTCTGGGCCAACCAACTCACCTACCCTCGCTCGGCGACACCAGCTTGATCTCGTCAGGCTCGGCGTCTGCTAGCCGCATCTCTCTTGCAGCTGTGCCCTCAACCTCTCCATGTGCCGGCTTGTCATCAACTCTCTCCACTACAGTACGAGGGATCGGACTGCTGGTACCGCTGTGGGTGCTCAAGTTGCTGGCGGCGCGGCTCCTAGTGGTGTTTGATCTCGAGCGCTGTCCATCAGGCACAACTTCAACCTCGTCTGGTACAGCATCCAGGAGTCGCTTGTTGTAAGCGTCGGTGCCGGGGACCTCGCCATGGGCAGGTCGGTCGTCGACGCGCTCCACGCGCATGATAGGGTTTGAGCTCGAGCTTACTGGTCGGACGGTGTCGCCCTCGGATGCTGAGGAGAAGTGGTCGTCTGAAGATTCTGGAGGGTGTCAGTAAGGCGATCCTGCACGTCAGACTTGCAATTGAAGGGGGATCATTACCATCGAGCTCATGCGCACCAGGATCCTCAGGAGCCTGCTTGGGTGGTTGGAGGTCGGCCATGGTAGAGATGTGGGTACAGTGTGGCCAGGGAGAGAGTTATCGAGTGGTGTGTATAGGGTGAAGACGGGATAACGGAGAGCAAAGGTATATGTATTACTGAGGGAGACGTGGCGGTGCAGACAATCTAGACTCTCTCGTCGCTGTTCAAGCAGCAGCACAGCCCAGCAGCCCAGTCAATCGCCGTCACGAACAAGCCCCAGCCCCACTCACCTGCGACAGCGACACTTCACTCACGGAGGGCCTCAGGCAGACACCCAAAGCTCAAGCGCGCTTTCCTGTTCCGCGTTTTGAGCTTCGCGACTGCCATCCAAGATCCATCAACTTTGCGGTGCTTGAACACGCCCAGCACCAACACACCCTCACCCATCCACTCCTGGTCACGGGACACACATTACGACCCATTGAGTCTCTTCCGGCTATACCACGTCTTTTTCCAGCTGGATTCCTTACACCACACTTCACTGCTCGCATCCAGCACCCGACTGCAAACACAGCAAAGAGCATAACATACCAGCAACATGTCTTTCAGCTTCGGAGGATCCAACACGCCCAACTCGGGCGGCGCAGCTGGTGGCTCGCTCTTTGGAAATGCAGGCGCCAACAACACTCAACAGCAGAGCAAGCCGCTTTTCGGCGGCGCAGCCACACCTACCTCCGGCGGCGGACTCTTTGGCGGTGCCAGCACAACTCCCGCGACCGGCGGTGGTCTTTTCGGCGGCGCGGCGGCTAGTGGCAGTGGAACGACGACACCTCAACCATCGAGCGGAGGAGGACTGTTTGGCGCAAAGCCCGCAGCCTCGACTGGCGGCGAGCAGAAGAGCTTATTTGGAGGCGCCTCAACAACACCACAACCCTCGAGCGGCGGTCTCTTTGGCGCAAAGGCGCCTGCTGCCAGTGGAGGAGAGCAGAAGACTGGAGGTGGTCTCTTTGGAGGCGGCGCAACTACGCAGAGCGGAAGCAGCACTCCACTGAGCGGTGGCTTCAGTTTCGGACAGAAGAAGGAAGAGCCCAAACCTGCAGCACCCGCGTCTGGAGGTTCACTCTTCGGCGGCGCAACCGCTAGCACACCACAATCCTCTACTCCAGCAGCTCCAGCTTCAGGTGGCCTGTTTGGTGGAAATGCACCAGCACCTGGTGGCAGCGGCCTGTTTGGAAACAAGCCGCAAGCTGCCGCTCCCAGCACAGGAGGTAGCACCTTGTTCGGCGGTGCACAAGCCCCAGCGGGCGGTGCGGCCGGCCAGCAGAGCAAGACACCAACGAGTGGCTTGTTTGGAGGAGCCAGCAATGGCGCAACTACACCCGGTGCCGCTCCAGGCGGAAGCCTCTTCCAGGGATTGGGCTCAAAAGATACAAACAGCACCACACCACAGGGCAACAAGACTGCAGCTCCATTGACATTCACGCCTGCTGGCAACCCTCCCGCTAGCAATCTGTTTGGTGGAGCCGCTGCAGCTGCGAAGCCAGCCACCAGTCTCTTTGGACAACAGCCCAAGGCCGACGAGAACAAAACACCTGCCACTGGCGGAGACGCACAATCCAAGCCGGCTACATCGTTCGGCATTGGCAGCGCCCCAGCTACTGGTGACAGCTCGAAGTCACTCTTCGGCGAGAAGAAAGCCGAGACTGCGCAACCGACCACAGAAAAGCCCGCGGAGGCTCCGAAATCTGGCGGTCTGTTTGGCGGTGCATTTGGCAAAAAGCCAGAGGCAGCTCCGACAAGCTCCACCCCTGGTACCACATCAAACCTATTCGGAGGCGCTGGCGCTACCCCGTCTGCTTCGTCTCAGCCTGCCACAAGCACAGCCACCCCTGCTGCAACCACAGGTTCAGGCCTCTTTGGAGGCGGAGCCACAAGCGCCGCCAAACCTGCTGAAACACCTTCCACTGACAAGCCCGCTGCTGCTCCTGCTGCTGGAGCCTCTCTATTTGGTAGCACCGCAACCCAGCAGCCAGCAGCCCAGCAAACCTCACAACCCGCACAGCCGGCACAGCCTGCCTCACGACTTGCAGGCAAGTCTCTCGACGAGATTCTCACATCTTGGTCTACCTCACTCGCCACCCATCAGACACGCTTTGCCAAGCTTGCGACTCAGGTCGGAACTTGGGATCGCGAACTCACAACCAACAGCACTTCCATCTCTAAGCTCTACTCCCGCTGCTTCCAAGCTGAGCGCGATGTTGCCGAGGTCGAGCGTCAGCTTTCGACCGTGGAGCAAGGTCAGCGTGAGCTCGACGCTCGTCTCGACAAGTACGAAGCCGATGTCGATGGTCTGTTGGAGCAAGCCGGCCTCAGCGATACTGGAGGAGTCGACCGCGAGAGGGAAACTACTTATAAGGCCGCGGAGGCCTGTTCAGATCGTTTGATGGAGATGAACCAGAGCCTTAGTGCGATGATCGAAGGCATCAACGATGCTTCCGCCAAGCTTTCCTCCTCGTCCGCTGCTAGTGGCAAGGCCGCGAAGGATGCAGGCGAAGATCCTCTGAGCCAGATTGTGCGCGTGCTCAACTCTCACCTGGCGCAGTTGCAAGTGATCGACTCTGGCGCTGCCGACCTCAGCAAACGCGTCGAGTCCGCACAGGTGGACGCCGGCGTTGCGGGCAGCAGGTTGGGAGCGAGTATGAGAGGCTCACAATATGGTGGAGGCGGAAGCGAAATCGCTGAAGGGTTCAAGAAGAGCTTCTTCAGGAGTGGCGACAGATACTAGTGGATGCGCAATATTTGTTTAACAGTGCTGGGTTTTAGGAAATTAGACTAGGGCGCCGAGAAAGGCGCCATCTGTTTTGTACGATGAGTATTATGAGGATGTGGCGCGTACCGAAGAATATCACGTTCACAGCATTTACCAAACTTCTCCGGAGCTTTCTCAATACATGTCTATGAATTGGCTCGTATCCCATTTACCAGTGACGAACCTGTCGTTGGGGTATAGGCTCGTCACGTTTCCCGACTCGCCAAAAACAAAAACTAAAAATAACGCGTGACTTTATGCACAAAATCCGAGCAGTCAAATAGTGCTCGACGCTAGATACAGCGGGCCATATTGCACTGTTAATGCCGCACAGGACATCGTAGATCACTCAGCAGCCCGCGTCCGCAAGCTTGAACCTCGAGAGGTCTCTCCACGTGTATGAACAAAAAGGTGTTGCACTGACTCTCAGTCACTTCCAGCCGAGTTGCCCTTCGGTAGCCCGGGCGGTAGGAGCCCGCCATGCGAGCCCATGGGGCTGTTGTCTTTACCGTCGTCAATGCCCGTGCGCTTCTTCTCCTTCTTCGCCCACCGCAAGCCGCAAGCATTACATAGCGTCTTCGGGCCCTTGGGGCCTTTGCGCCACTCGGGGGAGTCCAGAGTACCACAGTCAGAGCACACGTACTCGTCGGCGACTTTGAGCTTCTTTTTGTCCTTCTTGTTGCTGTCGCGTTCGCGATCGCGGTCGAGGAGGATCGCGATGCCAGCGTCACCGCGGATGAGAGCGGGTGATGTGTCGCCTGTTGATATGCCGTGGCTGCGCTCGCCGTCGCGGTAGCGCAGACCTGTCAGGAGTTCGATTGACTCGAGATGTGTGCCGGAGGACTCGTAGCGAGACATCTTGTCGGCGATGCCCTCGGTTTTCTGCCCGCTCAGTGCGTCACTGAGGTTCTGGCGGGTGAGGGCTGTGTTGGAGATTGTAGGTTTGGCGGGAGGTGGCATGCCTTGATAATTTGGTGTGGCTTCTTTGCGACTCTCAACGGGTGTTGAATCGCCGTGCGTTTTCTGGGCCTTGCTGCCTTTATCTAATGGAGTTGTGCCTGCCGTGCTTGCTGCGATTTGCTCGGCGTACATGCGATCTTGCTCGTCTTGTTCTTCGAGCTCCTCGCGCTTAAGCTCACCAATGCGCTTCAGTAAGCGCTCATTCTCGATCTTGTGCTCCAAGAATGAATCCAGCAGAGCAGCGTTCTTGGTGGGATATGGCCTCGCCATCATGAAGAAGCCTCTGCAGACTCCCGCGACTTTCGTATTTTGTATCTGCGCGGGCGTCTTGCCTGCTAATGATGATTGCGGCTCTGGCTCTCCTGGGCTAATATGTGGGTGTCCATGACATTCGAAGATCATGTGGTTGCCGTCCTCTTTCTTGAATCGATAGAAGAAGCGCAGCGCGTTGCCGCTCGCTATGCTCTCGTTGAATTCGCGCATGAAAATTCCAGTGTCGTCCGGGTGTACAAACTCGCCAATGAATTTTCCAATTATTTGCTGTGGTTCGTATCCTGTTATACTCCGACATGACGGCGAGACGTATAGTATTCGACCGTCTGGTGTCAGGATGTGCAAGAAGTCCCTCAGCTCTTCAATAATGCGCTGCGACCAATTCCTCCTCTTTGTGAATTCTGTCAACGTGGACTGGGTTGTAGTCTGCATGCCGTGTGTAGTCGGTAAGGGCCCTGCGCCCGCTCCTGACATTTGTGGCTTCTCATCTTCCTGTGGAAATTGTTGCTGATTTTGTTGGAAATTCTGCTCGATGTCTCCTCCAGCGAATCCATTATTCGCGTTGCCAGACGTCCCTCCCATGAGGGCAGGATCCAGCGGCCGCGAGCTTATAGCATTATCGACAGACACACCCGACGTGTCGAAACCGGCTGGCGCAGTGCCAGTACCAGTAAAGTCCATATCCAGGTCCATCGGCAGCGACATATCCAGATCCAGAGGGCCTCCCATCATGGCAGACGGGTCCATAAGCGACATGTCGGATGCGGTTCCGGGCAGCTGGTTTTGGCCGAGCCCGGCGCTGCCTGTGGGCGTGCCCTGGTATACTGACATGCCTGACGGTAGTGTGGTCTTGCGCGTGCTGTCCCAGCGTGGTGGTCAGGCCACTGCGACCCCTGCGCGCATCGACGATGCTGCGTTCGATCCGGATCGGACAGCGAGACTTGGGGAGCGGTTGCGCCACAGATCTCGATGCGGCAGTGTGGAGGGGCGGTGGACACGCGAGATTCTATGTATCTGGGCGCGCAAAGGGCGGAGCGAATGCGGTGTATGGGGATGGTATGCAACAGTAAACGTATGTATGGGGAACACAGTCAAATTCTATGGCGATGCGGCCACGGACGAGGAAGTGAAGTCGTCCCGTCGCAAAAGCGCATGACGATCGCGCATTTCCGACCACATCAACTTGCCCATGACTTGCATCCGCCGCGGCGCCCACCAACATACGTCAGGACTGTCAGGCCTCGTTTCGTCGGCGCACGGGCGGTGTTTTACACAAGTCACGTGCGCACGCGGGCGGTCGGCGCGCGTTTGCTGCCTGGCGCCAGCGCTTTGGATTTGGACTTCATGTTTCCGCGCGCGCCTCTTGAGCAGGTCTAGCTTTCACTGGCACCACAAACATGTTTTGAGTGTCGCCTGAGGTGGAATTGTGGACGTCAACATAAAACCCACTTCCTCTCCGAACAAAGTTCCATCCACCACTGCACCTTGATCCGGGCAACAGCCACCCAAAACCACCACATCGAGAAGCAGTCCACACTCACATCAAGGCCAGCAACGCAAACACCACTTGCCCGTCATGTCGTGCATCGACAAGTTGTCCATTCTGGGCATACGCTCGTTTGACAATACTCGTGCTGAGACCATCTTCTTCACCCCGCCACTCACTCTCATCGTCGGCACCAATGGATCTGGTAAGACGACCATCATCGAGTGCCTCAAATTCGCCACGTCCGGCGAGATGCCACCCAACAGCAAGGTTGGCGGTGCTTTTGTCCACGACCCAAATCTTGCTCAAGACAAGGAGGTCATGGCGCAAGTCAAGCTCAGCTTCAGAAACACTGAAAACAACAAAATGATCTGCACCAGGAGTCTCCAGCTCACTGTGAAGAGAAACACGCGCAGCTTAAAGGCACTTGATGGCACCATCCGTGTCGTGCGTAACGGTGAGAACAGCTCGATGAGCTCTCGTGTGACAGATTTGAACAGTATCATGCCCAAGTATCTTGGTACAAGCAAAGCCATTCTTGACAGCGTCGTTTTTTGTCACCAGGATGAGTCCCTTTGGCCTCTGGCTGCTCCAAAGGACTTGAAAGAGAGGTTCGACAAGATCTTCGAGGCTCAGAAGTATTCACTGGCGATCACGAACATCAAGCAAATGCGCAAAAGCCAGAACGAAAAGCTTATTGGCTTCAAGAAGGACTACGAACACAGCAAGTCTGACAAAGACAAGGCTGAGAAGTCCGAGAAGAGGAGCATGCAGTTGGCTGACGAGATCGAAATCGATCGTGCCGAAAGTGAAAAGCTCGGGCAACAGATCCGTGAAGTCACCACTAAAGCCGAGAAGGCATGGGACCTCTACGAAGAAGCTGCTAAGGTTGTAGGCGAGTTGACCGGCAAGCGCATCGAGGAGCGGACGAAGGAGGAGAGCGTTCAGTCTTTGCGGCTGAATCTCACAGAGATGTCAGAGTCTGATGAGGAGCTCAACAAGATGTTGGACGACTATCAAAATCGTGTCGAGAGCTACCAGGAGGATCTACAGTCTAGCAAAGGCCGCTATGTTGCTCTCACCCAGGACATCAACAATGCTCGCAGCAAGGTAGTATCGAAGGAACGCGAGTCCGGCTCATACGAAGCGCAGCACCAAAGTTACGAACGCCAACTTGAAAACCGAGAGACTCTTGTGAAAGAGACAGCACGCAGTCACAACATTCGCGGATTCGATCTCGAAGTCACCGACGAGCAAGCGAGAGCGTTCATGGATCGCATCGCCAAGATGGCGCGCGACCAGAATGCTGCCTTCGAGCGTGCTCGCCGAGAGACTTCTGATGAGCTGCAGAAGGCCCAGAAGGTCATCACCCGTTTGAACGAACAAAAGTCTGCTTTGAACTCACGCAAAGAGAGCGCAAAACAATCGATTACCACCAACGACCGCAAGATCAGTAGCTTGCAGCACCAGCTAGACCAGATCAGTGTCGATGAAGGCGGCAAAGCAGCGATGGAGTCCAGTTTGAAAGACACCGAGAACCGCTTGGGCTCCTACAAGACTACATTCGAGAACTCGAAGTGGGATGATCAGATCAGCAAGGCGGACGCGCAGATCCGCAGCCTTGATGATCGCAAGGAGAAATTGGACGTGGAGCTGGTCCAAGGCACACGTCAAGCTGGCGAGTCCGCTCGTCTCGACTTTGTCCAGAAGGAGCTCAAGGAGCGTCAGAAGAGTCTTGAAACGATGTCCGGAGCATATGGCGACAAGATCACCTCCATTGTTGGTGCTGGATGGGAGCCTTCCACGGTCGAAGCTGCATTCCAACATGCTCTTGAAGAGAAGAACAGCCGTGTGATTGAAGCTGAGAAGCAGCGCGATGGTACCGGAAGAGAATTGGAGCAGCTCGACTTCAAGCTAAACAGTCTTCGCTCTGACCTCAAGAGCAAGCGCGCAAACGTACAGTCCGCAGCCAAAGCAATTCGAGATGCTCTCGACTGCGAAGCCAAGGACTACAACGATGAGCTTAACGAGATTGAGCGCAGCTACAGCATTTCCAAATCGGATGCAGACTCTGCCAAGCTCATCCGCCAGTACTTTGAAGAGTGTCTGACCGTTGCAAAGGAGCACAAAGCTTGCAACACATGCAGGCGCGGCTTCAAGACAGACAAGGAGAGAGACAGCATGCGATCCCTGGTCGAGAAGCGACTCTCCGCATTCCAAGAGGTTGATACCAAGGAACTGGAAGAGTTCGAGGAGCAATTGAAGGCTGCGAGGGCTGTGGGACCCGAATTCGACACTTGGGAGAAGCTCACGAACAAGGACATTCCCGCACTTGAGGCCGAGGAGAGCAAGCTCGCGGAGAAGAGGGAGAAATTGAACGCGCAGCTAGAGCAGCAGGATGGCGAGGTCGACGAGCGCCGTGCTTCGAAGCGTGATGTTGATGCCATGACCCGCACGGTGCAAAATGTCGCCAAGTACAGCAACGAGATCAGCACCTTTGATGCGCAGATCAAGGAGCTTTTGGCCAAGCAAAAGTCTTCTGGTGGTTCCCGTGGTTTGGAAGCCGTGCAGGACGACATCAAGAAAGTCAACGAGGAAGCGAGGACCGCGAAATCCCAGCACGCCAAACTTACTAGCGAGAAGGATCGCTCCAAGAGCCTCATCAACACCTTGGAGCTTGAGCTGCGCGATATCCAGAATAAACTGAGCACTGCAGACTACCAGCTCAAGGAGAAGCTGTCTCTTGAAGGTCAGATCGAGGAGTTCAAGGGTGCTAGCGGTGGACACCGCGAAGCAATTCGTACGATTGACCAGGAAATTCAAGACCTCGGACCGCAACTCTCGCAAGCTCAGGTGAAGTACGATGACATCTCCAGTCGTGGTGCTGACAAGGATCGTGAGCTACAAGCGGAGACCAACAAGCTCAACACCAGCCTGAACCAGCTCAAGATGGCCAGTCAGGAGATTCAATCATACATTGAACGAGGTGGCGAGGGTCAGCTCAAACGCGCTCAGCGTGAGATCGAAAGCCTCAAGGCGGAGGTCGAGAGTCTAGAGAAGGATCAGCAGACCATCGTCCGCGAGGTCAAGCGCCATGAAGATGCTCTCCGTAACGTCGATGACACCAAACGCCAGATCTCGGACAATCAGCGTTACCGCCGTGACCTACGTGCGCTCAAGTCTGTTCGTGCTGATATCGAGAGACTTGCGCAGACTAATGCGGAAGCCGACAAGGTCCGCAACGAAAGGGAGGGCGCGCGATACCAGTTGGAGCGTCAGGATCTTGCTTCACAGCAAGCCACCATCGTCGGCCAGATGAAAACCAAGGACAACAACTTGAAGCAACTGTTGGCCGATTATGAGATCGAATACAAGGATGCTGCGAAGCAGTACAAGCTTGCGCATATCCAGGTTGAAACAACAAAGGCATGCATCGAAGACCTTGGTCGCTACATCGGTGCGCTTGACAAGGCGATCATGAAGTATCACACATTGAAGATGGACGAGATCAACCGCATCATCGACGAGCTTTGGCGCAAGACCTACCAAGGTACCGACATCGACACGATTCGCATCAAGTCAGAGAGCGAGGACGCCAAGGCCAACAAGAGCTACAACTACCGTGTAGTTATGTACAAGTCCGATGCTGAGATGGACATGCGTGGACGCTGCTCCGCTGGGCAGAGAGTCCTTGCATCCATCATCATTCGTCTCTCATTGGCTGAGTGTTTCGGCGTCAACTGTGGTCTGATCGCGTTGGACGAGCCGACCACGAACCTGGATCAAGACAACATTCGTGCGCTTGCCATGAGCTTGTCCGAGATCATCCGCGTACGTCGCCAGCAGAAGAACTTCCAGCTGATTGTCATCACTCACGACGAGGACTTCCTGCGTGCCATGCAATGCGGCGATTATGCGGACCAATACTGGCGCGTTTCGAGGAACGACAAGCAGAAGAGTATCATTGAGAGGCAGAGCATCGCCGAGGTCATGTGAGCTGCTTTGACTATCGGAAAAAATTATGTTGCTTGAGCGATGGCGTTGGGGTGAATTTAGAAGCCTTCGGGCTTTTCATGTATACATAGCAAAGATCAAAGACAGAAATCAGATTAAGTTATCATTGCTCAAAGTAAATTGGAGTGCAAGCCTAATCGCTCACATCTCCAGTGTTCATGCAAGTCTTGGGGTTCCTTGAAATGAGACACTTCCAGCTCTGCATGTTGCCAGTAGATCACCTTTGACGCTGGCGTTGGCTCAAGCTGATGTTTGACCAGGTGGCCTTTCCAACACAACACGATAGCGACACTGAAATCCGCACGATACCAAAAAGAGCTCCATCACAATCGTTTACGTGTGTCTGTCTGTACATGTATACAGATTGCATTTTGTTTCACTATATGACCCTAACCCTACTAACACCACTGCTGCAGGCACGTCTTTTTCGATATATACTTCTCGTATGGGGAGATTTCGTATTTAGGGTCTGTATCGTACTTTTTCACCATTTCGCTGTGGTCTTAATGATCTGGTATCATGATGATGTCGACACGGCTCACTGGTTCCTCCGTACGACTCGTTGCCGCTCTTCCTGCGGAAGTCAGTGCTTGAACGTTCACGCATACACATGCAACTGGAGAGATGTGTCTCAATTCTCCCCCCATTCCATGATGGTGCAACGATGAGATGCCTACTCTAGTGATTCCATCCAGTGAGGTTCATTCAAACGTTTGCACATCGTAGGTGTTCCACCGCATTCAAACGATAGCCCACCAAAGAATGAGATGTAGGCCACTGACGTGAAATCCATACAGTTGGACAAACGACAATACCCAGGATGCTTAGAACTAATTATAGTCATAGTCCCAATCCATTCTCCATCTCCAGACTTGTCAGTGGTCACTCCAACTCCCACAGCCGCTGGTATCAAGATTGTGACCAATGAGATAGAACATGCTCTGATCACGCCCTTGACGGCAACCATCGATCATTTGGTACTTGTAGCGAACGACAGTAGCGTGCTAGCCAATCAAAGAACGGGGGATTGTCTCGAATTTCGGGTTGAAAACTCTTTTAGCCGAGAAGCTGGCTTTTTCCGCAACTGTGCCGGAAGATTGACATCCCTGCATCAACGAACGATCAGGATGGTTCTACTATCTAGTGTTCTTTGTTATGGACGCATAGATGTTTACCAATCAGGGATATATATTTTGAAATTGAGCAAGAATAATAAATCAGTGATAACTTCACTTCCTCTCCTTAGCTCAGCTGGAAGAGCGCAAGACTGTAACTGTACAACGAGCAATCGTTATCTTGAGGCCCGCGG
>Ga0265797_10007052_pt1 | contig 15565 bp, 10 predicted proteins | sample P2T30metagenome_FD_192433 | JGI IMG/M metagenome (GOLD analysis project Ga0265797, IMG submission 192433) | Plant litter microbial communities from East Loma Ridge, Irvine, California - P2 T30 | ecosystem: Environmental > Terrestrial > Plant litter > Unclassified | place: USA: California... | reverse complement strand
CCAAGAAGCTCATGATTGATGGCCCAATGCAATGAGAGGATTTGCACACTTTAGCGCCTGTTCGAATCGTGTACTTCACTTAGCTGTAGGTAGGTATACTGTAGCCATTGGTTGGTTTCGACAATTGTTCGGTTGTAAGGTGTGTTGATAGGAATTCCGCCGTTGTGAGACAGCTGAGACTAACTTCTTTACAGGGTAAAATGGTGTGTTTGAGTGTGGCCGCGCGTACCCATATCGAATAAAGTATCATATTGTCTGTCTGTCTTGCAGGAGTCTGTAGGATGATCAGATGGATAGACATGGCCTTGTGCCGCACACCCGGCGCGATAGGAGGTGGTGGTACGCGGCCATAAAAGCCACACTCTTGAACAATAGCGCTTTTGACGCAGGCATGCTCTGTCCTCGTTATATGGGGTGTGATGAAGTTCCCGGAAATTGAAGATGTGCCAATGGTCATGTTCATCCATAGCAGGCGAAGGACATTGGAAGTGAGGTGAGTTCCATCAGCCTCGCATTCGTGTTGCCAACGCGCTAATGCTCCCGCCATTTAGCGTTCGTGTTAGCTTAGTCATCAATTCGGGCTATTCAAACAGTAAAGGTTCTCTTCCCTCACCAACATCGACTCCGCGACGATGTTGGGAGTCGGGAATCAACACTTCGAGCAATGTTTAGTGTACAATTCCGGTTCCGAGCGAGTCGCTCGACTACGCGGTCGAGCGAATACGGCATGGGGTGAGGAATGTGAGGTGAGCAACAGGTTTATCTTTTGGCCCATCCAGTGGCTGTTTTAATGTCATGTAAGAAGGCATTTACACCTGCCGTTTTGGCAAAACACTTCAACTTGTCAGCTACCAGGGCGAACGTATTCAAGGTCTCAACAAAGCACGTCAGTTGTGGACTTACAATACTGTACATGTACTCGGCGACTACAATGGACATGTCGGCGGGGACATGCGGAGCGAGAGCCAGGGTTTGTGCGTCTCAACAAGCAGGCTCGGCGCTTTCACATGTCAATCCAGAGGTGCATCTTCCTTTCACGTGGCGTTCCTCGCACCACCCACTGGAACGTGTGCTGACTCTTCCGTATGATACTTTCGTCCTCCACCAAAAAGTCACTATCTTATCTTGCTGTAATGTACTAGCTCTCATCCATCTTCCCTTTGCTTGGTGTCATTTCTTCTTTCCAACTCTGCACTCTACGTTACCGCCCTTCTAATCTCTACAGGACTAACAACAGGGCGACCATGATCCAGTATCTCGCTAGCAACAGCAGTATCTCCTATGGCATCGACTCTCTCTCCGTCCGTCTCTTCGGTCGCCCTGGGACAAAGCCTGAAGAATGCTACACCATCGCGACTTCCTCCGAACCCGACGATTCACTATCTCTGTTATACACCGCCCTACCATCCGCCCTCCAAAGTCGTGTCCCCAAGTTGCGCTCTCTCAGATCTGTCGCCTCAGTATATACCACTCGGAGAAGTCCACCTCATACCAGAACTTCTTCGGCCTCAAGTGTAACATCAAGCTATACCGAGAGCCCTCCACCATCCTACCACGCAAGACTATCCATCTCATCCGACGAAAATGACGATGACCACAGCGATGCTGGCACGCCATCATCCTCCTTTGAAACAGCCCCATCAAGTCGACCCTCAACCTCAGGATCTGCAACACCAGCACCTCATCTGACAACCTTCTTCGCAACCCAAGATCTGGACTATTCAAGAAACAACAGCCCACACATCGGCAACAAAAGCGGCCACTACGGCCTAGCCCTCCTCAACCTCGCCCTCCGCAGCGAACAAACCTCCACCACGCCCAACGACCCAGTCGACAGACGCTTCTACATCGACGGCGTGAGCTACATCCTCCGCGGCCTGCCCCAAGATCTGACGCCCGAAGAAGCGCTCGTCCTACGAACCGCAACGCCGCAATCCCTACTCCCACCACCACCACCGCAAAACCACCATCATCAGCAACAAACACTACCAGCAGCAACAGAACCACCAGCAGCCCAAACCCCACCAACCCTCCTCCACCGCACAACCTCAACCCTAACTTTCTACACCCTCCTCCTCGCCACCCTACTGCTCCCACACCTCCAAACCCTCACAACCACCCTCATAGCCCTCGACGCCCACCACCGTTTTTCCGCCCGCTTCTACTCGCGGGCCAAGACCCTCTTCCACCAACTCCTCTCTCTTTTCCGAGAACTGGCTTTCAAAGCCTGGGAAGCAAACGATGGAGCTCTGAGAGTCTCATGTCGGGATTTCGGAGTCTATGTTTTGAGGGACTTTTGTGGTGGATTGGAGGAGGGGGTTGGGAGGGCGGCGGTAGGGACTGGGCGGCGGGCGGGAGGGTGGGAGGGGAAATGAATGTTTTTTTTTGCAGGGTCGTATTTGGATGTTTTGGAATATGAAGGGCTGCTGAAATTGGTTCTGATTTTTCGTTGACCTAAAGAAAGAGTGGATGACAACATTCAGATGCAGAATCTTTTTTCTTTGCGATTTGTTGGACGAGACAGGATTGATCTTTTTTTTTTTTGACGATGACGGAAACGAATTGACGAAACGCGAACAATCAGCCATAAACGTGTTCGCTACGTAGGTACGGGCGAAGTCACAATAATGGTCCACATTAGAAGTGCAAGAGAAGGAAAGGGAGAACTCAAGACGGCATGAATAGGAACGAAACGAAATCCACGAACGAACGAAGCGCAAAAAGACAGAAAGCGAGAAGAGCTCGCTCGACTTTGAACGAATCCAAGAATAAATGACCGTGCAGTGCCAGTCCTCGTATTCAACCTCCTCTAATCACTGTCTCCCTCTCTGTCGTCACCTCAAGTCTCACAGGCGGGAAACTTGCCGTTATTCCCTAACCAAAACACCAAAGCCATACCATAGCCATACCCCCGAAAAAAATCCATAAAACCAAAGATTCATGTTAGGCAAGAACCGCGAAAACGGAAAAACCTGTACAACCAGAGTCCCAACCCACCCACCCCGGAAAGCAAAAATAACACAGAAACTCAACCGTCTCTCCCTCTTCAAACCCGGTTGTTATAACTCCACCCACCCTCCTTGAAAACGCGCTCCCTAGCCTCCATGTCCCTCCGCTTCTCTTCCGAAGTGACAGCATCGCCCGTCTCATGCCACATGGCGCTGCTGCCCCTATCGCGGAACCGCTTCAGACGCTCCTGATTCTTGGCGCCCTTGAAGACCTCCTCCATCTTGAGGTCGGAGATGGGGCCAAAGACCGTTTCCGGGTCGACGAGCTGCTGCTGCGTCAGCAGGTCGCGCAGAGCGGGCGACGCCACCCACGAGGGAGCGCGGAAGCCGCCGGCGGCCTCCTCTTCCTCGTCCTCGTCGTCTTCGCTGTCGGTCATGATTTCGGGGAGGGCGATGTTGTCGCCGTTGGCGTACATGGGGGAGGACTTTGCGGCGGATTTGGGCAGGGCTTTGGACATGGGCGGTCTGGCTGGGGTTTTGAATTTGCTTTGCGCGCCGTTCTCGTTGCCGTAGACTTGGGAGGGCGCTTGGCTGTAGTACTGGGCTGCGGGCGGGTTGGCGTTCTCGGCGAAGGGGATGCGTGCGTTGCTGAGTTGCACGGTTTGGCTGGGGTGAGCTGGGCGTTGGCCGTGCTGCATCTGGTGCTGGTTGTTCACTGTACTCTTGAACATGCTGGGTGCGTGATGTGATGCCGGCGGCGGAGCAAGTGAATAGCCGTATGGAACTTTGCTGAGAGTTTCCTGGGACGTGTATTAGTATGAAAGACTGCAAATCTGAGGGCTGAGATGGATTTACCTTGCGCATAGTAGAAGGCCGCTTGGGCGGAGCCATGACAGAGTGCCTTTGATCAGTCTCCTGGTCGTACTCGTCTGTCTTCCTCCGCTTGGCCTCATTTTGCTGGTACGATGTTGGGTTGCGCTGGACGCCTGGCCTCTGCTGTTGAGTGGCGGACTCATCATCCTCCTGCGAAAGTATGCGCTTCGGCGGCTTTGCAGGGTTTGGCGGAATGTGACGAGTAGCCGGATCTGGTACTGTCCTCTGCCCAAGCTGCCTCAGAGTTCCCGGCGCATCGCCACGAGGGAAAGCTTGCTTCTCGGCGCGCTCACGTTGAATGGCCTCTGCAAGTTCATGTGCGGCCTTCGCCTTGGCCGCAGCGGATTGCTCAATGCGCTGCTGTTCCAATCGCTGCTGCTCAAGACGTTGTTGCTGCTGTTCGAAGCGTTGCTGTTCGCGCCTCTTAGCCTCCGCCGCTTGCTTCTCTGCCTGCCTTTGTGCGGCAAGCTTCGTCTCCTGCATCTTGCGCTGCTCCTCGGCCTTCTTTTCTTGCTCAATACGGCGTTCTTCTTCAGCTTTGGCAGCGCGCTTGCGTTCAAGCTCGCGCTTCTGCTCGGCTTTGCGCTGCTTCTCCCGCTCTTCTTGCTCCTTCTTGCGTGCAGCTGCCTCAAGCGCACGGACGCGAGAGTTGTTTTGGGGCATGGTAGACGCTCGAGAGTTTGCTTGAGCCGATGTTGTACGCAAGCCTGTCTTGGGCGGGGGCGGTGGCCCTTGGCTGGAAGAGGAAGAAGTGAACGATTCTTGCGATGACGGCTGGCCAAGTCTCTGCGATTGACTCGCAACCCGGATGTTGACAGGCACTGGCTTGGCCTTTGAAGCGGCGGTTTCACGAGCTGGTCGAACAGGTCTGGTGGGAGCACGCAGTTTGCCTGGTGGGAGCATGCTCTTGGGTGGCGGAGGTGGTGGCATATCCTCTCGGTCTTTTTCTTCCTCAGCAGTCCTTGGCCTTTCGGCAGCGGCGGCTGCAGCTTCTTGCTGAGCTTTCTGCTCCTTCTCTTGCTTCTCCATCTCAATTCTCTCAGCCTTGAGCCTCTCCTCTTGAGCTTTGTTAGCCTTTTGGCGCTCCTTTTCTCTGGCCTTCTCAAATTCATCAGCGGCCTTCTGCTGTGCTTTCATCTCCTTCCTTTGCTTTTTATCGCTCTCGGTGGAACTGCGTGTCTTTCTGCTGGGGCTAGTCGAGACGGTAGACAGTGGTCGTGAAGTGGACTGTGAAAGCTGCGTCTCAGACCAAAGTGCACCAGGCATCTTGCCCATTGGGTCGTTCTTGGCCTCGTCAGTACCATCCTGCTTCTTAGAGCGCTTGCCAGCGGGGGAGTCATGAGCTTCCAGTTTTGCCGCAGCACTTGATCCCGCAGAAGAGGCAAACAGGTTCCTAGCGGACTTGAATGCGCCCCACAGTTTCTTAGAAGCGCTCATGGGTTCAACGTGCTTCTTGCTGGTTGGCGAGCCTGCAGGAGTCGTAGAATCGAGGTCTGAGGGCATGGAAGAAATGGTCACCGACTGGGCTTTCGAGTGGTGGCTCGTGGACTGCAGAAGTGGCCTTGTTGGCGAGGGAACGTATGTGGTGGACATTGACTTTTGGTGCATGGAGGGTCGGACATTCTCGGTGTCCGGTTCGTCTTGCGCCTGTTGGGCCTTCTTTGGCTGCACTGGCTTGGACGGGGCAATCCAATCGTCATCCTCGTCATCAACTATCGCAGGCGCATCCTTCGGTGGAGGTTCTGGGGCATCTTCTGCTCCAGCTTGCTCGTCATCATCAGCGTTTTCAGGAAGCTGGGGGTACAGAGCTTGCGGAATGCTCTTCGAAGATCTGGAATCTTTTGCTTTTCCAAGCATCGAGATTCGCTCATGCAAGAGCTGTGCCGAAGTTTTGCCTTGCAGTTTTCGCTCCTCTTCTTTGTCTTCTGAAGCCTCGTCGTCATCATCGAGGGTGACTCCGAAGCTCTTTCCAACTGATTTCGTGAAAACACTGTTGCGGTTCAAAGCGTCCATGTGGCTATTGCGTCCACCGATGCTGCGCTTTGCGGTCAAAGGCTCCCTTGCAGGCAGAGACGAAAACGTGAAACTGCTCTTCCGTGCTAGAGGTTGCGCTGGGCTCGAAATCTCAGAAGGATCATGCGACATTTCCGCATGCAACTCCTGTTCTGTCGGCTCCGGCTCCGGCTCAGCAGCTTCCTCGGGCTCTTTAGCCGCTGGGCTCGCCACATCTTCATGCGCCTCAGGCTCAGGCTCAGACTCGTCGACCTCCATATTCTCATCTGGTACAGTGGCGTTGTCCTCTTCCAAGTCCGGGTAAAGCTGCTCCTTCGAGGCATTGTGGGACACGGCTTCTTTCGCAGACATGAAGGATTCGTCACTAGCGGGCTCGGCTGCATCCGAGTTATCCTTCGATCGTTGAGGCGGTGACTGGTTGTCGTGCAGAGGCGCAGAATGTACTTCAGGGAGAGATTGAGAAGGTACCGTGTCGGCGTCGGTCTGTGTGTTGTCGGCATCCATCTCGTCCTCGGTCATTCCGTGATAGCCAGAATCCGTATTTCCAGGCAAACCGACGCGCTGCGGGCTTTTGCTCCGGCTGATCACGCGTTGTTGTGGGATAATAGTTCCACCATCCTCTGCGACCTGGAATCGAGTGACCTTCTCGTAGAATGCGGTGTTTTTGGCGGGAGTGTGGTCGGCCTGTTGTAGATTGGGCGCAAATACATCAGTGAGTGGTTGACGCTGCTCGAGAGCGTCTCGTTTGCGAGCAGTGCGAGGCGTCTTCCCTCGTAGTTTACCGGGCGTTTTAAACACGTCCGCAAAATTTCTGCAATAGATTAGCGACGAGTACGCAAGGAACGCGTAGTACAGATACTCACACAGGATCTGCGCTGAAGATCTCGGCCATGTGCTCGTTGAGCCATTCCATCTCATTTCGCACACTGTACCCAAACTCTTCCAACTCTTGCTCCACGAAATCTCCAGCCTGCTCTCGCTCATTCTGTATCCATTGCGACGAGCCAATAGCGGCCGCCTTTGTGCGTGACAACGACATGCCGAGTTGAGAGTGTGCGTTGTTGTGCTGCGGCGCGTGAGTCGTGCGATGCGCCAGAGGCCAAAGAAAACGACCACGTGAATCCAAGATGATCAAGCCAAGATGTACATAATCCAAGAGGTTATCCAAAAGTCGTTAGTTGTCGTTTTCGGGGTCGCTGTTGTCGTGTTGCGGTGGATGGTCGCGATTGTTTGGATTGGAAGTTGCAACCAAAACAGAAGCGCGGCTCTCCAGTTCGTCGGCGGACGCTCCCGTCGACCCCGGATCGAGCGCCAATTGCGCCAATTCACATGACATGACGTGGCGATCGCTTCAGAATAAAGTGAAATGGAATGGATGGATCAATTGTGAATACAGTTGGCATCGAGAGAGTATTCAATGTGAAGGGACATCATTATTCTTGCTCATATCATTTTTACACGTGATCTCGAACTTGACGGCCGGTCAGCATGCTCTGAGCAGAGAGCGAAGAACGGATGAATGGCCCCGTGTATGAGAATGGTTCCGCTACTATCTCCTTCTCAGCTCGGTCGGTGTAGGCCCTCGCGTGCACTTCTTGCTCCCTGACGACACCGAACGATATACTCGATGGAACATGAGACGATGAGTGGTTGGTGCAAGAATGACGTACGCCTGGATGTTGGGGCAGCGACTCGACAACGCTCCCAAAACAAATTTTTCCATACCATCGAGCAGTCCCTGAACGCCATCGCTAATAGCATATCCTCACTCAGAAAGATTTGTCCACATACATGCAGTCGTTTTTTTATGGGTGACATGTAGACTCAATCTCCAGTGTCGATTTCAAGGTCCAGCTGCACACCCGAGCTCACACCATAGTCCGCCAGTGTGAGGATGTCCTTGAACGGCCTTTCGCCCTGTCGCTTCAGCATGATCTCATGCGGCTGCCTGCCGATGTTTGCTGCTACGATCGCCTTAAAGGCCTTGACACTGTCTGATGCGAGACAAGGGATGGCTGCTTTGGTTCCCAGGCGATCGTTGACATTCACGATGATCATGGGTTCAGAGGGTGCGACGGGCCGCTCTTTCTTTGGCTTGTCCTTCTTGTCTTTCTTGTCCGACTTTTCCGACGAGCCTGCCGGCCGGTCGCGCTTGGTCGATGAAACACGATCCAGCGGGTCGTCTCTTGTGCGTGTGTCGTCGCGAGACGGACGGTAGCTGTCGCGGCCGTCTCTATCTCTGTTACTTCGTCTAGGCGAGCGGTCGCGGTCGCGGTCGCCTTCACGATCACGCTCTCGCTGGCTGTAGTTGTCGCGACGGGGCGATCGATCTCTGTAGCCTCGCCTTAAGCTTCTGTCGTCGTTGTTTGCTCTGTCGCCCTGCGCATCTGAGGCGGGTCGCTTCTCTTTCCACTTGAAGCCACTAGACTTTGACTTCTTAGGTCTGGCATCGTCGTCGCGCGGTGGCGATCGTGAGCGCTGTCGCCCTTCCGTATCTGAAGCCATGATGTGTTGGTGTTGAGTGAGTTTGGAGAAGGTAGATTTGAAGGAGAGCTGGGAAGTTTGCTAGAGCTCGGACTCAACTTGAGGAAGCTGCTGTCTGGTTGGCTCACTTCCGTGCTCACTTCTGATTCCTGACTGACTTCACCATAACATTGACTAAGTACAGTATTAAAGCCCCATTGCATCTCGAGGGATCTCGAAGTTAGGTGTGAGAAGAAGCATCACGTGCTATCGCTCGGTTCAAAATCTAAGCAATGAAACCTTAGGGACTGTACCTTTCGGCATCTGAACTTTTGGCCGAGATATGCTCAAGGCCCCAAACGATATTACCGACAACCGCTCGCGTGTAATGTGGAGATGCATCATACAAACGGTCTTATTCCCAGAATATATCCGGCGCATATGAGTTCTCTGATGACATTGAGTAGGCCTGACAACTGTAGCGACATCGCATCTTCCTATCTATTAAATTGACCGCTCCCAAACTCCAGTACCCATCTTCCTTCTTGCCTCACAGCTCACGATTTACAGCTCTTTGCACAATGTCCAGAAACGCTACTTCTTCCTTACGGGCTCTGACCCGGCTAACTACAAGGCCGTTCGCAACGAGACCATCGATACAGACGAGGACAACAAGGCCGACATTTAAACCATGTTCCGCTCGTCAATTCTCTATGACCCCCCATCGTCGACTTATGGAGACTTCAGGCTTCAGCGAGGAACAAATGTCAGTTCGCGATTCCATTCTCAAGATCTGCTCCCAATTCGACGACGACTATTGGATGGAGCACGATCAGACCGAGACATATCCTCATGAGCTTCACGCTGCGCTCGCCAAAGATGGCTGGATCGGGATTGCATTACCCGAGGATCTCGGAGGCGCCGGGCTGGGCATTTCAGAAGCAACGATGATGATGCAGAGTATCGCTGAGAGTGGTGCCGGACTTGCAGGTGCTCAGAGTATTCATGCCAACGTATACGCTACTCAACCGGTAGCCAAATTTGCCACACAAGAGCAAAGGGGTCGTTTCTTGACCAAGATCGTTTCTGGCGAGTGGCGGACATGCTTTGGCGTCACGGAGCCTAACACAGGTCTCGAGACGTTGAAGTTGACGACGACTGCAAAAAAAGATGGCGATGGCTATTCGGTCACCGGGCAAAAGATCTGGATCTCCAGCGCGCAGGTGGCTACCAAGATGGTACTACTGGCAAGAACGACCCCTCTTGAAGAAGTGACCAAGCCTTCCGAAGGTCTGTCCATGTTTTATGTCGATTTCGATCTGAGCCAACCTGGTTTGGAGGCAAAGCGTATCAAGAAGATGGGCGGACGAGCGGTGGACGCCAACCAGGTGTTTTTCGACAACTACAAGATCCCCCAAGATTCTCTCATTGGCAAGGAAGGTCAGGGATTCAAGATTGTACGTCGAAAGCCCATCCAAGCCACAACATTAATGCATGCTGATCATTCCAGATCCTCCACGGAATGAACGCAGAACGCTGCCTGCTCGCCGGCGAAGCACTCGGACTGGGCTACGCCGCATTGAAGAAGTAAGTCCATCTGCCGCAACTATCATTCATCAAAGGCTTTCTCTCACAAGCAAAAAAAGAAAACCATCAACTAACTCTCCACCAATCACAGATCAACCGACTACGCGCGCGAACGCATAGTCTTCTCACGCCCCATCGGGCAAAACCAAGCAATCCAACACCCGCTCGCCGACGCCTACATGCACCTCGAAGCCGCCAAACTCGCCACCTACCACGCAGCATCGCTCTACGACCGCTCGTCACCCGACCACCCGAAGCACGACCCGAGCATCACGACCCACGCCGTCGGAGTCGCCTGCAACAGCGCCAAGTACCTCGCGGCCGAGGCGGCGTTCACGGCCTGTGAGCGCAGCGTCATGAGCATGGGTGGCATGGGCTATGCTGCCGAGTACCATGTCGAACGCTATATGCGCGAGTGCTTCGTGCCGAGGATTGCGCCCGTGAGCAGGGTGAGTTTCTCTTTCGATCTCCTAAGCCATCAATCACCAAGGACCGACCAACTGACTGCTTTTGACACAGGAAATGATCATGAACTTCGTGGGAGAAAAGGTCCTCAAGTTGCCTCGCAGCTATTGATCTAGTTACATATAGACTTTCAGTGCAGCATCTTGCCAGGAGGGACCATAGTGAATTATAACCCTGGGCATTTGGAGAGTAAATAGATGTAAGGTACATATCTAGGCGTTCCAAGCGTAGTCTTCCTTGTTGTCGGGAAAGATTTCGAACAACTCTGATCAATATCAATATGTCCTTTATCACAACTGCACAAGTAGTCTCTCTCTCTATCTTCCCTTCTACGTCAATCCATCAATACACTTCCATCATCGAAGTCATCGGAACATGTCAGATTCCGTCTTCCGGAGGGCTTGATGATACTTCAATTCAACGATTGGTGGTCCACATACCTAGGTAGGTAAGCCACGTTGCATAGGCGCAATCCTTCGCTGCTTACAAAGGATCCATTAACTCCAGGCTAACCCGGCGGGCTACTTTCTCACTGCGTGATCTAGCCGCGTCGAACAAGGCGGACCAGAAGTAAGACGGTGTACGATCTTTCAGCTGAAAGGTGGATAATAAGCGTGAGGCCCGCGGACGGACGCTCAGAGACAGTAGATACATGTACCTTATATTTTATGTCTTGGTCAGCCACGTTCTGATTCTCTTCGAGTTTGCATTTCTCCGTGATCTTGTTCAATACCCTTTATCACAGCTTGATTTCTCGAAAAACAGCATAGGTATCACTCTATACCAGCCGCACAGTTCCCTTCGATCAAGATAGACGAATGAATATTGCAGTGAACCGAACTCCGCACCAGCCGCACAGGCTCACACTCCAGAACACCATGTCATCCACAACCATCGCCGCCCTCAAGGCCCTCCTCCCACCCTCCGAAATCCACGAACACGGCACGCCCTCCCACCGCGCCCAAAGCCTTCCTTGGTCCCAACACGCCGAAGCGAACCCGAAATACGTCGTGACGCCATCGAACCTAGCCTCACTACAAAGCACCCTAAAGTTGCTCTATGAAGACCCCGAGCTAGACTTCGCTGTGCGGAACACGGGAACAGGATCGGCGTCGGCGCGAGATGTGATTCTCAGTATGCAAGGCTTCAAGGATTTCGCATTTGACAAAGAGGCCGAGACGGTCACCGTCGGAGCCGGTCTGGACTGGGGTGAGATCGAGGCCCTGATGGCTGCGCAGGCTCCTGGATGGGCTCTCGTAGGCGCCAGGTGTGGGTGGGTCGGGGTCGCGGGAGGAGCGCTGGTGGGTGGGTACAGTTGGTTGAGCCATGAGTTTGGTCTCATTTCTGATCCGCAGAATTTGCTGGATGTGCAAGTTGTCTTGAGGGATGGCAGGGTTATTTGGGCGAGTGAGGAGGGAGATGGGGAGTTGCTTTGGGGTTTGAGGGGTGGTGGTGGGAATTTTGGGGTTGTGAGTGCTTTGAAGATGAGAGCGAGGAGATATCGGGAAGCGATCTTTGCTGGGATGGCGTTCTTGCCGTACGAACGGTTGGATGAGGTGGGTAGGTGGGTAGCGGTTATGGTCGAGAGGGAGAAAGATCCGAAGCTGGCGTTTGGTGTCACTAATCAAGGTCCTGGGACTGGGAGGCCTTCGCAGGGTACCAAACCGGGCATAGCTGTAATTCTTTTCGACGCCCATGGGGAAGAGCATGCACGATCGAAAGATTGTGGATTTGGCGATTTGCTGGCCATGGAGGGCGCCGAGATGTTGGGCGGGATGGTGCCGCTGAGTGGTATGACTAGACTGGCCGACAGTTACAGGTCATATCAAGGCGTCAATAAGTTCTGGGGTTCTGCACCGCTCATAAAGGAAAAGGTGGACGCCGGGCTAATCGCGAGGGCTTGGGACTGGTATGGGAAATCTCTCGAGGCTTGTCCGGAGCTTGATGAGGGATCAACGATACTTTTCGAATTCGCGCAGGAGGTACGTACGCTTTTCCAGTGCATCGATGTGTTGATGCTGACAGTGTGCTAAGGGCTTCTTCAGCTCGTCCGGCTCTCGCGCAGCAACAGCATGGCCCCATTCTGGACGCAAGCATATCATGCAAGTTGTGCTAGGCTGTAACGCTGGGAATGCGCCACAGAATCTGGAGGAGATTGTCCAGCAGCGTCTTGCATTGACAGACACAGAGATTGCTGGCCCGGGCAAGGAGACTGGAGAATTCCACGCAGGTTTCTTGCAGGAGTGGAATGATCTTGACAAAGTGTTCGGCGAGAATATTGGCAGGCTCCGTGCGCTGAAGGAGACGTATGATCCGATGGGGCGGTTCAACAAGAGTGTGCCTCTGTAATGCTTCGGTGCTGGAAAGAAGTGCGTCGAAATTGAGGAATTAGACAGGACAGTCAGCTGTGGGCCTTGTTTCGCAGCAACAAAGACTCATGCTCGAGCAACAAATTATAGTGGAATCCACGTCGTGGCATGCCATGTTGCGACGCACAGCAGGAGAGACAATTTACAGCCGAGCTGCATCCTCCTACTCAAGCCATACAATGACATTGCAGGGGTAGGCATTGTGTGCACGCGGGCAACCTTGCATGAGTGCCAACGGATTCGTAATGCCACGCGCTGTGACACATCCGAAGCGCCCATATATGTAGTTCTGAAGCAAGGTCAGTAAACAAACGGCTTCCAAAGCAGTAGCAGTAACAACACGTGGCGTCATGTCGTGAAGGTACTCCGAGCTCAGGTCGAGGCTTCACTGATGGTGGTGTATGAAGGCTGAGGCAAGTCCAATATCTCCATGGCGAGACACGGAGATTGTAATATTAATGTATATCCTGGAAGCCTCGAAAGATTGATACTCCGCAGCCTAGAACATGCATGGCCCCAGCTGAGCGCAGACATTCTTTTGTTTTGGCAGGTCAGGATGCGAAACGCCGAAGCGCTGCTTGTTTCTGAGCCAATCTTCTGTAATTGAGCACGCCCCGTCGTCACTGGGATGATGAAATTATAGGGCTGACGACATGGACTAGGTGCGGTCTTGTCGGTCTTGTCAGTTGTACTGTACAGTAGTAGTAACGCGTTGTGTTGTCGATTGAGAGTTAGGGTTGGCCATGCTCGTCATCCGCTCGCTAGGCATCACACCGTTGTTATCGGGATCGTCGCCCATAGAAGGCCAATTTCAAGCCACATTGGATGTGTGCCGGGTAAGCGTATAAAGATGACAGCACACACGTTGCTGAGATTGCTGACTGCCTGCCTCTGCGTAGGAGGCACTTTGCATTGCAGTACTGTAGGTTGTGTTTGATGTCGTGTGCAGGGAGCGGCGGGCTCATTGCCCAAGAATCGCGTGGGATCGTTGCACGGCTTATGCATGGCTCGTTGGAAGAACTGCCACCGACTGCGTGATCCGATTACTCCGAAAGGCGAGTGTGGTCCAGAATCGGGCTGTGGACACCGAATCTCACGTGCCGCAGAGTGAGTCGTGATACGAGCGGCGTAGACGCGGTAGCTCGCCAAGCTTCTGCCAGAGAGATTGCTGTGGAGTCGCAGCTGCCGCCGGAAGAGAAGTGCGGTTGATGTTACGGAAGGGCCCAGCGTAAGTGAACGGGCTGGCAAGGCTGGTTGACCAACCACACGCGCCTCGTACCTGGGAGCCGCATTGTTCGCAAACAAGGTTAGCCCGTCCCAGCGGCTATGCACTCGCCCAGTGTTTCAAGATCTGCACCTCCTCCCCTGCCCTTGTCGATGAGGCCGTTGGACTCCTCCTCCCCTGACTTGCTTTATATCTATCGACGCCTCCGACTTCTTATGTAGTTCTTCTTCTCTTCAGCAGCAACCACAGTCTTTCGCAGCACTTTGCGTACCACACTCTCTTTTCACCATCAACAAGCGTTTCATCGCGTCCATTCATTTTCGCTCAGTGCAAGAAAGACTTATCTCAATCACGCCAATTTTCACTCAACAACAACACATCACACAGCAAACATGAAGTACACCGCTGCAACTCTGGCCCTGGTGGCTGGCGCGACTGCTCACACCGTCATGTCCGAGATCTACATCGATGGCAAGGGACAAGGCTCCGGTACTTGCGTTCGTGAGCCCATCAACCCCGTCGGTGCCGTCGACCCTGTCATCGACCTTGGCTCCAGCGACATGGCTTGCGGTAAGGACGGCACCAAGGGTGTTGCCCGTACTTGCGGCATGAACGGTGGCCAGGAGATCACTTTCGAGTACCGCCAGTGGCCCGATGACCCTTCCAAGCAGTCTCTTGCTTGGGGTCACATGGGTCCTTGCGCCGTCTACCTCAAGAAGGTCGAGGACGCCACCTCCGACAAGGCCACTGGTGACGGCTGGTTCAAGCTTTGGGACGAGGGTTACGATGAGAGCTCCGGCAAGTGGTGCACCCAGAAGATGATTGATAACAAGGGTCGCATCTCCGTCACCATCCCCGACTCTCTTGCCGGTGGCGACTACCTCGTCAGGCCTGAGCTCCTTGCTCTTCACAACATCGCCGTGAAGAACCAGCCCGAATACTACATCGGCTGCGCCCAGGTTCACCTTGACTCCTCCGGATCTTCTGGTCCCGACTCCACCGTCTCCATCCCCGGTTACACCAGCATGTCCGACTCTGCCAACCAGTACAACGCCTTCGACAAGCCCCTGAAGCCTTTCACCAACGTTGGCCCTAAGGTCTACAAGCCCACCAGCAACAACCAGTACTTCTCCAAGACCTCTACCAAGCAGTCCAACGGCCTTAAGCCCGATGACTGCATCCTCACCAACGCCAACTGGTGCGGTAAGGAGATCCCCGACTTCAGCGACGAGGAGGGCTGCTGGAAGGCCGACAAGGACTGCTGGGCTCAGCTCGACGAGTGCTACGACTCTGCTCCCGCCACTGGCTCCAAGAACTGCAAGATCTGGGAGAAGAAGTGCAAGGACAACCAGGGCATGTGCAAGTCTGGTGGCAGCGGTCCCTACAACAAGGGCCAGTCCCTCGAGCCTGAGGCCGACTACATTGGCTCCCCCGCCGCTGTGAACGGTGGCATGGACTACGGCTCATCTGGCTCCAGCTCCAACTCTGGTTCCAACTCTGACTCCAGCTCCGACTCCAGCTCCAAGAAGGCCGACAAGCCCTCTTCCTCTGCCGCCCCTAGCTCCACTGCCAAGGCCTCCAGCTCCCCTGACTCTTACAAGCAGAAGGGCAAGGCTCCCGCC
>Ga0265797_10007051_pt1 | contig 15565 bp, 19 predicted proteins | sample P2T30metagenome_FD_192433 | JGI IMG/M metagenome (GOLD analysis project Ga0265797, IMG submission 192433) | Plant litter microbial communities from East Loma Ridge, Irvine, California - P2 T30 | ecosystem: Environmental > Terrestrial > Plant litter > Unclassified | place: USA: California... | reverse complement strand
CCTCGCCAAGTCTCGCTTTCCTCACCTGATCCGGCTCGAACTCATTGGATACGCGGTCACCAGCGAACAGCTCATACCGTTTCTCCGCAGTGTCAATTCTACGACGCGGGATGTCTTCTTGACTAGCATTCATCTCACGTCTGGTAGCTGGAAAACGGTTCTCCGAGAGATTCGCGCTTTCGAGCGAGTGCGTGAGACCAAATACAAGACTCTGTCGGAGATGAAACAACAGTATTGGAATGGACGCTTTGCGAAACTTGTAGTGATCGCATGATGGTAGGGCCGATGATTGTTATGGGATTCCTTGTCTGGAGAGATGGCTCGAGTACATGTTGGAAAGGTGTGGATGGTGCTGAGTATAACCAAATAAGTAGCTACACTGAACTATCTCATGACCATAACTACATGCCGATGTCAGATGTCGAGTGACAACGCGGACGTGGCTTAGTACATCGCCGTACTCGTGGTGATGTGATTCGTCGGGCCGACCGCGTCATGCTCTCGCGATTAGCACTGCCGATGCCGTCCAGTCATGCCGCAATTCTAGAAGCCTACCTAGGGCGAGCGACTTTATCAGCCTGCGGTGGGCTCACCGTGACACGATCCACAGTCGCCTTGCAGGGCGGCGCTGGTGTGATGTGGAAGCCGGGGACACTCGAGCCGCTGCCGAACAGAAAGCTCAGCAGGCGGTGAGTGACAGGGGCGAAGGGTAATTGGCCTGGCGCGTCTTCTGGGCAGGCACTAGTGCATTTGCGCCCACGCGTTGGCCGCTCGGAACTGAGTGAACCTTGGGTGGCAAAAGTGGTACGAACGTCGATCAGGGCCGCCAATCTCCAATTTAATCCGCCTCCTTTGCTGCTGCATCTGCTCTTCTTCACTGCAGCACCTCCGCCAATCGCTCCTTCACCACTCTGCAACCTGCAGTCGTTCCTTCGCTCTACCTCTGCACACTGCACCCGCTCTTTGTTTTTACTGCTGGACATTGAGAGCAGCCACAATGTACGCCCGATCCCGAAGTACCCCGAAGTCGCATACCCTAGATACTAACAGATGACAGGAACAACGCAACCTCCCTCCTGACGCCTATGGCGCAGGACACCTACTGGGGCTCCTTTGAGGAGATCTCCAAGTACAATGTGCAGCTCAACTACCTCGAGAAGATGTGGATGGCTTGGTACCAATGGATGGGCAACGATGTCCTAGCGACAGGCATCATGTCGTTTGTCTTCCACGAGCTCTTCTACTTTGGCCGCGCGCTTCCCTGGATCATCATCGACTGCATACCCTTCTTCAACCGATACAAGCTCCAACACGTACGTCTCTGCTATTGCACAGCTCCATGCGACGATAGCTAACTTGCCGCAGCAAAAAATCCCCACTACTTGGGAACAAACACAATGCGCCGCCCTCGTCCTCCTGTCCCACTTCACCGTCGAGCTTCCCCAGATCTGGATGTTCCACCCCATGTGCCAATACTTCGGCCTCCAGACCTCCGTTCCCTTCCCCAGCATCTACAAGATGGCCTACCAGATTGCCATCTTCTTCGTCTTCGAGGACGCATGGCACTACTGGATGCACCGCGCCATGCACGCCAGCTCCTTCCTCTACAAGAACATCCACAAGATCCACCACCAATACTCCGCTCCCTTCGGTCTGGCCGCCGAGTACGCCTCGCCTATTGAAGTCATGATCCTCGGCTTCGGCACTGTCGGAGTCCCAATCGTCTTCTGCGCCATCACCAAGGACCTCCACATCTTGACCATGTACGCGTGGATCTGCCTCCGTGTGTTCCAGGCCATCGACGCGCACAGCGGCTACGAGTTCCCATGGAGTCTGCACCACTTCCTGCCTTTCTGGGCCGGCGCTGAGCACCACGACGTTCACCACGAGAAGTTCATTGGCAACTACGCCAGCAGCTTCAGGTGGTGGGACCTGCTCTTCGACACCGAGGCCGGTGCTGAGGCTTCCAAGAAGCGCCGTGAGCGCAAGATGGCCGCTGCCAAGCTCAAGAAGGCCAACTGAGCAATCTTCGCTGGCATGTTTACAATCTTTGACGAGTGTTTGTCGGTTTTAGCCGCACGCTTGATGGTTGGGAGATGGTAGAACCTCTTCCGGCTGATACTACCCACACGCTTCGATGCGGAGCTGGTATGAGACATGGCGTTTTGGGTATAAGGAACTGCAGCCATGCATATTGGTCGCGGTAATAGACAGTATGACAGTATGGACCCTGGATAATGGGTGGCAGAGAGGTGTTTGTAAATAGGAGCTGGGTCATTATAGAATATCTACCTAATATCATCATCACGGTCGTTACGTTGAATGTTAACCTATTTGATCACCTGCCAATTTTTTGTCATTATTGAGTACAGAGATTCTGGACGCGAAGTTATGTGCAACGACATGACAGCAGGCCGAAAGTACATAGGTGAACGGTGAAGAGGCCCCTGGTGATAGCGCGGAACGCCGTCTTGGCGCGGCGTGCCTGGCGCGTCTACATTCCGAGCTCATCAACTTTCTTTAACCTCACCAGACCGCGCAATCACCTCCACCACCCCAAGACGACGGCGCGCGAAAAGACGGCATCATGAGCTCCGGGCGCCCTGTTGTCCACCAGGACTACATTGCAAAAATCCGATATTCGAATGCGCTGCCTCCTCCACCCTGTCCGCCAAAGCTGCTGGACATCCCCAACACTGGTCTTTCGAGCGGTCAATACACATCAGCGGGTTTTGCGTCAAGACTGGCGCGAGAGCAGTCGCTGAACATCGAGGCTGATGCTGAGCTGGGAATGCCCATCGACTTGGTGGGTATCCCCAAGGTATTCGATGGAGACGAGTCTGGTAAGAGCGAAACCGTGGCGCAAAGCCCTCGCAGCGACTGACGCGTTCAATAGCTATCCAGGCGATGCCTCACCCGCCACCGCTCAGTACAGCAGACAGAGCGCTGATGCGACCGCCGAACCAGCTGGGCAAGACGCAAACCAATGCTTCTGGCGCGACTTTCCTGCGACGAACAGAATATGTCACCTCAAGCACAACCGGCGGCTCCAAGTTCGAGTCTAGTAACTCGTCCAACACGATGCGCCTGCGGAGGAAGCGAAAGCAGGTAGAGACCTCATTAGACGATCCTACCAACATCGCGAGACACATTCTGAAGAGCTTCAACATCGCGTACCCAGCAGATGCCTACAACGGCCAAGACGGCGCCGAGAACATCAGGGCAGCGGAATCGACGCCCGAAGAGCGTCTAGCATGGAACAAGCCCAAGAACCCCCGGAACCCCAACCTAACACTCGTGGACTCCTACCCACTCCTCCCAGACTGGGACGCCATGCCCGACACCGGCGGCTACATGGTCTTCAAGTTCACCGCACCCCCCATCAACAACCCACTCGACCCATCCTACGACCCGCGTCTCGACGTCGCCCTCCTGCGTCCCGCCGGCCAAACAATCCAAGACCAAGAAAAGTACATGGAAGACCGCGAAGCGCACCGCTTGGACCCCACCGTCCCACCCCCAATCCCCCGCTGGCAATTCGAATACTTCCTCCCCTCCGACAAGAACAAGGTCCGCGGCATCAAACGCAACTTCACCACGCACGACCCCACCAACGAAGCAGACATCGACTTCGACATCGCCGAAGACGACGAAGGCCAGCCGCGCAAATGCTTCAAATACGATAACGTGCGTACCTACGAGACGAGCCAGCAAGTTGGTGACCCCAGCGATACCTACGGCGACGTTGTTGCGCTTGCGCTGCATGATCCTGAGAAACATGCAAATGAACCGCTGCGTGACAGCAAGATGCAGCGCGCGGCGTACTTTTACCCGATTACTCAGAGGACTCAGTTGAGACCTAGAAGGCCGGGCAGGATTGATATGACTGAGGAGCAGCCGAAGGTCGATATCATCGAGGCGGCGGGTAAGGAGCCCGAGAGCTTGGAGAGGAGGGAGGGGTATAGGAAGAGGGCTGAGGGCGTGGAGTAGCGTGGAGATCGAAGGAGAGGAAATGAAGAGAGGGAAGGGGAAGTGTGATTGCTCCCAGCAGGTTGGTTATCATGGCGAGATTGGACTGGACTGATATTGGTATTTATCATCAGCGTCGGCGTTAATTGAGGTACAGAGATGTAACAACAGATATCGTGGATCGTTCGGCATTCAATCGGCATATACTCGAAGTCTTTTCTTTGCTTTCTCTCAAAAATCTTCTTGGATGTTCCTTCCTCATTTCTCGATTCTCGTCTATTATAACAATACGATGCGCGTTCTTCGACCATCGAGCTTTCCCGCACCCTGGACCAAACAGCAGACAAGAAACCCTGGATTCATAGCAGGAAAATACTCGTAACGTTCACTTCTACTAAAACTGTCAAGAGACACTAGTGCGATACTAGTCCCTATTAGGAACAGCTCCGCCAGCTCCAGTTACCACTCACGCACTGCCAAACGTAGGTATGTTTCTTCTTGGCCATTGCCAAAAATGCATATTGCCGAGTTCTTACATACGCACAACAGCAATAATAGCGACAACCAGTCCGATGACAGTAGCGATTCCAACGAAGTATGTAAACCACGTCTGGACGGTAGGAGCGGTCGCAAGGTTGTTGATTGTTGGTGGTATTGGTTGAGTGTTGGTAGGTTCGGGCTCGAATGAGAGAGGTAGAGTGTGTGCGCGTCGTGGTTGAAGATGCGTTGGTAGCAAGGTGTTCATGTTGACTCGCTGAACTGCGTTGGTGGTTGAAGAAGGCATTGCGACGCGATGGATACTACGGTATGGTCGACTGGTGGGGGTTAGCGACCCGACATAGCCAATGAAAGCTGAAGACTGAACTGTATATAGTTATGCAAGTGGAATACCGTAGTGCTCTCTAGTACGCAATCCTAGATGGTTGTCAGATACTCGAAAGTGTAATGTTGTTTCTCTCTTTCCACTCCAGGATGGGCAAAAGAACGTAGGCTGGCACCCTCTACGGGAGCACTAGTGAGCCTTAGCGTGCTGCTCTACATGTCGGAACCAACACCTGGCGCCCAACCATCCAATCATCACTAAGAGAAGCTGACATTTTCAAGTTGCACCGCCACATCCCTACCCCCTACGCTTAATTGAGACAAGAATTCGAATTGTACGCCACACGAGTGGCGTTTTCTTACCTTCACGTACACAAGAGATCAAATAGCATCTGTTCGAAGGGATGCGCCTTCGAATCTCCAACCTTTGGAGAGACGGATTTCTAGTTGGCACTGCTGAACGCATCTGACCACACGTACATTATCGACGGACAGCGAATCTTAGTGAGCTTCCTGTCCACCTGGGCACTGAACTTCAGCGGAGGGTTGGTATTTGCAAACGATTGAACGTGTCGTAGCGAGTACATTCACGTTGATCCCAAGACTATACGTTAAGGCATCGGGAGCTGTGTGCTAGAATGAAATCAAATTCGCTGATTTCTAGGTTTTACGGACCATCGAAGACGTTGTTCTTCGTCTGCAGTCTTGATAAGATTGTGCAGCTAATATATGATATCGTTATACATGTGTACAAATAGAAACCTTGAAAGAGACCATGCGACAACAAGAAGGATACAAAAACACACAATGCTGGCTCCGAAGCTGGCAGAAGCCTGACGAGTCCACCCAGATATCTACGCGACGCGGCAGTATGTAAGCCTCTCCAGTCCATTACAATGTACATCTCCATCCAACTTGTCAACCTTAGAACCTTTTATCACAAAACCTGTAAACTCCTTGAAACACTTTTTGACCCGCTCTTTAGGTTGGGCATGTCAAATGCGGCGGGCTGTTCTGACCTGGCCCCTCTGATACTGGTAGCTTACTTGACTGCAACAGTAATGACAGCGGCGACGACAATTCCAATTACAGTGACGATGAGCGTGATGATAGCGATGACAAGGCCAATAAGACCAGTGTATTCTTCCATGCGGGTAAACCAGGTTCCTACACCAGATGCGGTGGCATGAGCCCTGGAGAGCATGGTTTGGTTGTTGGAAGGATGAGGGTCGAGTATAGGGAAGGTCTGGGCGCGCAGTGGTCGATGATATACGGGAAGCAAGGTGCTTGGAATGACCTGATCAGCTGCAGTGTCGGCCGGAGACATGACGACTGCGACAGACGGGACAGGATGTGACGGCTCGGTTGACTGTCATGATTAGCCTATCAATCTGCCGCACCATCGAGCGGATTCCATACCACGTGTAGTGACAGAGTTAGACCAATATAGTTGGTGCAGTGCAGTACGTTCAGCAATCTCTTCGGCGATATGAAGGCGGAATAGGTTTACGTAGCTGTAGAATGGAAAGAATCTCGCTCGTTTAAGGACCGTGGGCATTTCACATGGTGTTACAGATCAATTGGACGCCGCTAACCTTAAAGCAGTAGTTGAGGACAACTGGAGGCTAGGGTCCTACATGTGTCTCACCGGGAGCGCGCACAACATGTACCTAGGTAAGCAGGAATATGCAGGATACAAACCGAACAACATGTTCTCCGGCAGCCATTTTGCCTCGAGTTTCTCATGCTGCACGAATGTGGAGGCCATCAAATATCAAAGAATGGAGTTCGGATAGTTATGCGCGTATCGTGCGCCCTGGCGCATCCTTCTGTACAATCAGACTTTGGTGTTCTGAGGTCTTCATGGACGTGGCGCGCGAGAGAAAGCGCGGTAGACACCTGGGCAGGTCTCGGGAGCTAAGTACCCAGGTAAAGACGCTTAGCCTTTTTCGTTATAGTCACAGCTGTTACACGTGCATGTGCCGCAACCAATGTAAGTGCGCTTCATCCCATCACAGGTACATCAACCGTCCCAACCTCGACATCATCTCACACTGTGCCTGTCAAGCCCTCCACGATAAGCGCGCGATCCCGCAGCCGATATCACAGTTATCGCCACACACGCGCACCCAGGCGTGCTAGTATCCTAAGAACACGTCTTTTCTATTTTTGCATCTAAAAAGTGTATTTGCAAAAGCTTTTGAACGGCTTCCGATGGCATGTAATGGCACGTGTCAAGGTACTCGTGTTTCTTCTTTTTCTCTTGCACAGATTTCATTATAAACTTCTTCGACTTTCTAGTCTATCCTCGCAGCGATTGTAGCCATCACGTCCCTCAAAAGTCTCCAATCCGTTCACATCACTTGATGACGACAGTTATGATAGCTACAATAACCCCGATAAAAGTGAGAGCGACCCCAATAACCGTAGCATACTCCTTGACATGGATAACCCAAGTCTTCTTCTCGTCCTGTGCAATCACAGCATTACCGGTGGTCGAGGGTATCGGTTGGTTTTGGAAATAACAGGGGCTGAAGGTAGAAGGTAGAGTGTGGGCGCGTTGTGGTTGTGGCAGGACGTGGGTAGGTAGTAAAGAGCCCAAGTCAGCCTGCTCGGCTGCAAGAGGGATGGGATGAGACATCGCGATGAGCTACGGTACTGATTGGCTGACGCACGGATTAGCATTATACATAAGATGGAGTACTAAGATGTTCAAGTACAATTAATACCGAAGTCTACGACGAAGGGTTTGGCTCTTCTCTTGTCGAGATCTCTTGCACGGCACTCAAAAGTTGATATACTACTACTACGCCCACGCCTCCAGGACTGTCCGGTTTCCGATCAGAAAGGACGATTGAGGCGCATTCTGACCAAACCAATCAGAATACCCGCATACCGGTGAGACGTAGTCAAAGCCAATCAGACCGCTGTGGCGTCAGGTAGACCCTTCAAACACTTCCTGCATACCCCAATGAGACAGCTGCACCCAGCCCCCTGCTACTCTTCCATGTGAAGTCTCCGATTTCCGATATGTTTAGGGCGGGGCTAGCAGTACCCTGTCTGTCATAGTTACTAGGCGGCTCGAGCTGTCTATTCATCCTGCCCTGCACGCACAAACTCTATCAGAACGGACAACAAGGCTGAGAACGCGTAGCCAATAAGGTCAATAGTCATTCACACAAGCCCAACTTTGCGGACGATAGGTCAGCTCGCCTTTTTTAGACCGGGCAGCCCTGAAGCCACAAATCAATAGAGCGTGGCACTGATGAATTCATTTCCAGGAGTATGTCAAGCCAACGCATAGTTTATGGAAAGCGATTATGGAAGATGTGGAAGCACTCAACATACTTCCTTGTTGCGAAGTATTCCTCGATCTTCCTCTCTCCATTGTATCGCACTCCATAGCCTAGCATGCCATGTTCTACATGAACCTTTTGTGGACGATAAAACACCTGTCCGACCATTTCAATTGACTACAACAGTAACAACAGAGGTAACGATAGTCCCAACTATTGCAACCATAACCCCAATAACCCCAATAATAAGTGCGATGAGTTTGGCGCTCTTCATAATGCAATGATGCCAAGTTCTTACACGTACCCTACCATTGGTGCTTGGAGGGCTTCTTCGATCGTTGGATGGATGATGGTTGAGTGGAGGGAAGGTATAGGCGCGGCGTGATCGGATATATGTGGGCAACAAGGTGTCCATATTGATCTCATCGGCTGCGGTGATGTCTGAAGAGAGCATTGGTGATGCGTTACTTGAGTTGACTATCATACTTTAGTGTGCTGTATCGGCCAATCATAGACCAGATCATGCTGAGCCACATACTGTAGTAGGAGGCAGTTGTTCAACCCAACACGCGGACTAGAAAAGTCTTGCGGTAGAATGTACAGTGCGGTAGAAAAGAGTGCTATCGGTTGTTGTCCGTCCAAGAGTCTTGAATTTTGTTTCCGGCGAACACAGTTCATATACTTGGCCGACGAGGACTTTGGGAATGCGCGCTGCAGAGGCTATGAGGCTGCATGATCATCATGCAACGTAGCGCGAATAAGATGCATCGTGAGCTGGTGAGACGAGACTACTAGGGCTGATATCGCAGAGTAAGCCGGGACCCGGGCGCAACTGCAAGTGGCATTGGTCAGGGCAAGTGTGAACGGGCCAGGTTGAGGGTGAATTTAGACGCGACTGGACGCGTAGATGTTCTCAGGGCCATCGACGCCATTTCATGTGTTCCACTAGGCCAGAGAAAGGTTTGAAGGTCAAGTGAGGTGTTGTCGGACGCGTGAAAGTGCAGATGCAATGCCGTATTGCCTTCAGACTGGGTTGTAAGTCAATACGGCTAAGCTCTGGACCTGGACCACTTAGGTCAACTGGGGAATCAATGGTCGGTACTTGCATGGACCGCTACACTTGGTTCAGAGGATCTCTGCACACTCGTTGTTGACATGGGTGACGAGCACTGCTTTTGTAAAATGGCTTGAAAGGTAGATCGTCAGATCCCGCGATCATTTTACATGGGGTTTCATATCGGTAGTGGTAGGAGACACAAGGTCGTGGCTGGTCGCGCACTAGGTATTGACGTCATGCAGGCTTGTTGGGCCCCGAAAACCGCGCGATTCCGCAGCGCCTGCCCTCTCTTCCTCTACACACACCTAGGCGTGTCGACTCTCGAGGAAACCAGCCACCTCGTACGTCTTCTTATCTAAACCACACGCACACATATAAGCTGTCGCATCAGCCGCGAGAGTGAGTGTTGGTTTTCTTGGAAGTACTCAAAATTCTGTCTTCCTTGCAAAAGTTTCATTGGGCATCTTGACAACCATTCAATTCGTCACACTTCACGAGCATGCTTCATGGGTACCTAGGTAGCTCTGAGAACTCCCTGTTTTCCGTTGCACACGGCATTTTGGTATTTGAGCGATGCGACATCGCTTACGAACTCGAGCTGTCTCTTTACATGGCTTATTTCACCGTAACAGCAAGAACAACTCCGACTACAATTCCAACAACTGTAACAGCGATTGCGATAACAGCGATAATAATTCCAATAACAGGGGCGTACTTCTCAACATGTAAAAACCATGTTCTTTCCGTAAATTTGATTACAACAGCAGCTCTGGCTCTCGATGCCGTTGTTCGATTGTCGTGGCTGAAATCGGGGTCGAAGGCAGGAGGTAGAGTGTAGGCGCGTGGTGGTAAGATGTGCGTCGGTAGCGTCGAGTCGGTATTGATCGATCGAAGTGGTGTGAATGCGTCGTGGGCCAGCTGAGATACTTGGGTTTCGTCATCAAGTTGCTCAGCCGTCGTGCTGGTTGAAGAAGACATGGCGATGCGATATGGGACTGGGTCTAATCATGATCAGTTAGCGCGGTGCTAAAGCCATAGGCTACCTGAGACCCACGCACGGGTGGTAGAGGTGAATTGTGTCAATAGAGTTGCGGAACACGAGAACCTGAGGGATCATGAATAGTGCAGCGTTTCTCAGGAGCCTGGGTTCTTCTCTTTTCAACAGTCTCTATCGCCTACTGAACATCTTGATATATCCCATTCGTCTGTCCCAACCACCCAACCACTCCAGGGCTGCCGGGCCGTCGATTGTTCCGAGGTCAGCTCGCCGCAGCAGCGTCCCCTGTGCCAATAAGACACCGTAATGCACTACTAGTGCTCACCCGACTTTCTGCATGCGTATCCCAAGGCTGTCACTCCGCACAACCGTCAATGTTCACCAAGCTACCCTTTATCGGGTTAGGCAGCCTTGAGGTTACTTTAGAATGAGAGCCGCGCTGCTAAGCTTCCGTCAGGAAATACATCAAGCGACTATTACATAGCTTATCTGAACCAGCCATAAGCTATATGCACGCACTCGAAACCCTTTCTTCTTGTGATGCTTCATTTGATGTCTCCTTTTGATATCTTAAAGCGCAACCATCACTTCAACGCATTCAGAAACCATAGGGTCCGCCTTCGACTCAGACTGCGGCCGGATCCTGGTTCAGTCTGTTCGTTGAGATAGTAACTTGGTTCCAAGCATTCACTTAACCACAATAGCAACGATAGAAACAACAAGTCCAATGATAGTAGCGAAGCCAACAAGATAGATAAACCACCGTTCCACACCCGAGTCGGGTAGTACAGCAAGTCTGATCGATCGCTGAAGCCTCGGTGAGTACGCTTGGTCGTTGTAAGGAAGAGACTCGATAGACGGAAAGGTGTAGGCGCGCCGCGGTTGGAGGTACGTTGGTAGCAAGGTCTCTATGTCAATCTCCTCAGCTGCGGTAGTGGCAGAGGAGGAAGACATGGCGATGCAATGTGGTACTCTGGTTACCTATGATGCTTTTTAGCGTGACTGTGCTGCCAACCTGATTGAGGAACGTACGACGATACCGTACGCCGAATTCAGAGTCAAGAGTCTACCTTCTGGTAGATTCGTGGTGAACGTCTCGGGAACTACTCTGCTATCCTTATTCTCTTGTATTCACGAGTTGGACCTTCATTTTGCGAATTCACTGCATGCGACTGCGCGTCTCTTAAGCTCTCCTGTTCCTCGGCATATTGTTAGGCCTGCTCTACTCAATCTGACTGAATGCTACCTAGTTAGCTTCATATGGCATAGGTCATCAGATGTGTTTAACTGCTGGTAGCCAGTCAGACAGCAGTGAATTTTTGGAGGCGTTGTTACACAACGTCTTTGCCGCAAGTCGATCCGCAGAATGTTGGGTGGTTTTATGAGGACAGCCGTGGGCAAGGAAGTAGCTCGGCTGATTGCGGCGCTTGACGCGACCTCCCGGGATGTGGCGATCTAGCGTGGGCGTGGGTGTCAATACCTTTCATTCAGCACGCCTGACTTCTCACACGCTAGCTGACCTTTCTTTGTAGCCATCTCCAACAAGTTTGCGTGGTCACGCAGCTATCCTATTTACATCGCCTTGTTCGACATAGAAGGAGATATGCGGTCACATTTCGTTGCGATTGAAGATACCTCGAAGTCCTTACGTCATGCCTGCCCTCAGGACCGCGCGATTCCGTGCCGACATCACCATCACCATCGCCAACACACACCACTATCTTGTCCAGAGAGAAAGGCAGTCATGTTCACATCTGCGAAAATGGGTGCGCAGGGAAATCCGAGCAGAATGTCCGTGCCAAACGGACCGCCCAACGCGCTGACTCAAGCGACGTGATGTTATACCGCAATGATTGACGGATTTAATTGCCGAACCCTCGCATCTCTATCGCCGATTCAATTTCCATACTAATTCATTCCATTTTCGCGCAAACCCCTCTCTTTCCAACGTCTTTTTTCTTGTCGCTACAACGCCGTTATTCGTTGAGTACTTGCGCCATGGCCACGCGCGGCACCACAGACTCACAACCTCAAGAAACATCGCGAATCGACACTTCAGTCAAGCTGCACGATAGCAACGAAGTGCCGTCGTGGTACGCGCACAACTCCTTCATTCTTACAGGCTACAGGCCCGTCACAAAATCCATCCCCCTCTGCCTCCGCAGCCTACTCCAACTGCATAACGAAACAGTAAACATCTACACGCACCTCATTCCCGGCATCTTCGTCCTTCTAGCCAGCTACTCCTTCGATCGCTATTTCAACACGCGCTTTCCCCAAGCGACATGGACCGATCAACTCGTCTTCCGCATCTTCCTTACCGCCTCCGTGGTCTGCTTTGGTACTTCAGCTGCGTATCATACGCTGATATGCCATTCGGAGGGCTATGCGAGTCTGTGGGTTAAAGCAGACTATGTGGCCATTATAGGGCAGATTGTAGGGTCATTTATACCTGGCATCTACTTTGGATTCTACTGCGAACCCGGGTTGCAGAAATCATATTGGTCTATGGTATGTTATGGAGAAAATGACGAGGGCAACAGGATGTTGTATGACTGAACTGACTTCGCCAGATCATTACCCTCGGAACGCTGACGGCGACTACGGTTATCAACCCCAGTCTTCACGGCCCAAGATGGAAAACGTTACGCTTATCAACATTCGTCGCAACGGGCTTCTCGGCGTTTGCGCCGATCTTGCATGGCGTGTCGATCTTCGGTCACGAGCAGCTTGACAAGCAGACTGGCTTACGGTACTATTACCTCGAAGGTGTGTTGATACTAATTGGAGTTGGATTCTATGCGGTAAGGCTAGCATGTTCATCGATACGTTCTTATACTCAAGACCGAGCTTTGGTTGACATATGTGACAGACTCACTTCCCAGAATCTTGGAGACCGAAGAGATACGACATCTGGGGCGCATCACATCAGCTGTTTCACGTGTTTATTGTTCTGAGCGCTGTGGCTCACTGGTACGGTATCATGAGCGCTATGGAATGGAACTATGTGAACCAGCGCTGTCAATGGTCTTAAAGATTCATTCGCTAGATTATGCGTACCTTCAAAGCCCTTCTCTTACCTTCAGCTCACATACCACACTATCACAGCCGCGCTATAGTAGAATACCCGACTCGACGTTCCACCATCAGCAAAAGACAGCAAAAAAGAATAGACACAGCAAGACTCGAACTTGCATTTTCCGCATCACGCCCCCGGCTACCTGATTCCTTTTCACGAGATTCCTTGTTGCCGACACACCCGACTGATTCCTTGAAGTCATTGATTCCTTGAAGCCTCTGGTTCCTTGAAGTCATTGATTCCTTGAAGTTAAGCCAGGTGACGCTAGGCCATTGTGTGCGGGCGCCTTACCATTAGGCCATGTGTCCTGTGTGGTTTTGATGAGAGACTGCGGAAGAGCTGAGTATGTGTAGAAGGAAAGTAGACAGGTGAGAGAGATTTGTTGGCGTTGCAGAGTAGTAATAACACAGTTCTTTTTTCTCGTCACTATATTCATCTGTACACAGTGTACCTTCGTTCTCAAGACAGATACCGTCTTCTCTTAGCAGTCACCACTTACTCTCAGCCATTCAGAACAACAAAAAGAACCCCAATCTGACACAGTAAGACTCGAACTCACAGAACCCGCACACCAACCGCCTAGCAGGACCAAATGAGCCAGCGTCTCCGCCGCCTCACCTTACCCACCAGGCTGTGCATCACGAAATAGCCCAGCAAGCTCAGTACCAACAGTAGCGACCCATTTCCCCAATCTCACCAGACTTCTCGCACGCCCAACAACCAGCCTTCTTTGTTATATTCAATGGAGATAGAACCCCTAGGGTTGCCCCCAGTAGGCCCTTCACTCCGGGACGAGAAAGCAGGTGCTTGATCAGAGCTAGAACCAGCCCCGTGCTGGCACTACGTTAGGCGTGCGTTCGCTAGGTATCTGTGTGCGGGTGCTGTACCGATCGGCTATGTGTTCTGTGTGGTTTTTTGATGATGTGTCGTGGAAATAGTGGGTATATGTGAGGGATGAGTGAGATAGGGTAAGTATTGAAGGTAGTTAAACTGTACATTCTGAAATCAATCCATGAACTCACTCTATCCCGTAAATTCGATCATAATCTGCACGTCCTCATCGTACCCATCATGCTCATCGGATCATTCTTCCCCTCACCCACGCCCCAAACCCCCCCTCATCAACACTCTTACTAAACGCAATCCAAAACGCCTGTTTCTCACTCACGGGACTCGCACACCTCTCCACCATCGCTTTCACATTAACCTCCTGTAACCCTTTAATCGCCATCACCTGCTCCACCCATTCTAGATCCACGCCGCCAAAATCGCCGTTACCACCGAGCCACTCGTTCTTCATACGGAGCATGGTGTCGAAATCAGAGGGTGTGATGGGGGTGATGGCGTCCCAGCCGTGGTCTGGTTTGCCGGATATGACGTTGAGGTTTAGGGTGCGTAGGGAGATAGGTGGGATTGCCTCAGAACTATCGTCGTCGGACGGAGAAGAGGGTGTAGCGAGGTATTCGCATAGACTTGCCCATTCTGCGCGGTCGAATTCCTTGCTGTATGGCAATGCCTTTTTCGTTACACTGATATGCCGTATAGACGCCCGGCTTCTGGGTGTCAGGTCGGAGAGAAAGGGTACGGCGGCTTCGATGCTGGTGTGGAAGGCGAAGGTGTAGGTTGAGTAGAGGATTTTACTTGCTTCGGCGTGGATTTGCTGGTTTAGGGAGAGGAGGGAGGGGACAGTGTAGCGGAGGTGCGATGTGTAGGGCGAGAGGAGGACGCGGTAGGTTGTTGGTGTTGTGGTGGTTAGGAAGGGACCTTTGATGTTGTTAGCATGCAGTCAATGATACCGTTCTGAGGAGCAGTTTCCAAGGCTATCCTTCTAGGTTTGTCCCAAGAATGTGCAAACGTACCGGTCCTGATGTGGTATGTACTCCTTCGTCTCCACGTCTTCGGGCCTTGTGATCCTAGCCATGGATCCATGGTCCGTACGCTCAACGTACAAGCATCATTGTTCGTGTCGTCTGAAAGGTATGTGTGGAAGTCGGGGATCAAGTTTGCGACGGACGTTCCGTTTCCGGTCGTTGGGGTCGTCGAGGGTAGAAGTAGGTACTCGTATATCATGAGACGGATCTCGAAAGGAAGGCGAAGTAACGGCGAGGCTGGAAGAGCATCGGCTTGGTAGGTTGTTGACTCCATGGTGGAAGTTTGCCAGTTGTTGGGTTTGGCACGGTACGAACGTAAATTGAAAAAGGCGCAGAACGTGTCGGGTCGCTTCCAGATACTGTGTGCACTCCCCTTCTTGAAGTACAGTCGTTGGCGTTTCTCAGCTTATGCACTTGATCGGTGTATCGCTGCAGCCAACAACACGTCTTCCCAGTTAAACGCGACAAGACACT
>Ga0265797_10007049_pt1 | contig 15574 bp, 15 predicted proteins | sample P2T30metagenome_FD_192433 | JGI IMG/M metagenome (GOLD analysis project Ga0265797, IMG submission 192433) | Plant litter microbial communities from East Loma Ridge, Irvine, California - P2 T30 | ecosystem: Environmental > Terrestrial > Plant litter > Unclassified | place: USA: California... | reverse complement strand
AAGTTGTATTTCAAGTGACGTAGTAGCGACAGCTAACGAGATCTAGCATCGGAAATGCGAAAATCGCCGGTATGGCTGATGACCTTTCGCTCAGCTCTGAGCAATACTCCATTGCATTGGTTGTATTCTTCGTTACCTACGTCGTCTTCGAGCCGCCTTCGAACATGCTCTTGGTTCGCCTCAAGCCATCCGTCTACCTGCCTGCCATCATGATCATCTGGGGAGCCCTGACATGCTGCATGGCCGTCATCCACGATTTCAAGCACCTTGTCGCACTCCGAATTCTCGTTGGTGTCTTCGAAGCCGGTTTCGCCCCGGGTATTCTTCTGATCATCTCATCCTGGTACAAGAAAGACGAGCAGTCGAAGCGCTTCGGTGTATACATGTCTGCGGCTATTCTCAGTGGCGCATTTGGTGGTCTTCTCGCAGGCGCCATCACTGGCGGCATGGAGGGTACTGGTGGTCTTCGCGGGTAAGGGACAAGCCCTGAACATTGAGAAAACCTCATGACTGACTGAGTAATAGATGGCGATGGCTCTTTATCATCGAGGGAGCTGCGACCATTGTTTGGGCGATGTGCGCATACTTTATCCTGCTGGACTTCCCCGCCAACACCAAGCGACTCACCGACCGCGAGCGCGCTATTGCTATCGCCCGCCTCAAGGAGGGCGGTGTCCAAACACATACCGAGGGCGATGAGAGGATGGGCAAGGGAAAGTCCTTCCGTCTTGCTATCTGCGACTGGAGGACTATCTCTTTCATCCTTGGTTACATGGTGAGTCATTTCGTACGAATCATGAAGAATTCGACTAACAAACATCAGGTCATCGTCGGCTCCTCCACCCTTTCGTACTTCTACCCAACGCTCATGACCGGCCTCGGATACACCGACACAGTCACCGCTCAATACATGACTGTCCCCATCTACGCCGTCGCCTTCGTCTGCACGGCAGTCACAACCTACTATGCCGACGCCATCTCCAACCACCGTGGTCTCGTCATCGCAGGCTGGCTCGGTTTCGCACTCATAACCTCGATCTGCGTACTGTTCGTCTACGAATTCAAGGCACGATACGCGCTGCTTGTACTCATGGCCGCTGGACTCTGGTCCTCCAACGCCGTTTCGCTATCTTTCGCTAGTGCGACCTTCGGATCCATGCAGCCGGAAGTTAGGGCCATTGCGATCGCGCTTGTCAACGCGATGGGTAACCTTGCGCAGATCTACGGCGCATACCTCTTCCCTGCCGACGATAAGCCAAAGTACCTTATGGGCTTCGGCGTCATCTCTGGTATGCTGGGTCTAGGTATCGTGGTATACATCTCCCTTCACATTGCTCTGAGGAGGAAGGAGGGAATCACAGCATTCTTTTGAGGCATCTCAGAATAGCTATTGACAGGCGGCTGGATGTCACCGGTCGTGCTTGTCAACATGTATATATTATGACAGCGTTCAAATTTCATGACGATGATCACAAAGATGATCACAAGAACAACCGCTTTTGTGCAGGTGACGAGTGACAAAACTGACGTGTCTCCATCATGCATCGACGGCATACTGTGACCCTCTAACTTCAGATTCTAGGATCGCGCCGTCACAACAGCCCTTCGGTACAAAAGCAAGACTAGCCTCTCAGCACCACGACGTTTACTGCGATACAACTTCTCATACCACGTTCTACATTTCCCGAGAAACGGACAAGCAAAGTGCAGCAACCCAGAGTCGATTCTACGAACCAGCATCTCTCACAGCACGAATAGCACACCATGGGCCTATTCAACTTCTTCAAAAGCAACACTCCACCTCCGCTCTATCACCACGGCGAACGAGGAAGTGGAAACGAATACCTATCGCCAATGCCCAGCGAACAAGATCCATCGATCCATGTAGGAAATGATCCCAAGACCATCAAGAAGCGCGTAAAAGAGAGGGTAGATGCCGAAATCTGGATCGAGCGGAGGAAGGCACAGATGGAAAAGAGCGAAAGGAGTGAGAAGAGGTGGCGTGAACGTATGAGTCGAGATGCGGAGTACTTCAAGCAATCTGGACTCAACGACAAACCTTTACCACCAACACTCAGGGCTCAGCTCGAAGCGAGTGGCGGGCCTCGCGATGAATCACACGGTCCAGGGCATTTTCGCCTTGGAGACCACGGGTTTGCTGGCATGGCTGATGATCCTCGTGCTTTGGGATTTATGCCCTTGGGTCGTCGTCGCGGAGGAAGACGTAACCCAGGATGGCCGGACCTACAGAGTATGGGCCGTGGAGACCCAGATGTTCCAGATCATAGTTCTGGGCGATTGGACAACGGTAGAGGGGGAGGAGGAAGACCCAACGCTGGACTTCCGGACATTAGGGATGTGGGCCATGGAGGCCCGCCTGTTCCAGATCATAGCTTTGGTCGATGGGACAATGGTAGAGGGGGAAGAGGAAGAGGTCAAGAGGATGGGCGTGGCCCGCGTTGGCCTGGTGGAGGTGGTAAGGCTTCTGCTTGGAACATGCATGATTGAGGGAGGCTTGATGGGTTTGTTATCCGTGTATCGAGCAGAGATGGGAGATGTCGGAGACATGGGCGGTAGGAGTACTAGAAGTCGTTGAGATAGTGTGACAATCGCATCTTCACGCCCATTCAGTCAGTAAAGTTAATGACTCCTATCTGCTTCCCTGATCACTTTCAATTGGACGAAGTCTGAGACATGGGCTGTATATTTGAGGTGCGGCTCGCTGCGCGACGTCTATGTGGCATCACTCAATCGGCTCTTGATTTATAGATGAGCATTGTTACAGCAATCGAATGTTGATGGCGTCTGTGACATTTGGTTCAGCTGACGAGCGCAGCGATGTACGTGGCGTCACTTCACGCCTCATCAACAGCACATGATCATTCTTCACAATCATAAGTTATGGCTGTTTCGTATAAAACATCTCTCTCCTATGACCAGTGCAGCTTCCTACGATACCTTCTTCTGCCCTACACCAAAACAGCTACCGAGGTACTTAGCAACAACTCCGGCTTGACACTGACGTCCAAAACCAATACCTACTTCCTCCAAACATGGACCCCTTCTTCATTAGGCGCCGCGGCAAACCTGGAAAGTCGTCCGGGGGGTATCCTTTCGGGGGTTATCCTTTCGGGAAGGCACAAGGCAAAAGTCATCTTTTTCCCACTGACAAAGAGAAAGCGGAGACAGCCCAGGCTTGGATGAAAGAGAGAGCTAGATTACTTGAAAGACACAATGAGCACAGGAAAGATCATGGTCTTGAGCCAATGCCAGCCGACCGGGTACAACGTTTCGTCCAGCCGCCCAGCGAGTTGGAGGCGTATATCTTCAGTCGATATCGGTCCAACAATGGGTTCAACAGCCCTCTTAACGGCCGTTTCAACAAAAGAGACCGATTCTCAGCGCAAGCGGAATACTACGAGTTGCTGACGGAAGCATATGGTGACGCTGAAGAGTGGGAGAAAGTCTACGCTGATCAGTGGGCCAAGCTCTTCAAACCGCCTCGCCTCCATGGAGTGGGCGAACGCCGCAATATGAGGGGAATGTTTGATGATGATGATGACGATGATGACGATGACGACGACGATTGTTATGGCAATGTAGAACGTGGAATGCCTCAAGGGATAGGCGAGCCAGTGGATGGAGCTGGAGGTTTTGGAGGTGGGGCTGGTATGCGTGTACCTGGTGGTATGGGCCCTGACGTTCCCGGTGTGGGCTTTGGTGCTGGCTTCGGCGGTGCCAAGAGGCGTGGGCGTCGATAGGAGGATCTGCAGTATTCACGGCGGAAAAAAGCCATTTTTTCCAGTAATAATGGTGTATGGACCTACTTCCAGTCTAGGCAGTAACTTTGTACACTCATTTGTTCCACATCTTCTTCCACATAATATCGCAAGTGCTCTCAAACCGTTGTTAATGTCCGCGTCGCAATTGTATTGCTACTCATGACCTGACAGAAAAAGTACCAGTGGCAGAAGCATATATTGGAACTATTAGTAGCCTTCGCTCCTCATTAATCATGCGAATTTTTGTCATACTTTACTCTCATCTTCTAGCTTCCAGTAATGGAATGCTTGCGCGTCAATCTGGCCATGACATCCATTCATACACAGTTGTATGAACTTGGTGCTCATTCATTGAAGCATGCAATTGGAGCGCCAGCAACCCCTTCACATATACTGGTGATAAAAGAAAACGTTCTCTTCTGCTTCTAAACCCGTAAACCACCTCTCACAGCCTCTACGCTCATTGTAAATAGCTTAAAAATCATATACCATATCTTACAGTATTATATTCATCGAATATCATGTTCTCGGGCTCATATGCCGAGAAAAGCCAATGGGTCCGTCGAAAAGGTGAAGCCTTCGGATTGAACTCGAAAGGCGAAGCTGCGTACTACACGAAAGAAGTCAAAGGAAAGGAGACAAGATCGACTAGCGAATATTCCGTGAAGGTCGCGAAAGATCGCAGGTCGGGAACCCATAAGTCATCAGGCCGCGTATCGAGTCAACTCGCACCATTACCAGAAGCACCTGAACCGCCACCTGCAGTTCGTCCTTCGAACAAGAGTACGACCGAGTCCAGTCGCAGTACTTCTAGAAGAGACTACGATGCGCCACCCGCACAAAGAATGCCAAGTGCAACTCGCAGCAGTCGCAGCTCTTACGCTACTAGCGAGGTCAATGCTACCCAGGAACATATCCCGGAAGCATATCCTAACCCGTGTTCACGAGAAGCTCCCCGTGTGGCATCAAGCAGGATCTCGATTGCTCAGTCTCGGGTCAATGAGGGATATGCACACAAAGCTGCTGAGCAGGATCGTAGCGTAGCCGGTAGCAGCAAGAGTCGTCATAGCCATCGCGAGCGGAACACCCCTTCCCAGACCCGTACTTCCACACGCGAGAGCAGTGGACATTCAACTATTCAAACAGGTCGTGCACATAGTACCTCGAGTCGCTTCCACGATGATGTCGAGTACGACGCGAGATCTCCCAGAGGGCGAGCCCCAAGCGAAGTCAGTAGTCAACACTCCAGCTCTCGTCACCCCTCAGAGCATCGTAACGGAATCCGCGCTCCATCCGCATATGAAGATGAGCAGTACGACAGAGACAGGGAATACGATCCTGAGGATGACGGAATTTACCACAGCGAGGGAATCCGACCAGAGGATTCCGCCTCTTCTGTGGGTGCAGCACGCGCAGAGAGAACACGCCCGTATGCGCAGAGCATGATCGATCGAGAAGTCGAAAAGGACCTAGTGTACATGCCTGGTAAGGCCAGACTATACAAAAAGATAGATAGACATGCTACTTATAGAACGGAATTTGTTCTTCCAGCGTGGATGAGCGGAGAGAGAGTACCGGGCAGTGCTGGATCAACGATCTAGGCGGTGGATCAATGAAGCGGTGTGGCAAATTTGTATCATAGAGAACTCTAAAACATATTACATCCACTCGGGTGTTACCACACAAACCTTAGAAGTCCAACGCTTTGACACTCGCGATAGTGAATGCGGAAATTGCGAAAAAGAAACCTGCAACAGCGAATGCGCCCTGTATGTCGTGTTTTACCACTGACCACACCAGCCCGAATACGATGCTTGCCAAAGTACCAAGCAGGGCTAGGCCGAAGAGCTTTAACTCGTCAACCTCAGTATCGACGTCAAGCCCCCAGCCAATACTGTACGTGTCAGTATAGTTCTGTCGTCGAAGCCAACGCGTTCACGTACCTACTTCCCCGCACTGGACAGGGCTCGAGTTTGTCAATTTTGCGTTTCGGAATGCTTGGAAGCAGAACCGCGGATGAGGGGCTGTCTTCCGGATGCAGGAAGAAGTGCATCAACAGATTCGGGCCGATCGGGGGGATGCTATCAGCTGGCATGGGTGAGTATTCGTATTCGTGATTCTGATCCACCGGTGGTATGTCATTGATCTCGTGAATATCTACCAGGCGGTGATGGTAAAGGCGGAACTAATAGATACTATCAGTCAAAGCTAAATGGCGCTCTGGGTGCGTGAGAAGAACCTGCCTTTACAAAGCGCAAGGCTGTTGCTTTCTTGAACGACAACAACCTCTTGTATCTGTCCTTGGACTCTTCATAGCGCTGCTTGAGAGCTCTGAAGAGATCGACGTCTGTTTTGAACTTGCATGACTGCAGCGCAGACATACGTGTAGCATAGCGACTCCAAGGAATACACCAGTGAATGAAGTGGTGTTCATGCTGATTCGTTTGGGTCTGCATGTCGCATGGCTTTATGCTCGAATAATTGCCTTTTTGATTCACGGGTTGGTGCTGTGGGAGCTGTGCATTTGGTGCGGTCTTTGTAGCGAACGTAGGTAGTAGGCCCCGAAAGGAGAACGACGCCTTGCTTCGCTGCGATTGTTGCGACGCTGCTTGCTGATAGATCTGTCGAACGGATAGCAGCCTTACTTGTCGTAGAATGTTGATGACAGCTCCTTGAGACAACTCTTCATAGTCGTCGGTGATGATCTCTCCGCAAGACTATCGAAGTTCAGTCTCGCGAAAGTAAATGAGTTTCAGAGCAGGAAAGGCTTACGCATGCAAATCTGATTGACGTGATATGCGGTCCAGAGTGGACCTCTTCACCCACTTTGTCTACTCTAGAAGAAGGAACACAGCTGGGCTCGCATGTAGTCTTACATGTATTGGGAGCAAATGATCTTGCCAATTGCAAGAACGCTCTGCTCGAGCATGCGAATGTCTCGAAAGACGCGACTTCACGCTGCTTTTCTGTCATATCCTCCTGAGAAGTCATGGATGATGCACAGCTGCGACTGGCATGTATGAGCGGGTAAAAATGCCAAGCCGGCACTTGTTGTGTCCATGCTGCATTGATTTCGGTTGAAAGTTTTGATAGCTTGTCCCGAGTGCTCTTGATCCCGGCACGATCTGAATCAGAGAGCATGTGAATTTTCGCCTCCCTTGCCAGGTCGGTAAGAAAAACATCCAAGAGCAAATCACCGTTGGAAGGAGATTTCCAACCCATTTCGGGCGGGTGTATATGTCTTATCACGATGTCGGCCATCTCGTCCTCGTAGTTGCGCGTATGTCTCGCGAAGTTCCTTACATTGTCTTTCAGCGCCTTATAGGCGGTTCCATCGAAAAGAAACTCCCGGATCTTGGAAAATGCCGGCATGAGGATAGGGTCCGCATCGTTTAAATCGATCAGCTGGAGTCGCTGCAACGACCCGAAAGCGTTCTTTTCGTCGACTAGATACGCTCCAAGAGCTGTAGTCTTTTCAACGTTGAAGTGTTCGTATATCTTAGACGAAAGATAACGTAGGCGACGTCGCAAGAATGCGCAAGTATGATGTTGCAGGGTGGAGTCAGCCTCGGAGCGCAAATCCCTCTCGAACGCACCTAGGAAGAAATGGATATCATCCACATTCATCTCAACTGTATCCGTTGTCTGAGAGCGAACCAATTTCTGCCAACTTAGTTGAGGGTCTTCCAACAGCACCTCAATAACCTCTGCAACAGTATCTTGCCCATCCGATGCGATGAAGGAAGTACATCTGCTTAGCGTAATCGAGGTCGAACCGACGCTCTCGCCGTCATCCGAGCTATCGTCTGATTTCGTGACATTGTCAACGATATCGGCAACCTCAGCACCGCGTTTGAGTTCGTAAGGTTCTGACCTCGGAATGGGATTCCCTCCATGTGATGAGCAGAGATATCCTACTAAGACCGTCTTCTCCTGAATACCGTGACCTCGCACGCCATGTTTTGCACAGGGATCTATCGGGTGCCTGTAGTATAAGCAACGACAATAGGTGTATCTTTCGATGACTTGGTAGCACATTTGAGATTGCGCTTGAGATGTAGGCCTTGGAATCTGCGTCGCATCTGTGTTGCCTTGGGAGGGAAGGCTGCGGGGTAAGTTGAAGTGTAAGCAGCCGCCTGCCCGACGAGATTGGTTGCTTCCTGGGTATCTTTAGCTTTAACCGAAGACGTCATGCCATGCTTCCCCCCATCCATTTCCCAGCACCATAGCCTCATGGACAGACATGTTGATACTACAAATATTTTCGCATTCATTATGACCAGCCTCTGCACGTTTCGTGACCAGAGAATGTGCAATCACATGTATACACTTACAAAGTCACCACGCCGGTACCTGCGCTCATAGCGGGACTCGCCACAGCGAAGCAGAATTTCGTGTGTGCCCGAATTGAGTTCGTGCTCATTGCCCATGCCAATCATGTACCGTGATTCACATCTCTCTTCCGTCACCCGTGAGCCTTCGTAGAGTCACGGTTATGTCGACGTAGTCAACTTCACTTAGTGACACTGTGAACGCAGTCATACGATTGCATGACCTGATTATCTTCAAGAATGACCATTCACATGAGGCTCATTCAAATATGCGGCCAGATACCCTACCTTATCCATCATTTGCCATCATACTATTTCGCTTGAAAAACTAATCTGGATACATTCCTTGATGCACAAGCTCACACTCAAGTAAACATGGGCCGTCCTGCGATACAGCTACACCCAAAAGCGCAAGCCTGGACCCGTACCAAAGGAAACGGTGCGGAAACTAAGAAATTCGAGGTCGAGAAGCGGAAAGACGTGCACAACGTTCCTGGGAAAGACAGACCGTCAAGTTACAAAGTAACAAGTCGCGGACCGCATCATCCTCTGCCTGAAACGCAGGTCCCGATTGCAAGGGCGCCTCCACCTGTAGTACACTTATCTAGCACAAGTCTAGCAAGCGCGGCACCAATTCATAGTCGAGAGAGGCCCTATGTTCGAGGTCTACCCGAGGTCTCTGTCGTATCTTACAACGCATATCCTCGAAGCAACATCAGTGAGGCCCCAAGCCATGCACCGGCAAGACCAAATCTTGCAACTTCGTCGCATACCCCGAGCGTCGCTCATAGTACTCATAATACCCACGCTGTGAGCGTAGTCAGCGATCTTAGGAGTCATGCGAGCACCAACAGCGTCGCTCAACCTAGCTTACCTGGAGAATCCCATCCACCTTCTCTGAGAGCTATCCCAATACCATCCTCAAATACGATTAGCTCTCGTACTCACAGCGCTGTGAGCACTGCCCCGAGGACGGCTTCCGAGGACTATCTGTCTTCGCCCGTGTCAAGAAACAGCTCTCGCGCACCGAGAGCTACATCCGCCGCTCCGAGTCACGTACCCGAGATTTACCCGTCTTTACCCCCCTCACGAGATAGCTCTTGCGTCGCTCAAAGCAGGGTACCCGAAAGCACGACGTCTGTGTCTGAGTCAAGACTTCTAACGTATCGCGCCCCAAGCGTTGTGACCGTCACATCAAGTACGATATCGGACCAGCACCCGCTTTTTCCTGCGTCAACTGCTTCAAGCGTGATACACAATTTGCAGCCGTCGCGTTCTCCGAGTGTCGCTAGTGTTGCCAGAAATACGGTATTGGAGGACCGTTGTGTGTTAGCCGCACCTGTATCTGGGAGTCCTGGTATCGCACCTAGTAGCGTCAGCGTCAAAAAAGAGTCGTCAGAATACCTGCAAGAGAGCCACTCGCGGGATCCCTCGCGAGCACCGTCCTTGCAGCCCCTATCTTCACGAGCGCCATCTTCGCGAGCTCCATCTTCGCGAACGTCTAGCGTAGCACCAAGCATTCGAAGCGAACATGTCAGCAGCACTGTCAGTGCCGCTCTACTCCGCGCCAATGAAGAGTACGCCAAATCTGTAATCAGCTGCGGTTCAAGCGAAGTGGAAAGCAGTGTGCGAAGCCGCAGGCCAAGTGTCGTCCATCGCGACGAAAATCATGCCGACCCAGTCCCCGAACGAGCCCCAAGTAACGCTGCAAGTACTAGGAGTACTCGCAAATCGGGTCGCAGTGAGCGAGATATGAGCATCGCGTCTACAGCCAGAAGTCATGCGCGCGAGCAAGACTACGAGCCGAGAATCCAAAGCCAGTCGATCTCGAAGCGAGCCTCGAGTATCAAACCTAGTCGGAGTGAGCGAGGCGGCAGCACCGCGTCGAAAGCCAGAAGTTATGTCGATGTTAATGAACATGAGTCCAGTAGCGAACGCGAGCCAACTTCGAGACGAGCGTCGAGTAAAGCAAGCAGTTCTAAGAGTAGTCGAAAAGCATCTCGTGATGACCGTGGTCGCAGTACTACATCTCGCACTGGAAGTGCTCAGCATGAACCAGCGGAGGTGACAGTAACTTACGATGAGCACGAAGACGCCAGGTCTGAAAGTCTACCTTACTCCGAACGTAGCAAGTCTGCCTCAACGCGTCGCAGCAGCTCGGTATCGAGCGTCGAAACCGTCCGACCACTTGCAGGCAAACACAACGCGCTGGTAGTGTACAATGACAACGCCCTTCATACCGCCAAAGCTTCGAAAGATGCTACGCGTCTCCGGTCATCCAGGCGCAAGAAGAAGCCCGACATCGATGTTCGTTCATATGTTGGCAGCGACAATGTGACCGTGGTTCTCCCGGACCCTTCGGAGGTCGGCGAAGCAGGGCCCGCATCTGGATCGCAAGATCAGCAGAAAAAGGAGCAGTATCGCGAGAAGTACCAAGAGTGGCAGCGGCAAGAGCAACAATTTCAGCAGAAATATCAGCAAAAACAACAGTACCCGCACCCGTACCCACAGCCGTACTCACAGCCTGACCCGCAGACATATATGCACACGTATCCGCCCCAGTATCGACCACAACAGCAAGCGCAATACCCTGCTTGCGGAACGCCAGTTGGATATCCGCAACATACAAACCATCAACATCCATTTCAGCAATACCCAGACCCGCGATATACACATCCACCGCCCACCGCTCAATCATACTATCCAAGTGCTGATGCAAGTTATCCGTCGCCGTACGTGACACCTACGCCTCAGTACGGAACGGGGTATGAGAAATTGGGCGAAGAACTTGAGCAAGGTCGGAGAAGTGGTCGTTTGCCTAAGACCCGGGATGAGCGACATGAGAAAGTGGGGCGGCCTCGGAGGACAACTCGCCTGGAGGAAGAGTACGACGATTCAGCGCTGGTATACGAAAAGGGCGACGGGGGTAAGTTCCCTGCGAAATGGTTTGATTGAAAGGCCTGATAGTATCGGGGTTGGGATGGTCGGAGGCTGGAGGTGGCGTATGGCTCGGCGTGGCGCAGTTTCGCAGAGCAGAGATCGGGATTGAGAAACGGGTGCTAGATCGCTCGGAGATGTAGAAGGTATAGATGATGCAGATACCTTAGTGGGTAGACTCATCGATGTGTACGTTACACAAGACTGAGGTATGAGTCACTTGACGTTAGTTATGCATTGCTTATCGTTCGATGTAGGATGAATATAATCTTGCCATCACGCAGTAGTTGGCCTTTCGAGTATTATGCCCTTGGAGATGTCAGGATATATCGCAGTGCCGTGAAATGCACACTGACCTGCTCATCGTCTCCGCTTTGACCAACGTCGACACATATGTGACCGAGCGTTACAGTGAAGGAGATAGCTTAACGGATGACTTGGAACCTGTCACGTATATGACTGCTGGCCTTCATGTCACATACGCGAACCTGCCTTGGAGGTTCTGACTGTGATCCTAGCATAGAACGCCTGTCGCATGGCCTGCCAATACCGTCAATAGCGGAATAATCAAATACCAACTTTTTGAATGCCCAATGTCACACACCGCCAGGGAAGAGAGCGGTGCACGCCCATCTATACCTGTAAATGCCACTATTGCATGCCCCATTCTTTATACAAATCAACACATACAAGCTCTAATTCGATATCCAGCAATCATCGAAACCACCCCCACTACTTTGATACTTCAACCGACCTGGGCATTACACCAATCACGAACCACACAATCGACAAGCAGATCTAGACTCCGGTGAAATAATGTCTACCGCGAGAGGAGGAGCTATAGAGAGGAGGCACGCAGAAGTCGCTCGTCTGGTAGCCCAGAACAAAGCATCCAAGACCTTCCACCGGAGGCCCAAATCGACAGAGGGTAGCATGATTTCGCAAGGCGCTATGAGCAAGACCGATGAAATGGCCAGGGAAGCCTATGAGCACCGGAGACACGAAATCCATGAGCAACGAGGACACGAAGCCCATGAGAGGCAGAGACACCGAACTGATGAGAGGCAAGAACAGCAAACAGATGAGAGGCAGAGGCACCAAGCCTACGAGAGGCAGAAACCGCAAGTCGAAAACAACCCGCGTCGCAACACCGATGAGAAGAAGAAAACCCAAGGGAAAGTCTTGATCAGCAAAGGCACTTTCCTGTTCTTCGGCGGTAAAACGGGCCCGAATCTAAAGGCCAGAAGTAAGACATTTGACGTGACGGGAGCAGTGATTGACAGGCCCAACTGGCGGCCCGGTCAATGATAGCCGATTTCCTTCTTGGTTCGTTCATGGGAAGGGTCCTTGTCGGAATTTAATTCTTGTACGCGATAGATGTAAGGTTTTGGGAACGTTTGGTGCACTGGTGTCACGTCAATAGCATCGGTAATAGATGGAATATCGTAGAGGTCTCTGACCTTGATAAATCATGGAAGTTGTCGCATCTTCACCGTTTCAGCCGTGGTCCATATAGTGCCACTGCGCTTCTCCGTGCCAAAGCACTCTTCCTCCACTCATCGACAATCCTGAACAAGGACTCTTCCTATCGAGAACAGCTTCGAGATCCCACAAGTGCGTCTTCTGCACATCATCGAATCCCTGTGTCTATAGTGTCAACAGCATGGGCTTCTTCAAACGACTCTTCGGGGGAAGTAGGACGCCGCCTCCCATTCACTTCGGTAAGGTATTCAGAACAGCCTACTAGTTCACTGCTAAATAAGCAGGCTCATATTCTACATACGGTGGATACGGTGGATACCCTGCATATGGAGGGTATCCCACATATGGAGGATATCCTGGATACGAAGAACCAAGACGCGGAAGGAACGCGTACGACTACGGTTACGATTCCGATGAGAGCCATGGCGGTTATCGATATAGTGCTGCTCAGCGACGATACCGCAACGGGTCAGGAAGACGTGGTAAGTGACATTTCCGTGAGCTGTTTCCGCGTCCAGTGTTGGATTGATACTTCCTCTTCCATTGTCCCGACAATCATCATGCCTCAGTATAAGATCGTTGTGGCTGTTTTCTTCTTCATGTACCCAACGCATTCTCACCAAGAACCATGGCACGAACGAAGAGATTTTGGGTACGCAAGCATGTCCCATCAATCTGGGAAGACTGGAGTAACAGTCGACGAGCTCATCAATTAGACCAGAGAGCGAGACACGCCAGGCCGCGCGAAGAGATGATGGGAATGCCAAATCGTACAATTTGCCATGTAGTAAGCAGAACCGATAGGAAAGAGCTGACCATGAGACAGACAACCCGGCCGGCGGTCCGCCAGGCTTCGTACCCGTTGGCAATAATAACAGGAACAATGCTAACGCCCCTGCACCGCAGCGTGCTCCTAACACACCGAACCAAGCACCACCAGCTCGGGGTCCGGGTGTTCAGGGCCAGGGCAATGCTCAACCGCCGCCACCGCCACCGCCGCAGCAACAGCAGCCCGAGTTCCTTCAGGTGCCCACTATGAACAACGCCCGCGGCCCACATCCCGCAGAGGTGGATCCTCATCTGCAGCCGGGAGGGCAGACCGAGTATGGTGAGCGGCCACGAGGGCAGGGCCGAAGCGAGTATGCTGACGCTGAACCCGCTGTTCCTGATGGCGGGCGGGGCGGAGGTGCGCCTGACAATGGACAGCCTCAGCACCCGTGGATGCCAGAGACACGGTTCTATAATCAGCAGCAGACGCGACGAAGAAGATGACGATGATGACGCAAGGTGAAATGAAGATAGAATGAAGAGGATGGGTGATGAGAGTGGAAGGCGCGCTGAGCGCTCAAGCTGGTATGATTCGCTATCTTTGTAGTATGCATCTCTATATGTCTTCTTCGAAAGACTGCAATGCATCATGAAGATTTACACTACAGCGCGCGTGGTGTGATGACAGTGACAAGCTTGGAGACTGAGTAGAAAGTGAGAGTGAAAGAAGGTTGGGCGGCGGCCACATGGGGGAGGTCTGGCCGCGGGCTTATCGATTAGGCCGCGCCCATCTCCAAAATTTCCAGCCAGCAGTCTGACGCCAATAACACCACCAAACAACGCCCACGATGCCGAAACGAAAGCGCGAGACGACCGCCGCCTCCGGGAACCTCCCTCCTCCCGTGATCACGAACCCCGCGAAACAAGCCAAGTACTGCCAGAAGCGCCTCGAAGATGCGCAAAAACCGCTCCTCCAAGCTCTGCGCCATGCTTCACAGCTCGAGCGCCAGAAGTACAGTCGCAGAAAGAAGTATGCTACCAAGAAGGGACAAAAAGAGGCAGTGTTTCGCTTGAACGCCGAGTACAATGTCCTCAAGGCGCTGAACTTGGAGCAGCTGGGCGACCAGCATTTGCGCAAAACTTTGTCACGGGTCAAAAGCTTGAAGGATGCGGAGCCACTACAGGAATACATCTCCGGCATCAGAGAAGGCAGCAAGGATACCAGCACACTCAATGTCACCGCGAGAATGTTCAAGGTCGTACAGGTGAAGAAGGCCGTGGATCAGGTTATCGAGGACCTGAAGGGCATACTTGGGGTGGACAAAGCCAAGGACAACGAAAAGGTGGAGGAGATTGCTAAGGAATATACCACAGAGGAGATGAAGAAGCACAAGGAAGAAAAGATGGCGAGGAAGGCGCAGAGGGCGAAGGCTGCCGACAAGGCCGACGTGGAGATGAAGGACGCGAGCGACGAGGCGGACGACCCGTACATGGCCTTCAGCGCGCGGATAGCCGAGCCATCCTCAGGGGAAGAAGATGACGAGGGCTCGGTGTCCGGCGATGAGCGACCGCCTAGTATCGCCGATAGCGAAAGCGAACACGACCCTGACGCTGATCTGGAAGCTGCGAGCGACAGCGATGACGAAGCGGAGGAAGTCGCACAACCAGACAACACCAGTGATGAAGAGGACGAGGACAGCGATACTGTAGCGATCTCGAGATCAGGAGCCCCTGCCTCCGACGATTCTGCCGATTCAGCCTCAGATTCAGACTCTTCCTCCTCCGAAGCCGCCATACCCACAAAGAAGACCAAAACCAAAGCCGCCCTCGAAAAGCCCACCTCCTCCGCCTTCCTCCCCGCCCTCAGCCACGCCGCCTACTTCTCCGGCTCCGAATCCGAAGCCTCAGACCTAGACGCCGACAACGCACCTCGCAAGAACCGTCGCGGCCAGCGCGCACGCCAAAAGATCGCCGAAGCGAAATTCGGCGCCAAAGCCAAACATCTCGAGAAACAACAGCAGAATGTCAAATTCGACCCCAAACGAGGCGCCGTTGCCGGTGATGACAAGCGACAAAGACGGGGCAAGCCGCTGGGTGGTCGGGGCGTGCAGCAGAGTGGAAGCAATGCGGAGCCGTTGGGCAAGAAAGATGATAAGAAGGATAGGAAGATGGGGCTGGGTGTTAAGAGGGATGATAAGGGTGAATTGCATCCTAGTTGGCAGGCAGCGAAGTTGGCGAAGGAGAGCAAGAAGTTGAAGATTGATCTTGGGGGTA
>Ga0265797_10007048_pt1 | contig 15575 bp, 14 predicted proteins | sample P2T30metagenome_FD_192433 | JGI IMG/M metagenome (GOLD analysis project Ga0265797, IMG submission 192433) | Plant litter microbial communities from East Loma Ridge, Irvine, California - P2 T30 | ecosystem: Environmental > Terrestrial > Plant litter > Unclassified | place: USA: California... | reverse complement strand
CCATGGTGCTGGTGGTGCGCCGCATGGCGGGGCAAGGGTGAACCGGCGATGACGATCCGGCGCATCCTCAGCGTGGCTCTGGACAGCGACCAGGACGTGGTGCTGGTGCGCCAGCGCGCGCGCCAGGTGTCGGCGCTGCTGGGCTTTTCGCAGCAGGACCAGGTGCGCATCGGCACGGCAGTGTCGGAAGTGGCGCGCGGGGCCAGCCACCAGGGCGCCGGTGGCCGGGTCCAGTTCCAGCTGCGTGAAGAGGGCGCGCGCCAGCACCTCGAAGTGGTGGTGGGCGCCGGCAGCGGCGGCAACGGGCGCACGCCGGATGTCTCGACCGGAGAAATGGGCACCGAATCGCTGCGCGAAGTGGCGATCGTCACCGCGCACCGCCTGATGGACGCCTGCGAAGTCGATCCCGGCGCCAGCGGCGCCGCCACCGTCACGGTACGCAAGGCGCTGCCGGCGCATCTGCACGTGGCGCCGGCCCAACTGGCCGAGATCGGCGCGCGCCTGGCCGACAGTCCGGTGTCGAACGCGGTGCACGAACTCGAACTGCAGAACCAGGAACTGCTGTCGACGCTGGCAGAATTGCGCGAGCGCCAGGACGACCTGCTCTCGCTCACACGCGAGCTCGAGGACACCAACCGCGGCATCGTGGCGCTGTACGCCGAGATCGAGGACAAGGCCGAGCGCTTGCGCCGCGCCGACGAGATGAAGTCGCGCTTCCTGTCCAATACCAGCCATGAACTGCGCACCCCGCTGTCGTCGATCCGCGCGCTGGCCCAGCTGCTGCTGGACCGCATGGACGGCGACCTGACCGACGAGCAGGAGCGCCAGGTGCGCTTCATCGCCAGCGCCGCCAACGATCTGTCCGAGCTGGTGAACGACCTGCTCGACCTGGCCAAGATCGAATCGGGCCGGGTCGACACCCATCTCGAACCGGTGGTGGTGGAACACCTGTTCCGCGCGCTCAAGGGCATGCTGCGCCCGCTGGTCGACGAGGCGCGCGTGGAACTGGTGTTCGAGCCGTCCGGCATCGACCAGCCGTTCTTTTCGGACGAAGGCAAGGTCTCGCAGATCCTGCGCAATTTCATCTCGAACGCGCTCAAGTTCACCGAGCAGGGTTCGGTGATCGTGTTTGCCGCGCACGACCCCGAGGCCGACACCATCACGTTCGCGGTGGCCGACACCGGGATCGGCATCGGCCAGGAGAATCTGCAGCTGATCTTCGAAGAATTCAGCCAGATCGAGCATCCGCTGCAACGCCGCAGCAAGGGCACCGGGCTTGGCCTGCCGCTGTGCCGCAAGCTGGCCGAGCTGCTCGGCGGCCGGGTCGACGTGTCGAGCACGATCGGCATCGGTTCGACTTTTACCCTGACTTTGCCGCGCACACCGGGTCTGTCGCGCACACCGCCGCCGGCCACGCCGGCCCCTGATGGAACAGAATCATGAAAAACTTCCCGATGCGCATCCTCAACGTTGACGACAACGACGGCGCGCGTTACGCCAAGACGCGCATCCTGCAAAGCGCCGGCTTCGACGTCGTCGAAGCGGCCAACGGCACCGACGCGCTCGACATCGTCAAGCGCCTGCGCCCGGCGCTGGTGCTGCTGGACGTGAAGCTGCCCGATATTAACGGGATCGAGGTGTGCCGCCGCATCAAGGCCGAATCCGACAGCAGCAGTGTGCTGGTGCTGCAAACCTCGGCCGCGCTGACCGGTCGCGCCGACAAGATCCGCGGCCTGGAGGGCGGCGCCGACAACTACCTGGCGGCGCCGATCGAAGCCGATGAACTGATCGCCAACGTCAATGCGCTGCTGCGCATGCGCCTGATCCAGGACGACCTGCGCGACAGCGAAGAGCGCTTTCGCCAGCTGACCGACAATATCGACGACGTGTTCTGGATGTTCTCGGTGCCGGGGCGCGAGCTGGTGTATGTCAGCCCGGCCTACGCCGCCATCTGGGGCCGCAGCGACGCGGCGCTGCGCGCCAATCCGGGCGACTGGCTCGACGCCGTGCACCCTGACGACCGCGCCCACGTGGGCGCGCAGTGGGAACGGCTGGCCGACCAGGCCCACTACGATGAAGAGTTCCGCATCAACGCCGCCGACGGCCAGGTGCGCTGGGTGCGCGACCGCCTGTTCCCGGTGCGCGACACGCGCGGCGACGTGTACCGGGTGGCGCGCGTGACCAGCGACATCTCGGGGCGCAAGGAAATGGAAGCGTTGCTGCGCGCCGCCGACAGCAACAAGAACCAGTTCCTGGCCACGCTGGCGCACGAACTGCGCAATCCCCTGAGCCCGATCCGCAACGCCGCCGCCTTGCTCGGCGCAAGCGGCGAGGGCGCGTTTGAACGCCAGGCGCGCGCGCGCGAAGTCATCACGCGCCAGGTCGACCATCTGGCGCACCTGGTCGACGATCTGCTCGACGTGGCGCGCATCTCGGAAGGCAAGATCGTGCTGCGCAACGAAGAGGTCGACCTCAAGAGCGTGATCCAGCAGGCGATCGAAACGGCGTCGCCGCTGATCGCGGCGCGCGCGCATGCACTCGACGTGGTGCAACCGCCGGAATCGATCTGCGTGCTGGGCGACCCGGTGCGCCTGGCGCAATCGGTCGGCAACCTGCTGCACAATGCCGCCAAGTTCACGCCGACCGGCGGCGCGATCGTGCTGACGGTGGCGCTGGTCGATGGGCGCGTGCATATTTCGGTGCGCGACAACGGCATCGGTATCGCCGCCGAAAACGTGCCGCGCATTTTCGACATGTTCGCCCAGATCGGCGCGCCACCCGACCGCGCCCAGGAAGGCCTGGGCATCGGCCTGTCGCTGGTGTCGTACCTGCTCGAACTGCATGGCGGCCACCTGAGCGCCGAGAGCGGCGGCATCGGCCATGGCAGCACCTTCACGGTCGACCTGCCGCTGCTGCGGGTAGGCGCGCCGTCCCAGCCTGTGGTCGAACCCACGGCGCTGCCCGAGTCGTCAGGCGGCATGCGCGTGCTGCTGGTCGACGACAATATCGACGCCATGGAGATGATGGGCTTCCTGCTGACCGAAATGGGTTATGAAGCGCGCACCACCGATGACGCCAGCGAAATCGAGGCCATCGCGCTCAGCCACCGGCCGCAGGTGATCGTGCTCGATATCGGCTTGCCCGGCGTGGACGGCTACGAAGTGGCGCGGCGCCTGAAGGCGAATCCGCAGCTGTCGCATATCCGGCTGGTGGCGCATACCGGGTATGGCTCGCCCGAGGACCGCAAGCGCGCCATCGAGGCGGGATTCAATGCGCACCTGGTCAAGCCGGCCGAGTTGTCGGACCTCGAGAAGGCGCTGCGCGGGGATTGAGGTCGCCGGCCACTGAACCGTCATTCGCGCGCGCGAAGGACGGTCTTGAAGGGGCCGGTGAATAGCACCTGTCCTGCTACGCCAGCAACGCAACTGCCTTTACCTGCGCCCACAGTTCGCGGCCCGGTTCGATCCCCAGTTCACGCCGCGAGCGCTCGGTGATGCGCGCCAGCAGCGCCGTGGCGCCGAGCTGCAGCCGCACCAGCACCTGACCCGGCGCGCCGCCGGGGCCCAGCGCTTGCACCGTCGCCGGCAGGATATTGGTGATGCTGCTGGCGCGCGGCTGCTCCAGCGCCAGGCTGACGTCGCGCGCGTGGATGCGGCAGCGGATGCGGCTGCCGACAATTGCATCGCGCCGGGCCACCAGCAGCGTCCCACCGGGGAAAGCCAGGTGCGTCAGGCCGTCGGCGTCGTGGCCGTTGACCAGCGTTTCGATCATTACCCCGGCATCGTCCTCGAAACTGCCGGCGATGTCGAGCCGCGCCAGCGTCTCGGCCAGTGCGCCGCTGGCCTGCACCCGTCCCGCATCGAGCAGCACCAGGTGGTCGGCCAGGCGCGCCACTTCGTCGGCCGAGTGGCTGACGTAGACCACCGGCAGCGCCAGCTGGTCGTGCATGCGTTCGAGGTAGGGCAGGATCTCGAGTTTGCGTTTCAGGTCAAGTGCCGCCAGCGGTTCGTCCATCAAGAGCAGGCGCGGCGACGACAGCAGGGTGCGCGCGATCGCCACGCGCTGGCGTTCGCCGCCGGACAAGGTGGCCGGCCGCGCGTCGAGCAGATGGCCGATGCCGAGCAGTTCGGTCACCGGCGCCAGCTCGAAACGGCGTTCGGCTGCGCTTGCACGGTTGCGGCCGAAGTCCAGGTTGGCGCGCACGCTGAGATGCTCGAACAGGCTCGGTTCCTGGAACACGTAGCCGACGCCGCGCCGGTGGGTCGGCACGAACACCTTGTGCGCGTCGTCCTGCCACACCTGATTGCCGATCGCCACATACGCGCCGGGCGCCCGTTCCAGGCCCGCCAGCACCCGCAGCAGCGTCGTCTTGCCCGAGCCGGAATGGCCGAACAGGGCGCTCACGCCGCGGTTCGGCAGCGTCAGGTCGACGTCGAGACTGAAGCTGGCGCGTTCGATGCGTACGCGGGTGCGGATGGTGGTCATCGATTGGTCCCCCGCATCGATTGCGGATACAGCGTGTACAACGACAGCAGCACCACGAAACTGAACACCAGCATGCCGCCGGCCAGCCAGTGGGCCTGGGCGTATTCCATCGCTTCCACATGGTCATAGATCTGGGTCGAGACCACGCGCGTGCGCTCCGGGATGTTGCCGCCGATCATCAGCACCACGCCGAACTCGCCGACCGTGTGCGCGAAGCCGAGGATGGCGCCAGTCACAAAACCCGGCCGCGCCAGCGGCACCACCACCGACCAGAAGGTGTCCCACGGACTGGCGCGCAGCGTGGCCGCCACTTCCAGTGGGCGTGGGCCGATCGCCTCGAAGGCGTTCTGCAGCGGCTGCACCACGAACGGCAGCGAATAGAACACCGAGGCGATCACCAGGCCGCTGAAGGTAAAGGCCAGCGTGCCGATGCCGAGTGCGCCGGTCAGGCGGCCGAGCGGGCCGTCCGGCCCCATCGCCAGCAGCAGGTAGAAGCCGATCACGGTCGGCGGCAACACCAGCGGCAGCGCCACCAGCGCCCCGACTACGCGTTTCATCGGCGAGCGGGTGCGCGTCAGCCACCAGGCCAGCGGGGTGCCCACCAGCAGCAGCAGCAGGGTGACGACCGAGGCCAGTTTCAGGGTCAGCCAGAGCGCGGCCAGGTCGGACGAATCGAGCGCCATCAAGCGAATCTCATGCCTCGTAGCCGAAGCTGCGGATCACCGCCCTGGCCTGGTCGCTGCGCAGGTACTGCAGCAGCGCCTGCGCAGCCGGGTTGGCGCGGCCCCTGGTCAGCAGCGCCGCGTCCTGACGGATCGGCGCGTGCATGGCCGCGGGAACGATCCAGCCCGAGCCCGAGGTGAACTTGCCGTCGCGCCAGACCTGCGACTGCGCCACGAAGCCCAGTTCGGCGTTGCCGGTGCTGGCGAACTGCCAGGCTTGCGCGATGTTCTCGCCCTGCACGATGCGCGCTTGCAGCTTGTCGCGCAGGCCGAGACGCTCGAGGGTGGCGAGCGCAGCCGCGCCATACGGCGCGGTTCTTGGATTGGCGAGCGCCAGGTGCCTGAAGGCGCCCGTGCCCAACACCTTGCCGCCGGCGTCGACCACGCCTTCCCGGGCCGACCATAGGGCCAGGCGACCGACCGCGTAGGTAAAGCGCGAGCCGGCCACCGCCTGGCCTTCGCGTTCGAGCCTGGCCGGGGTCTCGGCGTCGGCCGCGAGCAGCACTTCGAACGGCGCGCCGTTGCGGATCTGCGCATAGAACTTGCCGGTGGCGCCGCTGGACAGGATCGCCTTGTGGCCGGTGGCGCGCTGGAAATCGACTGCCAGCTTGTCCATCGGCCCCGCGAAGTTGGCGGCGACCGCGACCTGGACCTGGCCGGCGTGGGCGGCGCCGCAACAGGCAAGGATGGCGCACAGGCCGGCAAGACGTTTCATGTTTTCTCCAAAAGGCGCTATGCTCGGGCTGATCAATCGAGCGCTATAAAGGCGAGTATATAACGATTCTCTAGCTGAGAGGCAACGCGACAGATGGACAGGGCAGAGCAGGGCATCGCGCTTGGCGGCGCGCTATGGATGACGGTCGGCGGCGAGAACCTGGGCGGTGCCAACCGGGTCGAACTGCTGGGTGCGATCGCGCAGCTGGGCTCGATCACGGGCGCGGCCAAGGCCGTGGGGCTGAGCTACAAGGCGGCGTGGGATGCAATCGACACCATGAACAACCTGGCCGGCGAGCCACTGGTGGAACGCGTTGCCGGCGGCAAGGGCGGCGGCGGCACCCGCCTCACGCCGCGTGGCGTGCAGCTGGTCAACAACTTCAGGATGATCGAACAGGTACACAATGACTTTCTCGAACGACTCAATCGCCAGACCGCCGGCGCGCCGGCCGCGCTGGCCGACGACCTGGCGCTGTTCTCGCGCTTCAAAATGAGGACCAGCGCCCGCAACCAGTTCTTCGGCAGCGTCACGCGCGTCGAGCGCGGCGCCGTGAATGACGAAGTACTGCTCGAGATCGCCGGCGGCCAGAGCATCGCGGCCATCGTCACGCGCGAAAGCTGCGAGAGCCTCGCCCTGGCGCCCGGGCGGCAGGCGTTTGCGCTGATCAAGTCGTCGTCGGTGATCGTGATGGTGGACGCCGGCGGCGCGCGGCTGTCGGCGCGCAACCAGTTACAGGGCAGCGTCACGCGCGTGATGCGCGGCGCCGTCAATTCGGAAGTGGTGATTGCACTGCCCGGCGGCGGCAGCGTGGCCGCCACCATCACCAACGACAGCGCCGCCGCGCTCGGCCTGGCCGAAGGCGCGGCGGCGACGGCGCTGTTCAAGGCGTCGAGCGTGATTCTGGGCGTGCCTGACTGAGTTCGTGCGCCGCGCGAATGTCAACGCTGCGCCATTGCGCAAGCGACGGCAGCGGTATCAGAATGATTGCGCCGATTCTTCCTGCGCCGGCAGCAGGCGCGGCGGCGGGCTGCAGCGGCACAGGCACAGGTCGCCGCTGAGGGCAAGCTGGCGTCCGTTGTCGCGTGCGCCGTCGCGCGCGGCATCGAGGGCGATGACACCATTCGAGTGACAGGCTTCGCACCAGACCGTGTCGGCTTCAAGGGCGGCGCGGATGCCGTTGATCGACAGCAGCGCGCTGGCGGAGCTGACCCGGCCGCCGGCGCTGGTCGCTGCGCCGAGGGTGATGTATGAGCGACGTGGCATTGTGGTCTCGACAGAAGCAAAAGCTCAGCTTAGGCAGCCATCCCGCGTGGGGCGTTGATCGGAGACAGGCGAGCGGCCCGGACGCCTGCTCGCCAAAACATCGCTTCCGCGAAGTTGAGAACGGCGCCCCGCGACGGTGAAAAAGGTCACCCAAAAAGCTAAAACCGTCACCCTCGCGCAGGCGGGGTGACGGTTTTTAGAGTAGGTAAAGAAAGAACTTCACCTGAACGAACGCCACGTGAACGAACGCCGCTTACTTCTCCAGCACCGTGAATTCACCATACGGCTTGAGCTGTTCATCGAGCTTCGACGGATCGCCCACCACGATGATCGACTGGCGCTCTGGTGCGAAGTATTTCTTCGCCACCGTGCGTACCTGCTCTGGCGTCACCTTCCGGATCAAGGGCACGTACTGGCCCAGGAACTCGGGCGGCAGGCCGACCAGCCAGTTGCTTGCCAGCGTCGCGGCCACCGAGCGTTGCAGCTGATTGCTCAGCAGGTAGCCGCCCGCCACGTAGCGCTTGTTCATGTCCATTTCTTTGGACGAGGCGAGCTGGTTGCCGATGCGCTTGTATTCGCTGAAGTATTCGTTCAGCGCCGCGCCGGTGACTTCGTTGCGCACGTCGGCGCCACCCACGATCATGCCGCCCGCCCGGCTCATGCGGGCGCCGGCCGAGGCGCCGTAGGTGTAGCCCTTTTCTTCGCGCAGGTTGGTGTTGATGCGGCTCGAGAAACCGCCGCCCAGGATGGTGCTGGCCAGGCGCAGCGGGATCTGGTCGTCGGCGCTGGCGGCAATGCCGGGGCTGCCCAGGCGCAGCGTCGACTGCACGCTGCCTTCGCGCTTGAGCACGATGCGCGCCGGCTTGGCGGCCGTGGCCGCTGCAGGGGTCTCGGGCAGGGCGGGGCCACTGGCCTTCCAGTCGCCGAAGGCGGCCTGCGCCAGCTTCATCGCTTCGCTTTCGCTGATGCGGCCGGTGACCACCAGCAGCGCGCGCTCGGGACGGAAGCGTTTGGCGTGCTCGGCGCGCAGCAGCGCCGCATCCACCGCATTGATCGATGCCACGGTCGGGTCGGTGTGGCCATACGGATGGTCGGCATACACCGCGGCCTTGATCGCGCGTTCGGCGCGGAAGGTGGGCTGGGTCTCGGACACGCGCAGCGCCTGCAGCGCGTTGGCCTTGGCCAGCGTGACCTCGTTTTCAGGGAACGATGGCGTGCGTGCGATCTCGGCCAGCAGATTGATCATGCCGGACGCATGCGAAGCGAGCGCGTTGGCCGACAGCACGATGCCGTCGGCGGCCGGGCTGGCGCCGACTTCGCCGCCCATGGCCTGGGCTGCTTCGGCGATCGCGCGCGAGTCGCGCTTGGCCGTGCCTTCGTTGAGCATTCCGGCCAGCATCGCGGCGAAGCCGGACTGGCCCGGGCTGTCGGCGCCGAAGCCGGCGCCGCGCAGGGCCAGCACGTAGTCGACGCGCGGCAAACCCTGGCGCGGCACCACCCATACGGTCAGGCCGTTGGACAGCGTTTGCTTGGCGATCTTGGGCGCCGGAATCGTTGCTTCCTTGCCGAAGGCGGGCATGCCGGCCGGGGTCTTGGCATCGGCGGCGGCGTGGGTGGCCAGCGGGACCAGGGCCAGGGCCAGCGAAATGGCTGTTGCGAGCATCAGTTTTTTCATCGATGCGCTCCTTTATTTGGTGGCGCCGGCTGGCGCAGGGGTGGCGGCGCCTTTGTCGGCGGCGAGCATGGCGGCCGGCTTGCGGTCGATCACGGTGCGGTTGGTCGGCACGATATACGTCTTCACCACGCGCTGCAGGTCGGCGCCGGTGACGCCTTCGATCCAGCCCGGGATCTTGTTGACCACGTTGGCGTCGCCCCACAGGGTCTGCATGCGGGCCATGGTGTCTGCGCGGTTGACGAAACTTTCGAGCTTGTTGTTCCAGTCGGCCAGCATGCGCGTTTTGACGCGCCTCAGGGTCGCTTCATCGACGCCGTCCCTGGCGATCTTTGCGATCTCTTCGTCCATCGCCTTGAGGATGGCGTCGGCGCTGCTGTCCGGCTTGTAGAGTGCGAACACCGTCATCAGGGTGGGGCCGTTGTATTCCCACGGGCTGGTCAGGCCGAACATGGTGTCGACATTGAGGGCGATCTCGCGTCCCTTGACCAGGCCCTGGTAGAACAGCGAGGCGTCGCCGCCGCCGAGCAGCTCGGCCAGCACGGCGATCGGCGCCTGGTCACGGCTGCCGCGTTCCGGTACTTTCCAGGCCGCAGCGATGGCCGGCACCTGGGCCAGGGCGTCGCTTTGCACGATGCGTTTCTCGGCCGTGTTGAGCGGCTCGGAGAAGTCGGTCGGCTTGGGCGTCGGGCGCGCCGGGATGCCACCGAAATATTTCTGCGCCAGCGCGAAGCCTTGCTGCGGCGTGATGTCGCCGGCCAGCGCCAGTACGGCATTGTTGGGGCCGTAGTAGTCGCGGTGGAAGGCGCGCACATCGTCGAGGCTGGCGTTTTCGAGGTCTTCGAAGCTGCCGTAGCCGTCGTGGTTGTTTTCCCATTTCTGGAACGCCTGCTGGCTGATGTCGATCCACATGAAGCCGCCGTAAGGCTGGTTCTTGACGTTGACGCGAATCTCTTCTTTCACAACATCTTGCTGGTTCTTGAGTGTGGCGGCGCTGAAGTCGAGCGTTTTCATGCGGTCCGCTTCGAGCCACAGGATCGGCTCGAGCGCGGTGCTCGGCGCGGTCTCGATGTAGTTGGTGAAGTCGGGCCGGGTCGAGCCGTTGTTCCAGCCGCCGCCCGAGGTGATGGTGGTGTCGAACACGCCTTTCGGCGCGTTCGGCGTGCCCTGGAACATCAGGTGTTCGAACAGGTGGGCGAAGCCGGTGCGGTTGCGCGGCTCGAGGCGCATGCCGACGTGGTACACCACCGACACGCCGACGGTGGGCGAGCTGCGGTCTTGCGAGACGATCACGGTCAGGCCGTTGTCGAGCTTCTTGACGTTGACCGGCAGGCTCCACAGGTCGGTTGAGGCCGACGGTGCGGCCAGGGCCGCCATCGACAGGGAAAGCCCGGCCAGCAGGGCAGGGAGTTGGCGCATGCGCATGGAGTCCTCTTGGATGAAATCTGAACGGTGAGGGCGGCGGCCCGGTGGCCGCCGGCGGATCATCTTAGCGCACCGGCATGCCGACAAGACATCTTTTTGATATGCATATGCTTGCGCTGTCGGCTGTCATCCACGCTGTCATGAAGGTTGCATATGCAGGCCGGATAGACGGGTCATCCAGCTGCGCTGTCGGCAATCCAGGCAGCGATTCGTGCAGTTCGTCGCATGCCGCTGGGAGCGTGCCGGATGCGTCCCTATAGTTGCCGCAATTGTCAGTCCAGCAAATTGTTTAGAGAGAATAATTTTGCTGGAGCGCTGCCGCGCTTGCTGGTAGTGTATTGCGGCAAACCAGAAGAATAACCGGAGGAATACATGCATCACATGGTCAGGTTTGGCGCCGCGGCTGCCCTGTTGGGCGTGGTTGTCGCCGGCTGCGCGCAGGCCGCGGAGTCCGTCACCGAGACGCGCCCGATCGATGCGCGCGTGGTGCGCGTCAAGCTCGATGGCGTGGTCGACCTGCGCATCCGCCAGGGCAGCAACGCCAGGCTGGTGCTGACCGGCGACGCACGCCTGCTCGGCAAGACCAGCACCCGGCAGCGCGGCGACACCTTGAACATCGACACCGACAGCGGCTCGGGCGGCATGAGCTTGAGCCGCGGCGAAGGCTTGACGGCCGAATTGGTGCTGCCCGAGCTGCGTGAAGTCTCGTCCGAAAGCCTCGGCGCGACAGTGGTCAGCGGCTTCGCTGGCGAGCGCATCGACATCAAGCTCGACGGCGCCGGCTCGATGAGCGTGACCTCGGCCTACCGCTTCATCTCGGCCAGCCTGGGCGGCGTCGGCAGCCTGAAGGTGAATGGCGTGGACAGCGAAGCGATCGAACTGAACCTGAACGGCGCCGGCTACGTCACACTGTCCGGACGCAGCAAGTCGCTGCGCGCCGAGCTCGGTGGACTGGGCAGTCTCGATGCGCGTCAGTGCGCGGTGGAGTCGGTGGTGCTCGAACTGTCGGGCCTGGGCAATGCCAGCGTCAACGCCAGCAACAGCGCCAGCCTGGTGCTATCCGGGATGGGTTCGGTAACGGTGTTCGGCAAGCCAGCCAACCGCAAGGTGGTGCTCGATGGGCTGGGCAAGGTCACATGGCGCTAACTGCCTACCTGCACGAGACATGAAAAAATCCTATTTGACGATTGCCCTCGCGCTGGTCCTGCAATGTGCCTGGCCAGCCGACGCCAGCGCCGGTTTCGCGGAAGGGGCGAGCGCCTATAACGCGCGCAACTATGCGCTGGCGCTGAAAGAAGTCGCCCCGCTTGCCAGGCAAGGCAACGCCGACGCCCAGCACCTGATGGGCCTGATGTATTACATGGGGCGCGGCGTCACGCGCGACTACAAGCAGGCATTCGGCTGGCACCAGAAGGCGGCGCTGCAGGGCAAGGCCGATGCGCAGTATGTGGTCGGCGCCATGTATTACACCGGCAACGCGGTGCCGCAAGACCAGAAGCACGCCGTCACCTGGTTTCGCAAGGCGGCCGAGCAGGGCCACGCCGAAGCCCAGCACGCGCTGGGGCTGATGTACCGCTATCACGTGGCCGGCTTGCCGCAAGACACGGTGCTGGCCTATATGCTGTGGAATCTGGCGGCCGCCGGCGGCAACCGCAACGCCGCCGATCAGCGCGCCGCCATCGCCAAGCGCATGACGCAAGAACAGATCGAAGAAGCGCAGGCACTGTCGCGTACCTGGAAGCCGGGGACCGCGTTGCCGACGGCGTCGCGCACCGGGGGCGAAGGTTGATTGCCCTGTTGCGGCCGCATGCTAACTTCATCGAGAATTTGCGCTGCGTCAATCTTATTGGCCGAAGTGCGAACTAGCGAACTGAAACGTCGCGAACGAGCGTTCAGTATGGCTATGTTCATACCGCACGGAGGCTGACATGGCAACAGTACGACTTTCATTGGCAACCCGGGTCCCGGCCTCGACCCAGGAAGTCTGGACCTGGTCGACCTCGATCCGCGGCATCAAGTCCGAGATGTGGCCCATCCTGAAGATTACCTTTCCCAAGGAAATGACACACATCGGCAAGGAAACCACGCTCGGCAAGCCGCTGTGCCGTTGCCAGTTCCTGCTGCTGGGCCTGTTCCCGATCGATATGTCGAAGCTGACCTTCGTCGAGATCGAGCCGGGCCACCGCTTTGTCGAGCAGTCGCCCCTGCTGTCGATGCGGTCCTGGCGCCACGAGCGCGTGGTGACGCCGTCCGGCGATGGCGCCTGCGTCACCGACAACCTCGAATTCTCGCCGCGCTTCGCCGCGCCGGTTGTCGGCTGGTTCGTCAAATTGTTCTTCGAGCACCGCCACAAGGTGCTCTCGCGCAGCCTGGGCAAGTAACAGGTCAAGGCGACCTGGACGCCGTCGTGAATACGCCCCATGCAGACTGTGTAGAGCGGTTCGGCCCGCCGCCGTGGTAGGCTTCGCCTTTGCATGTGCATTTTGTCTGATTCGCCCGCGCCGCTTGCAGCGTGCGGGCCGCCATTTGGAGCTTGTATGTTGATTGCCACTCACGGCGGCAAATTCCACGCGGATGACGCGTGGGCGGTCGCCGTCCTGAAGGTGCTGTTCCCCGAGGCTGACCTGATCCGTACGCGCGACATGGCGCGTATCGAAGGCGCCGATTTCGCGATCGACGTCGGCGGCGTCTGGGATCCGGCCACGGGCCGCTTTGATCACCACCAGAAAGAATTCGACGGCGCGCGCGCCTCCGGCGTGCCCTACGCCAGCGCCGGCCTGGTGTGGAAAGAGTATGGCGCGCGCTGCGTTGCCGCACTCGCCGAACGCCTGACCGGCCAGCAGGTCGCGGACGAGACCGCGCAGCAGATCGCCTATGCGATCGACGCCGACGTGGTGCAATACCTCGATTTGTCGGACGTCGGCGTGGCGCGCAGCGCGCCCGGCAGCTACGGCCTGTCGGCGGTGGTGTCGGGCTTCAATCTGGGCTGGCTCGACGAGCAGCGCCTGGGTTCGGGCGAGGCGGTCGAAGCGCAGCGCATGACGCAGTTTCTGCGCGCGGTAGAGTTCCTTACCGACATCATGGGCAATGCCGTCAAGTACCGGGTGGGCGCGATCCTGGCGGTGAGCCAGGTGCGCAGCGCCGAAGCGCTCGAAGACGGGCGCGTGCTGTTCCTGAAAAATGCCGCGCTGCCATGGAGCAGTGTGGTGCGCAAGGAAATGCCGAAGGTGCTGTTCGTGATCAGTTACAGCATCCTCGAAAATCGCCACATCCTGCACACGGTGTCGGTCGACGCCGAAAGCTTCGATGCGCGCGCCGACTTGCCGGCCAGCTGGGCCGGCCTGCGCGACGCCGACCTGGCGGCGGTGACCGGGGTCCCTGACGCCGTGTTCTGCCACACCGGCCGCTTCATCGCGGCAGCCCGTTCCTACGACGGCATTCGCAGCATGGCGCGCCAGGCGCTCGATGCGGTCGATGCCGAGCTGCGTCAAGCGCTCTGAAAGGGGCGTGGCCGGGATGGCGCACAAACCGTCCTCGCCGCCACACACATCGCGCGACTCCCGTACAATTGCGGTTTTGGTAACACACGGGAGCATCGCATGCGCGCCATCGAAATCACCCAGCCGGGGAAACCCGACGTCCTGCAACTGTGCGAACGGCCACAGCCGGTCTTGAAGAGCGGCGAAGTCCTGATCCGGGTGCACGCTGCCGGCATCAATCGCCCCGACGTGCTGCAGCGCCAGGGCCACTACCCGGTGCCGCCCGGTGCCTCCGACCTGCCGGGCCTCGAAGTGGCCGGCGAGATCGTCGACGGCGACCTGCAAGGCAGCCGCTTCAAGCAGGGCGACATGGTGTGCGCGCTGGTGCAGGGCGGCGGCTATGCCGAATACTGCGCCGCGCCAATCGAACAATGCCTGCCCATCCCCGAAGGCTTGAGCCCGCTCGAAGCGGCGACCCTGCCTGAAACCTATTTCACCGTGTGGAGCAACGTCTTTGACCGCGCGCGCCTGGCGCCCGGCGAGAGCCTGCTGGTGCAGGGCGGCAGCTCGGGCATTGGCGTGACCGCTATCCAGCTCGCTACCGCACTCGGCCACCGCGTGTTCGCCACCGCCGGCAGCGACGACAAATGTCGCGCGGTCGAGGCGCTGGGCGCCGAACGCGGCATCAACTACCGCAACCAAGACTTCGCCGCCGTGATCAAGGAACTCACCGGCGGCAAAGGTGTCAATGTCATTCTGGATATGGTCGCCGGCGACTATGTGGCGCGCGAGATCGATTGCCTGGCCGACGACGGGCGCCTGGTGATCATCGCGCTGCTGGGCGGCGCCAAGGCCAACCTGGACATGGGGCAGGTATTGCGCCGTCGCCTCACCATCACCGGCTCGACCCTGCGTCCGCGTCCGGTGGCGTTCAAGGCGGCGATTGCGCACCAGTTGCGCGAGCACGCGTGGCCGCTGTTCGCCGAAGGCAAAATCAAGCCTGTGATCCACAGCACCTTCCCGCTGGCGCAGGCCGCCGACGCGCATGCGCTGATGGAATCGAGCTCGCACGTTGGCAAGATCGTCTTGCGTGTGGTGTAAGGCGCACAACGCTGGCGCCGCCGACGCTGCGCCAGCGCGGGCAGCGGGCAGCGGGCAGGGCAGCAGGGCGCGTGCAGCGCTTGATGCCGAATACCAGTGGTCGGGCCGCGGCCTGCGCAATCGCTCAGCCATTGTTTGACCGTCAGATTATCGACCGCTAGAATAGCGGGTTATTCATCGTGGGGTAGTATGCGTTCCAAACTCGTCGTAGGTAACTGGAAGATGAACGGCAGCCGGGCCGACAACGCGGCGCTGCTGGACGGCATCCTTGCCGGGCTGGACGGCACTGGGGCCGCCTGCGCGGTGTGCGTGCCGGCGCCGTACCTGTTTCAGTGCGAGCAACTGCTCGCGGGCAGTTCAATGGCCTGGGGCGCGCAAGACGTTGCCACCGAGCCGTGCGGCGCCTACACCGGTGAAGTGTGCGCGCGGATGCTGCGCGACTTCGCCTGCCGCTACGTGATCGTTGGCCATTCCGAGCGCCGCGCCTACCATCATGAATCGAATGAGCTGGTGGCGCGCAAGGCCAAGGCAGCGCTCGACGCCGGCCTGACCCCGATCGTGTGCGTCGGTGAAACGCTGGCCCAGCGCGAGGCGGACTAGACTGCCGCCGTGGTCGGCGCCCAGCTGGGCGCGGTGATCGAGTTGCTGGGCGCCGACGCGCTGGGCAAGATCGTGTTGTCGTATGAGCCGGTGTGGGCAATCGGTACCGGCAA
>Ga0265797_10007047_pt1 | contig 15576 bp, 14 predicted proteins | sample P2T30metagenome_FD_192433 | JGI IMG/M metagenome (GOLD analysis project Ga0265797, IMG submission 192433) | Plant litter microbial communities from East Loma Ridge, Irvine, California - P2 T30 | ecosystem: Environmental > Terrestrial > Plant litter > Unclassified | place: USA: California... | reverse complement strand
GCGCCGTGCCCTTCTTTTTCGGTAACCCCTTGTATTCGGCATTCAAGCGGGTGGTCATCGAGATCGCCAGGAACCGGACCGACGCCCACATGGTGCCCGCTGGGCGAACAGTGTGCGGCGGAGGGCGCGCGCAGCGGCAAGACCGAGCAACTGGTAAAAGCCGAAGAGATGATCGACCTGGCCCTGAAGCGCCTCGACGGCCTCGACATGCTCGCCATCGGTCCTCGCGGCGCCAACGGGGCCGGCTCGGCGGCCAACTGCACGCGCAGCGCGCTGCGCGGACGGGTCTGGAAGGGCAAGGCGAACCTGCGCGCGCGCGAACTGCTGGCAGGCGCACCACGCCCCAGCGCGCGCAGCGACATGGCGGAGTACCTGGCAAAGGCGGTCAAGGCTTACCAGGACGCCGAGGGCAGTCCCGGCAGCGGCCATTTCGCGCCGGAGCTGGCGCTGAACCGCCTGGCGCTGGATGCCTTGACACCCTGGGAGGATCCGGGCCGGCGCGACGCCGCGGTCGCCCTGGCACTGCATTGCAGCCAGACCGCGGACCAGGAACAGGCCGAAGGCGTGGGCGCGAATGCGCTGATCCATCCGAAGGCGCTGCTGATCCAGCATCTGATTTTGCGCAGCCTGCAGGAGCCCGGCGATACCGCGCGGGTGGCAGTCGAGAGCATCGCCCAGGCCTATGCCGACGCCACCGGCCATGTCAGCCTGAAGCCGACCGAAGTCGGGTCGATCGTCGCCGACATCGAATCGATCGCGCTGCTGTGCTGTGCGATGGCGCTCACGCCGGCCGGCGACGACGCCATGAAGCAGACCGGCGACAGGCTGCTGGAGCTGACGCACCGCCTGCAACGCGGCTGCGCGCAGAAGGTGGAGCATGCGGAGGCGCCGGCCGCCGCCTAGCTGCGGAATAGCCTCAATGGCCGCCGCCGCGCTTGACCGTGGCGACCGGTTCGCCCGGGGCCGCCGGCGTGGCCGGCGCGCGCACCGGCTCCGGTGCGGCGCCGGTCCATTCGCGCGCCACGGTGCCGGCCGGATGCTTGTACCAGCCCGGATCGCGGAAGTCGCCGCGCGCCAGGCCCTCGCGCACCTTGATCATGGTGAACATGCCGCCCATCTCGACCGGGCCGAAGGGACCGCTGCCGTCCATCATCGGCAGCGTGTTTTCCGGCAGCGGCATCTTCATGCTGCCCATCGAGCCGCCCTTGTCGCCCATCACCATGTAGCCCGGCACCAGGTCGTTGATCTGCCTGGCTACGCCGCGGTGGTCGACCCCGATCAGGTTCGGCACCTCGTGGCCCATCGCATTCATCGTGTGGTGCGACTTGTGGCAGTGGAAGGCCCAGTCGCCCGGCGCGTCGGCAACGAATTCGATGGCGCGCATCTGGCCCACGCCGATATCGACCGTGACTTCCGGCCAGCGCGCCGCGGGCGGGATCCAGCCGCCGTCGGTGCCGGTGATTTCGAAACGGTGGCCGTGGATGTGGAAGGGGTGATTCGTCATCGACAAATTGCCCATGCGGATGCGCACGCGGTCGTCTTTTCTCACCACCATCGGGTCGGTGCCGGGGAAGACGCGGCTGTTGATGGTCCAGATATTAAAGTCGAGCATCTCGTTGACGTTGGGCGTGTAGCTGCCCGGGTCGATGTCGTAGGCGTTCAGCAGGAACACGAAGTCGCGGTCGACCGCATGCTGGCGCGGGTCCTTCGGGTGCGTGACCCAGAAACCCATCATGCCCATGCCGATCTGCGCCATCTCGTCGGCGTGCGGGTGGTACATGAAGGTGCCGGCATAGCGCGCCACGAATTCGTACACATAAGTTTTGCCGGGCGCGATGGCGGGCTGGTTCAGGCCGGCGACGCCATCCATGCCGTTGGGGAGGAACTGGCCGTGCCAGTGGATACTGGTCACTTCCGGCAGTTTATTGGTGACGAAGAGGCGCACGCGGTCGCCTTCGACCACTTCGATGGTCGGCCCCGGGCTCTGGCCGTTGTAGCCCCACAGGTTGGCCTTCATGCCGGGAGCGATTTCGCGCACCACCGGTTCGGCCACCAGATGGAATTCCTTGACGCCGTCCTTCATGCGCCAGGGCAGGCTCCAGCCGTTCAGGGTGACGACCGGGTTGTAGGGGCGGCCGTTGGGTGGCGGCGGGGGCGGCACGGTGGCGGCCGACGATGTGCTCGACGGCGCGGCCGGCGCTTCGGGGATGCCGGCCGCGCCGGCCTTGCTGACGGCGGCGGCGCCGACCATGGTCGCGGCGCCGGTGATGAAATGCCTGCGTGATGTCATTCTGCGTGTTCCTTGTGCTTGTCCTGTCCGGCGACCGGGTTAGTGGCCCCTGCGTTGACCCGGGCGCCCAGAGCGGCCTCGAGGTCGGCGTGCGCCGTCCAGAATTCCTTCAATGCGTCGATGTAGTCCGCTACCGCGCGCGCCTGCTCGCGCGAGTCGGCCAGCAGGTCGAGCGAGCTGGCCAGCATGCCGTTGTAGCGCAGCAGCACCTCGTGCGAGATGCGCTTGCGCAGCGGGATGATGGTGTCGCGGTAGTGCGCCGCCACCTCCCACGCGTTGCGGTAGCCGAGGTAACCGGCACGGGCTTCGCTGCGCGCCGTCACCGCTGCCTGGGTCACGCGCTGCACCGCCTGCATGTAGATGGCTTCGGCCTTGGCCGTGCGCGCGCCGCCCCAGTCGAACAGCGGCAGTTCGATACTCAGTTCATAGCCACGCTCACGCGGCAGCCCGGTTTCGCTCTTGCCGACGACGCCGAGGTCGAGCGCGTTGACGAAACGCGTGGCGCGGGTCAGGCCGAGGTTGGACGCCGTCGCCTGCGCGTCGACTTTCGCGGCGCGCACGTCGAGACGCTGTTCCAGCGCGATGCGCTCGACCTCCGGCAGTTCGGCCGGCGCGGCCGGCAACTCGGGCAGGTGGGCGGGCAGGGTGTAGTGCGTGTCCTGGCCCCACAGGCCGAGCAGTCGGGTAAGGTGTTCGCGGGCGTTGACGGCCTGCCTGCCGGCACGCGCCAGCGTGGCCGCGGTCTCGGCCTGGAACAGCTGCTGACGCGACAGTTCGAGCTGGCTCATGTTGCCGGCCCTGGCCATGCGTCCGGCCAGGTCGGCACTGGCCCGGGCGGCGGCGTCGACCTGGCGCGCGTAGTCGAGCGCCTGGCCGGCGGCCACCGCGTCGACCCAGGCACGGCGCGTCTGCGCCGCGTGCTGTTCGATCGCATAGGCGACGTCCAGCTTGACCTGCTCGAAGCGGCGCGCTTCCAGGCGCGCCGCCAGCGGCGTGGTCAGGGCGCCGATCAGGTTGAAGGTCAGTGTGCGTTCGATCTCGATGTCGCCACCGCCGCCGACGCGCCTGAACTCGAGCGCCGGATTGCGCAGGCGCGAGGCTTGCACCAGGTCGGCCTGGGCGATGCCGACCTGCCAGTAGCTGGCCTGCAGGCCGGGGTTGTTGAGCAGGGCCACGCGGACGGCGCCGTTCATGTCGAGCGGCGCGGCCAGCATGGCGCGCACTTCCTGCTGCAGGGCGGCCATCGCGGCCTCGTCGCGGGCGATGCGCGGCTCGGCGCCGATGCGTTCGCGGGTGCCGGCGGCCACCGCGCCGAAGCCGCCGTCGGGGGCGACACTGGCGCAGCCGGCCAGCAGGAGTGCGGTGGCGAGGGCGGCGACCACACTGCCGCTGCTGCCAGCGCCACGTGGGATGGACTTCATGGCGCCTCCCCGGGCGGCGGCGCCGGCTGTGTGGCGGCGGCATCTGCGTGCTGCGCAGTGCCGTCATGACCGGCATGCATGTCGTGGCCGGCATGCATGTCATGGGCGGCGGCGTGATCATCGTGGCCAGCGGGTGCGGCATGCGCGGCAGCCGAAGCAGCCGGGGCAACGGGCGCCGCGCCGGCAGGAGCGGCCTTGGCCTTCATCTTCATGGTCAGGGACATCGAGTTATACCCGGCCACCGTCGCGTTGCTCTCGACCCAGCTACGGTCGGGCGGTGCGTCAGCTTCGGCTTCGGGCCGGTAGCCGATGGCCGGCCGGTAGGTGGTGGCAGGTACGGCGGCCAGCGGATCGGCCGCCTGCGCCGGTGCCGGTGCCGGTGCGGCAGCAGCCAGCCCGGCCACGGTCAGGCCGGCAGCCAGGCCGGCAGCCAACGCGGCGGCGAGCGCAAATCGGTTTGCGGTATGCATGAAAAACCTCGTTCGACAATGCGTGGAAACAGCCGTCGGCCCAGGGGCGGACGGTGCGCGGTGTCAGGCGAGGATGGTCCTGGGCGGGCGCTCGGGCAGCGCCGGGTCGACGCTCGGCACGTGGCCGGCGCGGAAGGGAATCGAGATGAAGTGCGGAGGCGCCAGCACCAGTGCCGGCAGCACGGCCGGGGCCATCGCCGCACCGGCGCAGCAATCGGCGCAGGAACCGGCCTTGCCGCCGTGATGCCCGCCTGGCTGCGGCGCGTCCTGGCGCGCATCGGCTTGCTGATGGGGCACCTGCTTTTGATGCGCTGCCTGCAGCGCGCCGGCGCAATGACCGTCATGCGCGTCGATGCTACCCGCCATCGCCGCATGCGCCGCGGCCGGCACCTGCATCGCCATCAATGGCACACGCGCCAGCATGCTTGCCGAGGCGATGCCCTGGAAGGGCAGCGCCAGCAACAGCAGCCAGACGAGCAGGAATCGATGGATGAGATTCACGCGGCCATTCTAGCATGGGTCCAAAATCCGGCTTGCCGACCTCGGATGCAATATTAATTGCACTTTGATAATTAGTGCTGGCATACTGACATGATTGCAAGCACGGAGCATGGGGATGGGATCGATCGCACGCTGGTTTTCCGCGCGCTGGCGCCAGCCGGCCGCCATGCGCAGCCAACAGGCGGTGGCGGCGCGCGCGGCCGAGGTCATCGAGCAGGTGATTTTCGACATGGGCGCGGCGCGCCTGGTGCAGGGCACGGTGCGGCTCGATCCCGGCTTCCGGCCGCGCTTCAACAGCAGCGCGCTGGCACCCGGCCGCCATGCGCTGGCCTCGGTGCGGCTGGCGGCGCTGCCCGAAGCCGCGCCCCTGAGCGCCTTCGACGACGACGCGGCGCTGCTGGAGCCGCATACCACGGCACTGGTGGAAGCCCTGCTGCGCGAATTCCGCCTGCAGTCGCCGCGCTTCCGCGCCCTGCGCCAACACGCCTGACGCAGCAAGTACTCAGTGCATCGCCGAACGCAAGGCCCCGGATTCGAAATAGATGTGCTGGATCTGCGGATACACCGCCGCCACCGAACGTTCCAGGCGCGCGATCGCAGCCTCGACCTCGTCGATGCGCATGCCGCGCTTGAACTGCACGGCGGCGGTCAGCAGCACCTCGTCGGGGCCGAGCTGCATCGAGTTCAAGGTGGCGACGGTCTGGATGTCGGCGTCGTTCTCGAAGATGGCGCGCAGGCGCCGCGTGGCGTCGGGACCGATGCTTTCGCCCACCAGCAGGCCGCCGGTCTCGCGCGCCAGCGTAAAGGCGGCACCCACCAGCAGCAGGCCGATCAGCACCGAGGCGGCCGGGTCGAAATAGGGATTGTCGAACAGGTGGCCGAGGAAGATGCCGAGCGCCGCGATGGCCAGGCCGATCAGCGCCGCCGAATCCTCGATGAAGACGGTGAACACGGAGGCGTCCTTGCTGGCGTGGACCGCCTGCCACAGCGAGGTGCCGGGCTTGCGCACCTTGTTGAGTTCCTTGCGCGACACATTCCAGCTGTAGCCTTCGAACAGCGCCGAGACGCCCAGCACGACGTAGTTCCACATCGGGTCCTGCAGCGGTTCCGGATGGCGCAGCGCCTCGATGCCGTGGTAGATCGAGAGGCCGCCGCCCAGCGAAAACACGCTCAGAGCCACGATCAGCGCCCAGAAATACAAGGTTTTGCCGTAGCCGAAGGGGTGCTTGGCATCGGCCGGCCTGGTGCTGGCATATTCGCCGCGCAGCAACAGCAGTTCGTTGCCGGTGTCCACCGCCGAGTGGATGCCTTCGGCTGCCATGGCGGCACTGCCGGTGATGCCCGCCACGATGAACTTGGCGACGGCGATGCCGAGGTTGGAGGCGATCGCCGCATAAATTACCGTCTTCGAGCCGCTCTTTTCCGCGCCCGCGTCGTCTTTGTCCGCCGTTTTGCTTTCCGTCATTTTCTTACCTTGTGCATGAACCATATCGGCGCCAGTGTAGCCAATTTGCTACGATATAGCCTGCACGGCTGGGTGCGGCCACATGGAGTCTTTGGATGAGCGTACGGAATCTGCGACAACTGCTTGCCCCCAAATCGGTCGCCCTGGTCGGGGCGTCGGAGCGTCCCGGCAGCGTCGGCGCCACGGTCTGGCGCAACCTGCTGGAAGGCGGCTTCAAGGGCACGCTGTTCCCGGTCAACCCCAAGTACGACACCCTCGGCGGCCACCGGGTCTGGGCCGACGTCGCCGACCTGCCGCAGGCGCCCGAGCTGGCCATCATCTGCACGCCGCCGGCCACCGTGCCTGGCATCGTGCGTGCGTTGGGCGAACTCGGCACCCGTGCCGCGATCGTCATGACGGCCGGCCTGGCGACCGCGCGCGACCTGCGCGGGCGCTCGCTCAGGCAGGCGATGCTGGACGCCGCCAATCCCTACCTGCTGCGCATCCTTGGTCCCAACAGTTCCGGCCTGCTGGCCCCTGGCATCGGCCTGAACGCCAGCATCGCGGCCGGTGGGGCGGCGTCCGGACGCATCGCCTTCGTGTCGGAATCGGGCGCGATGATGACCGGGGTGCTGGACTGGGCGCGCACGCGCGGCATCGGCTTTTCCAGCTTCATGTCGCTGGGCGAGTCGGCCGACGTCGATTTCGGCGACGTGCTCGACTACCTGGCCAGCGACCCGAATACCGGCGCGATCCTGCTGCACGTGGAGAGCCTGCGCTACGCGCGCAAGTTCATGTCGGCGGCGCGGGCGGCGGCGCGCAGCAAGCCGACCCTGATGCTGAAGGCCGGCCGCTCGATCGAATCGGCGACGGCCGCCGCCTGCCTGTCCGGCGTGCTGGCCCGCCCCGACGACGTCTACGACGCCGCCATCCGCCGCGCCGGCATGCTGCGCGCCTACACCACCGGCCAGTTGTTCGCCGCGGTCGAGACGCTGGCGCGCGCCAAGCCGCTGTACGGCGAGCGCCTGGCCATCCTCGGCAACGGCGCCGGCCCGGTGCTGCTGGCCCAGGACGCGCTGCAGCACGGCGGCGGCCTGCCGGCGCGCCTGAGCGAAGACACGGTGCGCCGCCTGCGCGAACTGGTGCCGGAGTGGAGCGGCGTCGGTGAACTCAATCTGCGCGGCGACGCCCCGCCCGAACGCTACCGCGACGCGGTCGAGGTGCTGCTGAAGGATCCGGAAGCCAACGCGGTGCTGATCGTGCATGCGCCGAATGCCGTGGTCGACCCTGCCGACGTGGCGCGCGCGCTGGCGCCGCTGGCCAAGTCCTCGTCGCGCAATCTGCTGGCCTGCTGGCTGGGCGGACAATCGGTGCTGGCGGCGCGCACCATCGCGGCCGAAGCCGGAATGCCGGCCTACCGCACGCCCGAGGAAGCGGTGAACGGCTTCCTGCAGATCGTCGACTACCGGCGCAACCAGAACCTCCTGATGCAGGTGCCGGCCTCCGTCGGCGACGGCGAACCGGACCGCGAACGTGCGCGCACCCTGGTGCGCGACGCGCTGGCGAAAGGGCGCTACCTGTTGTCGGACCCGGAGACCAAGGCCATCCTGCACGCCTACGGCATCCCGACCGTGCCGACGCTCTCCGCCGCCACGCCCGACGAGGCGGTGCGCGCGGCTTCGGTGCTCGGGTTTCCGGTGGCGGTCAAGATCCTGTCGCCGGACATCGCCCAGAAATCCGACGTCGGCGGCGTCACGCTCGACCTCGACACGCCGGAAGCGGTGCGCGCCGCCACCGAGCGCATGGGGCGGCGCCTGGCGGAATTGCGGCCGGATGCGCGCCTGGACGGCTTCATCGTGCAGGAGATGGCCAGGAATCCCGAGGCCCACGAACTGATCGCCGGCGCCGCCACCGACCCGGTGTTCGGGCCGGTGATCCTGTTCGGCCAGGGCGGCCTGGCGGTCGAGGTGGCCGGCGATTCGGCGGTGGCGCTGCCGCCGCTGAACACGGTGCTGGCGCGCGAACTCATCAAACGCACCCGGGTGGCGCGCCAGCTGGCCGGCTACCGCAACCACCCGGCGGCCGACATGGATGCGATTTCGGCCGTGCTGGTGCAGGTGGCGCGGCTGGTGGCCGAGGTGCCGGAAATCGTCGAACTCGACATCAACCCGCTGCTGGCCGACAGCCGCGGCGCGACGGTGCTGGACGCGCGCATGCGCATCGCCATGGCCGACCGCTCCGGGAGTACCCTGGACCGGCTGGCGATCCGCCCCTATCCGGCCGAGCTGGAAGAGCTGGTGCCGTGGCAGGGCGGCCAGATTCTGCTGCGCCCGATCCGCCCCGAGGACGGCCAGGCCCACATCGCCTTCTTCAACGCGCTCACGCCGGACGACGTGCGCTACCGCATGTTCGTGCGCGTGCGCGAACTGCAGCCGGCCCAGCTGGCGCGCTTCACCCAGATCGATTACGACCGCGAGATGGCCTTCATCGCCACGCGCCACGGCGCTGACGGCATCGACGAGACCCTGGCCGTGGGCCGGGTGGTGGCCGATCCGGACAACGTCAGCGCCGAATTCGCGGTGACGGTGCGCTCGGACCTGAAAGGCAAGGGACTGGGCGTGATGTTGATGCACAAGCTGATCGCCTACTGCCGCGCGCGCGGGACGCGCGAGATCGTCGGCGAGGCCTTGCCGCAGAATGCGCCGGTGATCGGGCTGGTGAAAAAGCTCGGTTTCACGGTGGGGCCAGTGGATGAGGAAGAGGGTGTGCGCAAATTCTGGCTGGATCTGCGCTGAACCGCTCAGCTGCTTTCCTAAATAATGCTTTAAAGTAACGCGTGGCCATCCTGGCATTGTTGCCGGTAGAGTAAATATATTCTTCATATATACCGCCCATGGCATGCCCGACGTTTTCATCCCTTCGAGACCGCCAGGATTGTTGCTCGCGACAGACCTGAGCGCCCGCTGCGACCGCGCGCTGGAGCGCAGCAAGCAGCTTGCGCAGGAATTCGCCATGCCAATCGAGGTCCTGACCGTGGTCGACGCGCCAAACGCGCCGGCCGACGTGCTGGCCTGGTTCGAAGGCGACACCGGGCGCGAGCGCGAGGCCGGCGCGGCCCGGCTCGAGTTCGCGCTCGAATTCGAAGGATCCGGCCTGCAGGCCAGCCAGCGCTTTGCCGCCGGCCAGGTCGACGACGCCATCCTCGAGGCCGCCGCCGCGCTGCCGGCCTGGCTGGTCGTTACCGGCGCCTCGCAGGACGATACCCTGGGGCGCCTGATCCTCGGCTCGACCGTCGAGCGGCTGGCGCGCGGCCTGGCGCAGCCGCTGCTGGCGGTGCGCCGCCGCGTGCGCGGGCCGTATCGCAGCATCCTGGTGCCGGTCGACGGGTCGGACGCTGCCCGGCGTGCGCTGCGGCTGGCGGCGGCCTGGTTTCCGGCACGGCGCATCGTCGTTTATGATGCCGGCACGGACGGGCAGGGGCAGGCTGTGCTGGACAGCTTCATCGACAGCTGCGGTCTGGATGCCGCTGCGCGCGCCAACATCACCGCGCTGGCCGCCGAAGGCGATGCCGAGGCACCGCCGGCCGCGCAGTCGAGCACACGGTCGATCGCGCGCTTGACCGAGTTTGCCCGCACCAACGCCATCGACCTGGCGGTACTCGGCCTGCACACCGAGCCGGCGCTGGTGCGCCTGTTTTCCGGCAGCCGCAACGACCACCTGCTGCAGGACTTCGCCTGCGATACCCTGCTGGTCCCGTCTTGATGTCCACGCTGCCGTTCATCCCGATCCTCGCCTTTTGCGGCGCCTTTGTCGCCGTGTGCATGCCTTCCGGCTCGCGCTCGCGGCCGGCGGCGGTCGCCGGGATCGCCACGCTGGCGGCGCTGGTGCTGGCGATTGCCCAGTTCGGCCGCATCCGCGCCGGCGAGGTGGTGACCGAGCGCTTTGCCTGGCTGCCCGAATTCGGCCTGGAGATCGTCTGGCGCATGGATGGCCTGGCCTGGCTGTTCACCGTCATGGTGCTCGGCATCGGCCTGCTGGTGCTGCTGTACGCGCGCTATTACATGTCGCGGCGCGACCCGGTGGCGCGCTTCTTCGCCTACATGCTTGCCTTCATGGGGGCGATGCTGGGCGTGGTTTTGTCGGGTAATCTGATCCAGCTGGTGGTGTTCTGGGAGCTGACCAGCCTGACCTCGTTCCTCCTGATCGGCTACTGGCAGGAGCGCAACGACGCCCGCCGCGGCGCCCGCATGGCGTTTACCGTCACCACGGCCGGCGGCTTGTGCCTGCTGGCCGGGATGCTGATCCTGGGCCGCATCGCCGGCAGCTACGATCTCGACGCCGTGCTGGCCGCGGCCGGACGTATCCAGCAAGACCCCCTGTATCTGCCGGCGCTGATCCTGATCGTTCTGGGCGCGCTGACCAAGAGCGCGCAATTCCCTTTCCACTTCTGGCTGCCGCACGCGATGGCGGCGCCGACGCCAGTCTCGGCCTACCTGCACTCGGCGACCATGGTCAAGGCCGGCATCTTCCTGCTGATGCGCCTGTGGCCGGTGCTGTCCGGCACCCCGGAATGGACCTGGATCGTGGCCGGCGCCGGCGTCTGCACCATGTTGCTGGGCTCCTTCTTCGCCATCTTCCAGTACGACATGAAGGGCTTGCTGGCGTATTCGACCATCAGCCACCTCGGCCTGATCACGGTCCTGCTGGGCATCGGCACGCCGCTGTCGGTGGTCGCGGCGGTGTTCCACACCATGAATCACGCGGTGTTCAAGGCCTCGCTGTTCATGGCGGTCGGCATCGTCGACCACGAGACCGGCACCCGCGACATGCGCATCCTGCGCGGCTTGCGCCAGGCCATGCCGCGCACGGCGGCGCTGGCCATCGTCGCCAGCGCCGCCATGGCCGGGGTGCCGCTGCTGAACGGCTTCCTGTCGAAGGAGATGTTCTTTGCCGAGGCGGCGCTGGTGGGCGGCACCGAGGACTGGTCGATGGCGGTGGCGGCGACCCTGATGGGCATCTTCAGCGTGGCCTATTCACTGCGTTTCATCAGCGTGTTCTTCGGGCCGCTGACGCCCGATATCGATCATCCGGTGCACGAGCCGCCGCGCTGGATGCGCTTCCCGGTCGAGTGCCTGGTGCTGCTGTGCATTGCGGTCGGCGTGCTCCCCGAGCGTACCGTCGGCGACGTGCTGGCGGTGGCCGCCCACGCCATCCTCGGCGTGCGCATGCCGGCCTACGACCTGGCGATCTGGCATGGCCTCAACCTGGCGCTGGTGATGAGCGCCGCGGCGCTGGGCGTGGGTCTGGTGTTCTATCTGTATCTGCGCCGCCGCGCCAACCTGCAAGCGCGCAGCAAGGTGCCGGTGCTGCACCGCCTGAAGGGGGCGCAAGCCTACGAGACCTGCATGCTGGCGCTCGGCGTGGCGGCCGACACCCTGATGCGCTGGACCGGCACGCGCCGCCTGCAGCCGCAGTTCCGCGTCATCGTGGCCATGATGGTGATCGTGCCGCTGCTGCTGGCGCGGCCGCTGCCCGGCTTGCCGCCGGTCGCGCTGACGGACTTCGACTTGCCGTTCGCGCTGCTGTGGCTGATCGGCGCGGTGTGCGCGGTGGCGGCCGCGTGGAAGGCCAAGTACCACCGGCTGGCGGCGCTGGCGCTGGTCGGCGGCACCGGCATCGTCACCAGCATCACTTTCCTGTGGCTGTCGGCGCCCGACCTGGCGCTGACCCAGCTGATGGTGGAAACCGTGACCACGGTGCTGATCCTGCTCGGGCTGCGCTGGCTGCCGCCGCGCTTCCAGCCGCGCGCACTGTCCGGCCCGGCCCCGGCCAGCACCCAGTGGCGGCGCACGCGCGATCTGCTGCTGGCAGTGGCCGGCGGCCTTGGGCTGGCGGCCGTCACCCACGCGGTGCTGACCCGGCCGCCGGTCGACACCATCAGCGATTTCTACGTGCGCCGCGCGCTGCCGGAAGGCGGCGGCGCCAACGTGGTCAATGTGCTGCTGGTCGACTTCCGCGGCTTCGACACGATGGGCGAGATCACCGTGCTGGGCGCGGTGGCGCTGACGGTGTACGCGCTGCTGCGCCGTTTCCGCCCGGCGCCGGAAAGCGTCGCGATCCCGCTGCAGCAAGCCAGCGACGTCGATCCGGCCGTGCGCGAGTCGCCGGCCCGGCAGGCCAACGGCGGCTACCTGCTGGTGGCCGGCGTGTACATGCGCTTTTTGCTGCCGGTGATGGGCGTGATTGCCGCCTACTTCTTCATGCGCGGGCATAACCTGCCGGGCGGCGGTTTCGTCGCCGGCCTGATCTTCGCCACCGCGCTGATCGTGCAGTACATGGTGGCCGGGACCGACTGGGTCGAAGACCACCTGCGCCTGCGCCCGCACCGCTGGATCGCCTGGGGCCTGGTGACGTCCTGCGGCACCGGCCTCGGGGCATGGCTGCTCGGCTATCCCTTCCTCACCAGCCACACGGCCCACCTGGCGCTGCCGCTGCTGGGAGAAATCCACGTGCCGAGCGCCTTCGTGTTCGACCTCGGCGTATTCCTGGTGGTGGTCGGCGCCACCATGCTGATCCTGGTGGCGCTGGCGCACCAGTCGCTGCGCAGCCATCGGATGCCGGTGGCCGCCGCGCGCGCAGCCTTGCCGTCGGCGCTGCCGCCGTCCAAGGAGATTTTGTAATGGAGGCCGCACCATGGAAGCCGTGATTTCGCTGGCGATCGGCATCGTGTTCGCGGCCGGCATCTGGCTGGTGCTGCGCCCGCGCAGTTTCCAGGTGCTGGCCGGGCTGATGCTGATGTCCTACGCCGTCAATCTGTTCATCTTCGTCATGGGCCGGCTGTGGGTGGACAAGCCGCCCCTGACACCGGCGGGGACGCGCCCCGACCCGGCCGTGCTGGCCGATCCGCTGCCGCAGGCGCTGGTGCTGACCGCCATCGTGATCGGCTTCGCCACCACCGCGCTGTACCTGGTGGTGATGATCGGCGCGCGCGGCCTGACCGCCACCGACCACGTCGACGGCCGGGAGCCCGAGTCATGAAAGACCCGAACCGATGACGGCGCTCGACCATGTGATCTTGATACCGGTGCTGCTGCCGCTGCTGTGCGGCGCCGCGATGGCGCCGCTGACCCAGGGCTGGCACCGCCTCAAGCTGGCGCTTGGCTACCTGTCGGTGCTGGGCATGCTGGCCACCGCGCTGCTGCTGGTGGCGATGACCGACGGCGGCTACTGGCAGGGCGGCATCGGCGTCTACCTGGCCGCCAACTGGGCGGCGCCGTTCGGTATCGCGCTGGTGGCCGACCGCCTGGCGGCGCTGATGTTGCTCTTGACCGCACTGCTGGCGCTGGCGGCACTGCACTTCGCCATGCAGCGCTGGGGCCGCATCGGCGTTCACTTCCATACGCTTTTCCAGTTCCTGCTGATGGGGATCAACGGCGCCTTCCTGACCCACGATCTGTTCAACCTGTTCGTGTTCTTCGAAGTGATGCTGGCCTCGTCCTACGGCCTGCTGCTGCACGGGTACAACGCCGAGCGACTGCGCGCCGGCATGCAGTACATCGCCGTCAACCTGGCGGCTTCGCTGCTGTTCCTGCTCGGAACGGCCTTGATCTATGCCGCCACCGGCACCCTCAACATGGCCGACCTGGCCGCGCGCATTGCGGTGCTGCCCGCGCCCGAGCTGGGCCTGGTGCAGATTGGGGCCAGCGTGCTGGCACTCGCCTTTTTGATCAAGAGCGCGATGTGGCCGCTCGGTTTCTGGTTGCCGACCACCTACGCGGCGGCATCGCCCCCGGTGGCGGCGATGCTGGTGCTGATGACCAAGGTCGGCACCTACGCCATCCTTCGGCTGTGGTTATTATGGTTTCCGGGCGGCTGGAGCTACGACGCCCTGCTGTGGGGCGGCGCGGCCACCATCCTGTTCGGTGCCGCCGGTATGCTGTCCACCGACAGCGCCGGCCGCATGGCGGGCTATGGCGCGATCGTGTCTTCGGGCACGCTGTTGGCGGTGATCGGCTACGGCCAGGCCTCGCTGGTCGCGGCCGGCCTGTACTACCTGGTCGGCTCGACGCTGGCGATTGCCGCCTTCCTGCTGCTGGTGGAACTGATCGACCGCATCCGCACGCCAAGCGCGGCGATCCTGGCGGTGACCATGGAAGCCTATGCGGTCGAGGACAAGCCGGACGAGCCGCTGGGGCAGGGCGTGCCGGCGGCGCTGGCCTTCCTGGCACTGTCCTTTGCTGCCTGCGCGCTGATGATCGCCGGCCTGCCGCCGCTGTCCGGCTTCGTCGCCAAGTTCGGTATGTTCCATGCGCTGCTGCATCCGGTCGATGGACGCATCCCCGGCACCGCCTGGGCGCTGATGGCGCTGGTGCTGGCGTCGGGGCTGGTGGCGGTGATGGCGATGCTGCGCTTTGGGGTGCGCACATTCTGGGCCAACAGCGGGGCCACCAAAGCGGCGCCGCCGCGCCTGCATCGTTCGGAGGTGGCGCCGGTGGTGTTCCTGCTGGCGCTGTCGGGCGTGATGACGATCGAGGCCGGACCGATCTACGGTTACCTGGAACGGGCCAGTGCCGGCATCCACCGGCCGGCCGACTACATCGAGCGCGTGCTGGGGCATCCGGCCGTGCCGTCGCCGTCTTCGGCTGCGGCCGGCGGGGAGGGGTCATGATGGCGCGCTGGCTGCCGTTTCCGCTGGTCTCGCTTGGCCTGTGCATCCTGTGGCTGCTGCTGAACGGGAGCGTCGAACCGGCGCACCTGCTGCTGGGCGCCGTCATCGGCATCGCGGCGCCGCTGCTGGGGCGCAAGCTGCAGCCTCTCGGCTACCCGCGCCTGCGCGCGCCGCTGCAGCTGGCGCGGCTGCTGGCAATGGCGGCCGTGGAAGTGGTGCGTTCCTGCTTCAACGTCAGCCGCATCATCCTGTTTGCCGATTATGCGAAAGTGAACTCGCAGTTCATCCGCGTACCCCTGACGATTCGCGACCCCTACGGCCTGGCAGTGCTGTCCTGCCTGATCAACATGACGCCCGGCACGGTGTGGGTCGAGATCCTGCCCGAGAACCATGAGCTGGTGCTGCACGTGTTCGACCTGCACGACGTGCAGTGGTGGATCACGACCATCCAGACCCGCTACGAGCAGCCCTTGCTCGCCATTTTCGAAACGGAGGCCGCGCATGGCGACCCTGCTTGATGTATCGATTACCTATGCACTGGCCTGCGTGCTGGCGGCCATGCTGCTGTGCACCGTGCGCCTGCTGATCGGCCCGTCGGCGCACGACCGCGTGCTGGCGCTGGATACCCTGTGGATGTGCGGCATGCTGCTGGCGCTGGTGCTCGGCATCCGCTCCGGCTCGCAGATCTGCTTCGAAGTCGCAATGCTGATCGCGCTGGTCGGCTTCGTCTCCACGGTGGCCATGACCAAGTTCCTGATGCGCGGGGAGATCATCGAATGACT
>Ga0265797_10007046_pt1 | contig 15578 bp, 21 predicted proteins | sample P2T30metagenome_FD_192433 | JGI IMG/M metagenome (GOLD analysis project Ga0265797, IMG submission 192433) | Plant litter microbial communities from East Loma Ridge, Irvine, California - P2 T30 | ecosystem: Environmental > Terrestrial > Plant litter > Unclassified | place: USA: California... | reverse complement strand
CGCAGTAGTCTTACGCTGTAGTCTTAGATTGTCCCAAACTAATTTTTTTTCGCAAGGCTTGGGTTCGCAATCGGTAACGCCTAGCCTTGCGCAGCACAAAGCCAGAAACAACCCCGAGCAGCGCAGGCGAACGCTCGACAAACTCCTGGTGCTGACTAATTGCCGCGCCAGGCGTGAACTTTGCCCTGGCCCGCCGCCCCCTCTCCTCGGTCGCCAGCTGCGAGGCAGTGGCGCATTCAATCAAGCGATCGAATAGCTGGTCGTCTATTTCCAACGTGCCGTAGCGCTTCGGCCAGCCAGACTGCAACGGGTATGGAATGCCCAAAAGTGCTGCTTCGCCCCTTGTAAGCGCCTTCGCCTTTTTCCCCCGCTGCACCAAATACGCTGACAAGATCATTTTTTTGTTCATGAGGGCGCGATAGTTTTCGAGAGTATTTCCATTGTCTAAATGGCTATTATGGTATGCCTGTACGGATAACCGGCGGCGCACATTATAACCACCTTGAAAGTGACATCATGCGAATCGACTATGTACAAGGACCTGATCTTGCCGGAAAAACGCCGCAACAGGCCCTTGAAATACTTGCAAAAACCTGCCACGACTGTATGGCCCAGATAATGCGGCTTAGCAATGAGGCCGAGGACCTAAAAGAAGAAGTTGAGCGCCTCAAGCAGCGGTATTAAGGCGAGAATGCAGTGCGCCCCTGAGGTCGGCCCTCCGACCCGTAAATAAGAGCCACTTCAGCCATCGAAATCGCCCGGCGAGTATCCTGGGCGATTTTCTCCGCATCATCCACGTATTGCCGAGCCCCCCTGAGGATCTCGGCCGCCTCCTCGCCACGGATGCTGCCAGCGATGATTGCTTCCAGTTTTTCGATTTGCATAGCACTCTCCTTTTTCAACCATTTCGGACGATTTTTGCCGAATTCGGCAATTTTTTTATTCCGCGCTTTGTATAGGTACTAATAACACCGATTAGAGGTACTGCTGAACTAGAGTATCCGCTCACTCTTTAACTTCAACCCCTGTCTGGGTTTCGTACTATCGGGGGCTGGGACGAAGACTCAGCTTTCCTATAGCAGCTGGGTCTTTACGTGGATATCGGTACGCCGTATCTACGACTCGTCAGCCTTGCCGGTCCGCAGGTGCTAACTTCGCTGCCCACGTGCGTATCTCAGACCATTCCCACAGTACGCCTATCCCCTCACCCCTGCCGGCGGTTCCCGACGAGTGAAGCGGCTGATGCCGTCAGCTCGGTTCTTGGGCCTGAGCGTCGGCGGTTTCCCCTCCCTGCTCCAGGCGTGCAATCAGCCAGACTCGGCTGATGAACGGAGTATAGCGAAATAATTAGCGCGGCGCTATATTTTTCACTTTACATACTTTAGCGATTCGCTATAATCATCTTCAATGAAAGCGAGCTCAGCACCTCACGAGCCGCAGAACTGGAGATCGATATGACCGAGCAGTGGACCAAGGAATACCTCAAGCAAGCCGTCGCCGACGAGATCGCGTTGGCGAAGCTTCACCCGCAGTGGCGCCGCACGTTCAAGGCGCCGACCGAACTGAGTCAAGACGCTCCGCTCGTCTACGCCGCACGCACCAGCACGATCTACAGCGGAGCCAATTCGCCACGGCTGGTTCTTTCAACGCGCATTCCTCCGGTGCCGCCGCTCTGGCGCCGCACTTGGCGGGCTGCCGGTGAGCTGAGCACCTACCTGGGCCTGAGCATCCGCCACGACGCCGAGGAGCGAACAGTGTCCGTCGGCGTAGGCAGTGGGCGCCGGAATGTGACCGAGACCTATGCCGACCACCCAAGCGCCGACGCCGCGACCATGGCCGCCATCGTGCGCGCCGCGATCCAGCGCCTTACCGACCTGCGCGACGCGCACTAATCCGACCAACTGGAGAACACGATGATCCGTTTCGCCCTCTTCTACCGCCTCGACTGGTGCGAGCGCCACCCTCGTCTGATGCTGGCCGTGCTTGCTGGCCTGCTCTGCCTGGGCGGCGCCATCGACCCGGCCGCCCCGCTGTAACCCCGACCTCAACGACAAGGATCCGCAAATGTTCTTCCGCAACCTGCAGGTGTATCGCCTGCCTGCCCCTTACGCCATGACGGCCGACCAGCTGTCCAGCGCCCTGCTGCCGCAGATGTTCACGCCGGCCGCGAGCAACGAGCTGCTGCGCCAGGGCTGGGACCGTCCACGTGGCGACGACGGCGCGCTGGTGCACGTGGTCAACGGCCAGTTCCTGCTGACGCTCAAGCGCCAGAAGAAAATCCTGCCAGCCGCGGCAGTGAACGAGACGGCCAAGGCGATGGCGGCGGCTTTGGAAGAGCAGCAGGGTTTCCCGCCTGGGAAGAAGGCAATGCGCGAGCTGAAAGAGCGCGCAGCGGACGAGATGCTGCCGAAGGCGTTCTCAGTCACCTCTCGGACGTTCGTCTGGATCGATCCGGTCAATGGCTGGCTGGTGGTCGATGCCGCCAGCCCGGCCAAGGCCGACGACGTAGTCAAGCTGCTGCTCAAGGCCATCGACAAGATGCCGCTCGAGTCACTGCGCGTGCAGCGCTCTCCAGTGGCGGTGATGACTGGCTGGCTGGAAGCGGACGAGGCGCCGTACGGCTTCACTATCGACAAGGACGCGACGCTCCGCGCCACCGGCGAAAGCCGCGCGCAGGTCGGCTACAAGTCCCACACGCTCGAGCCCGACGATGTCCGGCGCCACATCGCCGCCGGCAAGCAGTGCACTCGCCTGGCCATGACCTGGAACGACCGCATCAGCTTCGTGCTCGACGAGTCGCTGGCGATCAAGAGCGTCAAGCCGCTGGACGTGCTCAAGGAAAGCAGCGTGCCGACGCATGACGCGGAGGAGCGTTTCGACAGCGACTTCGCGTTGATGTCGGGCGAGCTGGCCAAGCTGCTGGCCGACCTGGTCGAGGCCCTTGGCGGGGAGGCGAAATCATGAAGGCCCGTCGCCGTCGCGCGCCCAACCCTGACGCAGCAACCTGGACGCCCGAAGATCGCCAGGCCATTCAGCAGTCCCGCGTCAACGCCCGCTCGAGCCGCTTCCAGCGCGAGACCGCAGCCGAGAAATCGTTCGCCACCGCAAGCCCGAGGAGCTCCACGAAATGATCGCCGCCGAGAACGCGCCAGCACTGGCGCCGGAACAGATGCGCCGCCGCGTTGACGATCTGCCGCTGCCAGGTCGTCCACTCGAATGGGACGACGAGGGCACGCCGCTCGAAGGCTCGAGCGTGGTCTACCTCTACCGTCCGCGCGCAGAGCGCTTCCCGCGCTGGGCCGAGATCCGCACGCAAGAGCATCTGTTGGATATCCAGGCGGAGCCAACCCGATTCGAAATCCGCACACTGTTCACGGTCCCGGTCGAGGATCTGGCGCGCGCGCCGCTCACGCTCATCGCTGAAGCTCGAATGAAACTGGATCGGATCGAGGCGGCGCAGGGCAAGGCGATTGCCAGCTTCCGGGCAGTGGTGGCCGAGATTGCGAGACAGCCATGAGCGAGCACCAACTCCGCGCCATCAAGTGGAGCTGCGCCAAGGTGCTCATGATCTGCGCGCTGTGCACCGCCGCGATCGTGAATGGATGGCCGCTGTGACCTTCGACGAGCGTCGCGCCTCCTACCAGTGCCCCGAGGAACTGGCTCGCGTGCTGTACGACGAGCTGGCCGTGGCCAAGTCGCTGCTTGAGCTCGAGCAGGCCCTCCGCAGCAAAGCTGAAACGAAACTGGCAGCGGCCTCGGCGCCGCGCCGCACATACCGAAAAGACGAGGAGAAATCGTGAACCACCGCAATCCAAACCCCGCGTGCTTCGACGCCCTCGCCAAAGCGCGCGGCGTGCAACTGCCCCAGGCTCGCAGCTGGTCGATCCTGCTCACCAGCGCGAACCACGGCACCGTGGGCCCGGTCGGCAGCACCTTCCCGCACGCCGGCGAGCACCACGAGCGCGTGCAGGTCATGGAGATCGTCGAAGCCGGATCGCCGCCGGCGCCGGGCGTCGACCTGGGCGGCCTGGTGCGCCTCGATGCATCCGATATCCTGCCCGGCTCGGTCGGTGCAAGCACTGCACTGACGGATGAGCGGATCGTGCAGTTGTGGGAAATCTCGGCACATCAGAGCGCACAAGCTGGCAGTAATAAGTTTTACGATGTCTTCGCCCGCGCCATCGAGCGTGAGGTCGCGGCACAAGCCGGTCAGGTAGCGGCGCCGAAAGCCGAGCTGATGGCCGAGCTGCGGCGCTGGTCTGGCGATGACCCTGGCTATGCTGCCCACCTGATCCGCGCAGCGATTGCGGAAATCGAGCGCCTCGCCGCTGCTCCCTCCGCGCCAGCACAAGCCAAGCCTCTGCCAGCACCCAAAGTGTCCGCGCCGGCCGAGCCGCTCGAATGCTGGTCGCACAACGAGGAAGATTTCAATGCGCAGTCGCTGGGAGAGCTGGTTGACACCCACGAACTTGCGCCGGGCGCGACCGTCTGGGTCGGGGAAGCGGTCCATCCTGAGCCGTCGAGCCTGTTCAGTACCGACTGGCTGATCGAGAACATGGGCGAGGCCGCCTATGACATCGCAGGCGAACACGCCGGCGAGGACTACCCGAACGTGAGCGACGAGCAGGTGGCGGAGCTGGAAGCGCTGGTCGTCGGCTGGATCGAGAAGTGCGCCCCTCCCACTTTCTGGACCGTCAAGAGCGTGCGGCCCTACGTCCTGACCGCCGAAGACTGCGGCGCCCAGGCATCTACAGCTGGCGGGCGCCAGGAAGGCGGCGACCGTGGCTGAGGATCTCTACTACGTGCAGGACAGCCGGGATTACGTCGGCAACGACATGCTGTTCTGGGCAATCGACGGCAAGGGCTACACGACAGATATGCGCAAGGCGCACGTGTACACGAAGGCCGAGGCGGTGGCCAAGCACGAAAGCCGCATCACCGACATTCCGTGGCCGAAGGCCTACATCGATGCGCGCACGCGGCCAGCAGTCGACATGCAGTACGTGAAGCGCGCCGAAGCGCTGGCCGGCACTGGCATTGAGTTGCGCAAGCCGGCACCCAAGAAGCCCGACACGATCAACTGCGGCGGCTGCGGCCGCTTCATTGGCGGCACAGAACGATACCTGGGCGATTGCAAGAGCTGCGGCGCCGACAACCGACCATAGGACGAGACGATGATCACCACCCCTACTGCATCCCCTGAACTGCCGGACCTCGACAAGGCCAAAGAAGTCTGGATCTGCGCGGCGACCGCGCGTCTGTTGCCGTTTATGCCCGACGGAACCCGCGAATACGCGGAAAGCCTGTACCAGACGTTCGTGATCGACTTCGATGATCCGGACTGCACGCCGGCCGAAGCTGTCGACGAAGACCTGAGCAACTGGGGAGACTGAGCCATGACCAGCAAAACCGAACAACTGGACCTAGATCGCCTGGAAGCGCTGGCGCGCGCGGCAACTCCACAGAACCTGGACAGCGCCCAAGATGCAACGAAACCGACTGGCTACATTGAATGCCCCGAGTGCTGCGGCGACGGCACCGTCGAACTGACCGCCGACTACTGCAACTATGACGGGAAGGCGATGGGCGTGCAGTTTTACGGCATTGGCCCCGAACATCAGGCCGCCGAAGCCTTCTTCCGCGCCGCCAACCCCGCCGCCGTGCTGGCCCTGATCGCCCTTGCTCGCCGACCGCCGGTTCCAGCGGCGCGCCCGACGGACGACGAGCTGTGGGATAGCACGATCCGCGACCGCGACACCTACCAGGAATGGGCCGACAAGCTGGCCGACGCCATTGCAGTCCATTTTGGCGTCGACATCGGCGAGCACAGCAACCAGAACTGCCCATGGCATGAGGCGCTGGAAGCGATTGAGAGCGCGGCTCCGGCTCGCCGCGCCCAGCCAGAGGGCGAAGCGCCGGAACCCGACTGGATCAGCGCCGTCGTCCTGAGCGTGGCCGAACTGCCCGACCGAGACAGCCCCGAGGAATGGCCCGAAGCCATGCTTGTCACCGGCGACGAGCTGCGCAACATCATCACCGCGTTCGCCCCAGCCGCCCAGCATGCAGAGAACGGCGCACCGGAAGCGAATGCCGCCAGCAACCCCTATGCTGCCCCGAGCTGGGATCATGAATACTCGCCGGATGATGACGCGGATGATGAGGTCGCCGCTCAGTCCCAAGGCGCACAGGCGGCGCAGTTGGGAATCGGCTTCGCCAACAACGACCAGGGCGTGCACGTCAGCGTCATTCAGCAGCATGCCGACGGCAACTTCACGGTGCTGCACCAGGGCCGCGTGCCAGCCGGCGACAGCTTTGCCCGCTTCGCTCTTGCTGCGAAGGCCGAAGCACCGGCTGATCCGCTGGACACACCGCTGCCGTGCGACATCAAGGTTGGCGCCTGCACAATGCGCAAAGGCGTGAAGCTGCGCACGCTGGTGACGCGCATGGAGGGCCTGCACCGGATGGCGATGGAAGCTCAGTCCGATCCTACGCCAGAGCAGCGTGCCGAGTTTGAGAAATTGTTCCCGCTCGCCGCCCAGCAAGCCGCAGCACCTGGCTCGCTGGCCGCCGAGGCCGCGAAGCTCGCGCCGATCCTGCGCGGCATGTGCGAAGGCGGCGACGTGCATGGCGGCGGCGTGGACATCTACGCTGACGACTACATGGCGGGCGATGGTGACACCTACGTCGTGCGCGCCGCCGCGCTGCTGGAACAAATCGCTGCCGCCCCTAGCTCCCCCGGCACACCGGAAGCACCGGCCGAGCTGCCGCGCCTGTACCGCTTCGACTGCTACGTGGGCAAGACTAAGATGGCGGCCGGCGTTGGCGTGCACGCGACCAGCATGACAGAAGCCGAAGAGAAGGCGAAGAAGCTGGCCGACAAGAACGAGACGATCAAGTTTGAGAGCAACCGCCCTTGCCACGCCACGCGCAAGTGCAGCATCTGCGCTGAATACGAGCGCGCCGCCCAGCTCGACGGCGGCCAGGGAGGGAGCGAATCAAATGGCTGATACCGCGCCGATGGGCAAAGACGAAGCGATCGATCTGCTGCGCGACGCACTTGAGCACTACCAACGGCTGGCGCCCGACACGATCACGGCGCGCGAGGCGTTGCGCATGACCGAGCATCTGGCGCCCAGCACCGCGCCCGAGGGTACCGTAACCGATTACGGTACCCCTGTGGACGAGCGCGCAGCGTTTGAGAAGGCGATCAACGCGCAGCGCTTCTTCCCGCGCGAACTCGACTTCTCGCGCGGCAGGTCGCCAGGTGGCCGTGACGAATACGTGAACAGCCACATCGAATCGAACTGGAACGGCTGGAAGCTGCGCGCAGCCCTTGCTTCTCGCCCTGCTGAGGTGGACGACGAAGGGCTGCCGGCGTTGCCGCCCGCATCTGGCCGGATCTACGTGCAGAACGGCTACACGCGCGCCAGTACCCGCCCGGGCAAGGGACTGCCGCTATTCACCGCTGCGCAGTTCCGCCAGGGCCAGCGCGATGCGGTGGCGGCCTACCGGGCGGCGAAGGAATTCTGCGACGAGAACTGCCTTTCGTACCGGCGCGAGCCTGCGTGCCCAATGGGCAAGCTGTGTGTTTCGGAGTCGCGATGACCGACCTGAGCAGCATCACGCACGAGGCGCGGCGCCAGCACCAGTGCGCGTTCTGCGGCCTGTCGATCCCGACCGGGGTGCGGTATGTGCGCGCCCCGGTGCCGGGCGGCGGGCGCCTGGCGAAGCGCCCGTTTCACAGCAAGTGCTATGCCGGCCTGGTCGCCGGCTCTGACAAGATGAAAAACGAAAGCGCGAGGGGGAAATGATGGACCAGATGTTTCTCGACGATGACGAGCTGAAGAGCATGACCAAGCGCAAACAGCGGGCCGCCCAGGCCAAGATGCTACGCTCGATGGGGATCGCGTTCAAGCAGCGCGCCGACGGCACACTGGCCGTGCTGCGCGCGCACGTCGAAAAAGAGTTCGGCGCCGGCAAAGAGCGGCAGTCGAAGGGCAAGGAATTTGTACCGAATTGGAGTGGGCTGAATGCCTAGAAAGCGCAACAAAGAGAATGTCGGGCTGCCGGCACGGTGGAAGATCGAGCATGGTGCGGTCTACTACCAGGTGCCGGTCGGGCTGGAGGACCGCTGGGACGGGAAGAAGAAGTTCCGGCTCGGCGCCAACCTGCCCGAGGCGTATAAGGAGTGGGCGAAGCGCCTGGAGTCGGTCGATCAGGCCAAGTCCATCGGCGCCCTGCTCGACCGGTACGCGCTGGAGGTGGTGCCGACGAAGGCCACGCGCACCCAAGTGGAGAACCAGCGCGCGCTCCGGTCCCTGCGCACGGTGTTCGGGGAGGCCCCGTTGACCTGGCTGCGGCCGCAGCATGTCTACCAGTATGCGGATAAGCGCAAGGCGACGCCAGTCGCGGCCAACCGCGCGATCGACGTGCTGTCGCACGCCTTCACGATGGCCGTGATGTGGGGCTACATGGACCGACACCCGTTCAAGGGCGAGGTGCGCCTGGCCGGCGAGAAGCCGCGCGATCGGTATGTGGAGGATTGGGAGTTGATCGAGCCCCTATCCCTGCCGAGCAAGCACACCAAGGGCAGCGTGCTCGTGCTGCAGGCGTACATTCGCCTGAAGCTGCTCACCGGCCTGCGCCGCGGCGATCTGCTGCGCTTGACGAGCGCCGACCTGCAGGAGGATGGTATCCACGTGACCCCGAGCAAGACGCAGGGCAGCACCGGGAAGCGACTGATCATTGAGTGGTCGCCCGAACTGCGGGATGCGATCGCTGCGGCGAAGGCCGTGCGGCCGGTTGACATCGCGCCCTGGCTGTTCTGCACGCGCAAGGGCGCCGGCTACTTCAACGAGGCGAAGGGTACGGCCAGCGGCTGGGACTCAATGTGGCAGCGATTCATGGAGCGGATCCTGGCCGAGACCAACGTCAAGGATCGCTTCACTGAGCACGACCTGCGCGCCAAGTGCGCCAGCGACGCGGAATCCCTGGAGCATGCCCGAGCCCTGCTCGCGCACGCCGACAGTCAGCTCACGCAGCGGGTCTACCGCCGGCGGCCGGAGCGTGTAAAGCCGGGAAAACTGGCATTTGAATAGCGCAATGCCGATTGAGTAGCGCAATGCCCAAAATATAGGCAGCGAGACGCGGCGATAACACTTTGAAATGAAGGAGAAATTTGGCCCGCCCTGAGGGAATCGAACCCCCGACCCACAGCTTAGAAGGCTGTTGCTCTATCCGACTGAGCTAAGGGCGGTTTTGACAGAAGTGATGCTGAAAACAAAACAGGCCGTCGATGACGGCCTGCCTTGATGAATCTGTGGTCGGAGTACAAGGATTCGAACCTTGGACCCCCTGGTCCCAAACCAGGTGCGCTACCGGGCTGCGCTACACTCCGCCGTGAGAGACATTATATGTCATGGAGGCGACAAACGCCAGCCCCGGCTTGCGACTGGCTGGCGCCTTTTTAGCAAAAACTTCAAGCCACCAGCTTGTCCGCGATGCGGCGCGCCATGCTTTCAGCCATTGCCGCTTCTTTCGCCTCGACCATCACCCGGATCAGGGGCTCGGTGCCGGACGCGCGGATCAGCACGCGGCCGTTGTCGCCCAGCTCGCGCTCGACCGCTTCTTTCTCGGCCACCATGGCCGCATCCAGGGTCCAGTCGAAGCCCGGCGCCACCTTCTTGTTGATCAGGGTCTGCGGGAACAATTCCAGCTCGCTGCAGCATTCGGCCAGCGACTTGTTGCCGCGGACCAGGGCCGACAGGACTTGCAGCGCCGACACAATGCCATCGCCCGTGCTGTGCTTGTCGAGGGCCAGCAGGTGGCCCGAGCCTTCGCCGCCGAACAGCCAGCCGCGCTCTTTCATGACTTCGAGCACATAGCGGTCGCCGACCTTGGCGCGTGCAAAGCCGATGCCCATCTGCTTGAACGCCACCTCGAGCGCCATATTCGTCATCAGGGTGCCGACGGCGCCGGCCACCGGGCCGGTGCTCATGCGGTCGCGCACCATCACGTACAGCAACTCGTCGCCGTTGTAGACGCGGCCATTGGCGTCGACCATGATCAGGCGGTCGGCGTCGCCGTCCAGCGCGATGCCGAGGTCGGCCTTGTTGGACACCACTGCTTCGGACAGGGCCTTGGGCGCGGTGGCGCCGAATCCGGCATTGATATTGAAGCCGTCCGGCTGGGCGCCGATCGAGATCACCTCGGCGCCAAGTTCGTGGAACACATGCGGCGCGATGTTGTAGGCCGCGCCGTGGGCGCTGTCGACCACGATCTTCAGGCCACGCAGGTCGAGTTCGTTCGGGAACGTGCCCTTGCAGAATTCGATATAGCGGCCCTGGGCATCGCGCAGGCGGGTCGCGCGGCCGAGTTTTTCGGACGACACGCAGCCCATCGGCTGGTCGATCGCTTCCTCGATCTCGAGCTCGACCGAATCCGGGAGCTTGGTGCCGTGTTCCGAGAAGAACTTGATGCCGTTATCCTGGAAGGGATTGTGCGAGGCCGAGATCACCACGCCGGCCTGCAGGCGCAGCGCGCGGGTCAGGTAGGCGATGGCGGGGGTCGGCATCGGGCCGGCCAGCATCGAATCGACGCCGGCGGCCGACAGGCCCGCCTCGAGCGCAGCTTCGAGCATATAGCCCGAGATACGGGTGTCCTTGCCGATCAGGACCACAGGGCGGCCACTGCTCGACTTGCGGCCTTTGGCCAGGACGGTGCCGGCGGCATAGCCGAGCCGCATCACGAATTCTGGAGTAATTGGCGCCGTGCCCACCAGGCCACGAATGCCATCGGTGCCGAAATATTTCCGTGCCATCTAGTTCTCTTTTCTGTTGTTGAAACGATTTATTATGCGACCGTGGATGGATGCATCGCGGCCTGCCACACCTTGAGGGCGTCGACGGTCTCTGCCACATCATGCACACGCACGATTCTAGCGCCATGCGCTGCCGCAGCCAATGCCGCGCCGATGCTGCCGGCCATCCGCCCCTCGACCGGACGCCCGGTGACGGCGCCGATCATCGACTTGCGCGACATGCCGGCCAGCACCGGCAAGCCCAGTTCCTCGCGCATGCGCCGCACGCCATGCAGCAAGGCATAGTTGTGTTCGACCGTCTTGCCGAAGCCGAAGCCCGGGTCGACGCAGATACGTTCGCGCTCGATGCCGGCGGCCGTCATTGCATCGACGCGTTCGCGCAGGAAGTTGATCACCTCCCCTACCACATCGTCGTACTGCGGCGCCTGCTGCATGGTCTCGGGTGTCGCCTGCATATGCATGACGCACAGTCCGCAATCGCTGTCGAGCACGGCCCCGATCGCGCCCGGAGCGCGGAAAGCATTGATATCGTTGATCATGTCGGCGCCGGCGATCAGCGCCTCGCGCATGACTTCGGGCTTGCAGGTATCGACCGACAAGGCAACGTCCAGCGTGCGCAATGCGTACAGGGTCGGCATCACCCGTTGCAGTTCTTCGGCCAGCGGCACACTGGGCGACCCGGGGCGGGTCGATTCGCCGCCGATATCGATCATGGTGGCGCCATCCCGGATCATGGTCTCGGCATGGGTCAGTGCGAATTCGAGGCCCTGGTAACGGCCGCCGTCGGAAAACGAATCCGGGGTGATATTCAGGATGCCCATCACGACGGGGCTGGTCGCCTCAAGCCCCTCCAGCGCGAAGCTGAAGTGGCCACATTGCAGTTTCTTGGTCATAGGGGAAAACGTAGCAGGCTTGCCGAGGCAAACAAAAAAGGCACCCTGACGGGTGCCTTTGATGGTGGAGACAACGTCAGGCCGGTGCGGTGGCGTTCGGCGCCACGCCGCCCGGGCCGCTGTCGCCCGGTGGCGGACGCTTGGTCAGCACGGTCTTCGGCTGGCGCGGCTCGCGGCCGGCCATGATGTCGTTGATCTGCTCGTTGTCGATGGTTTCCCAGTCGAGCAGCGCCTTGGTCATCATTTCGACCTTGTCGCGGTTTTCTTCGAGCAGGCGGCGCGCCAGGGCGTACTGCTGATCGAGGATGGCGCGGATCTCGGCGTCGACCTTTTGCTGGGTCGCTTCCGAAATGGTCTTGGTGGCGCCACCGAAGAAGCCTTCATTCTCGCTGTCTTCGTAGACCATCACGCCCATGCTGTCGGACATGCCGAAGCGGGTCACCATCGAACGCGCCAGCTTGGTAGCACGCGAGAAGTCGTTCGAGGCGCCGGTCGACATCTGACCGACAAAGATCTCTTCAGCAATACGACCACCGAACAGGATCGAGATTTCCTCGAGCATCTTGTCTTTGTAGCCAGACAGGGCGTCGTGCTCAGGAAGCTGCCAGGTCAGGCCCAGCGCATAGCCGCGCGGCATGATCGTGACCTTGTGCACCGGATCGGCCTTTGGCAGCAGCTTGGCAACCACCGCGTGGCCCGACTCGTGGTAAGCCGTGTTGCGACGTTCTTCTTCGCGGATGACCATCGACTTGCGCTCGGGACCCATATAGATCTTGTCCTTGGCGTCTTCGAAGTCGATCATCTCGACCAGGCGCTTGCTGCGACGGGCAGCGAACAGCGCGGCTTCGTTGACCAGGTTGGCCAGGTCGGCGCCCGAGAAGCCGGGGGTGCCGCGCGCCAGGATGTCGGCCTTGACGTCGGTGCCGATTGGCACTTTACGCATGTGCACGTTGAGGATCTGCTCGCGGCCGCGGATATCCGGCAGGCCAACCTGCACCTGGCGGTCGAAACGACCCGGACGCAACAGCGCTTTGTCGAGCACGTCGGCGCGGTTGGTGGCGGCGATCACGATCACGCCCGATTGCGCCTCGAAGCCGTCCATCTCGACCAGCAACTGGTTGAGGGTCTGTTCGCGTTCGTCGTTACCGCCGCCCATGCCGGCGCCACGATGACGGCCGACCGCGTCGATCTCGTCGATGAAGATGATGCAAGGCGAATGTTTTTTGGCATTTTCGAACATGTCACGCACGCGGGACGCGCCGACGCCGACGAACATCTCGACGAAGTCGGAACCCGAGATCGAGAAGAACGGCACCTTGGCTTCACCGGCGATGGCGCGCGCCAGCAGGGTCTTGCCGGTACCTGGAGGACCAACCATCAGCACGCCACGTGGGATGCGGCCGCCCAGTTTCTGGAACTTGGTCGGGTCGCGGAGGAAGTCGACGATCTCGGAGACTTCTTCTTTCGCTTCGTCGCAACCGGCGACATCGGCGAAGGTGACGGTGTTATTGGTTTCGTCGAGCATGCGCGCCTTCGACTTGCCGAAGGAGAAAGCGCCGCCCTTGCCGCCGCCCTGCATCTGGCGCATGAAGAACACCCACACGCCGATCAGGAGCAGCATCGGGAACCACGAGATGAACACCTGCTGCAGGAACGATGGTTCTTCAGGTGGCCGGACGTCGAAACGCACGCCGTTCTCGCGCAGGTCGCCGATCAGGCCGCGGTCGAGGATGGTCGCGGTGGCGCGCACCTTGGTATCGTCGCTGCGGGTGGCGGTGATGTTCGAGCCTTCGATCGTCACATCCTTGATGCGACGTTGTTTGATTTCATCGAGCAGCTCGGAATAAGCAATGGACTTGTTGCCGCCAGCGGTGCTATGGGTGTCGAACTGCTTGAACAGCATGAACAACAGCAGCGCGACGACCACCCAGATGGCGGATTTGGAAAACATATTATTCACGAGCACTCCTCCGATGCAACAGCATCTCTACCGATTTCAGTATTCCGATTTTACTCGCAATAAGCCGACACCGCCACGCAGCACCGGCAACATTGATGAAATACTATCTTTTACCCTCCTTCAGGCAGACCGCCAGCACAATATGCAAGCGCCATCTGAAGGATCACGCGGCTGATGTGTGGCCGCGCGCCGAGATTTCAAGGGGCAATTCGCCCCTGATTGCAGGTTTTAGACAGCCGGATTCTTCAGTCCCCGGCCCAGCAGGAAAATCTCGGACGACTTATCGCGGCTTGCTTTGGGCTTGACCTGTTTCACGGTCTTGAATTCAGTACGGAATTTTTCCAGGACCTGGGTAAAACCCATGTCTTTAAAACACTTAACCAGCAGCGCGCCCTCGGGTTTCAAATGAACTTGTGAAAATTCGATCGCCAGATCGATCAGATGTTCCATGCGCGCCGCATCCGCATGACTGATGCCGGACAAATTGGGCGCCATATCGGACAGCACGACGTCGACCTTGCGTCCCGACAGCACCTCGTCGAGCTGGGACAGGACCTCTTCCTCGCGGAAGTCGCCCTGGATGTATTGCACGTCCGCCACCGGCTCCATCGGCAGGATGTCCAGGCCGATGATGGTGCCATTGATGCCGCCGCCATCCTTGCCCGCCAGCTTGCGCCGGGTATATTGAGCCCAACTGCCTGGCGTGCAACCGAGGTCGACCACCGTGTGGCCGGACTTGATGAGCTTTTCGGTCTCGTCGATTTCCTTGAGCTTGTAGGCAGCGCGCGCGCGATAGCCCTCTTTCTGTGCAAGTTTGACGTACGGGTCGTTAATGTGGTCGTGTAACCAGTTTTTGTTTAATTTGTTCTTGGCCATTCGCGTAGAATACTGCTTTTATAGGTACATCAAAAAATATAGTTATGATCAAACTCACACCGGCCGAGCGCAGCGCCCTGCGCGCAGAAGCACACGGGCTCAATCCAGTCGTCATGATCGGCGAAGCCGGGCTTACCGAATCCGTCATGAAAGAAGTCGCGGCCAGCCTCGACGCACACGGCCTGATCAAGGTGCGCGTGTTCGGCGACGACCGTGAAGCGCGCGTCGCCATGTACGACCAGATCGCCAACGATCTCGACGCCGGCCAGGTCCAGCACATCGGCAAGCTGCTGGTCCTGTATCGCCCGAAGAAGGAAACGGTCAAGGAACGCAGCGGCAAGTCGGGCCCGGGCATGCGCGAAGTCACCATCGTCAAGGCCAGCGCCAGCGGCACCAAGAAGCCGAGCGTCACCAAGGTCATGCTGAAGGGGAACGAGCGCGTCACCGCCGGCGGCAACATCAAGCGCGCCAAACCGCGCCAGACCAGCTCCAAGAAAAACTCGCTGAACAAATAAGCGACAGGGTGCAGACTACCGGCGCCTGAACACGTCATCCCCGCGCAGGCGGGGATGACGTTTTTTCTGGGCAGTCGAAAAAAGGTTAGCGCAAGCGGATGAGCAGCCACGCCCCCAGCAAGCTCTCGACCAGATAGAACAGCTGCGACACCCCATGCATCACGGCGAACTGCGTCCAGTACTGCGACGCCCGCACCCCGCCCGGCCCGGCCAGCTCGCGCAGGTTCGCCATCGCCGGCTGCAGCCCGACAAAAATCACCAGCGTACACGCCAGCATCGCCAGCACCAGCAGGTTGAGAAAACGCCGCCGCGGCGGCGCCAGATCGGTCGACAGCCGCAGCAACACCAGCAGCACGCCGGCACAGGCAATCGACAACCAGGCCTGGCGCGTCAGCAGCAGCGCCACCAGGTCACCCGCCTGCACGCTGCCCAGGACGCCAAACGCCGCCGGCGCCGCGATATAACCGAGCGCCCACAGCGTGCCGGCCCACAGCGCCGCCACCAGCAGCCGCGCC
>Ga0265797_10007045_pt1 | contig 15581 bp, 9 predicted proteins | sample P2T30metagenome_FD_192433 | JGI IMG/M metagenome (GOLD analysis project Ga0265797, IMG submission 192433) | Plant litter microbial communities from East Loma Ridge, Irvine, California - P2 T30 | ecosystem: Environmental > Terrestrial > Plant litter > Unclassified | place: USA: California... | reverse complement strand
TGTATCAAATTAAAAGACAAACACCAGCCTGCCAACGTCCACGGACCAGCCCAAGTACACACGAAATACCAAAATCGCCCAACGCAATGCATGCAACACACACATTCAAAAAACCCGACATCCCCACAACTCACTCCATACTCTTCAAATCCCCCGCAACTTCAAACCTCGCATCCGTTTTCGCCCTAACATCCTCCACACCCACCCCCTCCGCCATCTCCGTCAACCTCAACACCCCCCTCTCGCGATCCACCTCAAACACACACAAATCCGTAATAATCGTGCTCACACACCGCGCACCCGTAAGCGGCAATCCACACTCCTGGACAATCTTGCTACTTCCATCCTTGGCAACATGCTCCGTCGCAACCACGACTTTCGTCGCCTCAGGATTACTGACCAAGTCCATAGCGCCGCCCATGCCTTTGAATACTTTGCCGGGGACCATGTAGTTGGCGAGGTCGCCGTTCGCACTGACTTGTAGGGCGCCGAGGATGCTGACGTCGACGTGGCCGCCGCGAATCATGCCGAAGGACTCTGCGCTGTCGAAGGTGGATGCGCCGGGGAGTAATGTGACAGTCTGTTTGCCCGCGTTGATGATATCCGGGTCCAGTTCCTCTTCAGTGGGATGAGGGCCCATGCCTAGTATACCGTTCTCGCTCTGCAGCCAGACCTTACGGTCTTCGGGAACAAAGGACGCTGCGTCGGTGGGTATGCCGACGCCGAGGTTGACGTAGTAGCCCTGCTTGAGCTCCTTTGCTGCGCGGCGGGCGATTCTGATGCGGCGCTCTGCGTGCTCGTCTTTGGCGACGGGCTTGCCGTCTGAGGCGGGGTTCCGCAGCTTCTTGATCTCGATTTGCTTGGGGGCTGTGGCTGGGACGATGCGGTCGACGAAGATACCCGGGAGGTCGACTTCGTTGGCGTCAAAGGTGCCGATGGGCACGATTTCTTCGGCTTCGACGATGGTGAGGCGTGCGGCTTTGGCCATGATTGGGGCGAAGGCTTTGGTGGTGTATCTTCAGTTCAATCAGTCCATGATCTTGACGTCTGATGTGCCTTGAGCTTACCTGAAGGTGCAGTTGCCGGCTTCATCAGCCTTATGTGCGCGAATGATGGCAACGTCGCCAGTCAAAGCAGTCTCCATGAGGAACTTCTTGCCGTTGAACTCTCGCGTCTCCCTCTTCTGTCCAAAGCCAATAGCATTGCCCTTGTCGTCGAACCGTGCAGGTATCTTGCCGTCCTGTAGTAGCGTGTTGACAGCGGTGGGGGTGTAGAAAGCTGGGATGCCCGCACCTCCAGCTCGTATCCTCTCAGCGAGCGTGCCTTGCGGACACAGCTCGATCTCGATGCCTCCGCTCAAGTACTGCTTTTCCAGCGCCTTGTTGTTTCCCAGGAAGCTGATGATGAGCTTCCCGACTTGTCCGTTCTGCGTAAGGAGCGCGAGACCGCCCTTGTTCTCGATTCCGGCGTTGTTTGATACCGCAGTCAGACTGTGTAGCGATTCAGGTCCTCGCTTTTTCATCGCTTGTATGAGCGTCTCTGCGACACCACACAGTCCGAAGCCGGCGCTAAGGACCGTAGACCCGGGCAGTATGTCAGCCACTGCTTCATCGGCGTCCTTGAAGAGTTTCGATTTCGAGCGGTCGATGACCGGCGCGCGGTCTGCTACAGCACTTATGGGCCGTATTTGATTCGTAAAGCGCCATTGCGGTGGATGTGTACGCGCAGCTCGTAGTATTGCTGGCAATGCCTGTCGAGACCGTATACGTGAGGGCAGTGCAGTAACCAAGCGATAGGTAGAAGGTAATGCGTCCATGATGTGCTTTTGGTGCCTCCAGAATCGCGAGAGAGAAGACAAGCAGGCAATGTGTTTTGAAGGATTAAATCGACTTCACAGGCCCTCAATCAATGCCCGAGTGTCGGTAATATTTCAGCATGTCAAGCGACCGATCCGAGCGAACCCCGGCGTGACAAGCAGCAGTCGTCATTGCTGTGGTTGTTGTGGGGAAGATGACGGAGACAGAATTGGTACCGAAGGCTGCGAGGTCGAAATGCCGGTGCGGTTTGATTGGGCAGCGGCCACAGGAAGCGACGCCCGAGCACATCTTCAACCATGGCACGGCATCATGAGCAGCAGTAACAATACCAGATGGATTACACTTTTCGCGTAGGAACAGCGTGGTGAGCTCGATGAAGACCTAGCATTTTGGCGAACGGGATCAATGCACTGTGATTCATCAACTTGTGCTTCATGCACCATACAGTACTTTAGAGCCCAAGTCAGTAAGTCAATAACTCACACAATGTCACAAAGCCCCATCTCATAAACACAACAAACATGTCATATGGTACAACGTAGCATACATTCATCCACTACGCCTCCTATCAAAACACTTCCATCCTTTCCTCATCTATCTACACATCCAAGACCACACCAACGCCAACGCTTCCCATGCATCGCTCGAACAAAAGGTAACTTCAAATGACAAACAGACATAATGACACAAAAAATCGCGTAATAACGTATTAAGAAGACTAGAATATACAAGAAGAAGCGAACAAAGGAGTTGTGCTGTCGTTGAAAGAGAGATTTTGTGTTGTTGTGATATGGTTCTTTTCGTTGCGTGTGTCTGCGCGTCTTTGTTGTGGATATGTACAAGTCGGAGCGATGGTGGGTGGGTGAGTAGGCATGAACATCATCGAAGAAACACGTCTAGGAACCGAGTATCTCAGTACGTAAACGCCTCCTCGATGAAATCCACACTCCCCTCCGTCAACCACGGCCGAACAGCAGCGCGAACCCCGTCCGCGAACCCCCCACTCCCACACACCGTCACCGCCATCGCGCCCTCCCGATGCCTGACCTCCTCCTCAATCAGCGCATCGGGTTTCGGGCGACCCGCAAACATCTTGACCGTTTCGCTGGAGCTCTCAACGCGGCCCTTGGGTCTCGAGATGAACAGTTTGATACGCAGTACGTGTTTGCGCTGCGGCATGCGGAGTACTTCGTCCATCCACGGGCGCACCCACTCGAGGCAGTCGCTGTCGGGCACCGTCCAGATGAGCACGACGCGCTTGGTAGCGGTTGTGCGGTTCGCGAAGCCTGCGACGAGGTGCTTGAGGTACATGACCTGGTGCGTGATGCCGACGCCGCCGGCGAACAGTACAACAGTGCCATACGAGTCGAGTGAGTGGTGTCCGCCGTACGGGCCCTCAATGAAGCCCCAAGCAGTGAACTGCTCGTTGGGGCTCTTGCACGCGCGCTCGTACATTTGGCGCGTGAGCCCCGTGCGCGCGCGACATACGAGGCTGATCTGGCGCGTCTTTTGCGGGCTGCCAGGCGCGCAGAGCGCGTCGCCTTCGAGGATGGGGAGCGTCATTTCCTTGGAGTCGGGGGAGAGCGTGGTGGCCCAGGCGACAGAGAAGGGGTGCGAGGACCAGAGGGACATGCGGGGCATCCACATGTGTGCGTGGCAGCCTGGGCGTGGGTACCAGTCGCGGACGAGGTCGATTGTGAGGCGCACGGCTTCGCCGGGCATGGCTTCGACTTTGATGGTGGAGCGCTGCTTAAGGCTGAAGCCGTAGTAGAAGATGGAGGCGGTTCGGCAGGCGTACTCAAGGGCCCAGAAGATGAAGATGAGATGCATCCATGGGACCTGCGGGAGGTGGTGCATGGCGAGATGCTTGTAGAGACCGATGAGCGCAGCGCCGACCGAGAGCTTGTGGATGTTGAGGAAGCACTCGTAGAATGCGTGGCGGAACGGCGACCATGCTTGGATGCCGATGAATGTGAAGGCGCACGTGCCGACCATTCCCCAGCCGTAGGAGCCTTCAGTGCGAAGAGCATTGGCGATGTGGGCCCATCCATTTCCTTCGCTGTGGCCGGTGTTGTACAAGAATGCGATAGTGTGGACGATGGCCTCGAGGATGGTGATGCGTCCGGCCCATCGGTGGAAGAGGTTGAAGTCATCGTACGAGACTTGGAGGAGTGAGATGAGGGGGTTGTTGCGGAGCGCGAAGAGGACGGTCGGGATGAGGTTGAGTGCAGCGAGGGTACCAGAGCGACCACGTAGGGCGGCGATGGTTTGCTTGTGGTCCAAGACGTCGTATGGAAGCGCGGCGCACCATGCAACGTTGAGCCCAACGTAGACGACGAGCATAATAGTGTGCCAACGGCCGGGCAGTGTTCCATTGTCGATTGCGCTCGAGATCTGGAACGATGTGTTGTGGCGCTTCTTCCAAAACGGCGCCGCCAAAATATGCCGGTTCAGCCATGGCCATATCCGAGTCCTGTTCATCGCCCAGTAATTTTGGTTGTCGGGGTTCGCCATGACTGTAAGATGCCGTTGATGGCGCCACCACATGTTTGCTATCCGTAGGAACAGGAGTAATGCGGCGATTGCGACGAGCATGTACAGGAACATGTCGACCCAGACATAGTTGCCTATTTGGTCGACTCCTGTCAACCCGTAGCTGTACTTGAGGCCATCGAAATCGGCGGCGTCCCAGCCTTCCAGAAAGTGGCGGCGATTGAGTGCGTTGGTGGCAGGCGATTGCTCCACCCTCCGGGGGCGAAGGAAGGTTGACATGTGTGTTGGTAGAAGAAGGTAGGTGGAAGTAGTCGTGCTCGAAGATCGTGTCTTGGCTCCGGGAGCGTATCGCGGGTGGGTCTTGTTGTATTGTGATCGACTTCGAAGGCTAACAATGATGTGCACGACCGGGTGCGACGCTAGAAATGCGGAACTTTGGCAGACCAGAAAAACAACGTGAAGCGCTGATATGCTATGACACCGCGTGGGCGGTGACTCGTTGTGAAGCGGTGCTCTTAACAAGGTGAGCCGGGTGCTTTTGTCACCGAAAATGCATAACAGGAAGTTGTCGTGAATTGTGTAGGTACGATGTCGGAGGGCGATCGGAAGTTCAGTCGAAGCTCAAGTTTAACAGTGCCCTGCACAAGTCGAAATTTGTAAAGGTGATGGGGAGCCAAGGTGAAAACGACAACCCAACAGGCGGACAACACGGTATTATTGAGAGCGGCTGTTCAATAGACACTTTCACACAGTTCCAGGGGGCGTAAAGACAGTAACGGCGGGGCAAACAGGTCGCTCGACAAGGCCAGAAGAAACGAATGAATATGTACGGTGTTGTCTTAACGAGTGAACAACACTTGGGCGAGAAACGAAGGTGGGCTAGGAACCTGGGACACACGGGCGCGGCGAGAGACGTGAGGTCAGAGGGAGGCAGAGGTAAAGAGTGGATGACATGCCTCGTCCAGCGCGCCGGGGTGGTGTCTCTCGCAGGGATTGACAGGTACTATTGAGAGGCTATTGGCTGTGGATAACGGGGGTGTTTCAAAACTGCACCTTAGTCGGGCGGCGCAGGAACCAGTCGTATTGGCGTGCCTGAACGCCATGAAACGGGTCCTCAGCTCACCGTCTTCCAAGCGACCAACGGGAGAGGCCGAGAGGCTCGTCCGTCTGGTGTTGAGGCGGTGCTGCCGAGTTCCGTCGCCGCCATGTGCTGTCGATTCGCTGTGCTGCAAAGCTACGCACCGCAGTTCACACAAGGGCTGAACGAGGTCAGCAGTCACAAACATGGTCGCACTCACGTGTACATCTCCGAGTGTGTATCGCGCCAGAAAGCATAATGGTGCACTTTGCTTGCTAACCGCCGCGAGCCTGACATAGATTGCGGAAGAGACAAATCTGGCGTCGAACACGGGCGCAGGGACCCCCAAGCCGCAGGGCCCAGCGCTGGAGCCTGGCATGAATGTTCCAGGCTTTTGGCGCCTATCGCAAGCGAGAAAACACTCTCGCGATCCTGGGGAAGATCTTGTCTTCACAACGGCCGTCCGATCCGCCACGCCCCTGAGGCTCAAGCGCTGCCTCTGGAAGTTCGTGGCGCATCCGTCGCGCAGCCACTCGGCGCCCTGTAAATTTCGCGCTGCAGTCCATGTATCATTTCCTCCGATCGAGCAGTTTCCCGCCTATGGAGCCATGTATCGTGAGTCGGGTATCGGGTGAGGTTGGCGCTGGGATGCTCCTTGCTGTTTTCCACATGCCAATTCATGCGCTGTAATCGCCACGTGCGAGCGAGCGAAACAATGGCAAGAACACCCAAGACAATTGACAGTAAACACCAGACTCTGTTATCTCGGAACCTCCGGCAGCGTCATCTCTGCGACATTGCGCTCAAGACACGGTCAAGACAAATCTGACTCTCGAAATTATACTCTTACTCTTGCTCTCACCTCCCGCCTCGCGACGCCACTGTGCAATATCACTCACCCCCCCACGCCCACCATACATGAAACTCCGACGACCCGGTTCAAAGACACTCGGAAAATTCCATCACATGCACACCGACAAACACCAGCCGCAGTTCTTCGAGAAGGATCGCACCTGCATTATCACTTCATCCTATCGTGAAGACGGAGCCACATGTCTCATGTCAACGCCAACTCCCGATCCTTCACGTCTTGGCCTTCCTTCGCCTGTGTGCGGCACCATGCATCCGCACGCATGCTACATCCTACTGCTGCATCTATACAAAAACATCGTGCGGCGTAACGCTGGGCTGCTTCACGTTCTATCGAATCCACTTTCACGCATGAACACCTGCTAGAGTCACTCCACTCAGCGCCTAACACATTCTTCTCAACGCTAGACATCTTACACAGGAACAACCATCCACAGCTTCAAAACATCGTGAATCCACTCCCATGCATGAACACCTCGACGTCACAGTACCAGTGTTCCACTCACCCTTGCAAGGACCATCGCAGGAACCCAAACCTCAGGAATTTCCGTCCCGCTCCACTCACACGTCTCCGCTCAAATCCGCCCAATCTCACGCAATAACCATTTTAAAATCCGCCCAATCTCACCAGACCATCAGTTTCAACTCTCGAATCACACTGACCCGGACCATCTCCACATGTCAACTTGTCACAAAAAGCTTGGCTTAGCTGCATCTCGCTAAAATCCACCATGCTTCATGGTCATATATTTCGAAACGCGCCATATTCCCTTGTTCTGATTCCTCTTTCTTGGCGGTTCTGGAACGACGAGATCTGTCGAATTTTGTGTGTGTGGGTCGAATGATGGGTAAGGCACAGTTAGCACCGACTCTCAGCATGTGAAGACGGGGAGGAAGTCAGCGCAAAGAAGCTGCTAAGCTGAGTACCGGTCACCCAATCATCGGTATAGCGCTCTCGAACAAGGTTGGGTTCATGATGAGTGGCATCGCTCAAGTTCGAAGAGAGCTGCTATATCATTATCGGAGACTAGACATCGCGGTTGAATAACGTGCGGTACGGAAGCACATTCCCTATCACATGGATACATGCTCGTCATTTCACCATTCACTAACACCATCAGCAGCGACTCTCTTAGCACATCTTACACTCATATTATTCACGCACCTTCAACCATCCAAACATGCGCTACTGACAATATGAAGCCACCACCTCCCTCTCAACATATTCTAACCTATCCTATACTGGATTGACCTGAAGTGAATTGCTCAGAAGTCCAGACGACAACCCTATTTCGCCTGCCCGCCAGCAAAATCCAACCCCGCAAGCGCATCCCTCGCCCACCCATCCTCCCCACCATCACCACTATCGCGATTCGCAACCCTCAACCCCCCACCACCTCCCCTCACTCCCCCATCATCCTCCCCCTCACTATCCCCCGCCCCAAAATTCGCCACCCTCAAGCCTCCTCCAGCACCACCCCTACTCTCCCCCTCATCAAAACTCCACCTCCCACCTCTCTCATCTCCGTACTCAGTAGGCGTATACTCATAAGGCTGCGAATCGCTGTAGAAAGGCTGCGACGGCATGGTATCTGGATACTGTGCGTTGCCGTAGGATTGCTGTTGGTAGTTTCCTTCGCCGGGACCGAGGTCGCTGCCGTTGTTGTTATTGTTGTTGTGGAATGGGCCGGCGCGGTCGATGGGGGAGTATTCCATGTGTGTTGTGCGGAGTTGGAGGTCGGGGAGGAAGGAATTGCGGGACTCGGTGGGAGTTTTGTCGTTGTTTGGTAGTGGAAATGGGGCTTGTGTTTGTGCGGAGTTGAGGGAAGAGGCTTCCTGTGCGATGGCAGCAGATTGTTGGTGCTGAAGCTGCATGCTATTCAACTGCGCTGCGGCCGCCATGCTCAGCGTACTCGGCGCCTTCAAACTCGGTGCGCCTCCTCTTCCGCTCATACTCAGACTCATGCTTGGGCGCGGCTCCTCGCTAATCATCATCTGGTTCTCAATCCCGTTCGGATCGCGAATACTATACTGCGCAATCGTGCGCATTTTCCGCGTCACCCAGCCCGCGAGGATCTTGCCGCGCTGCTTCTCGCCGAGGCGGGAGCGGTGGAAGTCGCCTTTTATTACAAAGGCCACGATGTCGATGACGAGTTGGTGCTCGTTTAGGATGGCGTTTACGATGACGGGGACCATGGAGGCGAGGAAGTTTCTGCGGAAGATTTCGACTACGACGACGACTAGGCCGCCGGCTTGGAAGACGGCGCTGCGGATGTACGTTAGCGAGAGCTGAAGGGGAGAGAAGGGGGAGTGTAGGACGTACCAGCCTCCGGGTACAATGTTCCGGTGACAGCGCTCGACGGATTGCTCAATGTCCATTGAGAAGTGGTTCAGGCCGTTGACTTCGAACGTGTCGCCGATACTTCCGAGCACGAATAGTACTTGCATATCGACGGGCGCGCCATTCGGTCCAATCGGTCTCGTCACATTGTGCAAGAAGCCAAGATCACCCGTCCTAACATACCGCACATTCGGATCACCATCGACGGTCCTGCCGTTGAACCTCTCCGCATCCAGCCGCTCTTTTGAGCCGTAGAAGCTGTATGCGTTGGCTTCAGACTGCACCCAGATCTCGCCGTACTCGCCGACCAGGCAGAGCTGGTTGGTCTCAGGATTGACGATCGAGATCTGCGTGCTGACCGGCACCATGCCGGAGTCCTGGACGAGTAGTGCGGTGGGCTCCGTGTCGGGGTCGACAGGCATTATGAGGCCGCGGCGTAGGGCGTTGACATCGAGATGGAGCTCGATGGGCTCTATGCACATGTACGACCGTGATGCTACCATTGGGTTGAGGACGTGTGAGTACACGGTATTGATGGCGGTTCGGTCGAGACTGGCTGGTGCAAAGTGTACGCGCACTCGTGAGTAGACATCCACGCGCGGTCGGCCGTCTGTGGCAATCATCAAGTTCTTAAGCTCATGTAGTGCCATGTTCTTTCCTGCGCCTCGCGCAATAGCGTGGTCCAACATTTGGCTCGTCGCGTACGCATCCTTAATTTTGTACCGTGACAGAGTCTGGAACAGAATGTTAGGGTTTCCAGCGAAGTCGACGGGTGAGACGAGGTATGTTGGTGCGGCGAGGAAGATACCCATGACGCAGGTGTGAATGAAGCCAAGTCCTATCGTGCTTCGTACGCAGCCAAGAACTGGTCTCGTACTCGTCATTTGGCAAGTCTCTTTTTGCACTTTGCACAGCGCCATGATTTGGCTGTGGCCGTATTGAACAGCGATGCGACGTTGGTCAGGTGTCCAATATGTCCAGATCAGGACGGGGAAGCCGGCCTGAACCCACGCAGGCCTAATGGTGAGTTTGAGGTCGCGGCAGCCGCTCGATTGCTTCGGTGGCTTCGTTGTGTTATATGTGTGTGGGATGTTGATCTTGAGAATGACGGCAGATTGCTTGATGTGTTGCGAAACTTGCTTCAGCTTCAGCAGATGATCTACATCAGCATTTACCAATATCGCCTTGACCTTGAAGTCCGCGAGAATGTGTAATAGCGCAGGCGCGTCTTCGTTTAACCGATTCTGATCGATGGGTGCCATGGGTATCGCAACGGCACCGAGGACAAAGCATGCGTGGACGGCGTAAACGAACTCTTCCGAGTGCGTGTACATCAGCAGCATATGATCACCAGCTTGTACCTTGACCTTGTTCTTCAGGTACATAGCGACACCAGCAACTTTCTGGTCAAACTTCTTCCAGTTGACGCCCTTGCCTTCTTTGCCTCGGCCATCAACCGTGCAGTAGGCCAGCTCTTCTGCTTGACGCGATACGCGCCATTGCATGAGGTCGTGAATGTTTGTGAATTGGTTGAGTGGTGTAGATGTCCGATCGTCAATGACGACTTCTCTGTGGTCGACACCCGAGTACTGCTTGTCTTGCAGCATCAAATACTGCTGGCGTGCCGTTGACGCATCGTAAGACCACATGCCGCCTGCGGGATCGTCGCCTAATGCAATGTTCTGAACAGATCGCTCTACGCCAAACTTGACGTGGACGCACGGTAACGAGCCATTGTCAAACTCTCGTCGACACAGCATGTTGCCAATCTCTCGTCGACCATTCTTGATGACACGAGGTAGTGTGTTGGGAGCTGTAATCATCACGCAGTACACTCGAAGGTGGTGTTCCTGATAGAGCACTTCCATGCAGCGCTCAGATAGTGAGTCCAGGAATGGAATGTCGAGTTGTTGCGGTGGTCCGCCAGGATTTGTGGGGGCTGTAGATGCAGCTTGAGTCTCGATCAAGATTATTGGTAGATATTCGCCATTCACATATGAGTCGAATGCAGAGCTGTCATTTGTTAGTATGCAAGTTGCCGCCGTGACCTTTTGTCTCGTCTTACCAGTCGTAGATCTTCGGCACCGCCTTCATGATGCTGGACACAAGATGCTGCACGAAGAAGTATCGATGCTCCGCCTCTAATTGGCCATGCTCGACCCATTCGACTCGCTGTCGTATCCGATCTTCATAAAGACCGAGAACGAAGATCTTGCCTTCCACAACACACCCTAGCAAGCCAGTGCGAAGGAATTCGAGCTCAAGCAACTGTGGCGTAGGGCTGCCTTCAACGAACCGATATGGCCGAGCGTGGAAGATAGTCTCAGTGTGTTTCTGAAGCTGCCAGAAGCCTCCGGATAATGAAGGAGAATCAACCCAGATCTCGCCTACTGAGTACGGCGAGCAAAGTAGGCTGGTCTCTGGATCCACGACAGAAAGCGTGGCGTCTGGAATGGGGTACCCGAACGCGCCGACCCTCATAGTGCCAGGCTCATTCGCACGCTTGCTCGCGTCTTCACCAATCGCCAGCACCACAATGTCATTCATCTTCAGCGCCTCCTTGTCAAGTAGAATCTCAGTCAGTTCAGTCCGACCCTTCTTCTCCTTGACTTTCTTGTTTGTAGTCCCGCCACCTATAAGACTCGAGTAGCCATTTGTCGCACCCGCATCTTCGGTCTTCTCGAACTCTTCTTCCTCTTCTTCTGCTATGCTCAGGGGACAGCCCATACGCTCTTCGCCGCCCAGCCAGTCGCGGACTGAAATGATCATGCCGCCGTGCTCGGGCAAGCACAGCATAGGCGCTATAAGTTCTCGCGCTCTAGGATTCCTCATTGGTCGGAACCATCTGTCTCCAAGAATCTCGTGGAAGTCGCAGTCGACTGTGAGTGTGTCGATGAGGCAGATCTTGACAGAGCCAAAATTTGGTTCCGCGTTCTTCTTGAAGTTGCGCGTTGCCATTGGGTCTTGCTGGTAGTTGTACGCAGCACGCTTCAGACCTGGATAGTCTGCGATCAGTATGTTCGCCTTGTACTTCGTGATCAGATGTGCGTAGAGGCCTGGTGTCTCCATAGTACTCGGCTCAGTCCACACCGTCGTATGGCCGCCATACACTGCAAAGAGGACACCCAATATCATGCCTGCGCTTTCGCGCGGATCGAGGTAAGTGAGAATGGTTTCGGTGGGGGAACTCCGTGGGGGTGGCGCAATGAATTTGCCATTTGAATCGCGCAAGTGCGTGCCAAACGTGTCTGTGGTCTCTCTACCTGACGGAATCGTGGTGACCATGGCACTCACGCACGCCATCTGATGCATGATGGTCCGGTGGCTGAGTACAACGCCTCGAAGGTCGCCCGTCGGCGCTCGTGAAAACTCAATGTACGCCACTTCTGGGACTTGCAGAGCAGGCGTGTCATCGTGCTTCTTAGGATGATGACTGCCAAACTCGTTTGTCTTCCACCACTCGACGCCACTGGGCCACTTGAGGCGGTTCTGGCTTATGTCACGATGGAAGGCTTTGAGGTTGTTGTCCGTGGTCAGGGCGAGATGCGCTTGTGTGGTGGTCAAGAGCAGGATGAGTTTCTGATAGTCGTCGACACTATTGATGGGTACGGCGACAACGCCAGCGATGAAGCAGCCCATCAATGCTACCACAAACTCGATGACCTCGGTATCCCTGTACACCAGCGCCACCCTGTCGCCGCGGTAGAGGTTGCTCTTGTCTCTGATGACTTTGGCTACCTTCTCTGCGCGACTCGCCACCTTCTCCCACGTTATCGAAGCCACTTCCTTGCCCTTGGGGTCCAGCACCCAGAAAGCAGTCTGCCGTGGCTGCATGCGCCCTCGATGCCGCAACACAGCGCCGATGTTGTCGAACTTGGACATTTTGATGTTCGGGTTGTGCGGGTCGTATACGTCAAAGGGCAAGTCGCGCGGCTCCAGGGGCATCATGGTGTCGATTACGGCTGCGCCTGGCAGATCGTTCGGGTTCATCATGGGCGGGGGTATCGCAGCGGTGGGCGAGAAGGCGTCGCCGGTCGAGTATCGATTGGGCCCGCCATACGAGTCTCGGTGGTCCTGCATCTGCTGGCCGGTGAAGTCGGAGAAGTAGCCCTGGTTGACGTCCATCATCGTGCTTCGCCTGCTCGCGTCTGCCCCGCCTGGCGACCCGTAGCCGCTCTCGAAGCCCTGCTGCGTCTCCGGGTTGAAGGCGAAGTTTGTGCCCATCATGGTGCCCTCCCGCGAGTAGCTGTACTCGGGCGTCTGCGGGCGCGGAATAAAGGTCTCACTGCCCTGCGACAGCTGCGAGGTATTGCGCTGCAGCGAGGTGGTGCGCAAGCCCAGCTGCTTCTCCTGGAAGCGGCCGACCTGGCTGGGCGGGTACGCCATGTACTGCGAGGACCCCGCGGTGCTGCCCCCCGAGCCGCCATACTGCGAGGTGCCCGTCAAGCTCGGCGCCGTGCTAGTGTACTGAGACTGAGACTGCGGCTCTGGGGTCGGAGGCTGGATAATCGGCGGGTGCGGACCGGACAGCGCCGCGAGAGACGCTGAGCGCGAACCCGAGCCAGACCCGGAGCCCTCGCTGGCGATGCTCTCCTGGCGTAGGTGGCCCTGTAGCTGCGCTGTCTGCTCGGGCCCCAGGTACTGTGACAGCAGGACGGTCCTGCGCTTGTCGTAGCTGTGCGACTCGTTAGCGCTGCTGCGGTTGCGGTGTGCGGATGCGCCGCCTCTTGCAACGTCCTGAACTGACGCACCCCTTCTTCGTGATGTCGCCCTCTTCCAGCTCGTGCTCCAGCTCCTGCAGCTTGGCCTGCAACTCCGGGTTCGCGTCGGCCATGGTGGTGTGAGGGTCCAAAACAGGGAATGCGGCGATCAGGTGGAGCAGATGCAAGTGTGCGCCGCGGAGGCTCGAGACATGTCAGGGTAGGAATACGTGGTACAGATATCGCGTGCGAAGCTCATGGGAGTCTCGCGTGGGTGAAGTTTGCACCCTGTCACTCTGCGACAGGAACAACGCGCAGGAGAGACGCAGCGCGCATGAATTGGTTCCTGGATATGATGTCACACACTCCAAGAGGATGTCCTCCGCGCAGCCTCCGAAAACAAGCTGATGGTAAAGTACTTCAATCCTCACAGTGATGTCGCCATTCTAAGAAGGTACAGTAGGGAACTAAAAGATGGACCATTCTACGTTGTCAAAATACCAGATTCTCGAGCTGTGTGTGAGCTAGAGCATTTCAAAGTGCCTTCCGTTGTTCTTCTTTCGGTTTCACGGTTAGTCAGCACTTGCCTGTTCGAGATGGTTTCCGCTTCAGACATGTGGTGCGTGTATGCCTCGGCTCGAGGGTGTGGGTTGAAGCACCGACGCGTTGCGCCCAGAGACGTTTCCATGCCATATCCTGAAGCTGAGACCCATGACTGCTAACAATAAAGACATTGACTTCCTCCACACAGTATACGCACATCAATAACCATGGCGACGCTCATCAAGCCGCCGCCCATCGATCGCTCGCAGTCCATCATCGAGAACGTCCTCGAGCTGACCCAGCTGTCCGACATCGACCCCGATCTCTTCACAAATACGCGCCCGCTATGGCATCCACCGGGCGCAAGAGGCATCTACGGCGGAGCAGCCATTGCGCAGACGCTGGCTGCGGCGCAAAAGACAGTGTCCCCAGACTTCACCGTTCACTCGATGCACTGCTATTTCGTGTTAGCCGGTAACGCCGACATACCCATCATATACCATGTAGAAAGAGTACGATCAGGCAAGTCCTTCGCAACCAGGACAGTGCAAGCGCGACAACGTGGGAAAGTAATCTTCACCACGACCATGTCCTTCGTGCGCCAGAACAGCGGCGGCGAGCAACTAGTCGAGCACCACCACCCCATGCCCGACGTACCCGGCCCCACAGACGGTCTCGACGACCTCGTAGGCGACTCAGAAGGCAACAGCCCCTTCAAGAGCCAAAGACTACCCATCGAGAACGGTAAGCCCCCTCCCACCAAGATCCCCACCCCCCCTAACACTCACCCAGACGACTCCGAAGCCCCCCACAGCAAAAAATGCCGCCAATGGATCCGCGCGCGCGGCAAAATCTCCTCCACCGGCGGCCACGAAGCACACCTCTCCGCCATCGCCTACATGTCCGACTCCTACTTCGTCGGCACCATCGCGCGCGCCCACAAACTCTGGCGCTACAGCACCGCGCGCAAATCGTCTTCCAAGTCCACCGCCGACGAAGACGTGCTGAAGAAGCTCCTCGCCATGGACGACGAGCAGCTGCGCCGCCAGAAATTCGTCGACGAGGCGGATATACAGCGCATTCGGCGCATGCGCAATGGCGAGGAGGAGGCGAAGGAGACGCGCGAGATTGGTATGATGGTTAGTCTGGATCATACGATTTACTTTCATAATCCGAGGAGTTTTAGGGCGGATGAGTGGATTCTTTCCGAGATGGAGACGCCGTGGGCGGGGGATGGGAGGGGGTTGGTGTTTCAGCGTATGTATACGAGTGGGGGGACGTTGATTGCTAGTTGTGTGCAGGAGGTGAGTTCTTTGAGTTTTCGGGTGATGTTGTGGGCTTGGTACTGACTTTGAATAGGGACTTGTGCGGTTGAAGCAGCCTGAGGCGAAGCCTGAACCTAAGCTGTAGACTTCGTTTCTGGTTTGTCGTGTGAATGTGAATGTGGAAGTGTTCGATATTCAGCTTGTAATCTGCTTCTGTTACCATCCTAGAGTTAGGCTACACAATGCAACGCCTCAAGACATTGGAGTTAAAGTCCTCCTTTAACTACAGCCTTGTAGTCGAAGAAGACTTGTCTGAAGTACAGTTTGCGAACGTGAGAATCATGACAAGAGCTGCCAGTGAGGATATGCCAATGCGTAGTGAAATTTTGCAAGACTCCGTCGTCCATAGAACGAACAAGGTAAGAGCTCTGGGCAGTAACTTCCCGTTAAAGTAGACTAGCGTCAGACGAGCCT
>Ga0265797_10007044_pt1 | contig 15583 bp, 21 predicted proteins | sample P2T30metagenome_FD_192433 | JGI IMG/M metagenome (GOLD analysis project Ga0265797, IMG submission 192433) | Plant litter microbial communities from East Loma Ridge, Irvine, California - P2 T30 | ecosystem: Environmental > Terrestrial > Plant litter > Unclassified | place: USA: California... | reverse complement strand
GATGCCGGAACTTACTATGCAGGATCAACTTCAATCAGATCAGGGTGGCCCAACAAGCTCAAGCCTGCAATACCGAAGCACAAGTGGAAGACGTCCACCATGTCACCCGGCCTGTCGGAGATGCCACCCTCGTCAGGATCTTGACATTCTAGAATGAACTTGGTCAATTTTGCAGAGTCAATCCAGTGCAGACGGTCGATCATCGCCATGCTACTCATCACCCACCAGCTGTAGCAAACGTCAACCAGCTTCTCTGGCCGACCGTTCAGGCCACCGCTGGGCTGTTGACGCTCGCTCAGCCAGGCACCCAGCCGGTCTTTACCATCCTCGCCCAAGAAAGAGTCAAGTTGGCCGGCGATGGTGAGTGCAGCGGTACAGACAAATACCTGACCAGAGTGCGACTCGGCTCCCGGAGATGTACCGAATCCACCGTCGAAGTTCTGACATGCTCGAATATGGGCGATAGCAGCATCGACGTCGATCAAGGGAGTCTCACCAGGGCGCTGATGAGGCAGGTAGCCAAGGAGTGAGAGCGAATTGAATGCGCCGTAGAGAAATCTGGTATCCGTCTCGCCCCACTCGTCACCAGCAAATGTGCCGTTTGACTGCTGCAGGCCAGCGATGAAATTTGCGATCTTTCTCTTGCCATCAGGTATCCTCTTCTCGAGCTCGGCGAAATTGTCGGCCATGGCAAGAATTTGCACAGCAGAAATGGTGTACAGCATATGCGCATCATGTCCAGGCGCAGCGCCGAACCCACCGTTGTCGCAAAGACAGCTGAGAGCAAAGTCCAGCACACCTTCTGTGGGAAGTGCATCCGGGTGTTGCATCAAGTGCAGCGCGACAAGGCCCCAGTAGATGCCGCTGACGCGCAAATGCTCAGTCAGGTGGTACTCGAGCTCGTCGCGACGCTATCACAGCATCAGCCAGAGCTCGTCCGATCCAGTTGATGGAAAGAAGCGTACAGTGTCTAGCTTTTGCACGTAGGCGACATGCTTGTCGACAACGAGCTTGAGGTCATCCGGAAGCTGGCCGCCTGCGACACGTCCCCTGCCAGGACCGGCAGCGAGAGACATGATGTTTGAGTCTGGTACGCCTAGGGATCGTGCGGAGATTGCAGCTTCAGAGGTAGTAGACAGGACGAGGCAGTTTGCGGCGACTATGTCATCAGGGTCGAGGTGGTTGTGAGGCGTTCGCGTCGGCGGAGGATGATGTGCAAGATGTCGGCTGCTTTGGGAGAATACGCTCCGAGACAGACAGACAGCAAGCGAGGGCGCGTGCGGAACGAGTGAACGAGAGCACAGCTGGAATAAGGGCAGTTTGGGGCTATTTCGGGAGACAGGACGCGTGCGGTGGTGGTCTGTGAAGTGTGCCGTCGTGCTCGGGATGGCCCGGATAAAGTGGGCGGGCGCGCCAGGGGAAAGAGACGAACTGATGGATCTAGCGGATGACTTGCATGAGAAGGGCGGAAACGAGAGGGCAGCAGTGTGGCACGCTCGCCGGCGACCCTGAAGTGTGGCAGTTTGTGTGGCAGTTTGTGCCTGGCGGATGACGGATGACGGCTGTTTCGCACGCGAGAGATGTAGATGTGCAACAAGCGCGGAGATGGGGGAGTTGGTGGTGGACGCTTCTGTACGTAGACGCCAGCGCTAGCACTCTCCTGTCTCTGAGCGTTGGAGGTGACGTGAAAGGGATGCCACGAGATATTCGCATGATCATCAGTCTATGTGTGTATGTATGTATGTCGTTCATGGCGCCGTAGCTGGGCGCCGTGTTGCTTTCATCTCGTCAATAACTATTACCGGTCCATCTCGCGACCACCATTGTTCCTTCAGTCGCTTCTTGCACTCGCGCATTGCTCAAACAAGCGACGCCTACGGAGCACAGTACCTTTCGTGGCTGGTGCTGCTCCCTTTCGGAATCTGCCTTTACGCCCAATTGCAACCTGGAGGCTGAGCGACGGGCCGCGCGTGGTATTCGACACAGCTGCTCGTACGACTGCTGGACATCTGGCATTTCGATCATCGAAACAGCCGTCCTCTCGTTGGAAGACACAAACACATTGATCTTCCTGGCTGCAGCAGCAGACCGCAAACACACCGATCGTCTCGAAGGAATTGACCGCCGGTCGGAGCAGCGCGTCTGCCTTCTTAACGGCCTTCCGCTATAGCAGGCCCCAAGCGCGCCAGCGTCCAGTTGCGACAGGCACGTCCGCATAGCTGCATACGAAACTGCACGCCGGCCGTCTGGAGTGCAGAGGCAGAGTGCATTCTGTGCATTATTTGCAGCAGAGTCGCAGCAGCATTGCAGCAGCAGCGCGTCAGTCAGGTATGTCTGCGTCCGCGTTCTTTGTTCCCTCTCGTGCCTCTCACACACCGCCCAAGCGCGCATTGTCGCGCAATCTCCCGCCTGCGTCCAAAGCTGGCGGGCGCCAGCTGGCTGGCTGGCTGGCTGGCTGGCTGGCTGAGGGTGGAGAAGAAGCAGAAGACAGAAGCGAGCGAGAGGGCAGCCACAGGCGGTGGTGGTACGTACTGAGTACCTCAGCTCAGCACATCCATCCATCCCATCCCATCTTTCTCATACACCAAATCCTCTCGCTTCTTCCTCGCCCATGCCATAATTTTGTCTCTGTTATACCACACTGACTGACGCGCGCCCGCATGCAGGCTGCCACTTTGCTTCTTTCGTCGCCCCTCCCTCCTCCACTCTCTCATGCCCGCTTGAAGCACGCGCTGGCCCTCGCTCGCTGCACGCCCGTTACGCTATTCCAAGGGTCAAAGTCCACCGTCCCCACCAATGCAACACACCCGTGCCGCTGATCTCCGAACCATAATGCCACGACACGCCAATCCCAAAGAACTCACCATCAACCTGACCGCCGTCGACGACCGGCATGCCCCTCGCGACCGTCCCATTAGCAGTCCGATAGCCCTCGAGGGCATTGACCTGTCCTCCATCGACGGCGGAATCGGCCAGTCATCGCTGCCCGCACTCCCAGCCTCCCCACCAGCTTCTTCACCGTCCTCGCGGAAAACGAGCGCGTCAAAAAGTATCTTGGGCTCCTTCAACAAGACCCGATCCAGGGAAAACTCCAGCGAACGACCCGAGGAATCAGCGCTGCAGGAGCAGCAGGAGGCGAGGAACCAGGCGCGTCGTATGCAAGAGCAGGAAGGCCGTGTGCCGGAGACCGGCAGCATGTCGAAAGTATACCACCTTCGCAAGGCGCCTGGGAGCACGCCGGAACTCAGCTTGGTGAGCAGCGCAGAGAGCGTTGCTAAGGGACAGAATGAAGGTACGCAAAACAACCCTTTCACGTGCAAGATTGCAAGCAGCATGTGAACATGAGCGCCGGTGAGGCAGTGAGGCACGTGAAACAGCTGCCCCAGGCCAATGATGCAAGCAGAGCGCGCGCGTGACAGGCATGTGATCTGAAGGTGCAGAGCCATAACTTCAACTCACTGCCGGCGCTCAACCTTGTTCACCACGACAACAACAAGTTCGGCACCACTACATCCCATTGTATGGTGTCGAACTGCCGTTGTCGCCAATCGCACTGCCATCCTCGCTCGCCGTCGATTGCTTCCTTGCAAGTAGTCACTAGCTAACAATTTCTCTGAAGATCCCAATCACACAGAATCCCGACCGCAGCCGTCGCCACATCCTAGCGAAGACAGCACGACAATCAAAAAGAAAGACAAGAGCTTTCGCAACCCACTCACACGATCACGCTCAATACGAAGCGACTCGACATCGAAGTCACGAAAACCGAGCGGTCTGTACCCACCAACCCCCGACCAACCTCCAAACTCAGCGCCAATTTCAGCGGACTGGCCGCAGAACGAAATGGGTTTCTTCAGCAAATCCAAAGGAAAGGAGGTGCGCGGCAAGTCCGCCGATCGCGCAGTCACCGATGAGAGCGACGAAAACACGCCGGTTCAGAGCCGCAACATGGCCAAGGAACCCAAGGAGAAGTCGAACGCCTTTGTGTCTGGCGGAAAGAACGTACTCGGAAAGGCCAAGACCGGCGGTGGCAATCTCCTCAGCCGCTTGGGCAAGATTGGGCGCAGCAGCAGCAACAGTGAGAAAGAGATCCCCGACTCGGAATACATCCTGAAGGTGATCAACCAGCCGCTCGTTGAGCAGACACGGATAACACGTATTTCAAAGAAGATCGAAGCTTCTAAGGATAAGACCGAATACTGGATGCCGAGTCTGCCGTGGCGCTGCATTGAGTAAGTGCTAAATCCGCTTGTCTTTGAAAGTTGCGCTTACTGACGTTGTAACAGCTATCTCAATCTCAACTGTGAGTCCGAAGGCCTGTACCGCGTACCGGGCAGTGGACCGCAAGTCAAGCACTGGCAGCGCCGCTTCGATCAAGGTATCTTCGACCCCATACGTCAATAGTGACTGAGCTGACAAATCATTGCAGAGCTCGATGTCGACTTGCTCTCAGAGCAGGAGCTCTATGATCCCAACACCATCGGCAGCATGCTGAAGACCTGGCTGCGCGAGCTCCCCACCGAGATCTTCCCACAGGACTTGCAGCACGCGCTGGCCGCTGAGCTGCAGAAAGAGAACCCGTACTTCAATGTGATGGGCCAGCCTGCCCCCCAAAAGCTCCGTGACGCTCTCTCCGAGCTTCCGCCCTTCAACTACTACCTGCTCTTCGCAATCACCTGCCACCTGAGCCTGCTCCTTTCTCACCAGGAGCGTAACCGCATGGACCTCAACAACCTCTCGATCTGCATCGGACCGTGTCTCCACCTGGAGCGTTGGCTCTTCAATTATCTTGTTGGCGACTGGCGCAACTGCTGGCAGGGTTGCTGGACCGAGAAGGAACAGCTCGATGAGGAGAAGCGCCTGAGTGACCCGGCGTACATGCCGCCGCCCTCCAGCAGTGGCGCGGGAACCTATCACTCAGCTTCGTTGCGCAATCTCGCCGACACCATGAGCAGTCTCGAGATCGAAGAGCGTGCTGTGAGCAGTGGCAACGAATCTGGCTCTAGTGGCCGCAATAACAGTTTCCACACGACCGAGACTCGCACCCGCCAGAGCAACGACTCGCGCGGCCACCACGCGCAGCAGTCTTCACGTAACTTGAGTGGCTCGCGCAACACTCGCCCTAGCATGGAGAGTGTTCACGACGCCTCTTCTCGCGCCAGTGGTCAACGCAGCCGCGAGGCCAAGCCGACAACATACATTCCAGCGGGCCTGCAGCAGCCTCAGCCTCCCAAGCAGGCATACAACGGGAATGGCGTGCCGGCGACTACAGGGCACCGCAACGCTCACAATCTGATGCAACTCCAAGATTATCAGGCGCAGCAGCAGCAGCAGCGCCGCCCCACTACTTCTGGCTCGCGCGATGGGTCTGTCCCGGCTACGCCGTCGACCGCGCGCCCGCAATACGTGCACCACCGCAGCCAGAGTGATCTACCACTCTCGCCATCTCAGGGACACTTCCCGGAGCACTTGCGCTGAAAGAAGACACCATCCCGCTGCAGTAAAGTGACATTGTCCACTTACTGACGCGGATCATCATCACCCAACAACTGGCCACGAACGCACAAAAAGAGAAGGACGCCAGATAGTTGCGAATCCTGCAATCAACACCAACATCGTCGAGCCTCTCTGCGAATACTCCGCGCCACCTTCGACTTCACATTCCGACCACGTTTTCATTCAAACCGGATACCCAAAGTTTTCAATCATCACTTCTTTTCAATCTTCACCACGGACTCAGCATGCTTCCTCTTTTCCAACACCGAAAATTTGGATGGCGAACACACTCCCCAACGACCCACGCGACAGGAGTAACACGAGGGGCGTCTTGCATTATCGGGGCGAAACAACCAAACCCAACACAACTCATTCATGGGCATTGTACGAGGCTTGAGCGATGCCTCATTTCTTTTCTTCCTTTGAGAGTCATGATATTGGGTCTCGGCCTTACTGACCAAGGGGCCGAAAAAGAATATGGAATGATACCTTGATTCGGAGAACTTTGAGCGTTGACTGAGAGAGGGAGAGACTCTTGGAGAGAGCGTGATTGAGTGAGAGTTGCTTGGAGACCTTTGCTTTACCTCTTTTCTCTTGGAGCTTGCTGCTGCTGCTGCTGTTGCCATCGCTGTTGATGTTGGAGAGGAGAGAATGACCAACACTGAGCAGACTGGCAGCGAGCATGAAAGCAAGCAAGCAGGCAGGCTCCGAATTTGTATTATGAATGATAGTTTGAAGAGAAAATGAGATGGTCTTGATGACTTGAGACTTCTTTCACTTCCCGTTGTTGTGGTTGTGATTGTGAGTTGACCACGCTTGTGATGAAGTTCCTTCGTGGTTACAGTAGTGATGATGGTGAAGGTCACTTTGTAGACCTCGTGTACGCACCAACTTATGGGGTTAACAAAGTGTCGTCCGCAGTTGAGATACATTATCGACTTTCTCCATGCTACTGAACCGTGCATTTCATTTTCTCCTTTCTACTAGCATGTCGCTCCAGGCGTATCTCGTGGATGAAGCGCAGATCTTGCCTTTGCCGTGCGTCCTCTGCCCTTTGAAGCTTCCGCTCCAACTTCGCCACGAGCTCGTTCCGACTGATTAGTGTCTTTGTGATCGGCCCCAAGCTTACGGTGTGTATTTTTAGCGCATACTCTCATCACTTCAAGCGCTTGATCGACCTTTCCAATGTTCTTCAACCCACCAGCATAACTCTGTGCGTGTCCCAAGGCGTTAATGCTCTCGTTTCCATGCCGATTGCTGCTCATGCGATGCACACGTTCCAGTAAGTCTGCAGCTTCTTGGTTCTTCTTCTGCGCTCGTAGCAACCGTGCAATCTCGCACATAATCCCAAGACTCTGATGGTCGTCGACGCCAAATCTGCGGTGCGAGATCGCGAGAATGCGCTGAGCGATTTCCATCCCCTCCTCCAATTTGCCTTGAAGACGGAGTGCTTCGACGAGGTCCCTGGTCATCGATATGGTGTGACTGTGCTCGTTCCCGTACCTCTCCGTGCATCTTTCAAGAGCCTGCCGGCACAGCCCTTCGGCTTCCGCGGACTTGCCACGCTTTAGGAGGACCTCCTTCAGCGCGGAGACACAATCGTAGGACCTATCGTAACCTGACAGATCGTCGTAACATCCTAGCGCTCGTCGAAGATGAGTTTCCGCTTCTTCGAACTGTCTATGGTCGAGCTCTGTTATTCCCATCTTCTCGAGACACAGCGCCAGCACGAACCTGCCTTCCTGATCTGAGTCGGGATAAATTCGCTCCGCAGACATCAAGCATCGCTCAAAGATTTTTCTAGCTTTGTCTTGCTTTGCAAGAAGCTCTTGTACTCTGAGCATGATCAGCGACAAGAGTGTATCCGAATGCTCGTCTCCCAGCACCTGTTTTCTTTCAGCGTAACAAAGTTGCAGCAATGCAGCGGATGCACGGAAAACTCCAGACTGGCAGAGGTACCAGCCAGCTTCATGACAGACCTTTGCCAACAGCACTCTTGTCTCCTCATCTTGTGGCCCAGCCACCGTCAAAGCACAGTGGGCGTGAGGGAAGAGCTTCCGCCATTGTAACATTTTCTCTTCAAAGGGGCGGCAAGACATGCACGAGGTTCTTGATATATCGGCTTTGCCAGTGATCGTACTTGCCCTGAAATATTAGCCACCGACGAGTCGCAAGCTGCGAGAAAGGGTGAATTGAAAGTTGTTTACTTTCGGCGACGACGCTGATGAGGCGAAATTTCAACAGTATTGCAATGTCATCGTCAAGTCCAGAATCCGTAGGAGAATCGGTAATGGCAACACGTACTTTCACACGTGTGGCGTTGATGCGCTCTGGCGTGTGTATCAATGACCGTGATATCCTCCGGTGATAGAGGAATGCAATCAGAAATAGGCGATCCGCCGCCGAAGGCGTTGTTTGTACCAAGTGGTCAAAAGAGACCCTCCAGGTGCTGAGGACTGACTTGTCGATAGTCTGTTGATCCCAGAATCGGTCGCCGCTATCTTCGGTATTGAGCATGTCGAGTTTCCCAGACTCGACGCTCTCCCAAAGCAGTCCCAGGTACGTGGGAATTGAATGCGGCGGCTCTTTGCTTTCGATAAATGCTGCCGCGTAAGCTATTGCTTGAGGAATACACCCGAGCTCGACGACGAGTCTTTCGACATCCGTTTTGTCGTGTTCCTCGCTGGTTCGGCTTTTGAAGAGCGTGATTGCATCCACAATCACCCTAACTCCGATGGGAATGATGTCGCGCTGGTCTTCGGTGAAACGTAGCGCCACTTCCTTGCGGCGAGTGGTCATTATTGTCTGTCCGTAAGGGCATATTGCTAAGAAGTCGATCATCCTCTCGATGCTATTGCCACAGCCCATCGGCGAAACAGCATCAGTCACATACTCTGCGGGCTCGGGAAGTCCGTGTCCAACATTTACATCGTCTAGCACCAGCAGCCAACGCCTACCAGACCCACCGAGCCACTCTTCAACGAGCCCGGGAATGTCTACATATGGATCCTCGCGACCAGGGAGTTTCAAGTCGTCGGCCAGCGGCCGCAAGCCTGCATCAAATTGCACTGCGCTACCGACACAGGCCCAGAAGACCCAACTTTTCAGGGACCTGTCTCTCTCGTGATAGCAGTACTCGGCAGCGAGATGTGACTTGCTTTCCTGTTTGGTATGTGGTCAGCTTGACACTTTTTCTCCGGCTCTACCGCTCGACACCGTAGTCGCTGTGGTCTTACCTATGGCCTCTCGCGCCTATCAATGCGACTCTGCGCTTCCCAGAGGATAGCTTCTGATATAGCTCTCGGCACTCTACCGTCTCAATATGATAAGGATCGTGCAGGAAGGGAACAGTCGGAATAAATCTGCAGGCAATATCTGGCATTCTCTATCGGACGAAACGTCAGTGTCTTTCCGAGGAGATCGTGCAAATCGGAGCCTGACTTTCAAGTTTGGTAATTTTGAATCAACGCGGCCCTTTTTCTGGGGTTTGTGAACGGCGAGTCTTAGATCTCAGCATGAAGTTGAAATGATAGACATGACAGGCGGCGCGTTGACAACCCATCCAGTCAGCCCGTCAGCTTCTTTCGCTTCCAATCCTCCAAAACCCACGTAGCGCAGGCTGCGCCTCGATAGCTGGATTGATCTGTACAAAATTTGGGTCTCTCCAAAAAGGCAGCGTCGAGACATGAGCATCTTGCAAACATTGCAAACGAGTCGCTTCTTCAAAGCAGCGCTTGACAAGCTTTCGAGCTTGGGCAGTGTCTTCAGGACATTGTGAAAAGAAGGACAAGATGTTCAGCGCGCATGATAGGTAAGCTGTGATATCTCTTCGCCGAACTTTGCCACTCCACACTGTTTTGTAACTATGGGGCGTCGCTGCTCTTCACTTCTCGCTCTTTAACTGCCACCTCAAATTTTCCTGATTTCCAGCGACGTAATACGCACAACCATTAAAGCGGCTACGATCTTTCGGTGCAAGTCATACGTACACTTCATCTAGGCACTCCACACCACCTCCGCTCAAATACGCGCTGAGAGTTCGAATCACCACTACTTCGCCTGTGGACAAACCATATACATGATCAGGATGTCGCTATACACCATCTCGGACCTCCCTCGCATGTCTCGTGAGAAGCTCGCTACCCTTGTACGCTCTAAATCTTCTAGCCTAGCAGTCATCGACGTGCGGGATAGCGACTATATCGGCGGACACATCGTGAACGGCATCAATGCACCTACACACACGCACGACTACCGCATGCCCGAACTTGTCCGCACTCTCAAAGACAAAGAGATTGTTGTGTTCCACTGCGCTCTCAGCCAGCAGCGAGGCCCAAGTTCGGCGCTAAGGTATCTGAGGGAAAAGGAGCGCCTGCAATCTGTTGACAAGAAGGTTGCCGGCAACGCGAAAGCTGATGTGAGCGTAGAAGGCGTGAAGGCAGATACTACTGCTGACGGAGAGGGTGTCGTGAAGAACGGGCAGACTGTTTACGTGCTCGAAGGCGGGTTTGTGAAGTGGCAAGAAGTGTAAGTGTCGCTCGCTCTCTCTCTTCCGTCTCTACGCTTTCTTCTAGCATAACGCTGACCATACTATAGATACGGCGAAGACAAAGAGCTTACAGAGGACTACGCGAAAGATATCTGGGAATTCGGCTACTAGCTTCCGCTCGACTGCTTCGGTTCTAGCTATATCATGTTTAACGGTAGCAAACAATCCACCAAGGAATCCCGGACACATTCAACAACATAACTATGATCAGTTGTAGCAAACGGTCGGCCAAGGAGTTCCCGTATCCATGTAGCATGATTCACAGGCTATGCAACATCCCACGAGAAAGGTGTGCACCGGTGGTCCTACTGTCAGCAAGTCAGGGGACAAACAAAACGTCACCAGTCAACGACAGGTGTCGTCCCAGAAAAGGAACGTGCCATATCATTCTCTCACTCTCCAAAGAGCGTTCATTCATGTCTGGATATCCCTAGCGCTTGATCTCAAAACTCATGAACAAGAAAGATACCAAGTCCGCATTCATCCTCATTACAAAATCCCGATAACATCGCATCAGGTTCCATCAAACATTCAAGATAGAAGAAAGTTTTACTCGCGTCCACCGACTCTCTTTCCCCAATCCTCACCCACCCTGGCAGCATCCACAACCTCGACCTCCTTCCCCAAACCCACCATCGAGCTCCTCTCATACCACCTGCGGCTCTCCCTGGCACCCTCATCCTCAGTCTCGGTATCAGCAAGACCTTCGCCGGCAACAACAATCGTGCGTCCGACCCAACCCCTCAACTGCGCGACGCTCTCGCCATCAGTGCCAGAAAGGTTCTCAGTCACATAGACGAGCTGCGGCGCGAGGTGCTTCAGGATCTGCACGTAGCCGGCTTGCGTGGTGAAGGGCAGGATGCGCGAGGAGTGCGAGACAAGAGTGAGCGCTTGCTGGTAGAGGGTATTGAAAGATTTGGGGTAGGATGTCTCCGAGGGCGCGATGCGCGGGGAAATGGATTGTAGTTCGCTGCCAGGGGTGGCGACGGGGGTGGAGATTTGGGAGTAGGAGGATCCGAGGCCGGACTCGCCAGGGGGTTGGTAGTCGAGGGGTGGGAGGGAGGTGAGGGTTGGGGCGTAGATGAGGACGAAGAGCTCGGTTGTGTTGGGGTCGTGGGCTGAGGGGAGGTGGGAGAGAATGGACTGTGTAGCGTTGTTAGCTTTTGGTACAGTAGACCTGGTATCAATGTGGCTTACGGCGTGCTCAGAGTGGTAGGTGGTGTCCGAGTCGTACGCACTGTCGCGACCGAAATCCGAGTTGACAACAACAGCGACAGTCTTCTTGTTAGACTTGCCCTTGCCCTTTTCGTCTCTCGCGCTCCTGAGAGCAGCATCAGCGCGTTTCCCGCTCTCGGCTTCGACAGCACCAACTCGCGTCTTCTCTTCAGCCTCCTCAGACCACCTCTCGTGGTCACTGAACACCTCACCCTCGCCGTCCCTTCCACGCCTCCTGCTTCCTTCTTCATAGTAAAAGTCCTTGTCCTTGTCCTCCTCAATGATACTGCCCAACGCCGCGCCGGCCGCCGCAGCCGCAGCGCCCATCTGCTTGGACGCCGAGTCGAAGAACTGCTGAGGCGAAGGCGTGCGTCTGATGGCACCTCTTACTTGACCGTACCATGAAGCTTCATCATTTTGTCGTTGCTGCTGCTGTTGTTCTGCATGCGTGGTGCTGCGTCCAGCATAATAGCTAGCAGCCTCTCCTCCAACAGGCGGTGGAACACCCTGCGGACCAGCCGCCTGGCTCGGAATCGGCCCTTGATAGGGCGGCATACCTCCATCCTGCGCTTGCCCAGTGGGATGAGAACTGGAAGGCCCAGAATACGGCTGCGCGCCCTGGGTCGGGTACGCACCGCCCTGTCCCGTTGCCGGACGCGGCGGTCTGTCGTGTCGGTCGTCTTCATCGCTGTCGCTGCGTTCAGACCAGATCCATGCTGCCAGGCCGCCGATAGCGATGGTGCTGATTGTGATCAGGGGCACCCAGTAGCCGAGGGTGCTCTGCTGGCGGGAGGTCGAGGGCGGTGCGTAGAGAGGGCGGCGCGAGCGCTGGGGGCGGTCGGGGGCCATGTCTGGGTGGTGGTGGTGTTTGGGTGATTTACGGTGGCCGCATTGGGCACGTGACGTGCTGAGGGGGTTGTGTTGGTTGTTGCGCGTGTATAGGAGAGGAGAGGAGAGGAGCAATGGGCGGTGTTGTTGCAGGCTGCGCATATGCCGAGCAACGGGACAAGGCACGACGACCGACAGGGACAGCGAGGTGGCTGGGCCGTGATGCTTCCCAAGGCTGGCAGGCAAGCTCGAGGGCTCCACGTTGTTTACTTACGCGGGGTGGGTGGCCGTGCACATGTAACGTTGACGTAGAGCATCACCAGTTGCAAAGCCTCGGTCTGCTGCTTGCCACTCATGTCGCCATACATGTGAGATATACACGCACATGCACATGTAGGTGGCAATACACGCAAGCAGGATGCACTGCTAGAATCTTTTTATCAACATCATCCCATCGACACACCACCACCACCACCACCAACCATGGACGCCTCAACGATGCGCAACCTCCCCGAAGAGCTCCTCGCAGCCATCGTCTACTACCTCCCGCCTGCCGACACCCTCTCCTTCGGCGCCACCTGCAAGCAATGCAACAAAGTCACATACGAGCAGCTGGTCTGGCGGCGCCACTGCGTCAAGACATGGCGCTACTGGAGTCCCAACCACGAACTGAAAGAGAAGCTGCTCGCACCGCCCGCGCAGATCAAGTGGCGGCAGTTGTACAACCAGAGGAGCTTGATAGACCAAGAAGCCGCTGTGCTGTTCGATCAACTGCTTCTCACCCAGCAGTTTCGCTTGCAGCGCATGGAGAAGATCACGAGGATGGGATACGATATCAAGGACCTTATGCTGCGCCAATACAATGAGACCCCGGATGATGCAGAGGATGTGCTCGCGCGCCGGTATCACGCGAATGCGATATTAGGACAATTACACAGAGGAACGGCCATTGAAAAGTGGACGCGCCTGCAGCAGCGGCAAATGGTAGCGCTGGAAGAGGTGCTTGGATCGTACGACCTGTTCGTGCTGACAGGCGGTCGCGGCGATCTCTCAGACATCTCCCGCGAGCTGGACAGGATTGCAGAGCGCATACGAACACAGGAAGAAGACTTCGACGAGCTCAGCGTCCGCAAGAAGAGCCTAGCTATTGCAAGATGGCTGCGTGAAGCACAACTGGTCGGCAACCCGAATGAAGAGGAATACCATGCGCTGCGCAACAATTTCATCAGTATTGCCCTCTTCGACGACGTACACACCAGCCTGCCACTCCAGTCTGTCGCCATCTACTGTGCAGTGGCGCGAAGACTTGGTGTCAATGCTAAGCCGTCCAACTACCCAGCACATGTGCACGCCGTAATCGAAGCGCCCTACGATAAAACACTCGACGGGAAAACCAAGGTGCCACATCCCGACGAATATGAGGAACCGGAGATCATGCACATGGACCCATGGCGGTCCAGCGACGAGGTCCCTCGCGCACCGCTCTCCCTGCGCCTCAGCCAAATGGGCGCTCCAGTCGCACAGCACGCATACTTCCTCGGCGCCACCAGCACGCTCGAAGTCGCCCTGCGCACTGGCCGCAACATCATGAACAGCGTCCAGGAAGCTCGCGACCGCCAAACCGCCACAGTCCGTGGCGCGCTCGTGCCCGATGTCGAGGCCGCGTGGTACAGCATGCTTTGGTCAATGATGATTCTTGGTGATGGTAGCCACGCCAGCGCTGTCCACAGGCGCAAGCAATGCTTGCCCTACTTGATCGAGCACTACCAGAAGCACTTCCCTGAGGATCTCGGCTTGATCGAGAACACCGTCCAGCCGCTGTTTAGAGGGGAGAGGGAAGAGCCTATCCTCATGGACGTCATTACGGCGGCGAGGAAGGGAGACGACAATGAGAAGGCTCCGAGCCCGAGAGGTGACAATACCAAGCACGTCAGTTACAGAATTGGCCAACAGTTTGAGCACCGCCGCTATGGATACTCAGGCTTCATCATCGGTTGGGACCTCCGCTGTGGCGCTGAAGATCGTTGGATCCATCAGATGCGAGTTGATGACCTGCCCAAAGGGCGGGAGCAGCCTTTCTATAATGTTGTGTAGGTTCAGATTGTCCATGTACGTGTTTCGTCCAGACGATGCTAACTTCCACTCTTCACAGCGCCGACGACAAGTCTGTTCGCTACGTTGCCGAAGAGAACATCACTGTGCTCTCCGACTCGCCAACACAAAATCTGTTGGAGCTGGCCGGACGCTACTTCAAGCGTTGGGACAGTGAGGAGAAAGTTTTCGTCAGCAATATTCGCGATGAGTACCCGCATGATTGAAGAAGATGCGTTTCTCATACCATCCTCTTCCCTAGCGCCTCACATATACGCGGTATTCCGATGACCATGTGTGAGCACCGACGTTCATCTTGGGGAATGTGAAGCTTTGAGGTGCATTCATCTCAAACATCTTGGCCTCCTCCTGCTCGCGCAGGTGAGCGGTGGCATGCGCGGGCATCTCCACTATCTGATTGTCGGTGAGGTCTTCCTCCGAGGGTGCCATCTTCGCCGCGACCTCGATCGCGTCAGAAGCCATGTTCCAAATGCCGGATTCCGAAGAAGCTGGCAGATTCTCCAAGACGACCGCCGGCTACAGCGTCGTCGAGGGACATGTGGCCGAGGCGTGATCGAGACTTCACAATTATTCTATATACAGGCACGTGGCGTGGACACTTTCGGAGTATTTTTCATCACGTCTGAGGGAAAGCTAGGTGAATTCTAGGCGCCTCGAAAACGCCTCGTATGCAGTAGTCCCTATTATTTATGGATTCTCTATGTCACATTATAGTAGGATACGGCCTGGATGAGCAGCTTTCAAGCTTATCTTAAAGCGCTAAGCAGGATATATATTGTGTAATTTTGTGAAAACAGTCAATTCGTCCTGAAAATTAACCTAAGTCATATGTAAATCCTTTTTTTACTTTTAGGAATCACTCTATCGCCTTTTAGTATACCTTCATACTAGTGTAGTCTAGGACTAGAAATCATATTAACATTTATAGTTGTAGTATTCTAAGAGGAGAAGTTGTTAAATACTTAGAAAGCAATCTTCTACTACTATTCATACTATAAAGGGTATAGCTCTACATAGTAGTACTAGCAAGGCCTATGCTTTAGAATAGGCCGCCTACCTTTTTCTCTCGGCTACCTCCTAAGAACCGCTTGAGTCCTATATGAAACCTATAAAATACTATAGTAAGTCTTAGCGTATACGAGCTCTCCTATGACATATACTATTAAGCTTTAATATGTAGTAACTTTAACTTATTAGCATACGTCTCTACTTTGTTAGATTATAATAGAGTTAAGATTGAACTCTAGAAATTTGTTAGGTGTTGGGTGCGCGGCAGGGTCGCCCCCGGGGGGTCAAGTCGACGACGAGGTCACCTCGCCGGGATCTCGACGGCTGGCCTAGAGGTCCCGGTCGAGGGCATCACAGCGGTATAGTCGTGGTCGC
>Ga0265797_10007043_pt1 | contig 15584 bp, 15 predicted proteins | sample P2T30metagenome_FD_192433 | JGI IMG/M metagenome (GOLD analysis project Ga0265797, IMG submission 192433) | Plant litter microbial communities from East Loma Ridge, Irvine, California - P2 T30 | ecosystem: Environmental > Terrestrial > Plant litter > Unclassified | place: USA: California... | reverse complement strand
TATGTTGCGCAGCGGGCTATTCGCGTAGACCGTCGACTGCGCGCGGTGGGTTTTCGACATCAAATATTGATTGATGCGGTGATGTGTGGTACTGAGTGTGGTGTAGGACGACACACAACGGGCACCGTCAACATACCGGAGTGCAAATATCAGTAGGTAGCAGCAGTTGCTGCCCCTACTGCAACCACTGCGCAACTCACCGTGTCCAGCAGTCAAAATCGCATGTCGCGGTGCAATCGAGATGTTTATCTGAACAGCACAACATAGCAAAGGAGACGCGCGAGACGCGGATGGGCGCAGGGATCGCGATCCGAAGGGATCAGATCGTTTGGTGATGCTCGCTGACGTGCGTACGGTAGCGACTCCGAGGCTTGGGAGACTTGGACTGACCGATGTTGCTGCCTTTTCATCGATTACCGTACAACGAGTTTCCCCACTAGTAACCACTACTATCTCCTAGGACGACTTGAAGGCTACTTGGCTGCTGACTATACTGAGCTGTGCAGACTCTGGAGCCCACGAACAGGGCTGAACACGTTGACATGATGCCAGAAAAACATCTGGACCGTCTGTCAACAGGCACTAACACCGGATTACTACTATATTTCTATTGATCCTTTCGCTCTTTTGACTGAGTGACCTGATCAAGTCGACCCTGCCTTACAACTACAACCATTGAAACAACATAATTGATACTTGATCTCTGAAGCACGTGTACTTCTCGGACTTGTGCGAGCTACAGTTCTCTCTCAACATACATACCATAACAATGGCCGCCAACCTCCACTTCAACCCATTCTCCAGTGCACCAGAGTCACAGCATGCGGTCGAAGTTCCCTCACATATCACCAGCACATGCGTCCATATTCGCGAGGAAGATTCACATTGCGAGCAATGCCGTCAACAGATCCGAAGCATGAGCAGATCTACACCTACGCTTCAGCACTCGCCGCAACATGTCATTCCTCCAACCCTCGGTCGTCATTCTGCCGATCTCTCTTCAACAAGAGTAGATGCTCTGAGACAACGACGCCGCGCTTCGCACTGCCCATCCGCGAGTGATCCATCTATGGGCTTATTTCCTTCGTCGTCGAAAGAATCCACGACACCGGTCTCTGCACACCCATGGCGCAAAAGCCGTGGCTTACGCCAACTTCCTGTCGCTGGATCGCAGGTTCGAGGGCCTCCCGAATCTGGAAACATTACAAGCATACCTGATTCACCGGGCGATGCGTCTTCACACTCCAACTCGCACGTTTCTGCAGGCGCCGCATAATCGACTGCACGTCGAGATTTTGATGGCATCAACATTTCAACTTTGTGATTGCATCTTGCCGGATACAGCATGGTTTTGGTCACTTGAGCAGGTTTGCATTTTAAAAGGCGTAACTTGATGTTTTTCGGGATTGTTTTGGAGGACTCATGAAACGCGCGAAGACGAACGCAATTACGATTTTCCTTTCATATTCATCGATAATACAGTTTACGATATAGCATAGAGATACAGTACAACCTCGTCGGCGCCGTTCGGAGACAAGTCCGTGTTGATGTCAGTGGATCTGATTATTGCGATCTCGATGAGGGTGGGAAGACCAAGTCCCTTTGCCTAACCGCGCCGGACAAACCAATCAAGACTACAGACAACTGTCAAGGGTTTCGAAACCACACGCACAGCCCCCTCCAGCAAACTGTGACCGAACCGATGTAGCGCTGTCATGGTTCATCGCAAAAGCATGAACTTAGCGCGATTTCAGTCCCCTGATCTAATTGCATCGCCGATAGGCATATGTGCCATAAGAACCTCGCTTTCAGGCGGTGCTACCCTGGACCCGCTTGGTATTCGCCAGCCTCACAATTCATCACATTTGAAAGAATTACTTACCAGCCAGGCCATCTCCGTGGAGGAATATTGCACATCAAACATCACTCTGACAAATCATGTCGAACAACTCCAACGCGTCAGCGGATTCCAGTTCTTCAGCGAGTTTCTTCTCACCTCGTAACGCAGCATCATATGACAGCCGACCAGCAGCGAGAAGACAACGCAGTTACACGCACGTCTTCCCGGCCAACCCATCTCCCGTTCGAAGCAAGCCGCGGAACACCACCTTGAACCTTGGCACCGACGCGAAGCAAAAACGTGGTTCAAACGCCCAAACAAACACCCAGTTAGATCATGGCGACAGGACAAGACAGTTCTACTCGGGACTCGATTGGTTGTTGGAAGCCACTTCTTCATCTCGAGGTTCCATGATGGCGAAACCTGATCTCGGCACACCCCTTACCGAGGGTGCTTTGCAGCAGTTTAATGCCCGCAGGAAAGACAGCCGCGTCGTCACCGAGGTCAATAGTGAGGAGACGCGGTCAAGTGATTGAACTGAACCGTCGCATTTCTGGGAAGAAGAAAACCAGCATTGCTGCATTGCTGCATCGACAGGTCAATGCCAGGCAAGGCTGTTCGTTACTCGATGATCGCGTGTGCCGCGACATACGCCAATGAACCACAGCTATGACGATGATAGTAGGAGAACAGAGTGGCATCAAACACATCGACGAAATGAAGGTTTGAAGAAGTGATACGGCAAGCAAGCAAACCACACCATTGTTTTGGCACTTGCAAAACAAAACCATCCCGCAAACGTCGACCGCCTAAGACAGCACTTCAGTACAGACAAATGCTGTTCCGGTGGATTGAGGCGCTTCGTCAAGACATCGAAAGACCAATGCGACCTATGCTTCTTTCGAAAATGGTGCTTTTTGCTCATCGCATGCCGGAGGTGAGTCGTAATCGTCGAGTTTCGGAGAAGCCCTCCTAGGAAGGAGGGTAGGAAGAAGAAGAGGACCTGGAGGAGGAGAGGGAAGAAACGATGGAGTATATCGAGACAGTGGCTGTATCACAGAACTTGCCATTAAAAATGAAGTCTGATAAAGTATTGCCCCATGTAACTAAGAGTACGTCTTCTTCTCGGAATTCAGAGCTGACCTCGTTGTCTAAGCTGAGCCTAAAGTGGAGTTACGGTAACTTCAATTTGTGACCAATTTCTTGCCTGCTAAAATGACGAAAGATGGCTCATACCGTCATACGTGTCTTTCCCTCCGCATGCGACTACACATTCAGATCGTATAAGTATTCCAATCAGGTAGGCCATCTGTCCAGAGTGAACGCACTGCAAAAAATATATAAGAAAGAAAGCACCACCGAACAGCACGGTCAATTCAACCCTATCCATCAAAAGACCGCAATCCACACGTTCCAACACACGCCTCTCAAACCTAACAACCTCAAGTCTTCCCAATGGCAACAAACTGGGGCGGTGCAGGTATATCGACCTTCACCCAAACATCCCACGCTCAGATCTACCCTTCCATCGACCCAACATCCATCACTCTGCCTCAACCGTTCGTCGTCTGCGTGGTCGGCGCCTCCAGAGGCATAGGAGCCGGCATCGCCCACGCATACACCCAGGCCTCAGCCACCGGACTCGTGCTAGCATCCCGCCGCGTCTCCGGGCTTGAATCAACAGCGGCAGACTGCAGAGCAATTAACCCCGGAATCGACATTGAGATCGTAGAGTGCGACATCACATCCGCTGCGTCGATCGCCGCTCTGGCCGAAAGGACCACAGCGAGATTCGGAAGACTGGACGCCGTGGTGGTCAATTCTGGACTCTCAGGCCCGGTGGTACTCAAATTGACCGACACAGACCCGGCGACATTCCAGCAGACCATCGACGTCAACTACGTCGGCCTCTTTCTCTGCGCCAAGTATCTCATACCCATCTTGCTCGAGTGTGAGAACGGCGCGAAAAACTTCATTACGGTCTCGAGTCATGCGTCGCTCATTATCAGGGGTCCAATCGCCAACGCACAGTATTGCGTTTCGAAGCTGGCGCAGCTCAAGTTGATGGAACACGTCCACGAGCAGTATCGCGGCGAAGGACTGCTGAGCTGGTCTGTTCATCCTGGAGCTGTGGACAGCGAGATGGCGCGTGAGACTTGCCCGGAGGCCTTCTTGCCTTATCTCACGGACTCGCCGGAGTTGTGTGGGGCTTTTTGTACGTGGCTCACAAGTTGGGGTGAAGAAAGAGGATGGCTGTGTGGTAGGTTGCTGAGTGCTAAGTACGATGTCGAACAGCTGGAGGCGAGGAGAGATGAGATCGTGGAGAAGGATCTGCTGAAGGTGAAGATGAGTTTGTGAATGCCGTTACTCTTTAAGACTGACTTTTACTCTATAATCTATGTGCGGCCCTACAGGCCTTTAATTGTATTATAATGCCAATCGGTACACTGGCCGTCGCTGGAAGAAATACCATACTAGAATGGACGTTCAGTAGCCGGTGCCATTACCTCTAAGAGTGTCAATGATCTCAGTAGGACCGTAAGGCGCACCCTCGCCATCCTGAAGAGAGCCCTCGAGCGCAGGCCACTCAGTCTCAGCCCAGACCTTCTGAATCCTCTTGGCCGAAGCAGTAAGACGGGTGCGCAGCGACGCGTAGTCCTTGTACATCAGCTTGCCACCGCGCTTGACGTAAGCTCCGTTGACCAGCACGTCGTCAATATCGCCAACGTCAGCGTGCAGGATGATGGCAGCGACGGGATCGCTCCAGCCAAGCATGTTGGGCGAGTCGGTGCTGTAGACCACGACGTCGGCTTTGGCGCCGACTTGGATGACTCCGATGTCTTGACGGCGGAGAGCGAGAGCTCCGGCGCGGGTGATGAGGTAGAATGCTTGCTCGACGGACATGGGACTGTTAGTGGGGACTTGCCACTTGTCCAGCGTATCCATGTAGCGGCCGGCTCTGAGGTTCTGCAGCCACAAGCGGGCTTGGTTCACCATGGAAGAGCTGTAGGTGAAATGGCAGTCGACACCGAGCGAAGCTTGATCCTGGATTTCTGCCGCGTGAGGGTGGTTGTGGCCGAAGTGCATCTCACTCTCTGGAGTTGTGCTGATGTACTGGTTCGTCTGACGCAGCAACTGGGCGTCCTTGTAGTTCAAGAAGCTGCTGTGCGAGAAGACCACGGGAATGGTGTCGTTGAGCCAGCCGTGAGAATGCAGGGCTGTGGGGCTGTTGGTGAAGCCCCAAGGACCGCCCAGGTGGTGTGTGGTGACCGCGGACAAGTTGGCACCCTTAGTGATGTTCCACAGAGTACTGAGGTTGGAGGCCGGAGCATCAAAGAAGCGGTCATATGCAAGACCGAGAGAGACAATGCCGTCTGCGTCGAAGCGCTGGTCCTTGGTCATGCTCTGCAGTTTGCGGATTTGCTCATCCCAGCTCCAAGCATTTGCAACCTCGTGAATGGCATGAGCATACACAGTGCGAATGCCACTGTCGACCGAGCCGTTCACACAGCTGTCGGTGCCTTCTTCAGACCAGCTTGCGTGGGCATGATCAAGGACTGTAGTAGTACCGACATGCGCACGTTCCAAGCTGCCCGCGAGCTGGCCCAGGTAGAGGTCCTCCGGAGTGAACACCGTAGCGGACTGGCCATACTCGCCAAACTTCTGGAAGTAGTCGGCCAATGAAGTGTTGCTACCAATAGTCTTGAAGGCGGTCTGCCACAGGTGAGTGTGGGTGTCGATGAAACCAGGGCTGATGATGCTGCCAGTGGCATTAATGCGAGTGGTGTTGCCAGGGACATCAAAGTCAAGCGATCCCTCACCGAGTGCGGCGATGGTATCGCCTTCGATCAGCATCGATGCATCGTTCAAGATTGACAGACGCTCGGTGGTGTCGTTGAAGGAAATGATCGTGGCGCCCTCATACAGGATGGCACCCGATGCACCGAGTGCCAGCGAAGAGAGAAGGGCTGCTGAGCGCATGTCGGATGGAGCTTGTCGTGTCTGGTCGATGAGCTGGGAGCAGCGAGAAGTCGCCCGGTTGGTATGCGAGCACCATTCTTCTTAAGTATATTTTGAGCCATTTTAGGCTTCTTCTCGACGCTACCAAGATCCCGGCAATCAAACGGAACACGATCGGCATCTGCAAGTGTTCCACTGCGAATTCTGTAGCATTACCATGTCAAAACAAGTGCCGTGAAGTCCGTGAGTGACAGGACCCACATTCACATCATGAAGACTGTGCTAGCGCCACCCTCGGACCCGATCTGCCGGTTTCTTTTGACTTTCTGTGGTCCCGAGGTTGGTAATTGTATCTCTATTTTTCCTAATTAGCCATGATTGTCGCGAGACGAGTTCTATCGACCTACAGACTCGAGCCGAAAGGCCATCTTGTGTTGTAGTCTGGACCGATAAACCTCTGGGCCGCGTCGTCGCCAATTTGCAGAAATTTGACGCGCGAAAGTGGTGGACAGCATCGAGAACGTGCTCTTGTATCAGGGATGTCGCCAATGTGACTAAACTTCGCTCTGATACACAACCGAGCAAAGTCCATTTGCATGGATATTGTCGCTTTCATTGGCGAAAAGCATGGAGAGCGGCGATGATTCCAATTCCCATTTGTTTGCTACTGGGTTCCTCAAGAAGAAATCAATCGCAACCCGCAGGTATGAGATTCAATCCATTAAACTGACAACACCGCAGCAAGAGTCGCTAGGTAATTGCATGTATCACCTTTACAATACTGTACTTGATAGCAACTGGGCTATGATGGGCTCGGGATTACAGTAGACCAAGTGCTGATCAGGTACCTCTCACTTCCCTTTCAGCACCCTTGACCGAACACCTTGACCCAAACACCTGCACCTACTCCTTCTCTACCCAAGGCAACAAAAGACCCGCAACCCGTTGCTCCCGACTTCCATCCGCCTCATCAGTCTGCTCTCCATCTTGCGATGCAGTACCGGACACCAACGGCGAGTAATCCATCACAACACCACACACGCCCTCCGCCTCCTCTGCCTCACAGGCAGCCATAGTCCGCAACTTCTCAAGCCGAGAACGAATATGATCGATCGAATAATTCACAACCGGCGCATCCCTCCCGCCCCTCCGAACATCCTGCTCGCAAGCAAGGAAAGAAAACACCCGATCATCCTCAGAAGTCGAACACACCTTCGCCGGCCGTTGGCGCCAGTCGATATCCATACCCAGAACGCGAAGCTCGCTGCTTTGGAATATCGGTAAGTCTTCCGGAAGCAGGAATGCAGCTCTCGAGACGGGCTTCATATCGTAAGCTCCGACTTCAGGATATGTAGGACCTTCTTCGATCTTCGTCTCAATGCTAGTACGATCCTCCGAAGCAATCAGTCTCAATCGGTACACAGGAGTGTGCAGATAGTCGCGCAGAGTCATCAAATACTCTCGATCAGGCGCCAGACGCTGCAGAGTCGACATCGCAGTCGAAATGACAAGATCGCAAAGCGGATGCCACTGGGTCTCCGCGAATTGCGCCATGCTCTGCTTTCCCTTTGGGTGCTCGCGGATCAAAGGTTTCCATTGGTTGTAGAAATCTGTGTTATCTCCGAAGTCTTTGCCATCGGCGTGGATGGTGAATCGGACGCCACATCGCCAGAACCAGATCCAGGATCTGTCGCCTTTGTCGTCGTGCATGCCGTAGCGGACGATGTGTGGGATGTTGTCGAAGAAGCGGACTGCTGACATGGCGTTAGGGTGAGATTGGGTGTTTCGGAGAGTTGATGCTGTGACGAGCCGGTTGAATGTAAGTGTTTGATACTGTAAAGTAGAGAGAGATGGAAGCAACCGTTCAATTCATGCTGCTGCCTGGTAGGTCGGATATCTCTAGCGCCAAAGCAAACGCGGACGCGGGATGGAGGCATTCAGGCGACATTATTGATGCGATCTTTCGTAGTCGATTTTTATCCAATCGAATGTAATCCTCTCCAGATTGCCTAAACTGTGCTATGGTGGATTGATAGCTCTTTCACAACACCACGGCTGGGACGCCACGAACTGAAAGTGCATCCAAAGGTCCTCACCACATTGACACTCGCCGATATCTCTCTCTTCCGGGACACAGAGCTCACGTAACTTGACGAACAGAAAAAGAACAGTTTCTCTCAGGTCTACCCAATCCATACCAAGCCAAAACCAACCCAAAAGAAAAGAAACAACAAACACCCAAACCCAAAAAAGACACCCAAAGGAAACATCTTCCAACTCAAGAACCCTCAACCAGGTTTCCTCCCTCTCCTCCCCTCCTCCACATCCACATCCACCCCAAGCGCATCTCCGGCCCCATCCCCATTCACACTCATCCGGTCCCCATCCCTCTCCCCCCAAAACCCACCCTCTCCCTCCTCAGCATCCCAACTCCCCCTCCCCACCATGCCCCCCAAAACCCCCACCCCAACCCCCTTAACCCCAATACTCACCCCCAAAATCCCACTCGCCCCAAGCCCAACCCACCTCCTCAACCCAGCCGCACTAGCACACCCCGCAACCAACACAACAAGAAACAAAACCCTCAGATCCCTGCCGCGATTCTGCCGCGCGAAGAACCGCGGGTCGTTGAATAAGTCCACCACGGCGCCCGTGGCCATGGCGGTGGTGATTTCGGGCACGTCCCAGGCGCGGGCGGCGGCGATTTGCGAGGCTGTGGCGGCTGAGAGGAGGGCGAGGGAGAGGCGGGAGGGGAGGGTGGTGGGGTTGAGGGTCTGGGTGTGGTGTGCGTTTTGGCTGCTGTTGTTGTTTTGAGAGAAGCGCAAGACGAGCGCCGCGGCTGTTAAACCTAGCATTTGGACTAGTCCGAGTGAAACTTGCAATAACCGCTTGCGCGGTCCGAAGACAGCGGCTAGACGGCCTGTTGTGAAGACTCCAAAGACGAAAGCGCCGAGGCTGATGGCGGGTGGGATGAGGCAGGCGTAGTTTGAGACGTGGTTGTGGTTGGAAGAGGAGGAGGAGGAGGAGTGGGAGGAGTGGTATGAGGAAGCGCTGGCAAAGCCCGTGGCGAGTTTGACTGCATTCCCCGTCTGGCCGGAAGCGAAGCACATGAAGTCTTGCAAGAGGACGATGTCCTGGAGGCCGACGGCGAAGGTCTGCAGGAGGAGTTGGAATTCTGTGAGGTGGTTGACGGGCAGGGTTGATGTCCAGTGGGCGCGGGTGACTAATGATGGACGGCGCATGGTGCGTGCCGTGGAGGCTGGGCAAGTTTGGCGGTTGGAGGCATTGTAGTGAGGGCTGGTTTGTTGAGGAAGACGAAGTCCTGGGATTCTTGCTTGGTTGAGGGCGGTGGATGGAAGTTGCGTTGCTGGGATTGGAGAGCGCTTACTTTGGTCTGAAGTTGACGGATGGCAGGGATGTTGACGATAAGGAGAGCACTTACCTACTGTACTTGCATTCACGAATCTTTCATGTGAAGTTCGAAATGAAAAAGATGGAGTACCGTTGATGAGTAGAGATATCGTCAGCAACAGAACGCCTGCATGCCATTAACATTCCTCGCTCGCAGACGTCTTGAAACATAGATCAAAGAGAAACGGGAACAAGACCCAGATCTTATGCGAAGAAAGCAGGGCACGTGGGCATCTCGACATACGCAGTGGGGAGAGTGAAGATCAGAGAGAAACGAGAACTGGGTATCATTTGCACGTATGCCTTTCGAACACCAGACAAGAGAGATTGAAAAAAAAAAAAGGCAGAGCTGAACAATCCCTCCCAGCGCTAAACGATTGGATACCTTCCTTCTGATGGTGTGCCCGCCGGAAAAAGAAATAGAAATTGCGAACGGAATCCGATGATGCGTCAAGTCGTGAGTAAAGATTCAGTTGATGTCGTAAAGTTCGTTTCGTGTTGCAGTTGGTGGGTATATTTGAGTTCGTGGGTGTGGGTTGGTGATGGTGCCGAGATGAGCCGGGATTGCCTTCCGGGGAATTGAACTCCAAAATCAGTTCCTGTTCTCGACAACTCGGTTCTCGCTCGTGGCCACCGCGACCAAGGCCTCGAGACGGCCCATGTCATTGCGCTGTTCCGGGTGATTGGGTGCCTGCATGTATCCAGAGGCAAAGCGCGGGTCATGACCGGCCTGCAGTGCGTAAGTGTGTTGCTGTGCGGCTTGCACGTGCCCAGGAACAGGAGCAAAGGACTGGAAGCCGGAGTCAGCCCTGATCGGTTCGGGTTTATCTTGGTGCGGTTGCTGCTGAGCAGACAAGCGAGGATATGAAGTATTGGAAGTATATTGTACCTTGTGTTGGTTGTCAGGACCGCCGACTGGGACTGCAGCAGATGTGTGTGCCGGGTACGGCTCGTTCTGGCTGATGATGACAGGATGGTACTCGCCACCTTGTTGGGTCAAGGGTGTAGGCACACCATCGCTACTGCCAGAGTCTTCAGGCGAAGGGCGACCAAAAGTGACTGGGCCGACAGGGCCTCCATACCAGGCTTGGCGCTTGTTACGACGCGGAGTCGTAGGCTGTTCGTGGTGAAGTGGCGGTGGTGCCTGAACAATCTGCGATGGCATTCCTCCAGGTTGCTGTTGCTGCATGAAGTAGCCATGATGAGGCGGTGCGGCGTGACTAGCCTGCCAATGACCGTCTGGTGGCGGGGCGTTGGCAGACGTGATATCCAGACGTGTCAAATTCTGATGCAGGCCAGCATCAGATGGACGTCCTGAACTGTGAGGGCGAGGCTCAGACTCAACCATCATCGGACTGCTGGCGGGTGCTCTGGCTGTGCTCGGTGGGGCATGGTCGAAGCTTTCAATGCCGGGCAGTCTAGTAACTTGACTGGCGGCAGACTGCTGCGACATGGCAGGCCGTGGCTCGTCCGGCGTCTGTCCATACATCAATCCACTGGTTGCTGGGCGCTGAGTGTAGCCAGGATAAGTGCCGGAATGCCACGTTCTCCTCCTGAACTCCAGTTCCGTTTCGGAATCCCGGCGACCATGAGAAAAGACAGAGCTAGTTGGGCTGGCATAGACGCTGCTTTGTTGGGAATAAGCAGGGTTCGCTGCCGAGGGCATCGGACTGTAGTACGGTGGCGGGTACGAGGTGTTTTGGTATGGGTGAGCACCTGAGGGTACTGAAAGTCGACGGCCATGCCTAGCGCCATTGTAGAAGCTGGATCGAGAGATGGAAGAAGGCGGCGATGTGAAGCCAGGACTTGCTGGGCCGGTCGAAAAGGTTGTAGATGTGGGTGTACTGAAGCCGCTTGGTGACTGTGGGAAGTAGGCGTATTGCTGGCTAGGGCTGCCAGTGACAGGGTTGTAGGTATCAACACTCATCATCCCGCGCTTGTTGGGATCATTCGCCATGGCCAGAGGAGGTGGTCTACGTCTGAGGTCTTCTGGTACACCCATACTTGAAGCAGTAGAGCCGACACTGGAAGCCGAGAGGTTCCGGCTGTGTCCTTTGCCATGGCTGGCACCTTGACTGGTCATAGTGCTGGAGCGTGGGCGTCCATTCCCAGGTGGGCGCACCCGATCAGTTCTGATCTGACGTTGGAATCTTGTGCTGGTAGCAGCGAGTGAGTCGCCTGGTATGTCCTCGTTCACATGGACTGTCTGTGCGTGTTGGCGGAGGTTGTCGAGTCGAGAAAATCTGCGCGAGCAGTGACATTGAAAGGGACGTTCTCCGGTGTGTTTCCTGGCACAAGTTAGCACGTAAGAATTTTGCAAATATCACCGTCATGTCACCAACCGTATGTGCCTTGCCAGATGTTCGCTCCGTGTGAAGCTAAGCTGACATGGCGGGAACTCGGTACAGAAGAAACGCTGGCCCTTTTTCTTCTTCGACGGTCGTTGTGAATCACTCGTCACACTGTCGTTATCCGATCCGTCGTCTTCCGCGCCTTCTTCGGCGTCGCCTTCTCCCATTTCCACATCATCCGAGCAGCCGGACGCAGTCGACCTATTCGAACTGCCGCGTTTCAACGAGAGTTCCTCCCTCTTGGTGCGCTCTGTGCCATGTGACGAGGGCGGGTCTTCTGGGAGTGGTCGCTGGCCACGCACGCCGCCAAAGCTGTGTCGCGTGGGAGTCTCTGGTGCCGAGTCGTCGATCGGGTTATCTATTTCGGCTGGCGGGTGTTGGGAGAAGCGGACGTTGGGAGTTGGTGTGGTGGGAGTGTTGTCTCCGGCATGCCTCGAGCGATCGGGTGCGTTCAGCGTGGAGTGGACGATGTCGTTGGAGGAGGAGGATGAGGCTTCGGCCATGTCGTCCGGAGAGAGGTTGAGGGCCGAATGGTGACGACGACGACGTCGACTACGAGGAGCAAGTCCTCGAACAGTCGCAGTCAGGAAGGTCGGCGGGGTGCGTGAGAGAGGCGAAGGTGCTGCAGGCGCCCGAAGGCAAGCGAGCGAGCGATATGGATGGCAGTAGTAGTAGTCACCAGTATTACGCGGCTGGGAGGGCAACAACTAGCGCAGACGCGAGGCTGAAATAGGCGGATTAGGGCGTTCAGCAGTTCCTGGAAAGGCGGGCCCAACAGACGGGACGAGAATGGATTAATGCAGAAGAGAGGATCCTGGAGGAGTCTTGTCGTGTCGAGGTGGAGGTGGGAAGCAAATGGTATAATTTGGTGATAGGCAGGTGGCAGGCCAGGCAGAATGTAAGTGAAGATGGCTCGCAGTAGCAAGGTAGGTAGTGGGATGTCTGTCTGTCTGTCTGCGGGCTTATCGTGGAGGGGACGATGGACCTTGGACGATGACGGACGGGAAGGCTGGGGGATGATGTGATGGAGTCGAGTCTGCACAGCACAGCACTGCTAGACTAAGGTACGGTAAAGGTACGGCTGTGCTTGGAAGTTGATTACCACTACAGCACCTTATTACTCAGGTACCTTGATCTTGACGACGACGACGGGAGGGGTGTGGGGGTATATGTAATGCAAATATCGAATGGAATAACATCAGCAAGGTGGAAGGACGAACAACGCGACGACGCAAGGAACGAACATCTACATGCAGATCTTGGTGTGAGAGCAGCGTGGCGGCGGCGACATGAACGGGGAGGGGCATGCTGATGCTGATGCTGATGCTGATGCAGTAACAGTACCAGACATGCCTTGGATTGTCTTAACCAAGAAGAAGAGGGGAGCTGCTCGAGTGGTACTGCTTGTGCACTGCCCGCAGTCAAATCGGCCATTCCCTTCCCTTTCCTCGCCTTTTATTCGTCCATTACCCGACCCTCCTGCGACAACAAGCGCGCCAGAGATCGCCGGACGAGACGATGCGCCCGCTTGGGCGTGTAGATCTTCGTGCTGATCTTGAAATCATGCTTGATATACCATCATCAATCTGTACATTTATATCCGCTGTATCAGTATAACGACAACATACCATACAAAGACATGAGATGAAAAAGATATGACACGACATGCTGTTCGATTCATCACCCAACCCGAATTGCAGCACATGAATTCTCTTCTGCCAACGGTATTCCTCCCGTCAATCACTCTATCACGAGACAGCCATCACCGCAGTCGTCCGGCGCATCCAGCTCACTTGGCATACATGTGCACACTTGCCTTTCTTGCATCCACAAAGGCAAGATCACACATTTCGTCCACTCCACCCACTGCATCTACACGACCAATTCAGGCACAGGCACTGCCGCCGTGCCTGTTTCGGTTGTTTTTGACCTCTCGCTCAATTGCAGTAGTCTCATTCCCATCCACTTAGCCTTCTGCACCTCCGCCGACCGCCGGCTCAGGTACCAACCGATGGCCTGCCTGCATGCATCGAGCGTCTGTGTGTGATCTCTCTGTAGTAGTAAGCCTTGGCTAGCCCGAGACATTTCGAAACTCTACTTGAACAAAGACAAAGACAAATGTGTACCTGATATGAACCACTTCCTTCAGAATCACCATCATCACTTCTACCACCCGTTCATGCCGGATGTGAATCAGGGTCTTTGTTCCTTTCTTCTTCGCCACCAAACAACCAAGTACCTACCGTCGGCATCTTCGCCACTGTGATTTGGGATGTCGATAATACAGCATCATGGCATCGTGGGCCGCACCGGTGAAAAGCGGTGATAACACTTTCCATGTCATACAATCATACTACACCCAATATATCTGAAGCACTCGGCAGCCCCGTCGCATCCTCACACACCATCCAGCCCAGCCCAACTCCACAAGGTACAGTTACTTGCTCTCCTCTTTCCTTCCAAGAGGCTCTCCCACAAGCAAGGCCCCGCCATGCTCGCCCGCCTCTCCAAAAGAACACCCGGGGCTAGCCACGATCACATGCCTGTCGGACGGCTCAGTAAGGTACAAAAGTGGAAAGGTACGAAAGGTACAGCGCATAAGGTGCGTGAGTGCGTGAGGCAAGGTAAGCTTATCAGGCAAACTTCACTAGAGTTACTTCCCATGTGCAGCAGCAGCAGCACATCCCACCCTCGAGGCGTACGAGGCCAGGCCAGCGAGCAAGGATGCAGCTCCGTCCAACGCTCATCAACGCTCGTCAACGTTCATCCTCAAGGTAAGGAAGGTGCCTGTACATGTAGTGAGGTACCCTCGACTAGACTCCTACAGTAGACGTTACTTTTCGTATCATCAATGCGACATGCGACACACCGCTCCCCGCCGTCATACACACAGACACAGTTACAGACACATGGGTATGAATACTGTATGCTCACTTCACAGGTACGAGATCAGGTCCTGCCACAGCGCAGCTGGCCGTATACAAAATCCACCCACACACCACACCACTCCCACGTCTCGGACTCGTTTCACCAGAGAGTGGTCCACCTCACCACACCCTCAACTCTCATACACTTTCCCCGACAACCCGAATTCCCAAGCCTACGCCAGCCCACAGCCCACGCCAGCAAGTCCAGTCCAGTCCAGTCCAGTCCAGTCTCACGATCCATCCCCATCGCATCCGCCTCCAAACGAAAAAACACCTCGTGTAACACGCGCCGCAAAAGACAGTAATTATGTACTGTGTGCTGTAGGTGGTAAACGCCGCCGCACTCGCATCCTTTAGCTGGCTGGCTGGCTGGCTGGCTCCACACAAACCGACAGGAGAGACCGAACCACAGACTGGGTACCTACAGTACTACCTACTACCTACTCTAAATCTCACCATGCATGCATGCCCGCGCGCATGCGTGCACGCGTCTGTTGTGGTACATGCGCACATGTATGTTACCTCTTGTATGTCGCACAAGTTCTTTACTTGTGATATGGTGCTTGTCTTTGCGGCGGCATTGCTGGCTGGGTCATACTTTGTGCTTGGGAGTTTCTTGCCTCATTATTGACCGGACAGTTTAGGTAAAGTATGTAGGTATTGGGAAAGACTCAGGCTCTAGCTGTTGGGTAAGTAGCAAGTAAGTATTGGACTCCTCCTCGCCCGGCTGAGCTGTATAGATCAAGCCAAGATGTGATCGATGATACAGTGACCAAAGGAAGGGCAATCGCTGCAGCTTATTATCAGAATGAGTCTACACAGATGAATTCAAGGCTCGTCCCTGAAAGGTGTCCCTCCTCCTCGTCTTATACACTTTGTCAGCCATCTTCTCACATTGCCGCGTAACGTAAATAACGTCGGATTCATGAATACCGCAAGTCCATCCATATATTTACGCCCACAACGTACCACCAACCACCTACTGTAAGCAGACCCTTCGGCAAAAGCACAGTAACGTGTACGCATTGCAAACCCGTACATATAGGCGTACATGCATGGACGTTGACCGCGATCACCAGCTACTGCTGACAACGA
>Ga0265797_10007039_pt1 | contig 15590 bp, 7 predicted proteins | sample P2T30metagenome_FD_192433 | JGI IMG/M metagenome (GOLD analysis project Ga0265797, IMG submission 192433) | Plant litter microbial communities from East Loma Ridge, Irvine, California - P2 T30 | ecosystem: Environmental > Terrestrial > Plant litter > Unclassified | place: USA: California... | reverse complement strand
CATCGGTGGGCGGTGGTTCTGATCCTGTGCCCGATCCTGATCCTGATATTGACAAAGTTCCACTGGCTCCATCGCTCATGGATACCGATTGAGTAAGCGTGGGCGAAGTGGTCTGTTCTTGCGCATTTGAATGCAAGACTGCTCTTGCAAGTATAAGGCTGGCTGCCAACCATTTTATATGTCGACGATTGCCCATGGCCACGACTTGCAACGATTTTAGGATATCTGCAGTGATCGAGCTGGCAGATCCTTGGTTGCCGGCGTACCAGTCAAATACGAGACCTCGAAAGCTCGGAAGCAAGCCAGAAAGGATTAGTTGGTTGGTGAGGAAAATGTCTCAGACAAGAGCACAGTAAGTGAAGAGAGTCAGAAGGCACTATTTTCGAGGACTCCAGCAAAGCGATCATTCAAGAGTCAAGACCCAGACTCCTCGGAACGAAGGGCTGTGCAATTGGCGTGACGATCTTTCGCTCTCTTGCACCAGCCATCAACCACAGCAAGAAGGGAGTGGCATCATTCCGGCTATAGGCCCGCAGGGCAGGCCTTACCGACTCCACGTCGTCGAACAGCTTGGAAGCTTTTCCCTTGCCAGCAATCGCCTAGCAGAAGCAGGGACACATTGGCGATGTGGCGCTCCCCAAACCGCGGTGACAACGTGAGTGGTCGATAGGCGTATGTGAAACGGAGTTCTAAGCGACCCTTGTGCCGCCTCCAGGAACACGATGCAGGTAAACGGATCGAGCGGGCGTGCCAGCCACTGAAGAAGTGCAATGGGTGCTGCAGGGCAACGGGCACGTGTGGCTAATCCTTGTAGTCTTGTCGTTAGCAGGAGTGTGAAGTGTGGCGGTGATCAATATACTAGCGCTCTGGGCGGCCGTCGCCACAGCGATCTACATCGAACTCACCCAGCCCGGAGAGGTAGATTGATTGCTGGTTCTCTTGGGTTGCAGGTGTGTGTGGCGGTGCCATGCTTTCATGCACTTTGACGTTTTGTTGTGGAAATCAGGTTTCTGTGCGAACGTGCTGGGCTGGGCGGTCCGCGGAGACTTCCATGAGTTGGCAACTCATCACTTGCTGGGTTTCCTTGTCGTTGCAGAATTTTGCGCAGGGTATGGTATGTAGCTCTGGTCAGTGCTGGTCAAGTGATAATGAACGCTCGAGATGGTTGATGTGTTGCTGTCAAGTCGTAGTCGAATGCATGGTGTAGTTGACGGAGTCCTAGATCCGACCTGGATGCTTGTCCAACGGCGACGATAATCGGAACAGACGCCGGTGTTCGGATGGAGCTTGCTTGATCGTTTGTCTTATTAATCAGATAACTCCTGATGTTATCTATCACCCTCAATAATTGCAGCACGGCAAGGCTCCCGTCGATTGCACTTCACAGGGCGTCTGGCATCCGATCACGGATCTCGACTCGAAGCCGACGTTGCCCGCAGTAGCCGACGCCAGTCATACCGATTAGATAAACAGACTGATCAAGACGACGACCATCGTTGTCCATATAACATTGTTGATACAATCGTTTGCGACCGTGAAAGCTATGGTATCGTGACTTTCGCACCAAAGTAGCAAAAACATCCAAATACAAAGACCCCCCCAAGTCAATTGACAACAGTCGACCACCTCGAAACAATGGCGAACCCGAAACCAAAAGTGCTACTCCTGGGAAAGATAGGCCAGTAAGTAAAAACCCACTCGATCAAAACGAACATCCTCCCAAACGAAAACAAAACCCCCCTTAACACGCCCCTCCCCCCCAGCGCCCACTCAGCCCTGCAAACCCTCTCAACCCACGCCGACCTCCTCACCCCAACCTCAACCAACCGCGCCGACTTCCTCCGCGAAAGCGCCTCAGGCGCCTTCGAAGGCGTCCTAGCAGCCTACATGACCTTCCCCAGCGTAGCAATCACAGGAATCTGGGACGCGGAGCTGATCGCCGCCCTGCCGCGCTCGCTGCGCTTCTGCGCCCACAACGGCGCCGGCTACAACCAAGTCGACGTGCAAGCGTGCTCGGCGCGCGAGCCGCCGATCCGCGTGTCGAACGTGCCCGGGCTCGCGGACGACGCGACGGCCGACACGGCGGTGTTTTTGATCCTGGGGGCGTTGCGGAATTTTAATTCTTCAATGTTTGCGCTGAGGCAAGGGGTTTGGCGGTCGGCGCCGGAGCCGCCGGCTTTGGGGCGGGATCCCAGGGGGAAGGTGTTGGGGATTCTGGGGATGGGGGGGATTGGAAGGAATTTGATGCGGAAGTGTGAGGGGTTTGGGTTCCGGACTGTTTATCACAATCGGTCGAGGTTGAGTGAGGAGTTGGCCGGGGGGGCGGAGTGGGTTGGGTTCGAGGAGTTGTTGGCTACGGCGGATGTTTTGAGCCTGAACGTGCCGTTGAATGTGAGTTTTGGTGAAGTGTTTTGTTGTGGTTGTTCTTGATGGGAGCGATGGAGCGGACGTCTTGCGAGGAGAGATTCCCACAAAAGCGTCCAACCAGACTAACCAGCGATCCAGAAATCCACCCACCACCTCCTCTCGACCCCCGAATTCGCCAAAATGAAGCCCGGCGTCATAATCATCAACACCGCCCGCGGCGCCGTCATGGACGAAAACGCCCTCGTCGAAGCCCTGGCCAGCGGCCAAGTATCGTCCGTCGGCCTCGACGTGTTCGAAGAAGAGCCCAAGGTCCATCCGGGCTTGCTGGGGAATCCGAATGTGATGCTGCTGCCGCATATGGGGACGTATACTGTGGAGACGATGCAGAAGATGGAGGAGTGGACGATTGGGAACATTCGGAGTGCGATTGAGACGGGGCGGTTGCTGAGTCCGGTGCCGGAGCAGGAGGGTTTGTAGTGAGGTGGGAGGGAGAGAGAAATTTGGGTTGGTCTGGCTTAGAGTGGAGAAATGAGGTCGATGTAAAGTTGACTGGCTTTCGTATGGTTGATTCAGAGTGAATCTCGGTGTTGTGCATACACATTTTCTTACCTGTATTTGTCATCGAAACTCAGGTTTCTCTTAGTGTTTTTGATGAAATTCAACATGAAAGAAGATGAAAAGTACTACCGGGAGCGCCTGTGGGCGATGAAGCCGAAGTAGGTCGTCTATGACTGTGATATCGCTGATGATCAATATCGAAAACAAAACGAGCAACATACCGCATTCAAAATCACCCATCTACCACCCCATCAGCGAACACTCGCCGCCTACAACTTGGACTTCAGACTCGGTTTCACAATCTTATAGCACGGCCCACCCTTCCCAAACATCGCTCTCAAATCCGCGACAACCTCACCCGGAATCTCATGAGCAGCGAAATGGCCACCCCTCGTCTTCTCACTCTCGAAAACAACCGGGCCGAGAGTCCTGCCCCAGGTCTTCGGCACGACCGTGATCTCTTTAGGCGCGTGCAGCAAACCCAACTTGACTTTTGGAATCCACTGACCTGTGCGATCGCGGTGGATAGCATCCCCTTTAATGGTCTGGTCGTGCGTGGCCTCGTAATAGACCCTCAGACTCGCCGCCGGCCCCGCCCTCGAGAACCAGTACACCGACACCCAGGTCAAGATCTCGTCGTCGTCCCACTCGTACCCGTCCGTCCAGTCGTGCAATTTCTCGTAGATCCACGCTAGCAATCCCACGGGGCTGTCTGCCAGTCCATACCCGACCGTCTGCGGCTTTGAGGCCTGGATCTGCCTGTACCCCGCGCCCTCTTCGAGGAACCACTTGTTCCGCTGGATCCCAGCTTTTTCCCTCTCAGAATGAGGGCTCAGAGCGTGCTGCAGTGCTAGCAGCGGGTTTTTGAGGAAGCTAGGTGGACTGGCGCGTACCATGTTCACGTGGCTTGCGAGCAGCGCTTCGGGGAAAAGAAGGCCCATCGTGCGCGTGATCATGAAGCCCCAGTCGCCGCCCTGCGTTACGTACTTGTTGTAACCCAGCTCGAGCATCAAGCGATGGCATGTCTGAGCATACTCGCGCAGCCCGAACCCACGGCGTTTGGCGCCCTCGCTCCAGCCGAAGTTCGGCAGCGAGGGCGCAACGACGTGGAAAGATACGCCGTTTGCTTCCTGCTGCAGGGCCGGGAGGATTTTGAGCACTTCAAGGTAGCTGCCAGGCCAGCCGTGGACGAAGAGGAGTGGGATTGCGGTCGGGGAAGGCGAGGGTTGGTGGATGTAGTGGATGTCCAGCGGTTCGAAGTTGTCGGCTTTGATGGGGCGGTGGTATTGAGGGAGGGTGTTTAGTTTTATCTCTTGGGCGCGCCAGTCGTAAGATGTAGCCCAGTGGGCGGTGAGGCGTTTGATGTCGGAGAGTGGTGCGCCGTAGTCCCAGTTTGCGCCTGAGAGCTCGTCTGGGAAGGTTGCGATTGCGAGTTTCTGTTGGAGCTGGGAGATTTGGGAGTCGGGGATGTCAATCTTGAACGTTGCCATTTTCTCCTGCTGATGCTCTGGGTTGAGGTGATTGAGGGTATGGCTTGCTGTCTTTGATCTGTCGGACTAAGGATTGTAGTATAGTGTTGTGGATAATCGATGAGGTTGAGCCTGGTGAATGTGAGCTCGGGAATAACTTGGAATTGTTTGTGTCTGTTTGCTTAGCAGATCGACTGTGGTCACTGGTGTCTGCGAAGGAAATACCGCGAGAATCTCCAGCCGAACAGTTTGAGGCTAGCAAGGCGATGACTAAAGCTTGTTGATATTCCTGTTTACAGTCGGGTGGGCCGGTAATACGGATGCTGGTCGAAGGGCGTGAGTTACATCCAAGGTAAGGTACAGTATGTGATCATAAAGATCGGCGAGCGGGGGCTGACAACATCCAGGGACGTTGAAAGTAAGACGAGCTGAGACGATGCATCATCACTAAACCTTGGTGCTTTCGCGAATATTGTGTCCTTCAAGTAGGTAGTACACCTTGCCTAGAAGTCATTCTAGTAAGTTTTCGCGACGTCTTTGATCGTTTTGATGCTTGAGCGGCGTGAAGTCCTTGAGTACCCGTCTTGCGTCGACACGTATAATGTCGCGATGTGATTCTTTTGTGCTCCTTGAGATAGTTAGTACATGTACTTGAGGCGTTCGTCGGTAGCGCCTGTCGTAGACGTCTGAGTCTCTCAAGAGATCAAGAGATTCAATGTTAGACCATAGAGTCAAGTTGAAAGGGAATGGAAACAGCTCTATGATAGGAGTCAGCGAGGGTTAGGGTTGGGAGTTGAGAATGCTCTTGGCTAAGATGAGAACTACAAAACTCGACAAAGACTGAGACTCTCGTCTTAAATCACACAAGGCGAGTCTACATGATGGCGTAGAAGCACGATCAAACTTCTATTACGTTTCTCTCGTCACATATATCTACCAGGTACAGTACTTTACCACTAACAATCTGCTATACTCTGCCAATGGCCTTCCGCTGGTCCGCGCCACCAGAAGTTAGGATCTTCATCACGCTACCGTGAACTCTGCACACTACTTTCCACGTGTGAAGAACCTTTCAACAAACCAAGAAAAAAGTAAACCCCTCGTGATCGCAACAACCATCGTCCAGGGGAAAAACTAGCATGCAATTCATCTTCATTTCCAGCGCTACAAGCTCAAGCCACGGAACTACTACAGTACCAATTCAAAACCAACAGCGAGTATTCCCACAAGAACTCCAGGTGGATCCGGACCTCGATCTGTGGATGGCGGGCGGGACCCATCTCTCTAGTCCACGACCGGACCCCGATGGTGTAAATTTCGGGATGTCGTCGATGATGGACTGATGGTTCATGTGCCCTACGATCACCTCTGTATCCCCATGTCATGTCAGAGCTGCGATTTCCCGTTATGTTTACCGTCAGGTCTAGCGGAGGACTGGCAGACTGGTATTTCAAGCAGCATTCCCGTACCTGTTTGGACCATTTGTCCACTGTCGTTGTGTCTATCATTCCCGCTGACCGTGGTACAGCACGAGTCTACTCGTTTCAGCTTACTATCTAGCTTACACTACTCGTGTATAACAATCAACGGCCATGTATAGCCGTGTTATAAGCCTCGTCCTTACGGGATGCATGTTCTCGACATCAGCCATTGCATCTCCAACCCCGAATCTCGAAACAGGTATTGAGATTGAACGCCGTCAGCTCTTGGATAACCTCTTGGGAAGTGTCCTTGATCCTGTTCTGGGCACGATCGACGACATTGTCGATGGCAACGCCGACACCGACGACCCATACGGCTCTCTGCTGGATGTCCTCAGACCTCTCACATCTGTCGTCCGGCCTTCAAGCGTGGAAGAAGCACAGTCAGCCATCTCCGACACCCTCCAGGCTTCGCCAACACCAAACAACCTAATCTCCACTGCTGCGAAACTAGTCGCGCAAGGCTTGTCAATCGACAATGTCGAGCAAACTCTCGACTACGTCGACGGTCTGCTCACCGGCGAAAACAGCGAAAACAACAACAACCCCATCGACCCGACCACATCCATATACCCCAAAGCAAGCCCCGAAGACGCGCCCTACTCCCTCAGCGAAGCCGCCCTCCGCGCCGCCATCCACATCCCATCAACATTCCAATACGGAAGGCCAGGAGCCCCCCAACCCATCATCCTCTTTCCAGGCACCGGAAACACAGGCTACACCACCTTCGCCGGCAACCTAATCCCGCTCCTCCAAAACTCCCCCACCGCCGACCCAGTCTGGCTCAACATCCCGGGCTTCCTGCTCAACGACGCGCAACTAAACGCCGAGTACGTCGCCTACGCCATCACCTACATCCATGGCATCAGCGCCGCCGGCCCCGTCGCCGTCGCCGCCTGGTCGCAAGGCAACCTCAACGCCCAATGGGCCTACAAGTACTGGCCCTCGACCCGCGCCCTCGTCTCAGACCACATCGGCTTCTCCCCAGACTACCACGGCACCGTCCTCGCGAACCTCGTCGAAATCCCCAACGCCCCCCTACCCCCCTCGATCCAACAACAGGCCTACGACTCGGCGTTCATCGCCGCCCTGCGCTCCGCCGGCGGCGACTCCAGCTACGTGCCGACCACAAACATCTACTCAGGGTTCATCGACGAGATCGTGCAGCCGCAGAGCGGCGCGCAGGCTTCTGGTCTCTTGCTCGACGCCCACGGCGCCGGCGTCTCCAACAACGAAGTCCAACTCGTTTGCGCCGGGCAGGTGGCGGGCTCGCTGTACACGCACGAGGGCACGCTATACAACCCGCTCGGGATCGCGCTGCTGGAGGATGCGCTGGCGCACGAGGGCGAGGGGAGGGCGGAGAGGTTGGATTTGGGTGCTGTGTGTGGCGATTATCTCGCGCCGGGGCTGGGGTTGGGGGATTTGCTCCTGACGGAGAATGTGCTTGTTGTTGCTGGGGTTGCGGTGCTGATTTATCCTGAGAAGAGGTTTGGGGAGCCGGCTGTTAGGGGTGAGTTTTGGGCTGCTGGAGTCTGATGGGTTGGGTTGGTGTGTTGATGCTGACTTTGTTGTTTTCTTATAGGTTACGCGAGGTGAAGGGGGATGCATACGCCAAGGTAGGTAGTGATGATGGAATATTCGGTTGGTGTGGTTTACTTTTTTTTTTGGCGACGCCGCTGGATACACGATTGGAATGATATGCTATACTAATATAGAGGCGTAATGTTTATTGTATTCTTTTGCGAGTCACATGTATGCAGCAGCAGCAGCAGCATCGGACGTATACACGCACACAACGATATATGATGTGATTCACTATACAAAGACTATATGTATATAATAGTATAGATGTTACGAAGGTAATAGCCGGCCTCAGTACATATTAGTAGACAAGCTCGATCCTCTTACATGACTATACTAATAATCATTCTTAACAACCACAACAACAGATGAGACAAAAGATACAGCCCCTCCGGAAATCAGATTAAATCGGAGCAACCTACCCCCTAACATCCCTGTTGTCTGTCCCCGTCTACTGGTCCCCCAAGACCGAGAGACAGCACTGGCTGTTCGTTTTATCGGCTATGCTGGCTATCACGGGCCAGGCGGAGTACCTATGTACCTACCTACAGAGCTATACAACAATCATGTGATAAAGTACAAGAAAGAAGAAGGAAGTTCCGAGGTACATACCTTCATACAGTACAGTAAACGCATCGTCATCCAACCAACCTATCCTTGAGTACTGTACATGATAGTAGATGATGATGCGGTGTAAAGTGTCAAGCAACCGCTTCAACGCTTCCAAGACGGGAAGCCCCCCTAAGGGCCTCACTCAGCCTTGTGTGCCAGCGTGCAGATTCCGAGCACCGAGGTGCAGCATAGTTCAGCTTGAGGTTGTCTGCACGTCTGCACGGCGGATGCTTGTTTCGGTGACTTTGGCCACTCGGCGTGCAGACAAATAGGTGGAAGGGACGCAACCAGCCACCACCAGTCGCAAGTGTCGACGACACCAAAAAGATGTTGCTTGGCGATGGGTGGGGGTGATGATGATGATGATGATGATAATGTGTGTGTTGTTTTGTTGTGGCACTTCTTCTGTGGGTCCCGAGGTGATCGGTTCAGTCACATGGTCATGCGGGCGAGGGCGCAGAAAAGGAAGGCTTTAGGCAGACAGAAAGTACTGTAAGTCACGGGCGCGCGGGGCTTTGGAGGTAAGCTTTTGATGATTGCAAGTGGTTACATTAGTGAGAAGAGTTGTTGCATGTTGCAGGTAGCTGGGAACGTGGGAAGTACTGTAGTCTGCGGCATTATTATTTGTTATATCCCGCATTTTGCAAGGTTTAGATTGGGATGGCTGGTTGGTTGGTTGGCTGTGGTGCTGTTCAACAGTGCAGTTCCAAGGTCATTCTCGGTCACGTTTCTTCACGTTCACTTACATCGACATCAGCAAGTAGGTAAGTACTCATATGACACCTGGATACTTCAATCCACTTCCACTCCAACAGCCTTACGATGCCCCAACCCTCAAGCCAAGGCAGCTTCGGAAAGGCTTCACCACTTGTCATGATTGATTTGACTAGCATACTTGGCAAGGCTGCTGTTTGTGCCGCAGAAGAACTGCCTCGCCAAGGTCGATAAGAACTGTCCCTCTTGGCTTTGCGAGCTTTGCTGCATCATTTTGCACGCGAACTTCGTAAGGGAAACAGAACAGATGATCGTGCTGCCTGTCCAGTGTTCCTGCCTCCAGTCCACCGCCTGTGAGGAGGAGCTGCCGATGAAAAGTATAAGTGAAGCCATGCATTCCACATATACCTACCCTTTCAAACTACCCCTCTCCCTCTCCCTCTCCTCCTCCCTCTTCAATCTCTCTTACCATACACCATGACGCATATAACACTCCGCAACCTGACTGCACAGCCTCTAACCCTCAAGCTCGTCGAGCGCTACGAGGCCCCCAACCCAAAGGACTTCCCGCCTAACGCTGGCCTGGGCCCTGCAGCAAATGCCACCGCCAACATCACCTCTGGTGTCGCCAACATCACGAGCGGTCTGACCAACCTGCTGAACAACGTCGTCAACGGCAATGGCACCGGCAAGAGCGGTTCGCCGAAGAACTCGCCCAAGGGCTCTCCAGCTGCGTCCCGCCGCGCCAGTCGCGCCGATATTCCTTTGGCACAGTCGGCACAGAGCTTCGCTAAGCAGGACGTCGATATCCGGATCGAGCCGTTCACCACCAAGAAGACCGATATCAACACCACAGAGCGCGGACCCAACGATGTCCTGCGATTGACCTTTGAGGGTGAGGGCGGCGGTCGTTGGCGGATCGATACCTCCATCACCTCCAACGCCTCCAAGAACCTCTCAGCTATCCACAACGACCCCAAACACAACTACTCCGGAGTCTACCTCCCCAACTCATCTTTCCTCGCCATCTCCGAAACCACCGACCTGCCTAAGTGGATGTCGCACCTAGCCGACCACGTCCCCCTCTCCGCCCTCTCAATCCCCGGAACCCACAACAGCCCGTGCTACTACAAGGCGCTCCCTTCAGTCCGCTGTCAAGCCCACTCCCCCGTCGACCAGCTCAACAACGGCGTGCGCTTCTTCGACATCCGCGTCCAGCCCTCCCAGCCCGAAGACAAGAGCGACGAAGGCCTCAACCTCGTCCACGGCGCCTTCCCCATCTCCCTAACAGGCAGCAAGAAACTCCGCCCGCTCATCAAAGAAGTCCAACAATTCCTCGCCGCCAACCCGTCCGAAACCGTCATCCTCTCCATCAAGCGCGAAGGCAGCGGCGAGTCGACCGACAAGCAGCTCGGCGAGATCCTCAAAGACCACTACACCAACCCCAAGCAATGGTACACGGAGCCGCGCATCCCCAAACTCGGCGAGGTGCGCGGCCGCATCGTGCTGATGCGCCGCTTCGAGCTGTCCGGCCGCCTCAAGGGCGAGTGGAACGGCACGGGCTGGTGCCTGAACGCCAACGACTGGGCGTACAACACGCCCAACCACACGGCCGGCGACATCTGCGTGCAGGACTTTTGCGAGGTCATGGAGAAGGAGAACATCGACAAGAAGATCCAGCTGTGCTGCGAGCACTTTGAGCGCGCCGGCGCTGTCAAGGCTCCGGGCGCGCAAGAGGGAGGAGATGGAGGTGACAACAACAAGGACAAGCCCAAACCCCCGCCCTTCTACCTCAACTTCCTGTCTGCGTCGAATTTCTGGAACGTCGGCTGCTGGCCAGAGGCCATCGCCGCCAAGCTCAACCCGGCTTGCGTTGCTTTCTTGTGTGAGAAGCATGCGATTGGCGATCGTGGGAAGGACGGTGATGGCGAGGCTTTCGATGGCGATGGCGGGGTCGGCATTGTCGTTTGCGACTGGGTCGGGCGCGACGACAATTGGGATTTGGTCAGGTGTGTTGTCGGCATGAACGCTAGGTTGTTGTTGAGGGATAAGGGGTGTGGGTGGAAATGATGTGGAAGACGGGAGTTGTGCGATAGTGGAGGAGACGCGGATGAACACCACCTGATGACCCTCGCTCGCTTGTTCGGATTCTTACGAAAGGACATCACCTGTCTACCTAAACGGGACGGTGATTTTCGCATGTCGATGATGGGATACGATTTGGATGGGCAATGGTTTTGGGAGAAGAGAAATAAAAGAAAGGGACGATAAAACACCATCACGACTTTTTTTGTTTTTACTGTTACAGAGCTAGATACCTACCTACCTAAGCCTTACCTTTGTGCGTCGCGTCCTACGTCTGAGTGCGATGGCGAGGTCCAAGATCTTGTGTTCGTTAGGGCTGCAGCTTCTGGGTATCATCTCTGTGTTGATGATCATTCAATCGACCTTATATGTATACAGTAAAAGTCACGGATTATAAAGATTTCATCCAGAGACGAGAAGAGGCGGTCTACTGAGAATCCGTCTCGTCCTTCTATCCTCGACAGACAGTATTGGTTCTCCAACGTACTACTACTCGACATCAAAGATACACGCACACCTACAACACCGTGACAAGCGTATCCCAGCTCGCCGCGTAGATCTTCACATGCATATACTAGTCCTTGCCCGTGTGACGTGCGTGTGCCCTTCTTCACGCCAAAACTCCACTACTCCACATGTCATGTCGCTCCCCCCAAAAACAACGCCCTCGGACCCGGACCCCACCATAACACAACACCCTCCCCATCCTCGACTATGCGCGCAGCTTGCTCCTGGCAACCGTCGCGCGGACTATGGGCCTCGACCGCACGCAAGCCCTCCTGGCCGCCCTCGCCGTCTTCATCGCCTGGGCCCTCTTGACCGACTGGCTGCCAGGCCTACGCTGGATCCCCCACGCCCTCGTCGCCGGTTCGCTGGCCACTGTCCTCGGCCTGCTATTCGTCGTCGCAACTACCAGCCGCGGCATCCAACACTTTCGACCGCGCACCATCCAAGGCAAACCGGTCGCATGGCGCGACAAAGAGACGTGGGAAGAGGAGAAGGCCGCTCTGCTGAGCCGCGCCGAGTACAGACGGCCCGTCATCTTCCCCGAAGCGCGCAAGTTTAGTAAAGCGGTCGACGGGCTGCTGGATTTGATCCTGCGGGACTTTGTCAGTAGTTGGTATGCCGGGATTTCCAAGCGGCCGACGTTCCAGAATGAGATCGATCGCTGCATTCGCTCTGTCCTGCTCGCTGTTGCCGCCAGGCTGACGGGCGTGGATCTCGTCGAGTTGGGGGTCAGTCGGATTCTGCCGCTTGTGACGGGCCATTTGAGGGAGTTTTACGAGGCGGAGAGAGCGGTGAGGGGTAGGGATCTTGGGTTGAAGGTTACGGAGAGTGAGGAGTTGGACATGGCGATTGCGGCCAAGTACAATGGGGGCAGGATGCATGCCGCGGCTGCGCTTGGGTTTGCGGACACGGCGGCGAGCCAGCAGAGGCATTTGAGGGAGATGGTCAGGAAGTTGCTGCCGCTTGTCTTGCCGGAGAGTATGAAGACCAGCTCCGCCGTGTCGGTGTTGGTGCAGGAAATCGTGGCGTGTGCCGTGCTGACGCCTGTCCTCAACATGCTGGAGGACCCGGACTTTTGGAACCAGATGATTGTCAACGTCGGAGGGCCTATGCTGCAGGACCGCAAGACTGTACGCAAACTGCGCGCAGCGCTGGATCAGCATGCGCCGGCCTCTTCGCTCAGAGGGAAGAAGACGTCTCAGTTCCCGAGGCTGAGACCTTATGACAGTGAGAGGCAGTTTGAACGCTTTATCCGGGCGATCAGGAATGTCAATCTCTTATCAGAAGCACGTCGATTTAGGAGTGAGGTTGTGAGTCAACTGAGGCGCGATTCGGCAGTGGAAAACCAGGACGCTGCTTACTTACGACGCCTCGAAACGGGTAAACGCTTGCTGGACCAGAAGATTTCTACCTTGCCTGCGGCCAACGGCAAGGTGAAGCCCAGTTTTCCATCAAATGCAACGAACGACAAGGATGCGAGCGCCAAGAAACGAAATGCCTCACTCAGGGACTTGCTCTACGATGCGTCCGGTCTGAGCTACTTTATGGAGTACATGGATCGCGTGAAGCTCATGCGGATTGTACAATTCTGGCTGGTCGTGGATGGCTTCCGTGACCCCTTGGAGACCGACACAGACGAACCTCCTCCGGGCATAGCGGCCGACCCTGGCCGGTTGGATATCGGGCAGATGTACGAGGCCTACCTCGTAAAGCCCGAGTTGCAAACTCCTCCAGCCATACTAGAAGTGGTGCGAAGATTCCTTAAGATGGGCTCGAAGGCCACGGCGGATGATTACATTGCGGCCCGCCGAGCTGTCTTGCACACTCAATCGCAGACGTACGAGCGCATGAAGAGGGAACAGTTCGAGGACTTTAAGCGTTCCGACTTGTATTACAAGTGGCTGGCGATCGATGACAACCCCTCCGTGTCCGCCATGCAGAGCCGACAAACAGGATCAATGTTCTCCCCGGACAAGGCGCGCAACGCAAGTCGCTCGCCCGCCAGGCCGATGAGACCACCACTTGCGATTAATAGGGAGCCGGAGCTTCGAAGGGCCGTACTTTCCACAAGTGACCTGAGGAGTATCACCAAGCCGGTCTTGCCAGTTCCGGACGCGAGACGATCGATGGACGATGCAGGCGCCAGACCTGCTTTGTTCGACGATGAAGTCGAGGATGAACGAATGACGCAATCTGCAACGAGTGTAAGAAGTTACGAGTCGGACGGGGAAACCGCGCGGCAAGCCCAGGAAGAAGCCAAGGCGGTGGATGCCATGCAGCTTGCTCTGGACAATATCGTGGGCGACGACGACAGGGACTCGCTTTTTTCGGACTCGAGCAACCGGCCTTCACTTGACATTGGTGATCGAGGTAGGTCGGCTGAGCATATCCGGCCGCCTCCGTCTGTGCAGCCTTCAAGCAAGGGGAAGCCTAGTATTGCGTCTCTAGGGTTGGTCGGACAGCCTTCGAGCCGGGGAGTCTTCGTGGACGATCTCTTCGCCGACGAGGCTGACAAGTTTGCGGAAGACGAGAAAGAAGACTCGGATGCACTTGGGGGGAGCGATGAAGATCGGGTGCAAGAGGCCGCGCCGGGCGATCTGGGTCTGACGGAAGCCATTGGCGCGCTGAATCAAGAGATCGAACGTCTGCAAGCACAGAAAGGCATTGTAGACTCGCTCACCACCAAAGCCGAGCTCACCAACAATACCGCCGAACTGAGGATACTTCGCAAGTCGGAGCAGAGTCTACAGCGTGAGATCAAGCGCAAAGAAATGCAGAAGCAGCAGTACGTCGTGCAAGAGAGCGACAACAGCCTGTTCGGCCGCGCGGCCGTCACCATCAAGTCTGTCATGGTCGGCCATGAAGAAGACGGGCACGAGTTCGCGCTGTATGTTATCGAGGTTCGCCGGCAAGCAGGAGAAAACATGGCGGCTGCAACGTGGGCCGTGGCAAGACGATACAGCCAATTCCACGAGCTGCACAAGCGACTGCGAGCACGCTTCCCCGCCGTCAGGGAACTCGACTTCCCCCGTCGCCAGGCTTTGTTTACTCTGCAAAAAGAATTCCTCAACCGTCGACGCCAGACGCTGGAGAAGTATCTCCGCTCTCTCCTGCTAGTCCCTGCTATCTGCCGCAGCCGCGAGCTCAGAGCTTTCCTCTCCCAGGCTTCCATCACGTCGTCCAACGGCGAGAACAGCGGGCAAGACGATGCATCCCGCGACTTCGTCACCCGCATCTACAACTCCGTCTCCGACGGCATGGAGGACTTTCTCGGCAACATCCCCGTCCTAGACCAGCTGTCCGTCGCAGGCCAGAACCTCATCTCCGCCGCCACATCTCAAATGAACAACCCCAGCGATGGCCCCGCCGTCGTCGTCGACTCCTCCCTCGACCCAGCAGCAGCAGCCGCCACAAACACCACAACCACCACAACCGAAGCCGAAGCCGAACTCTCCGCCTACGAAAACAGCAACGACGCAACCACCAACAACACCACCACCACCAAAGACCTCGAGCCCTTCATCAAACCCATCTGCGACCTCTTCCTCGAACTCTTCGAACTAGCAAAAGGCAACAGCTGGCTCCGCGGCCGCACCGTAGTCCTAGTCCTCCACCAGCTCCTAGGCGGCACCATCGAGCGCAAAATCCACGACGCCGCCCGCTCCCACCTCTCAGACGCCAAACTCGAAAGCTACGTACTCCTGCTCCAAAAATCCCTCTGGCCGCCCGACGCAGCAGGGAAATTCAAACAGGCCTCCCCGCCCCGCACGGTCGCCGACAAGGCTCTCTCGCGCCGCGAGGCGGCGCTGGTCCTCGGCGCTCTGGTGCCGGATTTGACCGGCAGTGTGGTCGGGAGGGCGAATGCGCAGGCTGCGGGCAGGAAGGTCGGGGCGCTGGTGAATAACCGAAGGTTGAATGCGCATTTGGTGCTTGGGCTGGTGGACACGCTTGTTGGGGCGGTGTTTCCGGAGGTTGGTGGTGGTGGTGGTGGTGGTGGTGTTGGGAAGGATGAAGGAGAAGGACAGTGATGACAATGGCAAACAGCAACAACAGTTCTGCTGCTGCTACTTGATTGATTGATTGATTGATTGATTGACTTGGGGGGAAAATTAGGGAGGGTTTTCATGAAAAGATTCTTCTTTCTTAGAGATGGATGGATGTATATGTTTTCTTTTTTTTTTTTGGGGGGGGGGGGGGGGGGGGAAAACCAACATTA
>Ga0265797_10007038_pt1 | contig 15590 bp, 11 predicted proteins | sample P2T30metagenome_FD_192433 | JGI IMG/M metagenome (GOLD analysis project Ga0265797, IMG submission 192433) | Plant litter microbial communities from East Loma Ridge, Irvine, California - P2 T30 | ecosystem: Environmental > Terrestrial > Plant litter > Unclassified | place: USA: California... | reverse complement strand
CTTCACCACCAACGAGAAGGCTTCCCTCCACTTGAAGGGTGGTGCCAAGAAGGTCATCATCTCCGCTCCCTCCGCCGACGCCCCCATGTTCGTTATGGGCGTCAACGAGAAGGAGTACAAGTCCGACATCCCCGTCCTCTCCAACGCCTCCTGCACCACCAACTGCCTTGCTCCCCTCGCCAAGGTCATCCACGACAAGTACACCATCATTGAGGGTCTTATGACCACCATCCACTCCTACACCGCCACCCAGAAGACCGTCGACGGTCCCTCCGGCAAGGACTGGCGCGGTGGCCGCGCTGCTGCCCAGAACATCATCCCCTCCTCCACCGGTGCCGCCAAGGCTGTCGGCAAGGTCATCCCCTCGCTCAACGGCAAGCTCACCGGCATGTCCATGCGTGTCCCCACCGCCAACGTTTCCGTTGTCGACCTTACCTGCCGCATCGAGAAGGGTGCCTCTTACGAGGACATCAAGAAGACCATCCGCGACGCCTCCAACGGCGAGCTCAAGGGCATCCTCGCTTACTCCGAGGATGAGCTTGTCTCCTCTGACCTCAACGGCAACCCCGCCTCTTCCATCTTCGATGCTAAGGCCGGTATTGCCCTTAACGAGAACTTCATCAAGTTGGTCTCGTGGTACGACAACGTAATTACCAAGGCGCTCCCTGGGTTCTCTGATCAATTTGCTAACATATTTTACAGGAATGGGGCTACTCCCGCCGTGTCCTCGACCTTGTGTCCTACATCGCCAAGCAGGACGGCGCTCACTAAGCGCCTTATGAATCTGAATGCACCCATTAGAGTCCGTATGCATGAAATGAACGATGTGAATGGCCTACGCTTTTTCCAGTTGTCTCAGTGGTGATGTTTTGTTGTGCAAGTCAACCCAGCGGAAATTCCGCAGGCTTCATCCGAAGTTCAGCCGAGCCCGTCATCAAGGTATACACTCGCAAGTACTCAAGAACATGCGCATGGCGTCTTATCAGTAATTATGAATCCATGACCTTGCGTATGGATATGTCAGTCGATACTGGTAAAATCAAGCGTGCGCACACCTTTTGGTGTTTCAGTGGAACATGCTCGCTGTCCAATGCCCTTACCTGCTGGTAGCCGCAGGCTCAAGAGAAAGAGCTCAGAGGTCTGTCAAGATGTCTCGCTAATAACCACGACGATACGTGAGGACATGCTACAAGGAGGTACCAAAAGTAGAAGGGTTGCCATTTGTACTCGTGATCTCGTCTCAATGGCAAGTGATTGCTTTTTTATGCCTGTACATGCTGGTAGCAGCAGTTGCGGAACCACGAGCAAGAGTCGCAGATGGCATCTCTGACATAACATTCTGATCACAGCTCCTTGGTCATAAATGATACATTCGAATAGCTATGCCGACATATGCTCTTCACACCCTATCATATCCACCGAGACAACCTCCCCTTAAGCCGAGCACTCACCTCCCACTTCTTCAAGCTCCCCACGCGTCTGGCGCATACAATTATCGTCGATCAAATCGTGTGTCAAGGTTTTGGGCAATGCATGCCGTCTCATCCCGAACATTGTCTAATGGCGCAAAAGATATTATCTTCGCTAATGATTTCAAAATGCACTAATCCTTGCCGCGGAGAGAAACGGTTTGTTGCATGTTTGGGATTCCGTAATTCGGCAACTCGCCGAGGTCCTACTTACTCCGGACTTCCACGAAGGTATGGATTCGTAAAGGATACCGGGAGGTTGCGTGGCATTTCTCATTACTTGTGAACGTATATTGTTCTAGATGTGTTTGGGATTGGATTAGGAATGCACAGGATGGAAGGCGGACGCAATCGATCGCTCTATCCATCAACTATTGATTGCTGCGGGATAAACTTCACAATATGACTTCGATATATGCCTAGGCATTCCGCGGCTCCGTGTGAAACACTATATTTGGCTGCTAACGTGCATATCATTGAGTATCGTAAATAGAACTCTCACTTCTCTATTCGCACCTTCGCGGTGTTGCCATCCCAGTCCTCCTCATCTGCCCAACCCGTCGCCCTTGAGTAACCCTCGCTCCCAGATCCTAGTACGAATACCTCACCTTTTCAACAAACTTGGTCGTAATAACCTCATCATCAGAAGACGACCTTGGCCTGCAAGACTTGTCCGGGTAGTCCGTCTTCTGCGTCTTGCCATAGCAGTCAATATACGTGATCTTCCAAATGTTGCCGCGACCATCCTTGTACACGACTTTGCGCCATTTGCACTTTTCGCAGCTGCCGCCATTGGAGCAGCCGCAGCTGTTACTACTGCTACCTGAAGACGACGAGTCAGGCTTGATCTCGTTGCCACAGGAGTCGTAGTACACGGTCTTTGTGATCTTGCCGCAGGAGTCGTAGTAGACGATTTTGGTCGTGTTGCCACGGGAGTCCACATGGATTGTTTTGGTGGCGTGACCTTTGGAATCAAAGTATGTGGTTTTGCTCTTGTTGCCTTTCGAGTCGAAATACACTGACTTGTACGTGTTGCCTTTGGAATCGTAGTAGCTGATTTTGTAAGTGTCACCATTGGAGTCCAGGTAAGCAGTCTTGATCAGATTACCGTCGGAGTCTACGTAGACGATCTTGATGGGGTTGCCTTTGGAGTCCATGTACGTGGTATTTGAGACGTTGCCGCATGAATCGTAGTATGCGATTCTGATTGTGATGCCGCAGGAGTTTGTGTAGACGATTCTGATGATGTCGCCGCAGCTATTTTTGTAGATTGTCTTTTTGTTGCCGCTGCTGCATCTGTCTGGTGGAGGCCAGGGCTTGGTCGCTATGAAAGCGCCTGTGTCGTCGTTCCAGGATTTGTAAGTCGTCGTGACGCGAGTGATGTAGTTGCGATCATTGGTGGATGCGCTGCGTCGACGCGTGGTGATGAGAGCTTTGCTATTGTCGCTATACGGCTGCGAAGACGTTAAGAGGATGTCGGTAGTCATTTTGGGAAAGCTGTTTGATCGCAGTACTGGAGGGTAAGTGGAGCAAGATGTTGCTGTTTCCTCCGTCAGGCAGACAGAGTCTTTTCATCGCCATGGTCGTTCCACGCCTACCCGAATATACGTCACCATCGACTGACTGCACACCAAAAGACATCTTCTGATAGAGCAAAAGCTACTCTTGAGACATTTGGCACCAGACCATAGTGCGATTAGGGCAACGAAGGGCTGCTGAGGCACCAGGGATCCCCAGAAAGCTATTGCGAAGTGACGAACTGCTGGCAGGTGATATGATTCGACCTCAATAGGTACAATTGTTGACGTGAGACACGTCGTCCAAGGTAGATGGGGAATGTCTTAGACAGCGCCGTTGTCCTTCAGCGAGCGGGCAATGAGATGACGCACACGCGGCCGATGACCACCTCGACCATGACCTGGTTGCTTCGACACTTTAAAATATTAATGCGCTCGAAATCGGTGTCAAGGAGGTCGCAGCCATAGACCGTGCCTGGAGGGTGAGGAAAGCACAAAGCTCGTTGTGCTGTGTAGCGTCGCCGTGACTTTGTCTTCATTCGATGTACCTGCTCCTCTCTGAAGGGCCGTCTTTGCTTATTGGCATGCTACCGCCGAGAGTGTTCCCTTCAAGGTTATCTTCGAAATGTGTTTCCAGACAACCAGAAGAACAGGTTGTTTTTATGAGGCACCAAGGAGAAGCTTTCGCCAGCCTTAACGCTCAGACACGTGCTGTAACGTCGAAGCAAGGCCTTAAGGCTGTAACTTCCCTGTATCATCAATCAGACTTTGCCATTGTGGTGATTACCTCCTTCGCCAAGTCTTCCATCTGATTTGCCATACGAGAAGAGTTACAGATTGATGGTATACCTTGCTGGGATGTGTCAGCAAGACAGAGAGAGCAGTTCTCTCTCGGCACCCCACCCTTCAATTCTCATCTCAAGAAGCTCGCCCGCTACCCGCCAAGCTCCGAGCTCCCAGAAATGTCGATCCTTCGAATTATTCCACCTTCTTCATTGCTACTAGTGCTATCCAGCTGCCATCTCGTGGTGCCATTCTTATCACCGTCCTAGGCAAGGCTTGTGCTTATTAGAGTAAGGCGACCTCTCCAGGGCACATGGCAGCTGCTGCGGTGTGACGATGGTGGTGGGACCTTGCGAGAGTTCAAGGATGCAACCGGTGTAACATCGCGTAATGTACTTACCATTTGTGCCTGTAACGCGGCAGCTGGAGTGATAAGAGGAGTCCATGTTGCGCAAGGGTAATAGCCGGTGGGTTCGTGGTTTGCCTTTCTTCATCTGTTGTTTATAAGTTCTTCTTTCGTCCCTTGTCGCTCACCCTCCCTCATAGGGCTCAGCAAGCCGTGTGCACGCAACAATGGCTTCTTGGAAATCTGCTTCGGCGGCCATCGCCTCCCTCGTTGCCCTTCCACTCACATACTCCCAGTTTGTTCCTGCGCCTACAGACCTCACCGAAACCCAGGGCCACTACAATCAGACCGTCCGCTACAAGGAAGTCCCGGAAGGCATCTGCGAGCTTACACCCGGTGTCAAGTCTTTCTCTGGCTATGTCGATGTCACTCCCGAGCAGTCCGTCTTCTGGTGGTTCTTCGAAGCTCGCAACGGCGCGCCTGAGGATGCTCCTCTGACCGTGTGGATCAATGGCGGACCTGGAAGCTCGAGCATGATCGGACTTTTCGAGGAGATCGGACCTTGCTGGGTTGACGCGAATGGCGAGCTGCAGTACCAGGAATATGCTTGGAAGTGAGTATAAAAGCCTAGCTTGACAAATCTACAGGATGTCGTACTGACTATTCATTAGCAACGTGTCGAACGTGCTCTTCGTCGACCACCCAGCCCAAGTCGGCTTCAGCTACGCCAACCCTGTGCCCGGTTATGTCGATCCCAACACTGGCAACATCATCGGTCTGCCAAATGCGACTTGTCCGGAGTACGTGTCCGAGGGCGGTTGTGGTACATACTCAGCAGCGAACGTCTCCAACACTGCAAACACGACTGAAGGTGCAGCGCCGAGCATGTGGAAGACATTGCAGGGCTTCATGGGTGCATTCCCGCAATACTCTGCCAATGGCGTACACTTTGCTACAGAGAGCTACGGTGGCCACTACGGGCCAATCTTCAACGAGTGAGTGCAGCAGCTTCTCGGTGGTAACATCAGTCAATGAGTTAACACACACACAGGTACTTCCTCACACAAAACGAACTTGTCCGCAACGACTCCCTCCCTTACGCCGAAGAAATCGACCTCCGCTCCGTCATGATCGGCAACGGCTGGTACGACCCACGCATCCAATACGAAGCCTTCTACTGGTTCGCCGTCTCTCCTGGCAACACCTACGACCTCGTCCCCTTCGACCACTCCGTCCAGGCCGCCATGTATAACAACTTCTACGGCCCAGGTAACTGCCAAGCGCAAAGCATCGACTGCAACATCCGCGGCAACAACGACGTCTGCGCGACCGCTGACACCTTCTGCTACAACAACGTCGAATCTCTGCTGGGCACCTACGCAAACCGCTCCGAGTACGATATCCGCGAGCTCGTCCCCGACCCTTTCCCGTACGGCTACTGGAGAGAGTACCTCAACACCGCCAAAGTCCAGCAAGCCCTCGGTGCTTTCGTGAACTACACCAGCGCCGGCGGCAGCACCGTCGGCGCCGCTTTCGCCAACACCGGCGACGACGACCGCGAGTCCGGCACTGTCGCGGCTTCCCGCTTCCTGGCCGACGAGGGTGTGTACACGGTGCACTTCGCCGGCGACGCAGACTACATCTGCAACTGGCTCGGCGTCGAAGCAGTCGTAGGCGAGATCGATGCCCCTGGCTTCACCGATGCAGGCTTCGTCAACATCTCTACTTCTGACTCCCTCGTGCACGGCCAAGTGAAGCAGAGCGACAACGTCGCCTTCGTGCGCATCTACGAGTCCGGCCATGAAGTCCCCTTCTACCAGCCGCTCGTCGCGCTAGAAATGTTCGAGCGTGTGATCAACGGGCAAGATGTTGCTACAGGCAAGAAGAGGGTTGCGAAGGGCGAAGGGTATAAGACCGTGGGCACTGCGAAGAGCGAGTACCGCGAGGGCAATGGCACCGTACAGTGGGATGTTGTGCCTGAGGGTTCGACGTACAATACTACAACCCACGTGCCCAACATTGAGGCTGGGAGTGGAAACGAGACGGTGGTTGAGAAGAGAGGGCTGGGCGAGAAGAGCACGAGGATGTTGAGTAGGAGGGCTGCTCAGCCTATGGCTGCGCCGGTGAGGATTCCTAGACTTTAGGATGGGTGTGGTTAAGCGAGTGAGATAAGTTACATTGACCTGCAAATCGTCAAACAAATCGTCCATAACGCCAAGCTCCCGAACGAAGATTCCCTTCAACCACTGTTGGCATTGTTGTCCGCCATCTGTCATTGCCCAGCCTCCATTGCAGTTCTCAAGAAGTCTTGCCCAATATCGAACTTGACGCCGTCCGGGTTGGTGAGATCCTCATCGTCGTCTACGGAGCTCAGTCAGTCGTCTTAAACCATCACCACAGATCAAGGATACAGAAAAACTTACACCAATCCTGATTAGCCTCCGGATGCGGCCCAACATTCGCCACCCACCCTTTCCCAAATCGATTCAACATCGCCGCAACATTCCCATCACTCGAATACGTCGCCAGAACCTTCGCCGGCGAATCCTCACCCAAAGTAAACACCGCGCCATCCTGGAAATACACCCATCGCTTCTTCTCCGTCGTGCCGGCTTTCTTGCCCGTCGAGAACGTCCAGTCGACTTGGATGATGGTGTCGTTGTCGTTCTTGACTTGCGAGCCGGGCTCGTCGATCTCGTCCGAGACGTCGTCGCCGGCGGGGATCAGGCTGAAGCCGGGATCGTGGCCGGACATGTAGGCGCCGAGGCAGAAGCCGATGTAGCGGCCGCCGTTGGAGACGAAGTCGCGGACGGCGCCGATGTAGGGTTTTGCTTCGTCCATTGCTGCGTCGACGTCTTTGGTTGGGAGATGGGGTTAGCTTTCTTGCATGGGAATGCTTGACTAGGGTGTTTTTGATGGGCTGATACATACCTGGGCCTCCGGGCTGTACGTACACGTCTGCCTGGCTGAGCGTGTCGGCGTTGATCTGCACGTCTTCGTCTGGACCCGCATATGTGATTTGGACCTTGGGGAAGGTGCATTTGAAGAGCTCCGCGATGGATTCTGGGCACTCCTCGCATGAGTTCTTGCCGCGGTAGATCATGGCCCGAATCAGTTGGGCGGTGGCGTTGGTGTTATCTCGAGCACCCATGATGGATAGGTCTGTGTACATGGTGAGTTTCTGTTGTTAGTTGTACAATTTGAAGGCACTTGATTGTTCGTGTACGAGTGCTTGTTTTTGTGGCGTGGAAGGGTTTGGTATTCAGAGATCTTGGATGAGAGGCACTGACCGATAGCTGGGCGGCGTCTTTTATGTATTCACGTCGCAAATTGCAAGTGTTATGGTGATTGGCAAAAAATCCGAGATTAGGGGCATGTATGTCTAGGTTGAAGGCCGCGACCATCCGTTGTCAGACGTCTTTCTGTTCAGTCGTCATCCGAAAGCATAAATGCCATGCGGCTCTTTCAGCTGAAACGTGCGCTCGAGAAAGCGACAAGCCATGTAGGTGTTCGTCCGGATAGCACTTTTGTTCATGGGTGGCAATGGTTGCGTTACTAATGTTCCGCGTAAGGCTGATTGGTAGGAAACACGAGATGAGGGTATGATTGGGCTGTCGTGGCTTTGATCTAGGTTATCGCATGCCGAGCAGGCTTAACAGAAGAGGTGCAAGGCACTGTCTGTCCGGCCATACATCCGAAAGCCTGGCTGGTCACTGACCCTTGAGATTATAGCAGTAGTCCTGATCGACTCCTACTCCATCCACGAACGGCAATTTTTGCGTTCTTAAGAGTCGACGTTAAGCTAATTGGCTGTGAAACAGGACGGTCAGATCACACTTGCGCAGTGCTCCAGGGTGGACGACGCGGCCTGGCCTGGAGCACAGCCTGTCTGTTCGGCCACAACATCCGGAGGCTTAAGTGGTAATTGCCTCAAGGATTTGAAGGGGTGAAGTGCGTGCCCGAGTAAGCAGTCCATCGTATGAGAATATGTTCAACCACCACATTGTCCACGAGTGGAAGAAACCATGTTCAGTCAAGCGCGCGATGATAGCCAGCGATACAGCTTGTGCGTGTAATAGAACCGCAAACAAGTTATAGCACAGCCTTGCAGAGCGACCGATGTACGCAATGATTCCAGAAGGGCACAGAGCTTGTAGAGGCTTCGCTGCGGCAGTGGCTGATCTACTTAACCTTAATCGTCCTCATTGAAGGACGAGGCCGGCACGAAGGAAGCGGGCAGTGCTTGGTGGGCGAGATGGGTGTGGAGCCATGTCGCAGATGGGATGGAGACACTTGGGTGTCCTCTGCAAAGACGACAGAGAAGTAGGTCTCCGACATCCAGCAAGGCGAAGTCGGGTATATGTGGCGCAGTCAATAAAGTACAGCAATGCCACCCAGCCAGCTATACGGGTGGATGATGACACGCGTGCCAAGAAGATGAGGCTGGAGGCTAGATCGGGGCGAGTTGGTGGTTGCTGGCTGGCTGGCTGGCTGGCTGGTCGCCGGGCTGGCCGCAAGTTGTAAGGTCCGCGATACGAGAGTGAGTTAAGTGAGTTAGTCCAGCAGGTGCAAGTACTCGACCGCGGCGCCGCGTGTCTGCGGATTGGAGAGTCCTTGTGCTGCCTACGCTGTACTGTACTGTACTGTACTGAACATACACTCCACTCCGTAAACACGCGCATCATACTGAGCCACCTTTGCGCGACTGCGACGCCGGGTCCAAGGCCACGCCCACTTGCGACAACACAACACAACACAACAACACAAACGTCCAACCAGGCGCATTCGACACCGATTTATTTGCGCGGCTTCCCGGATCTGCGCATTACTCGGAGCGCATTGTGAAGACTCTATAATCGATGCTGAGAGAAGACTAAGTGGACTTCCCACCACTGGACAAACGCACTGCCTGCCGACGGCATCAGGCGCAAGATCGTAAGGCGTCGCATGAGCGCACGGCAGTAATTAACCTCCACTGTGGAGCGCTGAAAGATTGGCATGAATACAACAAGGAGATCAAGAGCAAGGTCATTCGGTGTGAATGTCCTGAAGACACTGGAAGCGCCAATGCGGACTCGCGAGCCGAGCTATCGGAGCCTGGAAGGCCTCCACGCAGATAAAGATGCCATAACCTGGTATTGGAGGGTGACGGCCGTGGCCTCGTCGATAATGATACTGGGAGGGTATGTTTGTCAGAGCAATATCCAGGAGCCCGCCAGTAGAGTCACGTCAAGCTTACACATCTTTGTAGATTCCTCATGCTCCCGGCAACATATGTGGACACCAACACCCTTCGAGTGAATCAAACCGCTGTTGGTATATTCGGCATCGCAATCCTAACTGGGGGGTTCGCATTCTCCGCCCTACTCACGTTCACCATCCGCAACCCATTGTTCCAAGCCGATGCAATCCACCAACCATGCGCCTTGGCCAGTGGCGTAGGCCTTCTAACAGTGTTCTATGACTTCATTATATCCTCGAGCTACCACTGGAAGACCTCGACCCTCCTTCTAGCCATCGCAGCCGGCGTCAGCACAATCGTCTACACAGGACTGCTCCTCCTCTCACTCCGACGAGTATCTCACATCCGCTCTCGCCCTCCCCAAGCAAGCAGCACCGTCCCGCTCACCATGGCCTCTCCACGCCGCACAAGTTTCGCCAGCCCAGCAACAACATACGAACCCTCAACCATCGCACCCAGCGAAAGAACCTCCTCATACCAACCCTCAGGCTACTACGAAAACTACATCCGCAACATGTACCCAACATCCACGCGCGCCCCCGAACCAAATACTGCGAACCTAGGCTATGACCCAAACTCCATCACAGAAGAAGAAATGCAGCGCCAGCAAATGCTCATGCTACTATTGGCGAATGAGTCTCCCGCCCATCAGCAACAGCAGAGCACTTTCCACATCGACTGGCAAGGTGAAGCCGATGACTCGCCTGCTCACGGCTATTACGCTCCTGGGGCAGCGACAGGTTCCAGCATGGAGACTGGCACGGGCACGGGTGGTTCGTGGCCTAGTCCTCCACCACCGCCTGAGCAGAGCATGGCCAAACGGTTGACTAGAGGCGCTTTGCGGCCTTGGGATGGCGTCTGGAGAGGTGTTGCGAGACGAGAGGAGCAGCAGCAGCAGCAGCAAAATCAACAGCCAAATCCTATGGGAAGAGAAGAAAGGAGGCGAGAGATTGAGATGGGTCGTCGCTGAAAGAATATCAAGAATCTGCCATGAACATGCACTTTTTGGAGTTGAGGAATGAGCGCTTTATAGAAGAAAACTCCCCCAGCGAAACGAAACGAATTACTTGACGAACTAAATAATACCCTGTAAGGCGCTCCGTTGGTTTACATACAGCTATGTATCCTATACAGTATCGATGAATTCTACAATATCTTCCAAACATTCACACTTCACATCATCGTCATCATAATCACACATCGGGATCCAGATCCACTGAACTCAACGAAACATCACTCGTCAATCGACCCAGACAAACTCACAGCTTCGCCTTCTCCTCCTGCTTCCCACCAGAAGAAGCCCGCCACTCTTCCACCACGCTCCTCGCAATGCCTCTCGCAATCCCCATATTCGTGATCATCGGATTTACCCCACTCGCGCTCGGAAACACACTCGCATCGCACACCCACAACCCTTCACAACCCCACACCCTTCCCTTCTCGTCGACAGCACTATTCCACTCCGCCGTTCCCATCCGGCAGGAGCCCATCTGGTGCGCAGAAGCGAACCTCGTAGGTCCACCGGTAGCTTCGAAGGCGGACAGCCAGGTTTGGAACGCGGTGTCGTTGAGGGAGGGGGATGTTATGGGCGTGAGGGTGGTATTCGAGGGTTGGCTTGAGGCGGACGGGCGGATAAAGGGTGGGAGCGTGGGCAGCGTGGAGTGAATCTCTCGCGCGCCGGCGACGTACAGCAGTTCGGCTAGGCGCAGCAGGCCGTGCAGGATGTGCTGCTTGTCGCTGGCGTGGGTTTCGTACGTGATCTGCGCGCGCGAAGGGTCGTCTGGCGTAGGCGCTATGGAGCCGCCGTAGCGGTCGCGCGCGAGCGAGATGTAGCCTGTCATGCGGCGCATGGTGGCGGCGAAGGCTTTGGTGTGCTGGCCGGAGCGCCAGGGGAAAGCTGGGAGGAAGAGGCCCGGGAGCATGGTTGTTGCTTCGAGTTTGGCGCCGTAGCCGTCGCCGGAGAGGTTCTCGAACTCGTTGACGACGGAGGTCAGGATAGGGCCTTCCCAGGGGCGGACGTCGGTGTCCCAGACGGCGCCGATCATGGAGACGGGGTGCAGGTGGAGGTGTCGGCCGATGTGGGTGTTTGTGAGGCCGGAGCGCTTGAGGAGGACGGGCGTGGCGATGCTGCCGGTTGAGACAATCACGCGAGGAGCGAGGATGTGCAGGTCGCGTGTTGTTCTTCCGGGTCCTACGGTGTTGCCTGCGGCATCTCGTGCAGTCCATCGGCCACGGACGCCGGTTGCGATGCGTTGGCCTCCAGCAGATTGGGTAAAGGTTACTTCGGCGCATTCGAAGCCTTCGATGAAGCGAGCGCCAGCTTCAGCAGCGTCAGGTAGGAAAGTCTCTGTAGGTCCTTTCTTGCCACAACTGCCACAGCCGAGTGTGCAATACCCGCAGTTGTGTGCTTCGCCGCCAGTGTTCTGCGGCACTGCTTTTGCGCTCCAGCCTAGCTTTCTCGCGCCTTCGAGCAAGACCTGATTCGTCTTGTTATGTTCGATCGCGGCCGTGCCGACGCCCATGCGGTCACACACGGCGTCGAGATCCTGCTGGAACTCGGCGCTCGTGAAGTACTTCAGGCCAAATTTGCGCGACCACTCCTGTCGAACGTAGCCTTGCGTTTGCAGTGAGGCACTCCAGTTGACAGTGCCTCCGCCACCCCAGGTACTCCCCGTAGCCATCGACATGGTGCCGCTCTGGGACATCATCATGCCGCCATTGTCGAAGAGATGAGCGTATCCTTCCGATTCAGACATCGGCAATCGGAGAGGCGACCAGTAGTAGCCTTTGTCCACGACGAGCACTTTCAAGCCTGCTTCCGCGAGCGTCTTGGCTGCAACTGCGCCTCCGCAGCCACTGCCTACGATAACGACATCGGCCGTGACGACTTCTGGGTCTGGAGAGTTTGAAGGTTGAAATTGAAGGAACTTGAAAGGGTAGCCGTCCTTAGCTGGGCTGCCATGAGTGGGCACTCGTGGATGGCCAAGGAGGCGACCCAGAGTGGGAGATGTGCGGACCCAGTAGGCGATCGAAAGGGCTGTGAAAGATGCATGTAGTTTGCGTAGTAATGGGAGGCGGGAGATTGACCATCCTTGCAGTACCCGTTCACGATCTTGAATGGGTAGGCAATCTAGAGGCGTGACATATCCGGTCAAGAGGAGCGAGCCGGCTCGGGTGCTTATTGGCGTTAGTTAATGGGACACGTTTGGTCGAATGGGCTCGTCAGTGTGTTGCAGACATATGGACATGGATACAAGGGATGAGGGTGAATATGGATATAGCAGGAAGAGGTATGGCACGCCTTACTTCAAAGCATTGAGGATGAACAAGAATCCCTTCTTAGCAGTATCATCCATTTGATACCCGACCATGCGCAAGAGACTATTCCTGAATTCTGATTGGGCAGTCGCATTCTCGCTCAAGTAGGCATCGATAAGATCATCTGACGGGGCGCCAGCTATGCGCTGCACGCTGTCTTTCACAGTCGCATACTCATCTGCGCGTAGAGGGTGCTGCAGCAGCCTGTTGCCTCGTGCAGGTGTGAAAGAGGGGACCACGGTGTCGGCGATGGCGGCAAAGATGCCCCATTGCTCGGCGGTCAAGACATGGTTTGGAGGCGGTGGGAGCGGGATAGCTGGTGGATCGGCGCCATGCAGCGGCTCCGCGTTCTGCTGGTGTTCACTCATATCGTAGGAAGGGGAGATATAGGAGGGTGCAGATAACAGGCAAAGATGGGTTACGCAACGGGAGTGCTTGGATGGGAGCTGTGGTAGCGGTGACGCTGGTTGTAGCAAACTGCTACACGGGCTTCGACGCTCCACAGACAATGATGATGATGATGAGGTTGGAAGTTGGAAGTGCGGTCAAGGACACGATCTTCAGGGTCGAAACGACTACGACCCTGGCCCACGATTGATGGGGTCGCCAGAAAGCATAGCCGTATAGCCGCACAGGCTTGCGCAAGCATACAGGGAGGAGGGAGGAGAGTGACAGGACCCTGGACAGAGCCGAGGTCCGCGAAGAAGAAACGCTGGCGCCGGTCGCCTAAAAGGGCGCTGTGACGGAGCCGCAACGAGCAATCAAAAACCAGGATGGCAGGACCATATACAGGTTGGAGAGCATCATGGCTGGAAGCAGGCGGTGAATGCGACGAAAAAGGACGGAGAAGCGCTGATCGCCCCGGAAAAGTGATGCATGTTGACAGCTTCCAGAAGCAGACACAAGGTTTGGGGAGTGTCGAGGTTCAACAGAGACAAGGAAGATGATGTAACGGGTCGCAGGGGAGAACATCGGCGAGCATACGGTGTTAGGCCAGACGACAGAGTCAAAGTCCTTTTGCCAGGTGGCCGGGCCTGGAGAAGGTTGAAGGCAGCTCCCAGCAGACTCACAGAGCACGGCTCAAGGAACGAGTGGGCACGCTAGACCCGTGGATGATGACCTGCATGGAGCTTTGGGAGATTTCGTTGGGACCAACTCCACTCATCATCGCTGCAAGTGAGCAAGTGTATGCGCATGCGCACGCATGTGTGCAGGGCTGCCAGAGTGCCAACCACGGCACTTTCCTGGGGAGCCTGTCTCAGAGGGGCCATGCTGAAGGAAAGAAACAACACCAAAAGACTAATGATTATTCAAGTTGGAGTGTCAACCGCACGCCGATAGTGGCAACTGGCGGTATAACGTGTATAATAATACCCTTCTCCAGGCCTCCAGTGGCGATAGCTTGCCTGCGCCGAGTCGTGCGCAAGAGCTGGACCTCTGTCGAAGCAGCTTGCGCGGCTGGAAGATGCTCAGATGCTCAGATGCGGCTCTCGAACGACCATCCCACGCTCGTCGTCTTGGAGTCTGCCCTCGGTGGGCTGCATGGTGACAATGGCGCTGCTGCTATTGGAAGTGCCGTGGGATGCAGAAGGCACTATTCCTGCACATCACGTAACGCGAACGCCTGTCTCCAACGTCTGGAGCTGCACAGACGTGCAACGCACGCGACCCTCTGCCGCTTGCAGCGTTGGAAGATGGGACGAGGTGGGAGCAGACCGAGTAGTTGCTGGTCTGTGGCCAGCCAATTCACCGTAACATGGCCGTGTGTGCTGAGGGCAGAGCCAGCGAAGCTTTCCCTGCTGGCGGAGGCGCTCCTCGCTAAGGAGCATAGTGCATGCTCGGCGACAGAGCAGGGATGCGCTATGCCTCCCCTGCTCTGCAAGAAGGCCGTGCACTTCCCAATGCAGAGATGTTCATTGGTCCGAGATAAGAGGCATGTCGACGTTCAACGGCTCTTCTGCACCATCTCTCTCGGTCGGCACATCGGCCTTGCAGCGATGGATTCCTACGATGCTTGCCACGATCGACCGTCACGAATAGAGCGTGGACGGGCAGTCTGTAATACGACACAGGGGATCGTGATCTGATCGCTCTTCTGATGTCAACAAGACAAAAAGATCAACCTCACGACTCGAGCAAAAAAGTAACATATCTCTGCGGAAGTCGGGGTCAGAACCCTCATCCGCAATCATTCCAATCAAAAGACAAGTAATTGCTACCAACCGGAGCACCTCTCAAACCTACGACAAGCTCCCGAGCGGCCGAGAAAAACACGAGAAGGGTGTCGCGCGACGCCTGGCGCCATGCGGTTTAGTGTGGCCTGTCTAGTGGTGTGGCCTGAACTCTGGCTGACCCGCGGCGACCCACGCTTGGGGAAACGGCCGTTCATTGAGAGCATCGCCCTATCGCCTTATACACCCATATCACCCGGCGCCCTCCTCGCCTATGCAATACCACAGTCGTCGTCGCTGTCGTGCTCCTCCAACAATCACAACTACACGCAAACTCTCGCACACAGGCCCCTAGTCGCCAGAAGTTTCACCATCGACAACCTCCCCAGCAACCGATATCTTCTTATCAGTCGCATCACAAGCCAGCTACCGACAGCCCGTTACTCTTATCTTTGGGTGGTCAGCAACCGACACTTTCCATTGGAAGCACTCCGTATCTCTCCAATCGATCGCCTTACTGCAGGTCCGTACCCCAAACGGCAGGGATTCTCCAGACCGCTACGATCTTATTCCTCGCGGCACTTTTATTCCTCGAATCCTCGCACCCGTCGTCGAAAGTCCATTCGCGTTTCCTCCAGGTCTCGTGATCAACAACATCGCCGACAAATCTATACCGATTAAAGCCAACCACACTTTCATGCGTTAAACGGCCTCCACGCCTGTCCATCACCACATCTCAACATG
>Ga0265797_10007037_pt1 | contig 15591 bp, 10 predicted proteins | sample P2T30metagenome_FD_192433 | JGI IMG/M metagenome (GOLD analysis project Ga0265797, IMG submission 192433) | Plant litter microbial communities from East Loma Ridge, Irvine, California - P2 T30 | ecosystem: Environmental > Terrestrial > Plant litter > Unclassified | place: USA: California... | reverse complement strand
GACGACTGATCGTGGCACTATTTTCTTTTACGATCCCGGTCGGCAAGGCGTTGATTCGTTACTTTCGGCATTCTCTGGCGTTCTGATGTGTTCGCATCTTCCTCGGTAATGTGTTTTTCTTCATTTCCTTACCTCGCGCGTACACGACAGCGATGATACCCTCCAAATTTTTCGTCCGACTATTCCTCGCACTCAGCCCTTTTGCTGGTCAAAGGTCTCACCTCTTCTTCTTTTTCCGGTTGTTTGGATCAAACGTCGCCAAGTGCTGGGGCGTTTCATATTTTATTTTATTTTATTTTGTTGCATGGCACAATGTTCAGTTTGATATACACCACCACTTCGTTTCATTGCTGCCTCGCGCTGAACACTTTCATCTCGCTCCACTGCGACGCTGTCATCCGACCACCTTCAAAATCTCACGGCATACACGGTCATCATGTTGCGAAGCAGATATAGGACAAACTCGATTGATATGGAAAACATATCAGTATCAAGAGTAAGTCGACAAACACGCGCCACACTCCGTCCCAGTCCAGTACTCCGGCCCAGTCCCAGACTCCTACCCGCGCGAAAAGCAGTATACTCAAGCTCTCCCCATTAACAGAGAACCATGGAGTACCGATAAAAGAAGAACGCCATGATCAAACCCTTCCGCCCACGTCATCCTGAGGAGAAGCCAAACAGATCTGCAGCCTACATCAAAATGGAAACATGCAAAGTAGGTGCCCCAACGTCGATGTAGACTCCCGGCCTGTTCAGCAGCCGTTATCCCCGAGCTCCACCCGCCGCACCCGCCGCACCCGAAAGATCTCAGTCCATACCCGCCGCCGCATACGTAGCGATCGAAGCGTAGCTACCCGTCAAAAACACCGCCGTCTCCGTAGGCGTACCCAGACTCGGCATCTCAACAGATATTTCCCGCGCGTCGACCCACACATCACTCGTGGCGACAACGTTGGTCACCACATTGCCAGTTCCACTTGCAGCCGCACCTCCACCTCCACCTCCAGTGGGTGTAGCAGCTAAAGGACTCAACGGGTTGGCTGTCTGGCTCATCCGGCCCTTAATCGTGGTGGTTCTCGTGGCGACTGGTCCTGGGAAACAATGGATGCCGTGTTGGCCGTTCTTGCCATTACCGCCGCACACACATGATTGTCGTTTGTCGTTCATCTTGAGCCATGCTTTGAAGGCTTTCATGGCCTCGTTGTTGGGTTTCGTCTTGTCTTGACTGTCGGGGGAGGTGCCGTTGTTTGGGGCGCCGTTGTCGCCGGGAGGTGTGCCGTCGTTTTGGGTCTTGTCGTTACCTGGGTTCGTGCCGTCAGTCGAGGTCTTGTCGTTACCTGGGGTTGTGCCGTTGCCTTTGGGGTTCTCCTGGATGAAGTCCTCGTACTCGTCGTCGTCTGGACCGACTTCTTCTCGGTCCCATTCCGCGTCTTCCTTCGCCTTGGCCTCTTCATCATCTTCGTCATCATCGATGAAATCGCAGATGTCATGGGCGGATTGCTCAACGCACTTGTTATCGCCGGGGTCGCAGCCGTACTCGCCTTTTCGGACAGAGGAGTCGATGGTGTAGTTGAAGTGTGACTCCTGGATCTGGTAGACGACATCCACGATACAGTACGGCCCGTTGCATGCGCCTTGCGACGTTATGTTCTTGGGCGTGTTCTTTGGATAGCGTGTTTCTTCTTGAAGGAGTTGGGTGGTAACTTGCATGATGGGCTCTCGAGTAGGCGTTGGTGCCTGCGTCGGTTCGCAACCTGGTGGCACAGATGATGAGCTTGTCGAGTTCGATTCCGGCTGACCAAGCTGTTTTGGTCCCAGCGGATGCGATTTGTGATGGTTGGGGTCACAGCCGCCAAACCAGGCCTTCTTCATATGCTTCGGTGGCTTCTCCTCGTCATCAACTTCTAGCAATGCCTTCCAACTGGTGTCCATCCGTTCGCAGTCGTGGCACTTCTTGCCGAAGTTGTCGAAGTTGTATAAGCCGCTGTCTTTGATGAAGTGCTTGGTCGCTGCCATTGTCCAGTTGGTGGGTGCAGCCCACGACGCCTTGTATGTGGGGTTCATGGGATCGCATTGGCAAGGCGCGTTCTGGTTGTCCGTGCTGCCGGTGCTAGAGATGGCTTCGCCGTCCCAGCTGTAACACACTGCAATGTCGAAGCCGTCGGGGGCGTTTCCGTAGTCATCCAGATAGTCTACCTCGCCTGGAAAGTGAGTAGAGTTTGAGCCTGATGAACTCGTCATATTCGTGTCCGGTGGTCCCTGGCCATCCAGATTCACCGGTTCCGGTGCAGTCACATTTTGCATCTGATCGTTGTTGACTGATGGGCAAGATGCTGAACCTGTGGAGTTCCTGTCATGTTCCTCCTTCTTACGGTTCGGCCAGTAGACCTCGTCTTTAAAAAGAGCAGATCGGACCACGTCGCTAGCGAAGAGGCCGTGGAAGCCTTCTTCACTGTTGAGATACTCCCATCCGGGTGGACTGCGCATCTTTTTGTCCTTGTAGTTCGTCATTGCGTACACCCAGTACGACCTGTCGGGGCGTTCTTCGAGGCAGATCTTGTTTTCGGCTGGTCCACGGTCGTCTTCGTCGCAGTCACCGCCGGGTTTAGCCCAGCTTGCGACGACATATACGCCTTCGGTTTTCCACAAAGCGCTTATGATGGTTGCGTAAGACTTCATTCCGATCACGAAGTCGACATAGGATCGGAAGTGGACATTGGTGCCGTAGAAGAAATCCTTGGCGAAGAGTTCGACGATATCGTGGCCATTGCGACTTCTGTAGCCTGACGCGAGGATTGGCATTCCATCTCGGGCTTCTTCGACTGCGTTGCTGTCGATATCGGCGAGTGCTGCGCGTACGGCTTCCAGGGTTTTGTCATACCCTTTCCTTCTTGATGTTAGCACTTGCGCTGTCAAAGGTACAGCACGCGCAACTTACAAATCCTTCTTGTGGTCAATCTTTTTGACTACCTCTTTGGTCAAAGCTTGCGAACCTAGCCAGCCCCCACTGGTGATGGTCCACAACTCTACTTGGTGTTAGTTCAATCTTTTGCTTTCGAAGCTATAGCTTACTCTGGAAGTTTTCGATCGATTTTGGCATGAGCAGGCCATATGGCTCCCCAGGTGTACCATCGTCGTTCGGTTTCGGATTCCTCCGACTTGCCCAATGTTTGAACCCCGAAACTTTCGCGAATCCTTTTGGCAGATGTTTGGCCGTCGATGCCAAAGTCCGCTGCCACCTCGAAGCCATTCTGTTGAAAAAAGAGACTTTCTTAACCCAATTGGTGATTACGTCGGGTCTGTAGTTCAACATGTTGGCGCCTGTGGTGAATAGTTGAAAGACGGCCGTGATAATTCCGAATGCCAACTCCATAGCGGCTAGTGCCTTCTTCTTCTTCTCATCCTTCTTGACCGCGGCGTCTTGTTGTTCGTCTGCATAGGTGAACCACCTCGTGAGGGCATCGATGTCTTCGAGAATGTGCCTGTAATGGTCCTGGAGAGCTTCGCTGGTGATATGAAAGGAATGGTCGAGACCGGAGACGAATTCGAAGAACAACATGACTGCTCGTTGTTCCGCGGGAGTGTGTCTCGTGCTAATGTCCTTGCAGCTTGGAGACTGTTGATGGCGTTAAAGTGAGCTAGATTGCGAACTGGATGTGAACTACTTACTCTACACATGCCCATACCATCACAGAGCATGTTACTTGGTGGTAGATTGGGAGCGTATCGCTTCGCCAAGAAGGCAGGGAAAGTGATCTCATCGTTCTCAAGTTTCCTTGCCCTTTGCATACGCTGATACTCCTTGAGACGTTTTCTCAAGAAGAATGCGTCCTCGTGCCGATGTTGTCGCCATAGGTGTTCGGTGATCCTGGGAAAGTTTGGGCAGTCGTTGCTCCAGTCGTAGGTACCCGGAACATCCGTGGTTTTACAATAGGGACTTCTGGCACATTCGTTGTCGAAATAATCTCCCTTCAATCCGATATCCTGTGTAGTTATGTTCGAAACGGGCTCCTTCTCAGTCGCATTCGAATAAGCAATGCTTGCAGATGCATTAACAACATCGAAGACGTGTAAGACGGCATGCATCCATGCGAAGAGCCGCATGATGACAGCCTAGTGGGTGAATAGCAAGTTCAGAAAGAACCCAGCTTGATCGTAGAGCACAGATTGATCAGTCTAGAAAAGATGAAGTGTGTGTCTACACTTGCGCTCTTGTAAAAGATTAAGATTGGATGCTAACTCGCACAATCAAAAGGGAGTGTCAGCGTCCCACATGGTAACACCACGAATTAAGGATATCCCTCATCTTGTGTAACAAGATACTACCACGATCTATCGCCATTGGGTGATCATCTCCAATTATTGGACACGACTTCTTTCTGAAAAGTCTCAACGGCTGGAGTGGGCAAAATCATGACCGCTGAACATGTGGACCAATCCACCCCGCAGACACATTGGTAACACTGATTACTGCAAGACATCCAACGGGAACGGGGTGAACAATTGATGAGGTAGCTAAATTGCCGCAATATGACAAGTACTTGCGCAATCTAAAGCTACCGGTCTGTATCATTGCGCCCACTTTCTCGCCCTGCAGACTATCTATCAAATTCCGAACCAATCGTTCACTCATTTGATTGGTTCTGTGCTATCTATATTGGGGAGACAAAGGGACAACTCTGATCCTCGGACATTGGGGACCCAAGGAACTGAGACCCTTTTATACGGTCAAACTATCGTGGGTTTATTCCACCCTTTTTTGACAAGCCTTGAATGCGCGACCTACCACGTCCGCAATAGTAGGAAGCACAGGAACGCAAGATGCCGCTATGATCTTATGATTCTTGCGGCCTCATAAAGATGTGAAATACATCTTCCAGTCAATGTGCGAGCTTTCCGGCTGAACGTCTCGGTACTGTAACTGTCATAGCTGCTTCAAGCTGTCATGCCCCTGCTTCTGCGTTGACATACTTCACCTTACTCTGTTGAGGTCAACCTGTCATCCAAACGAAAATTGAGGGAAGGATCCAATAAATGACAGCGGCGCAGATTTTGATCGACATCGGATAACAGACAAGGCCTCCTATCCGTGGATGATTACCATTACAATATCCAGGGTCAGACGTCTTTGACCCCGGACCAAAAGAATCCAATCCCGTGCTTGACCTGAATGGCTGGCGCACACGCCAGAAGGGTTATCAGTACTGAGATTCACCGATTCAAACCGAGGTTTTCTTACGGCTATGAGCAGTACATATCCGCTCTGCCTATGTTCGCACTCCGAGGGCTCGGGATCGGACTCTTGGATATGGACAACAGTACTTATATAAACCGAGTCCAGTTGGACGATGAGTGATTATCGCAACTCACACTCCTGATTCGATCTTCTACCTACTCAACAATCTCAACACTCTCCACCATCTCCACTACCTCAACCCTTTCCACGGTCTCCACCGTCTTCATCGAAGTCTCAACAACACTACTTGCTTGTGACTTGCGATGATTCACTCTCGCTACCTTGCGGTGGCCTTCGGTAGCCTCGTTGCTACCGCTGCGCTGATCCCCGCGAAGGCGTCCCAGGTATGCCTCACACGCTCACTATGTATTCGGGCCAATCTAATTGGAATTCTCCAGGAGCCCGCTATTGCAGATCTCTCCCCAGTCAAGACGGTCCGACGCTCCTCTATGGATGATGAAGAAACAGCCCTCGAAATCTTGGCCGGGAACACCTTCATGGTGACTGCCGTAACGCCGCTCAAGGCCCAGGAACGGTTCAGCGAGTACCCCCTCCTCCAGAAGTTGTTAGAGTGCATCGCGACTAAGGGCGGTGACCCTGCCCCTATCGAAGGCCAATCCATGATTGGGACGACGCCAATTGAGGAGGTCAGATTTTCACAGTGCAACATCGCTCTTTCTGATTGCGCCAAGACCGCTATGGTTGATGCCGACGCAAGGTTGCTAGGATGGCCTGCTCCCGACAAATACGAGAGACCTGTTCTCAGAACCCACTCGCTCAACCTCTGCACTGGTATATGCCGTCGCTCGAACGCCTTGGATAACCGTGTAGTTTTCGAAAATGTTGGGATGACCAGAGAGCAATTGCGTACGCTTGGAACGGTTGCATACTGCAACGTCCCCCTCATCGAATGTCTTGAAGATTGTGTGGCGAAATATGACGCGATTACAACAGCGTGGGACGTTAAAAACCCAGAGCTGTGAGCTGTGAGCTCAGCTATGTGGCTGGCGTCGTTGGCGATATCTCGGCCTGCGAAGCTCTCTTGCGGTGAAAGAGGGCGGCTTTGAGACGGTTTGATTGTACTTCTGCTCCTTCTCTATCTGACTTTACTTGTATTCATTACATAGCTCTTGTTCTTTGTAGTCAATATACCCCACGCTCATTCAAAACCAGCTTTGCCTTGCATGCTTGATCCACTTCGCGTACCTTGTGGTAGCACCTCATTCAAGGAAAAGCTGAACACCCTGGAGACTACGTTAACGCTAGATCGCTAGCTTTGTCTGTTTTCATCTTGATGTAGGCTGCACGAGGGCGAGTGTCCCACCTCTCCCTCAAAGCTACGTTGACATCAACTACCCTTTCATCGACCCAAAAACACTAGTACAGCATGTTGGGTCGACCTCTAGGCTCTGGTATCTAATACACCGTCTCCACCACAGATTCTAAGTCATGACCCGCGGCCCACTGATTGTGACGTACCTGCTACACCTCAACTAGCAACGGGTGGACTCCACCCCTCATTCGACCGCCAGCATCATGCCGCGACATGAAGGCTTGCGGTCGTGTTGCGACATAGCTTGGCGTCCCGACCAAATCCGCGTATGAACAATCCGAACAGGCCTGGAGCCTACATCGACATTGTATCACCTACTTTGCATGTTTTCATGCTGATGTAGGCCCCAGACTTATTCAACCTTTTCGTTGTATGGTATGCGACTTTGCTTTTGCAGATCCGTCCTGCCATTCTTGGTTCAGGGGCGCCGTTTGCTTTTGCGGTCGCCTCCACTCTTCCCCTGTTGAACGACAATGCACCCCGCAAACTGACAAAAGACCAGCGAAGCTAGAAGCCTCTGAAACCGTACCTGCATTCCAAGATGGCTATGCATGCTATCCGCCACGGGAAGGGCTTGCTTGCCTCGAGTGGGCCCCCTGAGAAGATCATGGCGATCACCCGCATTGAGGTGTTGCATCCTGAACGCCTTCATCTTGGTTGTAGGGGCTCTGCTGTTGCGCAAGGCTGACTAGAGGATGTGAGGGTCGCGCGGGGTCGAAATGTGATGAGCGGCCATGACGACGTGTTGAGTTGCGATACCGGGCCGGCGACTGACCTTGGAATGCTATCAGACTCTCATGACTATAGCATGATGCAGATGCGGATCGCGACGTCTTTGTACTTGCAGTCGAGGGCCTCCCGCAACAAATGCATAACTCGGTTTGTTGTGACGGGACAAGCAAGTGGCGAGGCGACGACATGCCATTCAGATGATGCGTATTTCTGAGCACGTCAACGATCTCGTCACGCTAGAGCTGAGGCCCACTTGCTTTTCCGTCCTCTTCTCATCGCCAACATCCTCCACCAGCTTTTCTGAGCAGCTGAGACGTCACTCCGCGTCATGCTCCATCATCTGCATCATGTTCAATTTGGAAAGAAACCCTCACAGTCCTCTGACATGCTGCCTGAAGTGTCTCGGCAGAACTCAATGATCTCGCAGCGCCGGTCGGCTCCCCAGCGTAATCACCGTCCTCATTGTCGCTTATGTCGCTGACTTTGCATAACCTTGCACACAACACGAGGGTCGCTGCAGTGCACACATGCAGCATGATGAAGCTACCCACCTCTGACAGCTCAGGGTCTACCCGGTTCATATTAATAGACGCCATCGGACGCGCACGAAAAGCTCTGTGGCGTAAAGCCAAGTTGTGCAACATCGGTGGTTTTGGAACTGGCGCGCCGATGCTTTTGATGGCTGTGGGTGGTGTACGAGAAGCATGTCGCATTCGCCAGAGGTAATCGCCGTCTGACTGCACCGTTGCGCCTCTTGGTCGTGCTGCGGATGCGACTGCGGAGTATTTCTTGGTCTGTTAGATGTGTTACTGAGATGTGCTTCTTGTTTGGACTGTTCATGCGACGTTCATGCAAAGAATCGACGTCTGTCTATGACTATATTACTGTTCACCCCTATAGCTCATGTCCGTATATCTCTGCATATTGTTACCGTCTCGTTTCTTTGGACCTCTCGTACTTCCGGCTGCAAGCAACAAATCGGGCTTCAGCGCACGCACCCAATATATCCGGATTGATACCTAAGGCTTACTCTCGAGACTGGGAACATCATGGCGGCGCCTCCACCGTCTATATCGAAGTACCGAGGGGCACGCCCCGCCGCGCTCTCCATCATAGGATCTATATCATCACGCCCATCTACACAAGCTACACAATCTACACACGAGCTCAGATGGCACGCTCGCACCAACTCGGAAGAGCGCAGCTTGATCTCTGACATCCTTCAAGATCTGGCTGACAACTGCGAGACTGCGTTCGACCGAGCAACCGACCAAGCACGGTTAGGCACAGCCTCATACATCTCTTACAACGCACAAGGACAAGACCTCGCCCAAGATCTCGCCCAGTCACAACCATACTCGCAGAGGCGGGATTGCGCTACCTCTTATACAACCAACAACCTACGAGAAGATCTACAAGAAATCCGACCTTACCTCCGGGCAAGCACTCTAATGGCACTAGAAGGGATATTGCGGCTGAATGAAGCCAACGAGGCTAATGCAGCCAACCCAGCTTTCCGCCGGAACACGATAAGACGGGTTTCAACATCCGAGGATGGCGATCACGTACCAGTCATAATGGACCCATACGACGATACAAATTACTCCAGTCCCACCAGCTTCAAATTCGACGACGAGAGTATCATGGACGGACCTCTCAGCCCTGCAATGGGCAAATACCCAGACCGAAACTACCGCAGGAGTAATCTCCGGGATGCGCATTTGATGAGCGACGAACCTTTTGATGAGCCACCGACCGTTTACGACATCGAACGACAAAGAGGAGCTCCGAAGGCGCCCTCTCCATACCCATCCACTGCGAAGACAGCAATCATAATGCTCTCGTTGTACATCTCCATCTTCCTTGTCGCTCTCGACCGAACCATCATTGGTCCAGCGATCCCCGCCATCACGAACGAGTTCAGCAGTATTGGCGACATCGGATGGTACGGTAGCGCATACATGCTTACGGCAGCCGGATTCATCTTGCTGTATGGTCGCATATACACTTTCTTTCCAACCAAACCAGTCTTCCTATCCGGCATCTTCTTATTTGAACTCGGAAGCATCATCTGCGGCGCTGCGCGGAACAGTAACATGCTCATCGTCGGGCGTGCGGTCGCTGGCCTGGGCAGTAGCGGCATCTTCACCGGCGCAATCTTGATCATGTTCAACACTGTGCCGCTGGCTAAGCGACCCATGCTGCAGGGTCTCTTCGGCGCATGCTTTGGCGTCGCAAGTGTGGCCGGTCCCTTGCTAGGCGGTGCGTTCACTAGCAGCAGCGCAACTTGGAGGTCAGTAGCAGCGTCAACAAAACGCATATGAAACGGATACTAACATCACCCAGATGGTGCTTCTACATCAACCTTCCACTCGGTGGTTTCACTCTCCTTGTAGTGTGCTTGTTGCTGAAGTTGGATGAAAAGAAGCCGCAACTTAAGACGTGGCGAGAGACGATACGACAACTTGATCCCTTGGGCACCGCATTGTTCCTTCCATCGATCACCTGTCTCTTGCTGGCGCTAGAGTGGGGCGCCGCCGACTACCCATGGACCTCACCGCGGATGGTTATACTTCTTGTCGCTTTCGCAATGCTACTGATAGCGTTCGTGTTGTGGCAATACGTCACCAGGCATACCACTGCGACCCTACCAGCACGCATCATCTTCCAGCGTAGCGTTACGTTCGGTAGTGCATCCCAGTTCTGCGTAGGCGCGACTATGCTCACAGTCTCTATCTACGTCCCTCTCTGGTTCCAGGCCATCAAAGGTGCATCTGCTATGCAATCCGGCATCAACACCATTCCGCTCGTTCTTTCGGTTGTCTTCGGCTCGATCTTGTCTGGAGCTCTAGTACAGCGCATCGGATACTACACTCCGTTCATGATCCTTGGCTCAGGCATGATGGCTATCGGAGCTGGTCTCATTACCACTTGGGAGATGACTACCGATAACGCCATGTGGATTGGAACTCAGATTGTTGTCGGCTTTGGGGTTGGCTGTACTATGCAACATCCTAACATAGCCGTGCAAACCATACTGCCCAAGGAGGACGTTCCAACTGGTACGGCAGTGCTGTCGCTGTTCCAGACACTCGGCGGCGCAGTCTTCACCGCTGTCGGTCAGAACTTGTACATTCACAAGTTTTCGTCTGGACTGGAGCAAATCGGAGGCTTAGACCCTCAAAAGATCCTGGACGCAGGAGCCACGAACCTGACGACTGGTGTCACTCCAGCTATCAAGGCCCTGATACTCGCAGCTTACAACGACTCGCTCACACATGGAACGTTCTTTGCGGCACTTGTCATAGCTTGCCTTGCGATACCAGCTGCTGTAGGCATGGAGTGGCGAAGCGTCAAAGCAAAGCCAGACACGTCCGTGCAGCGACTCGATGAGAAGCGGGATCAAAAGCCACAACAGCCCCGTGGTATCCTGAAAGCTCCAGGCAATGGTGCGGGCCGGCAAGAAGCGAACCAGCCGGCGGTGGCGGAGCCCGCGCCAGCTTTGAAGAAGATGTTTAGGCAAAGCGGGCAGTTTGCTTCGTATTTGACAGCCACCATTAACCCCGACCTCCGTGATCAACTGGGCCCGGGGAAGCAAGTTCGCAGGTGACGAAGCTGGCTCTTCTTTCCCGGAATTAGATCTATGGATGAATGCGAGGTCCTTTAGCGTGTAATGATGATAGGGCAGATACCATATCGCATCGTATCTCTGCCATTAATGCATAATGTATTAACCATTAGTTCTCACTTCCCATCGTTGTCTGCTTGAAGTTTGTCGTCTTTGGTGCTGTTTCCAAGCGTCCCACCTGTTGTTAGGGGCGAAAGTGCGCAAGCTTACAACACGTTCCTTGATTTTTGCAAGGAAGCAGACTTCGGGGCCTTTCCGATTCGCAGCTCACCAACCAGGTAATGCGTAAGCGAAGCCACCAAGCCATGTCGCTGATCATCCCACGTCCAGGACAAGCAATCAAGCAAAGCCGAGATCTAGCGAAGCTTTATTAACCATATGGATGCTTGAGCCCCACTTTTGCGATATCATTTCTGCTTGATTGAGATGATAGACGGTTGGGGGTCGGTGTTGCTATCAGGCTCCAACGTGCATCTGCTCCGCCAATACGGGCGTGATTATCGCCTTGAAGCCACGTTTCTCGCGGTGAAACCACACTTCGGTGGTTTTGGGGGTCGGATAGGTGCGTCATCTGGGCCAGCTCCGAGATTGCGTGTATGCCATTGGTGGTTCGCAAACCTAAAGCTTGCTGACAACCACCACCAGGTCGTACTCAGGCAAGCAGTCTGCTGTGCAATCTGTAAGGACTAACAACAAGACTAGCGACGCGCATTATATGCCAATGGCGTTGCCAGACGTCTCATCTCGCCGCGCACGGTTCGTCAGCGCCCGTATGCCTCTCGCAGCTGGCGCGAAGGTGGCCGTATTACACGTCAGATGCTCCAAGGCAATTAGTGATCCGATCTCACAAAGGACCGAATGTAATGTCGATACGGTATCGCACTTCCCACGGTTCCCCACAGCTGTCGGGCGTCATAGCATGGTCATACCACGTAGCTGGGTCGGTCTCAAGTAATGCTCAGCGTTGGGCTGGCCATCGTATAGCAGTTACGAGCTTCCACACAGATGGTGAGCTGACGCTGATAAGCTCTGGCATGGTGAGAATGAGCCGCAGCTGTACAATGCGGCTCATGTCTGACCTGTTGTTTCGGAGATCATAGAGGAGAGACGAATATGATCGACGCCGCATTTAGATAATGGTGCATATCTGCATGGCGACGTCCATGGTGTTTGGTATAAGAGCCGATACACCAGGACATCTTGAAACCCAGTCAGTACTGGAAGACTGGACGTCGTTACTGTTCAAAATTCTCTTGTGCATGACAAGTGCAACACCCCGCATCATGACCTCTCGAAACGTTCACATCGTGCTCAGTGTAGCATGGCAAGACGCCGGAGATACGACACGTGCCATTGCGATGGCTGTCGCGTTGCGCGATATGTGCCCGTCCAATATCAATCTGCGAATCGACTTCCTGTCCTGTGGTGCGCGGTTCGAATATCAAATCACGGACGCTGGCTTCAACATTGTCCCAGCTCAACCACGCGTGAAGGGCATCTCAGTGGCGCATGACCTCGGATGGGACTGGCCCGAGTTCTTCGGTTCAGAAGAAATCGCAAAGTCATTCATCGATGGCCAACTTGCAGCGTTCAAAGAGTTGAAGCCGGATATTGTGTTCCATGGCATGTGGGCTCCAGCGTCTATTGCTGCACGACTCCTGGGTATCCGAACGATCAACTTCCTCCCGGTTCCGTTGCATCCCGGAGCCTTTGCTCACGGCCTGATTCGCGATCTTCCAGATATGATGCCGTTGTTCACACGGCTTCCACGACCGGTCCGACAGCGCATGGCATGGTGGGCCAGCGGCTTGATGGTGAACGCTCCGATCTTCCGACAGAAGCGCCTAGGAGCTGCAGCTGCAGCCTGCGGATGGCCAGTCACGGGCCCCATCTCCCTCTTCGACATGAACATGGCCGATCTCAACTTGGTCAACGACCACCCCGTATTCCATCAAGAATATCTGCACCGCCTCCCAAAGAACATCGTCCTCACAGGTCCTTTGTACGCGCGAAACGACTCGAAGCTGGACGAAGACATATCGGCACATCTGACAAAGGGTCCCGGTCCGTCGATATTAGTTACAATGGGCAGCTCTGGAACGGAAGAGTTCTTGTTCGAAGCGATCAAGGCTCTGACATTGAACCCTGACGACAACTGGAATGCAGTCGTGCTAGCTTCGAAATCCATCTGCGACATTGACAAGGCAATTGAGATCGCTGGCGGAGATGCGCGGCTTCTGGTGACTGATCGATTCATCCCAGCACCGGCTGCAAATGCGCTCGCCGACCTCATCGTCACACATGGAGGTCAAGGGACTGTCCAATGCGCCTTGGCTGCAGGAAAGCCTCTAGTCGGTGTCGCGCTACAAGTCGAGCAGCAGACGAATCTGGACAACGCCATGAATGCTGGAGCAGGTATTCGCGTGCAGAAACAGTTCTGGAAGGCCAAGAACATTCGCAGCACGGTGTTGACGGTGCTCAAGGATCCTTCGTATGCAGCGAGCGCGCGGATGCTAGCGGAGACGTTGAATTCCATGGACGGCGCAAAGACGGCAGCAGAGGTGATGTGGAAGTTTATCGTCGAGGAACAGACGGAGAAGGTCAAGGTTTAGGGTTTGCACGCGAGCGTGTCATGGTGTCATGGTGCTGGCGCGCTAGATTCGACGGCTGAGAACGCGACGCGTTTTGGTTGGCCAGATCGTTGTTGCTGACGCCGGGCCGTCCGCGTAGAGAAGTTTCCTATGTCCTGGTGTACTTTAGAGGTTCAAGATTCCTCTTCACAGCGATGCAACCCGTAGGAGTGTAATGGTGACGGTCAAGAACGCGTTGTATCTCGGGTGGAGGAGAGGAGACACGTGAGGAGCATGCCGACGCGTGCCGTTGCGTTAGCGGCTTGGCACGCTCATAGCACTTCCCAAATATGCGGCCGCCCCTGGACGCTCTTCCCATCATCCTCTTTTCCAGCACCATCGTGCGCACCTATATTATCGAGGCCTCACGCATATCCACTCTATTTATGTGCGAAGATGCATATCTTGCGAATGCTCTAATATTCGAGTTACGACCAATCCCTAAAAGGACCACGAGGGACCTTCGCGCTGTAACAAGGCCTCGTATCACAGAAACCTCCGCTGTTCGCTGGAGTTTCGCCATGCATACAAATTGGTCGTCATCGCTTTTTTATAAGCATCGGCTAATTCTACTAATACACCAGTCAGCTTGGAGCATTCCTATCATGGTGAAAGGTCTCTTAATCGTGTCTCGGCATTGTCGATGTAATCTCCTGCTAACAAATAACTTAACGCCAGCAAAGGCTCGTCCATCAGCCAGCCGCTCCCTCGGTCTCCAACATTATTCAGAGAACCTTTTAATGGTCGTCGCATGCCCCCGCAAACGTCCGTTACGTTCCCCTTCACATATCTGCACAAGTCCGACATGCATGCTGATCTTTCTTTCCTCGCACTCCTTCGTCAACCATAGTCCCAAACCGCGTAGCGCTCTCTCATTCGACTGATCTTCACATATGCAGACGTAGGAACTGAACTCATACAACGTGAGATATCGCAGAGTATTGCCCACGAGCAGTTTCTCCAACCTGTACTTGTGTACTATTTTCGCCCAAGGAGTCTGCTGTTGGCTCATTGACTCTATATTCGACTCGCGCCAACACACTTGTACACATTCTGATATTGATGCGCTGGAGCGCTGGGAACTTGTCTATGTGACTGAGCAAAGTTCTGATGTTGTGCATGCCTCCTAATATCAACGATCTTAGGCTGCCAAAAGCGTTGTTGGCTGAGAGAAGCGTAATAAGTCGATGTATGTTGCGATAGCCTCGGACTAGAACATGGGATCTACCGAGGACGACTGGTGTAATATCTTTCCTGATTGCGGATGACACCTGGGAAATGCCTGCTAGGCCGTAGTAAGGTCTCGGGGGGTAGGCTTTGATGTCGGTGTTTTCCCCAGGAACGTTGACAAACATAACTGCGTACTTTCCGACTGCACCCGCAAGCACTGCTTCATAGACAATATCTCTTAGCTCTCTTGGTAATTTGCCAAGATCTCCAAGGCCAGTGGTAGGTGCTTCGGTGGGTGCGAGATCATTTTTGTCTCTAGAATTGAGGAAGATTGCGAAGCTACCCATGATCTTGGTTGAGTAAGAAAGTGAGACCAGTGGTTGTCAGCTAAGCGCATTCTCATAGTCGGTGCGAACTCATAAGCGCAGGGAGCCATACAGACCCATCAAGTCGGTAGGAGGTCAGTGCTGTTGGCTTCACTATACTTATCGCAATTACTGGGGTTACTGAGGGAAACAAGAAGGATGGTTTGCTGCCTAACCACCGTGGTCGAAGTAGAAAAGCCGACCGTGCACTCCAAATTCACTCGACGAAGTATACCTGGCGGTCTAGCCCGAGTGTTAGATCTTGGCTAACACGACTATGCAGGATAGAGACTTCGACGAAGACCCTTTCTCATCTCCATCACCTGCCCAACATCCGATGGAACAAGCTGCTCCTACTCGATCTCGTCGAGCGCAATCCACCCCCGGTTATTCATTGCCTGCACCGCCTCCAGCGACCCCTAGCGACTCTTTCGAGGCGACCCATACTCTAGAAAGCAGCCCACTCTCTCATATGACCCCCCTACCGGCCTCTG